>Ga0172372_10000100_pt1 | contig 121062 bp, 113 predicted proteins | sample LakKiv5m_2_FD_114544 | JGI IMG/M metagenome (GOLD analysis project Ga0172372, IMG submission 114544) | Freshwater microbial communities from Kabuno Bay, South-Kivu, Congo - kab_092012_9.5m | ecosystem: Environmental > Aquatic > Freshwater > Lake | place: Democratic Republic of the Congo...
CGGGTGTGAAGATATCCACTACACACCCGGTTTGCCATTTTTTATATCAACGCGTTTGACTTACTTATTTTAAGAATTGTTTACGGCAGCTCTACATAAAATGAAGTGCTGCCAGAACAACTAATAGAGCTCTCTGTCTGATAAGAACAGTAAGTCCCGATCAATTTATTTCCGATACTGCTGTTGCTTACACTGGTTACTTTAAGGTGAGGGAAGGACACAATTGTGGCAGGTTCTTTCAATGAGTCCCAACCATTTAACAATCGTTCATTAAGCTCTGCTTGAGTATAGGACTTATCCAACTTCTTTATATCGGCCTGAACAGCGGCCTTTGGTGGAGCGCTGTATTGGCACATAGGTGACTGTTGTGTTGAGCAACCATAGTTTGATTTACTAGCGCTCACATAAAGATTGCTAGCTTGTTTAAAAACCCTAACACTATTTAAATCAAATTCTGGTTTAGTATGAAGTACATCGCTTGAAAGCATGCTGACGCCTGCATCAACCGTGGCATAGACTTCAACGTAATCAATTCCATGGCGACCTTGACCTACGGCCCTTTGAAGCAATATGGCCGCAGTCGTGCTATTTCCGCCTGCAACTGTTCGTCCTTCAATTTTTCTAATTCGGCCTAGAGGTAACATACGAGTCAAACGAGTTACCCAGCGACCACTTGTATAACTTTGGAAATAAACAGGGCTTCTATATTCGGTTCCCTTAGGGCCGACCACCACGCGCAAAACGCCCGAAGTCACGACCGTATTTTCTTCAATCGCCGAAGCGGTATTGAAAATAGTTCCCAAAAAAAGTAGCGCTAAAATTAAATTTAAATGCTTCATGCTTGCCCCTTATAAATAACTACCCACTCTTAATTCAAGTTTTGATAAGCAATTAAAATGCCAAGCAAGAGGCACCTGATGCTCCTTTTTGGCCACTGATTTTAAGGGGTTCTGATAAGGAAATGGGGTTCCCCCTTAGTCTGGGTGTCGGGAAGCTTAAGGCCGTCCAACAATTGGACATTTTTTCAGGGAGCCGGTGTGCCTGGGAGCCGGTGTGCCTGGGAGCCGGTGTGCATGGGAGCCTGTGTGCCGGGGGAAAGATTTTATTTCGGGAGTTAGTCCCCAGGTTCACGGCTCACAGGAACACAGGAAAAATGCGGAGGCGTGTCGGTGCGGCAGTGCTTCAAGGACGTGCGAGTGAATTGAAGCAGCTGTTCCGTTCCGGTGGGCCAGTGTGCCGGGGTGCCTGGGGAGTGTGATCGTTTACGATGATTAGTACTCAGTGTAAAATTAGCGGTTCATCTTTTAAATAAGGCTTTGCTCAATGAAACCACAATCTATACCCAAAAAGATAATTTGGACTATCCACGGTGCGCTCGGTAGCGAACAAGAATTTCTAGCTTGGAATAAATTGCTTCAACAAAAATTAAACGCTGATGGAAGCAATATTGAAATTAAAACCATCACACTTCCTGGTCATGGTGGACGCTCTAGCGAAAAATACCAATCGACAGAAGAGTTGGTTATGGATCTCTATAATACCTACAATTCAATGTCTCAAAGTGGTCAGCAGGAAATGCCTGAATTTTATATCCTTGGCTATAGCCTAGGTGGTTATCTTGCCCTTTCTCTTTTAGGCCTCTTAAATACCAAAAAAAATCCGGGGAAAGATTCACTTAAAGGGATTTATACTTATGGCACGAAGTTTTATTGGTCCAGTGAAGATGTCGCCAACTTTCACCAGCGTCTAAGCACCTCGGCGATTCAAAGTCATGAAAAAATGCAGCAGGCCTTTCTAAAAATCCACGGTGAAAACTGGAAAACGGCGGTAGAATGTTTTCATCACTTACTTGATAACATTGAAAAGTATCCTCTCTCCTTTAAGCAAACACTTCACTCACTTGGTCAGACAAAAGTACGAATTGCCATGGGCGACCAAGATAAATTGGCAGATCAAAATCAATTTCGAAAGTGGCAAGAAAGGGAATTCACTTTTTCTGAGGAACTGGCAAAAAGCAAAAATTTTGACTCCATGGAAATTGTGCAAATAAAAAATTCTGGGCATGAATGGCCAAAAATAAATCAAGAAGAATGGGCCAATGATGTTGCAAAGTGGATATTCACCAAGCGTTAATGGGGAATGGCCGTTTCGTTCCGGGGTGCCTGTGTGCCTGTGAGCCAGGGTGCCGGTGAGCCGGGGGAAAGATTTTATTTCGAGAGTTAGTTCCCAGGCGCACGGACCATAGGAACACAGTTTCGGTGGCGTGTCGGTGCGGCGGTGCTTCAAGGACGTGCGAGTGAATTGTAACGGCCTCGCTTAAAAATTTTTCTTCCGACTTTGTGAAAGAAAAATTTTTAAGGAGGCCTTATGCAAACAAGCAAACCATCACTAGAGAAAAAAATTACCGCAAATTTTCGCTGCCTCGAAGTAGCAGAGTCGCTTTATCAAAAAGTTGTGGAATTGAAATTGAAAGCTTACTTGCAAAATCAAATTGAGCGCGCCAGTTCTTCAGTTGTATTGAATTTGGCGGAAGGCAATGCGCGCCGGACTTTGCAAGATAAACGGCGCTTTTATAACTACGCCTTTGCCTCGGCTAAGGAGACAAAAGCCGTTTTAAAGTTGGCCGATTTGGCCGAAACAGAAAGTTATGATTTGGCAGATAAGGTGTGTGCTTTTACTTATAAATTACTGGCAGCTTTGTAGCTGCCGTTCCGTTCCTGTGTGCCAGGGAGCCGGTGTGCCAGAATGCCTGGGGAGTATTTTTGTTTTAAGAGTTTTTTAGAGGCGGTGGAAGACGTAGTCAAATTGCATACTGCCATCTGAGGGGCCGCGATAAATAAGTGTATCGCCTCGGCATTCGTAGTTGAAATCAGCCGGGATGGTTGGCATGGGGCTGACGCAAGGTTGATAAACAACTCTTCCGAACATCTCCATTTTCTGCATACAACTTAAGTTAAATACTATGTTGGCCGCACACATACGCTGCTCGCCTCTATTTTGGTAAATAGAACTGGTTGTTCCAAAAATAGATTGCTCTCCTTTCATCACCTCACCAGGGCGAACTTGCATTTCAATATTAATGATTAGACCTGAATTGCTCCAAATAAGGACGCCATCACGATTAAAAGAAATTTGTGAACTCCCGCTGCTACTTACAAAACGCATTCCTCGGACGCGAGAAAAATGATTGTTAAAGAAGGCGGCCATCGACGAATGATCAAGTTCCCAATTTCCAAACAAGCAACTGTGAGTAGGACGTCCAGTGATTTCGCAACCACAATCGTCTCTTTCTACTCGGGAAATTGTAAGAGGAACAGATTCGATATCAATAGAACCACTGACGCGTGAAATAACTAATTGAACTGGCTCTTCATTCACACAGCTAGAAACAACGGTGGCCGGCAGCTCGGTCCAATCTTCGAGGCCTCCACCCTTAACTGAAATTCGAATTCCCGCAGGCAAGCTAGCAGACAATGTATAGCGACCTTTTTCGCGCATATTGAGTTGATAGGCCATGACAGTGTAGCTTTGTACTACCAATTCTCGCCTTTGATTCGCTTCCAAACCAATTGCTATGGGAGTTTTTTCTACTCTTGGAGTCGGGGCAAATGTACCACCTGAATCGCGAATTTTTCCTTCGCTAAAAAGCCTGGCAAATTTATGAAAATGTAAATCCATATCATGAAATGATTGCAAGGTTTCTTCCTGAGAAACAGCACTACTTGGCGTGATTTGGAAAAAATCATTCAGCTGATGAATTCCACCTAAAGAATTATAGAGTGATTGAAAAAAATTAACGGTTGAATAAATTCTTCCCTGTTGAGTTAGGGCAGTGCCAGAATCATAGCGGCCAAACATGGAATGATACTCAAAATCGTTGCGAGGATAAACCAAGTTGCCCATAAATTGAGCGGCGCCCTCAAGCCACCAAGCGTAGGCACTGTTGTCCCTGCTTGTTACGAATCTTGTTGAATCGGGATAATTTCTGATTTGAAAGCAGTGAAAAACTTCGTGCGCCAATAATTGCTTAAAATTGGATGCATCAAAATCAAGTGCTCCTGGATAAACTATTATGGGACACGGTTCCCCCTCTTGAAAAAGGTTAATATAGGCAAAGGCGTAAGTCGTCTCATCACCCGAATCATTAAAATAGGGTTGGTCAAAAAGAATAACTTTCATCGGTGGTAAATTACCGATCACTTGAAAGGTATCATAACTTTGATTCAAACTTTCAGTGGCCGCGCGAAGTAAATTGGCCACGCGAGTATCAGTGGTAAGGGATTGTGCAATATATAATTCGGTCTCTGGTGGCAATGCTTCCATGGCCCTTTGACACTCAATCACTGAACGACGGTGTACAGGATCGGGAAATCCCAAGCGCCAAAAGTTACAATTTTCTGCCTGGGCCATGCCCGGAGCGAAAAGGGTCAATAAGATGCTCATAAGAAAAACGGTATTAAAACCCAACAATTTCATTTCTTCTTTCCCTTGATTTAATTGTAACTAGCGAAATTTAGATGTGGATTACTGCAATTGAGCGAATAGGTCAACGAAGCTTTTTAAGACGCTCCCCATAGTCATGATGCCTATTTAAAAAAGGCACTTAAAAGATCGAAAAGTGTTTAGATTTTGGGGTATTTAGAGGGTTTACAATGAAAACACAGAGCTTGGTAAAAATAACTGTCTTCAATTTTTTTTTTGCCATGACCTATCTAATTCATGGGCCACAATCATTACTGGCCCATGAACCTAGAAGTGCCACACCTTCGCGCGTGGCCTGTACAAATGCTGATGCCTTGCTCCGTTGGCTATACCATCGTTGAAGGCAATGAAGTCAAAAAATATGTTTGTGAGAAAAGAACTTGCGATGGAAAAACTGGTGCAGATTTAAAAACATTACAACCATGAGGTAGGACAATTACTCGGACTCGATGATGAATATCAGGATCCAGGCGTGCGTTTTTCTAACTTGGCTCCGCAAGGCCCAGCGTCGGTCATGCACTTTAGTGAAACAGGCAGTCTTAAAAATCGCCACTTGAATCAAATCTTGGCGCCTCTTCAATGCGCTGAGGATGAATAATCTTTTTTAGGAAAAAGATTTAAACAAAACGATAGGCGTCGGCGACCATTTGATCAATCCCGCGTTTGGCCTTCCAACCAACTTCAGTATTAATCTTGCTCGCGTCTGCATAGCTCATGGCCGGATCGCCTTCGCGACGAGCGACTATTTCATGAGGAATTTTCACGTTATTGACTCGCTGATAGGCTTCAATTAATTGGAAAACAGTTGTACCTTTACCTGTACCTACGTTGTAAAGGCGAATGCCTCCGTTTGAAACTAAAAACTTCAGAACTTCGACGTGGCTTTCAGATAAATCCATCACGTGAATAAAATCTCGCATTCCACTGCCATCTGGAGTTGGATAATCATTGCCAAAAACATAAAGTTTTTCGCGAATTCCATGGGCAGTCTGAGTAATATAAGGCATAAGGTTGTTCGGTATGCCGCTTGGCCTTTCGCCAATAATACCGCTCTCATGTCCACCCACTGGATTAAAATAGCGGAGAATTCCAATATTCATATTCTTCGCAGCTTTAGCAAAATCGAGCAAAATATGCTCTATAAATAGCTTGCTATTGCCATAAGGAGTGGTGATTTTTGTTTCAGCCGTTTCTCTGATAGGCATGATTTCTTGAATTCCATAAACGGCGGCAGTCGAGCTGAAAACCAAATTGTTGACATTATTTTCTTTCATGGCAAACAAAAGGTTGATAGTCCCAGCTATATTATTGTCATAATACTCAAGAGGCATACTTAGAGATTCATTAACTGCTTTGAGACCTGCAAAATGAATGACACTTCCAATATTATATTTTTTAAAAACTTCAGAGATGGCCTTTTTATCGCGCAAATCACCTTCAAATAATTCAACTTTCTCACCCACAATTTTGGCCACGCGATCTAAAACCTCTGGTGAGCTATTAGAAAAATTATCGAACACGACGACTTTGTAGCCAGCTTTGTAAAGACAAGTGACACAATGAGAACCGATGTATCCTGCGCCACCAGTAACCAAAACAAGTTTATTTTTATCCATAACGATTTCCCCAAATTACAAATGATATCGAATTAAAAATCTTAAATATTGTGCATCACTAGTTAGGTTGGCCAAAGGCAAGTCCCTATTTTCCGCTTGTTGCTCAATAAGACCAAGCGCAGCTCCTGCAGACCATTTTGGCGATAAACGATATTCGGTTTTTAGCGCCAGCTCTCTATAAAAATCGCGAAGCCGGCCATTGCACTGATAGCTATCTGACACACAATTGCGTTGACCAGTTAAAGCAAGAGTTAATTTTTCACCAAAATAATTGACGCCCAAAAGTTGTCCATTGCCTTGCCGCTCAGTTTTTCCAAGAGCGGTGTCAGCTTCCAAGTCGATGGTCTGTAAATAAAAATTGACGACGACCCCACTGTAGGGAAAAACCAACATCGATCCTGCTCTCTGGTAAAGATACGTTGACGTCGCAGTGGTTTCATATTGTTCTCTGACTGTGGAAAGGTAAGGCCACCATGACTCCATACCAACATAGCGAATTTGCATCTGATAGCTACTATCGGCGCGATAACGGGCATCACTTCCTCGCGCCAGACCTGGGGCCAAAACCCAGTTGCCAAGCTTTTTCTCACCGGCCAACTCACCAAAGACCTTGTTTTTACGACCACGATCTATTTGCAACTCGCTCGCTTCTAACACCTCTACACTGCCCCAAATAGCAGCATGATCGGACCAGTAATTGGCTCCTATCTTATGGGAATTAAAGTTGTTTTGTTTTAAGGCTGAATTACTTTTTTGTTCCCGCTCTATATAAATACTTTTTGCTTCACCGTAGGAATGGGAAGGCAGCAAAATTACAGGCGCCAACAGGCCAAGGAATAGGTTTAGAATAGGATTTTTCACAGCCGGAAGATAGGCCAAAACCAGAAAAAAGTCTTGAAGCCTGTATTTATTTCTCAGCTCCATTTGGGGCTATCGGCGTGCACAAAAATCTGGTAAAAATTGCGCCCTATGAGTAAACAAATTCAACCCCCTATTAGCGGGGAATTGATTACAGAGCACAAAGCGCCTTTGCTTTCTCAACATATAAAAATTGTTGTGCTTCGATATTTTATTTTACTCCTTCCAGTTATTCTCATCACTCTTTGTATTCAAGAAAATAATCACCTGATCCAATTGCATTCAATCGGCAATATATCCTTACTTAATTTTTTACTTGTTGGCGGACTCTTGAGCCCATGCCTAGCGCAATTTATTTTATTCTCTCAACTTGAGGCCACAAGAAAAACCACGGGCGATAATCGCCGAAAAGTAATTTTAAAAAGTTTTTTCCAATCTCTTCCAACTGTCACCATTTCTGCATTTATTTTTTCTCTTGCTCTAGTCCTATTAGTGAAGGCCAGTTTTCATATTAATAATCTCGTTGGATTGCATTTATTAAATCTTTTGGTTTTAAACTGTAGCTTTGTTGCCTTTATTGGATTGCTTGATCGCCTCAAAATGCGCATCTATTGGGGCGTCGTTTGGTTAATTTACATTGCACACTTCTATTTGTTTCCAATTCTTTATTGGCTTCCACCTTTGGCGGGCTCAATCATGACCATGGCACTCATCTGGCGCAAGCGCTTCCCATTGGGCGCCATTAATCTTGGAGGTATTTTTAACTTTTCAGGGATGAAGGGTCTTTTACTCGCCGGTATTATTTGGCTAGATAAGATTATTCTTTATCTAACAAAACCCGATCTGTTTAATCCTGAATACATATTTTTGTCGCTCATCCCCTGTGTCCTTACACTCAATTTTTACTACGTCTTTGTGCAACGAAAACTTGAGAAGGCCATTAATAATTTAATCTGGGGAATCAATAATTATACAATTTCCCATTACAAGCAGTTGAACAGAGAGTCGACGCAAACTCTTAATCGCGCCATTATCTCTGTGGCGCTATTTATCGTCGTCACCCATGCCATGACCTTTTTTGCTGGGCGCTTATTCTTAACTGATCCTTACTTACTATTGAGCAAATTATTCTTAGGCATGATTATTACTTTCATGGCGGTACTACTTAATATCCACCTTTATTTCACATCAAATTTAATTTTCTTTTTTGGCTCAATCCTATTCTTGGCAGCGGTCAATTGGTTTGTCATGGTGAGCGAATTTTTCTTTATTATCAAGTTTGGAATTGCCACGTTTTTGGTTATGGTCGCCTTTCACCTTATTTCGCTCGACCTGATCCGCAGGTGGAATAAACCACACCGGTTTGTTTTGGGGTTAAAATGAACAAGGTTATCTTTTATTATGGCGTTGAAAACCCACCAAAGGAATTGTTGCCTTTGCTGCACGACCATATCTTGATTGTTCAACCATATCACCCTCTCAGTGTTTCCAATCGCTGGAGAGAAGTGCTACCGGCCTGTACTAAAGTATATATGTACTTTAATTGCACCAAAATTTCTCTGGATGAGGCGCATGAAAATTTCCTCATTACGGAAGGTAAAATTGATGAAAATTGGAACGCTTTTATTCTCGATCTTTCTCGTTCACGGGTTTTTCATTTTATGCAGCAAAGAGCGCAAGGTCTTTTGTCGCGCCACTTTTGTGATGGCCTGTTTTTAGACGACATGGACCAAGCCATTCTTTCGGGTCAAGAAAAAAATCTACTGAACCTGATCAACAATCTCGTACTCGGTTCTGGTCACAAGTTTATTCTAAATCGTGGATTTGGCATCTGGGATAAGATTCGCCCTGTAGAAACAATTGTTTTGGAATCTTTTATTCCATCCCAATACCCACACCCAACTGATCTCGACTGGTTTGACAGCATCCTCACGGGGCAACTTGCGCCCTACCTCAGCAATAATCCAAAAGCATCATTTCATGTCATAGACTACGGTCTCACACCTAAAGCTATTGGACATGATGAAAATACGAAAAAGAGAGTGAATGAAATTGAACAAAAAATGGCCGGATTACCTCTGGCCTTCCTCACGGCAAACAAGGAGCTAAACCGATGGCCAGAAGTTTTAAATTAGGCAATCTGGTTGGTCTTTCCTTTGGAAAGAACTCCTACTCCGTAGAATTTAGTCAGGATCCAAAGCGACCCTTGGTCGATGTCTGCATTTTTACAGAAGGCACTTACCCATTTGTAAAAGGTGGAGTCAGTTCGGTCATTCATCAAATTATTGAAAACCACCCTCACCTAACCTTTGGCATTGTCCACATTGCCTGGGACAAAAAATCACCAGCGAAAAATCTTTATCCAGAACTTCCACACATAAAATGGGTCGATAAAATCCTACTCAATGATGAAACTAAGCACTTGCCAAGTGCGCGAGTGAAAAAGCAAGATGTCATGAACTTTCTCAAGCTCATCACCAAACTTGGGAAGGCACAAAGACCAGATATAGAAACCTTCTATAACGATTACATCAATCCTGATAAAAGAAAGGTCGATTTTAGAACCATCATTACGAGTGAAAACTTTTTTAGCATCATGATGGATACTTTCACTGAATACGATATTAGCTTAAGTGACCTTTACTGGCTTCAAAAGGAATACATCCTTTTGGCCTCTTCACTATTTGACCATAAATTCCCGAAAGCGAGGGTCTACCATTCGCATACCAATGGCTACGCCGGGCTTGCCGCCGCCATGGCCGCCCTTCAACACAACCGTAAATTCGTTTTGACTGAGCATTCTCTCTATATACGAGATGTCATGCATGAAATTGAAACAATTTTTGGTGGCGAAGGTCGCGGAGTCAATTCCGTTCGCAAACAAATTTGGGAACAATGGTTTTCTATTATCGGCAAAATTACTTATGCCATCAGCAGCCAGAATACCTATCTCTACGACCAAATCGCCGACGACGCCAAAACTTTTGGCAGTGAACGTCAGCGCAGTATTATTATTCCTAATGGCATTAAATATGAGCAATTTGAAATAGCACGAAAAAAGCAAGAAGAGCGCCACCCTACGCGATTCCAAGGCAAAGCTTCATGGAAACTAGGCTTTATTGGCCGCATTGTTCCCGTCAAAGGTGTAAAAGACCTATTGCTAGCGACAAATATTTTGAGAAAAAACTTCAATCAATCTTTTGAAATGCATCTCATTGGTCCGGCCGAAGAAGATCCAAAATATTATAAAGAGTGCCTGGAACTGACTAAAAAGCATGGATTAGAAGATATTGTTTTCTTCCATGGGCCACAAAACGTCGCGAAATTTTTAGAAGATATTGATCTTGTTGTTATGTCCAGTCATTCGGAAGCCCTACCAGTGGTTGTACTTGAAGCCATGGCCGCAGGCGTCCCCATCATTAGTACCGATGTAGGAAGTGTTCAAGACATACTATGTGCACCTCTAGCGGACGACTCCGAAGGTACTTCCGTTTTGGAAGCTGGTCTGGTTGTACCACCACAAAATCCTCGCGAATTGGCCCAAGGAATTATTCGTTTACTGCAAGATCCAGAGAGCTATGAAAGATATAAGGCCAATGGGCCTAAGCGTGTTCAGCATTCATTTAAAATAGAAGACATTATGAAGAAATATACCGGACTTTATTTGGAGAATTTATGAAAACTCTATTATCCACCCTTTTCTTGTCATTGTGGTTGGCACTGCCAGTATTGGCCCAGGAAAATTTGCCCCTCAATTTTGAACAGCCTGCTTCTCTACTTGAGAGGGCCAAGGTTGGGCGCCATGAATATATTGATGTTATTTATCAGATAAGAAATTACTTTTTTGCTGATCGGTCTAACGAGGAACTCTTGGCCTATATCAATATGTTGGACGACTTGGAGCAAATTGAAATCGCCCACAAATTTCCAGAATTCCAAACTAGACCTGTAGAAGTTTTGGCCCAGAGATTAACAACTGTCGCCTCTAAGAAATTAGATTTTTTTACTATGCCGGTTTCTGTATTTCCTAAATTTTACAAATGGGCGGAAGATGAGATTCGTTTCCAAGTTTTAGAAGAACAAGAAAGTGCCTTAAGAAAGAAAGATCCCTCCAATTCAGAATTGATAAATGCACTGGCCATTACGCGCGCGCTCTTTCAAGCACCAGAACCCACTCCTCCACTTCCTCCCTACAATGCCTACTTATTAGATAAATTAAAACAAATTGAAGGTATTTTTACTCGCAGACTTTTTAAAAATAGTAATCTTAATGAGGAATATCTAGTTGGACAGATCGAAGCAAGTATTGGCTCTTATTCCTTGGCCAATGCACTTCAAGAAGTTCAAAGTAAATTCCAAGGTGGAGACCCGATGGCGGTGTCCTCTCATACGGCAGATCTCATACATGCTATCCATCGCCAGGCCAAAGAACTAGATTTTTATAATGAAGAAGGCGTTATTTTCAACCTTTCAACATTATCTGCGAAATTGCTCTTGGCCTACCTCGAAGACAAAGAGTATATACTCGGTTTTGAAAATCTTTACCGCTTTGTATTGCCAGAAGACTACAATGAAATAGCCAATTTCTTTTTGTATTTTAATTTTACCTCCATACGCCGTCACAAGACCCAATTAGTTGTAAATCTTCTTGGAAAAGTAAAGAAAGGCTTAGCCCAATCAAATGTTACGAAAGCGGCCCACATGTCCCACTTACTCGAAACAATCGAAGTTCGTCGCTATGTCGATGCAGTCAGCGGGCAATACTTAATTAACCTTGGTGCAAGTAAAGCATATTTAAGTATTTATAAAATTAGTCACTACCGTTTGGGATTTGTTTTGTGTCTTGAAAATGGAACCTACCTTGGAAGTGGACAATTCTCTAAGATTGATGAGCTTGAAAATATGATCATCAGCTCTGATGATATCTTTATCAACGGTCAACATATCCTTAGAAAATACATTAAATTCAAAGTTGAGGACGGTAAAATCGTTGGTCGAATTAATAATGAACTATCTGCCTCAGAGTTTACCGGAACAAAAATTCAAGAATTTGAAAGTCCTGAGTCTCTCAACAACTTGGAATCTTTGTCGGAAAAGATTTACACCACAAAAAGTAGTGATGGAACTGAGTATGAAGTCTATTTCAGAAATATTGGTCCTCAGCATTATGTGGCTGAATTAGAAGCGCGCTTTCCAGGAACTCGACTTGTTGTCCACAAGACACTTGCGGTAGGTGAGTTAGATCACGGTGTCTTTTACTTTGCCAATGAAGTCAGTGAAACAAGTCAAAGAAACCTAACTCTGTTGGTTGTCTTTAGAACCGAAAATGGTCTCTTTGCCAAAATGTTTTTGGGCCACTTACCGAAAGCTGAAATCTTAAAGTTGGAATAAGGTTTGAAATTTGGAGTTTTGATATGAAAATGCTTATACCTTCTATTAGAATATTTATAACTTGGACACTAATTGGTTCACTATATTCCTTTAGTGCGATGGCGCGCGAACGGGAAGGTTTTTGTAACCATGACCATGTTGCGATTCCCGAAATTGAATCTTATTCAGCACCTCTTACTGATATTCGCACTGACGAAGAAAAAGTCAGTTTTCCATTTGTATCAGATAGAGATGGCATGGAAGAAAACTCCGGTGACTTTTTCCATGAAACAGAAAAATCAAAGCACGATTACAAGATTGGACTAAAACTATTATTTTTATCGGCCACTAATGATGAATTGGTCGAGACTTCGAACAGCTTAGTTCGCATTACTTTAGATGCTTTTGGCATTCCCTATGATCGCGTTGTCTTAACTGATAAGGGTGTTAAAAAATCTGATAATGGACTGTCACTTTTTGATAGTGAAGGAAATCCTAAGTATTATGGTGTCATCTATAGCACTAATGAACTTGCTTACCAGACTATTGACGGCCGTTTTGAATCGGCCCTTTCTCTTGAAGAAAAGAAAATAATGCAAGATTACTTTGAGCAATACAATGTGCGCAAAGTGAGCTTGTTTAGCTTTCCCAATCCGACCATGGGTGTCCGCTTCCTGTCCGACCGCAATTCGACTGCTAACAATGTCATTGAAACAACTCCTATAGCAGATTCATATGACCCCTCTTTGAACAAAAATTTAAAATTTGAAATTTCCCAACACTGGCACTACGTGGCCGAGGCGATTGAAGGTGATACAAAAGCTAGACCATTTTTGAAATATCAGGATGGAACGTTGGCCGCTGTAGAAACCATTAAACCTGGTGGCCAAGAAGAACTGCATTTCTTTTTTGCTCAAAGTCAGTTTACAAAAATAAGCTTAGTTTTATCAGGCGCAATCATTAACTGGCTCACGAAAGGTGTCTATCAAGGAAAAAGACGGGTCTATTTAAAAGCCCAGATTGACGATTTATTTTTAGAAACTGATTTATGGAATCCTTACATTGGAATGCAAATTGTTGATGGAAGCTACATCTATCGTACAACACCAGAAGATTTAAATTTCTTTGCAGAATATCAAAAATCTTACCTTCGCCCTGTGACTGGCGATCCTCAATTCAAAATTGAACCGGCCTATAACGGTCAAGGTATTTGGAAAAATGGTGGTTACCATAGAGATGGATTATTCCACGAAGTCATAAGATTAAAAGATGAATTTAATTGGTTGTCTCACACCTTCACTCACCCCACGCTCGATTACCTACCATTCGAAGTTGTTGATTGGGAAATGCGCGCCAATGTTCTAACTGCCCAAGATTTATTTGGAAGCCTAGACTATCCAACGTTTTCAAAAAATTCTATGGTGACTCCGCGGATCTCAGGCCTCTTTAATCCTAATTCCCTTAGGGCCATAGATCAAAATGGCGTCCACAACGTAACAGGTGACAACACTAGACCAGAACTTGTTGAATCATTGTTTATGGGCCATTACACCACCAAAGAAAAGCACGGTTACCCCGGCCTTTATATTATTCCACGCCATTCGACAGTGGTTTATTTCAACGTCGCTACTCCGGTAGAATTGACCAGTGAATACAACTTCATCTATAGAAAGCATTTTGGTCGCGAATCACATTTTGAAGAAATAATTGATAGAGAAGTTGACCGCGTTTCTCGCTATTTGCTGAATTACGAACCATCTCCTTATATGTTCCATCAGGCCAATTTGATGACTTTTCCCTATAAAGGTGGCCGCCAAACTCTGCTCGGTATCTGGTTAGAAGGAATTATCAAAGAGTTACGCCGCTATCACCAATTACCAATCCTCAGTCTTAAAATGGATGATCTGATAAAAGAAATGAAAGAGCGAAATGTTTTGGTCGAGTGCCGGCCGGAAGCAAAGCTTTTAGTAAAGGATGGACAGTACAAAAGAATATTGGTAAGCAACCCCAAGAATTGTAAGGTGCCCTTTACAACGGTCGGACATAGCGTCCTTCATGAAAAAATTTACCCATATGGAGGGGACCGCACCTTCTACGTAGAATCGAACAAAGAAGTAATTTTAAAGTAATGAGTTTGCAATAGGAATAATTTATGAAGAAAACATCTCTTTCATTGCTATCGACACTTTCATTGTTGGTCGCTTTCGCAGGTTGCGAAGGTGGTGGTGATAAACTACCTCCCAATAATGTGGCCATCGTTGTCAGTGGAAATAACGCTTCCTTGGGGACCTTCGCACCAAGTGTGGTCTCTCCAATGCAAATTAAAGATCAAAGTGGAAGTGGCGAGGTCGAAGGGAAATTTGTAACCTTGACCCCGACTGCAGTCGGAGTCAACGCCACTTTTCTATTTAATGTTGATCCCAACAAATATGATCTCAATACATTTAGCTCTTTAAAATTTTTCGCTAATGTCAAAATGGATACCAACGCCATTCAAGAATGGAACTTTGAAGTATGGAATGGATTTGAATGGCTTCACTTAGGTCTTAACCAAGACACTTCTGCGAGTGAATGGAGACAAATTTCTTTTACCATTGATGCTGACAAAGATTTCGTTATTAAGTCAAATAATCAAATTAAAATTCGCGTTCTTGCCAATGATAATTTGATAGCAAGCAAGATCGACTATGTGGCAGTGGTTCTAAACCCTCCAACATCCCCTGATCCAACTCCAACTCCAGGCCCAACACCTACGCCAACACCTGGACCGTCCCCTACTCCAACACCTTCTCCTACACCAACTCCGGTTCCTGGCCCGTGGTGGAAACCGACGATAGGCTTGAAGTGGCATATACAATTTGCCGGGACACTCGTGAAAAGCGCTGAATACAAAGTTTACGATGTTGATATGTACGACACTCCACAATCGGATATTAATGAACTACACGCCTTAGGTGCGAAGGTTATTTGTTACTTCAGCGGTGGCTCTTACGAAAACTGGCGCACTGATGCAGGGAGCTTTCCTCTGGCCGTATTAGGAAAAGATATGGATGGCTGGCCAGGTGAAAAATGGCTCGATATCCGCGCTATCTCTAGCCTCCGCCCTATTATGGAAAACCGGATGATTCAGGCCAAGGCCAAAGGCTGTGATGCTGTTGAATCAGATAATATGGATGGATACACCAACGACTCAGGCTTTCCATTAAGTTACCAAGACCAAATTAACTACAACCGCATGATTGCCAATGTCGCGCACGGTTTAGGATTAGGAATTGGTTTGAAAAACGACCTAGACCAAATTCCAGATTTAGTTAATGATTACGACTTTTCGATTAATGAACAGTGCCACCAGTACAATGAGTGCGATACTCTCACTCCTTTTATCCTTGCTGGAAAACCTGTCTATAATATTGAATATAACGTTTCAGTGAGTACCTTTTGCCCAAAATCAAAGACCCTTAAGTTTGATTCAGTTAAGAAAAATCTGAATTTAGATGGTTGGGTTGACCCATGCTGGAATCACTAGATTAACTTAGTGATTCCGAATACTTAGGGCCTGTAATTTGTTCATGGTTTTCAATCTCTTTTTGTAATTATCTTCTGCTTAGAGTACAAGGACCAACGACTAAATTTGTATTTTTTTATATCTTTGGGTGCGCAGGGTTTTAAGCATGAAGAAAATAATTACCACACTCGCGATTGTAACTTCATTCAACACATTTGCCGTTGATGTCAATAACGCAGCGATTAGCGATGGCATCAATAATGAAGCTCTTCGCTCCTTTACCTTTGAAGATGGCTGGGACCTAAACAAGGAACAAATTTGCAAAGGCTCACCATGTATTTCACTGGATGAGACCATCAATTTTGCGCGCAAAAATAATTTTGAAACACGAATCGATGCCTTGCGCGTCTTCCAAGCTAGAAAAGATGTCAAAGTTAAAATGGGAATGTTGCTTCCTAGTTTTAATTTACGCTTAAGCGTTTTCACCACAGACTTAATTAAGGGCTTTCCCCTCAATATGTTGGAATACGTCCCTAACCTATTGGGATTTTTGTTTCCAAGTAACTGGTTCCATTTGGCCGAGTCAAAATATTATGCCAAGGCCTCTGAGCAAAGTTTTTACTCACTCATGGCCAATCAAATCAACTCATCGGAAAACCTTTATTACAATATTCACCAACAAACGATTGATCTCAATATTCAAAAACTGCACCGCGAATTTGTGGCCAACCTTGTGGCCCTTATGCAGTTAAAGTATCAACAAGGACTTGTTTCTCTCGATGAAGTTAGAAAGGCAGAACTTTACTTGCGTGAAATTAATGTGAGCTACATTCAAACAAAAGCCGCCATTGGTGACATGACTCCAATAATGGGCGCAGCTCTAGACCTGCCTGTTGCCTATAATAAATTTCAACTTAAGCGTTTACCTTTAATCAATTTAACAGACAGACCCATGACTGAGCCAAACCTCTATTTGGATCGGATCATTGCAAAATCTTACGAACTTAAATCATTGGAGCACTTAGCGACTGCTGCAAAATACTCTAAGCGCGCTCGCTACTTTGAATTTTTATCTCCAAGTTCGGGTACTGATAGTGCCTTTGGCTTTGGGTATTTGAGTAGCATCAACATAGGAAGGGCCGAACAAGAAATTGTAAAAATTCAGCAAGAACAAATGGATGCTAAATTACATGAATCCCTCTACCAAATCGTCGCTATGTATAATTCGTCCCTTGAACTTTTTGAAGAGGCCAACAAGGCCCTTATAGCGACAGATTATGTTATCAATGCCAACCTACAGCTTCTTTTTCTCGATTCAAATGTGGATTTTTATAAATTTCGTGAAATCCTTATCCAACACGTAAATTTCCAATACGTTAAGAATATGGCCATTCACGCCTATTGGATTGCTAAAAGTAACCTAAGAAGGCTTTTGGTTGAAGGCCCTTATTACAAAGACCTCGAACTTCTCCTTCCAAAAAAGAAAGGAAAGTTGAAGTGCTATCAGAAAAAAGAAAATCGTAAACTACGCAAGGCCTTTGAAGAAGGTGAAATTACGATCGACCCTAAATTCACAGACGAAGAAGTAAAATTTTGTCTTTCCCTTAGATAATTCTTCTTCAAGCATTAACAAACGAATTCACTTAAGAAAGAAGAAGATCGGTATCTTCCTAGACAAAACTCCCCTCTACCCTCAAAATATTCATATCCTATGAATAATCGCTATCTCTTTGGTGCCATTCTACTGGCGTTGGTATTTTTTCTCCCCTCTATTTCAGGGGCACAATTCTTTTTTGACGACTGGAGCGAAATTGTGGCCCTCCCCTTTTTAAAATCGTGGGAGTCTTTTTGGTCAGCACTTTTTTCGCCATCCCCTGACAATCGGCTTAGCGTAAGACCACTACTCTATTTAAGCTTTGCCCTTGATTGGAATATTTCCAATGGCTCGCCATCCTATTTTCGCGCACTCAACATTCTTATTCATTTGGCCAATGGATTGTTGCTTGGTTTTTTTTTGGACGCCCTCATCCAAAAGTACCAAACAAATTTGGGTGAAGAGGCCCAGCGCTCCAAGTATGACCAGTTACTCCTGGCCGCGGTCGTTGGCCTGTTTCTTTTTCATCCGATGTATATTTCCACAATTCTTGAGCCTGCCAGACGTTCCACGCTCCTCTCTACTTTTTTCTTATTAACCACCCTTCTTTTATACCTCAAGGGGAAAAATAAGATTTCCTATTTAACTTTTTGCTGCGGGCTTATGGTCAAAGAGGAATCAATCGCTGTTTTGGGTCTGCTTTTTTTTCTTTCTTTTTATTCACTGCCACTTTCTCCCTTCAATTTTAAAAATATCTTTTATAAGTTGAAATACTTCTTTTTGATTACCTTTCTTTATATTGCATACCGTTGGTTTCATCTTGAAAATGTATTCGCTCAAGTTGGTTCATTGGAATGGAAGGCGGTTGAAGGTACCACGTACTTTTTTTCCCAATTCGAGGTGACTAGGCGCTATTTTTTAGAATTTTTTCTTCCTCACGTTTTTGGGAAGACTCTGGTTTTTTATCCTTTTGGCGTCGAGGAACTGAGTAGCAAAGGGGCCATCATTTCTGGAGTCGCCTTTTGGGGTGTTCTTATTTTATCTGCCTCCTGTCTCGTTTATTTTAGAAGAAATTTACTTCCCCTTACGCTGACCATTCTCTGTTGCTTTATTTTCTTACTGGCCCCCACTTCCATTTTCCCTCTCATGGAGGTGATGGCCACCCGAAGGTTCTACTTTGCTGCTCCAATTATAATTCTCGCCATCTTTCTTTTCGTCAAATTTTTATCCTCCATCCAACGCCCTCGTTTCAATTACCTTTTGCTTGGAATCTTCGCCTTCTATCTTCCCTCCCTCGGTTTTTTATCTTGGCAACAAATGACTAAATACCAGACGCCAAAAATTCTTTGGACAGAAATTATCGATGAGCTCCAAAGGGATGGAGTGCCCTTTCCCTGGCGTGCAGCACTTGTCTATAATAATTTAGGCATACTCGAGGGGAAAATTAACCAGGATCGAGCGCGCCACTATTTCAACCAATCCCTTCAATGTCAGAAAAATTATCGAGAAGGATTGATTAACTTGTTTTATCTTGAGATGACTAGCGGAAACAAGGAACAGGCGCGCTCATTTTTACAGCAGGCACTGCAAGACTATCCCAATGATCCTTACGTGATGCAGGCCAACCAGTTTTGGGTTGACCGTCAATAATAAGAAATAAGAGAAAAAAAGGGCCTCCATTGAAGAGGCCCTTTCCCAGATTTTTATTTTAAATCTTTTATAATTCGTAGGCGCTAAATTTGTAAACGTCACCAGACTGATTTGACACTACAGTATATTTTCCTCTCGCCAAATTAATCGCGATGACACGGCCACCACGAGAATGATTCCAACTGCGCGGGTACACTGTCTGACCTACACAGTAATATTCTAAGCAACCACTGGCCACGGCTAAGGTGTCGGGAGAGAATTTATAAACATCACCGGAACGGCCTGACTTTACCAGTAATTGTCTCTGGGCCGGATAAGTTGGACCCGGATAGCTTGGTCCAGGATAGTTAGGTCCTGGATAGCTTGGACCTGGGTAATGGGGATCAGGAAAGCGTGGATCAGGGTATCGAGAATCGGGAAAGCTAGAACCTGGCCCGGGTATAGGGAAAGGACGAACAGGGGGAGCGCCACCGCCGCTGAAACCACCGCTGCTTAGATCTGGGGTGGCCACGCATTGAGCACCGGCCGTTAAAGAACTAAGTAAGCGCTGGCGGTGACATTCTTGAAGGGCGTCCCGACAAAAAAGTTCACCTGGCCCATAGGCATCAAAGCTTTGTAACACATAACCATCAAGGCTGAGATCAACCCGGCAATTGGCCTAGGCCAAGCCTGTGGATAATATAGAGAGTAATAGCAAAGCAACTGCTCGAAACTTCATAACCTGTCTCCTTATGGTAAAGTTTCCTGCAACTTAATAAGGCCCAAGGCAGGAGACAATATTGCATGGCCATAATTTGCACCACATGGCGCAAGGCTTCTTCTAAGGCCCGAAGCGCTCACCAGGTGGAGCCACCACAAGATTAAAATAGTTAGATTGGTGAAGATACTGTGAAGATTTTATCTTCTTTATTCCTCGAAAAAGACTTGGCTTGTCTGTAGCGATCAATCATCGCCATAACAGTCATGGAAAGGGAAATCAGCATGACAAAAAAGAAAGCCTTGTATCCAAATTGAGGAAAAAACATGGCCGATAAAACGGCACCCGTCGTAAACGAAAGCAAAGTGAGCAGTCTAAGAATATTAACAATCTTTTCCTCTTTGTATTTGGGGCTAGGCTGCTTCGGATTTAAGGATCTAATCAAATTTAGACCAAAGTCAGTACTAATACCGGTCAAATGGGTCACTCGAATTTTCCCTTGAGTTGTCCAAGTCACCAAAGAATTTTTTAAACCGCAAATCAAACACAACAGAGCAATAATCAAAAATTCTTGTAAAGAGTAATTGGCATCGACGTCAAATCGGCTCCAGTCTCCAGACAAGATTCCTTCACCAAGCAGGATGACGATTCCAATTAATAAAGTAATGAGAGCCTGAATTAAATGGTAAGGTGGAGTCTCACCACCTTTATATTCGCGATCTAAAATGGCAGAAGTAATGACTGCCCCAGCAATAAAAGAAAATGGGATAACAAAAAGTTCCGCCCCAAAAAACCAATCCTTATGCCCAGCGGCCATTCCAACTTGCGTTCCAAATCCGGTAACATGGGACACAAATTTACCGGTGGCCAAAAAGCCAGCTGAATTTATAAATCCAGCTTTAAAAGCTGATAGAAGCCACATCCAAGCATATTTGGGACGATAAATCTCACTAGGATTTTTTATGTGAATCATAAATAAACCTCATCAATAAATAATTTATTTAGACTCTAAAAATTCAACCTCTCCAGTTTTAATATCATACATGGCCGATAAAATTTTGATTTCATTCTTCTCGACCATATCTCTTAGAATGGGACTCATGAATAATAAATCTCTAACACCCTGGTGGGTATTTTCCTTAGTCAATTCGTGACATAAATCACCAGGAGACATCTTAGGAAATCTTTCCTTTAAAACAGGAATGCTTCTCTGAACCTTTCGTGTGATAGACGTAATATGGCCTAAGTTCACATACTCGATAGAACCCTTTATAGCACCACAACCAGTATGCCCCAATACAACAATCGCCTTCGCCCCCATGGCCTTACAACCAAATTCTGCACTGGCAACAATATCTGTATTGATTACATTTCCTGCAATTCTTACTGAAAAGATATCACCAAGACCTTGGTCAAATACTAATTCAGCCGAAGTGCGAGAATCCATACAACTAATGATGACTGCAAATGGGTGTTGCCCATCAGAAGTTTCATTGACTTGCTGTAATAAATTTCTATTGAACTTTAGGTTACTTACGAATCTTTTATTTCCTTCTTTTAATAAATCTGTTGCTTTTTCAGGAGTGATTAATTTTTGAGCTTCTTTATTCAGTGTGTACATGATTATCTCCAAATGAGTTACAAGTTTTGGCAATTATAGTTATTTTTAGAATAAATAAAATTAATTAATATAGATGCTATCATTCGTTTTTATCAATGGATTAAGCGACTGAAAGTATTGGGCTAATTTAAGTGCAAGAGGGAGAGGTGAAATGATGGTGTGTGAATTATTTACATCGATTAAAACAATCTACCATAAATCCATGCGCCCACTGATATTTTATCCGCATAGAAGCCTTCAGAAATATCGGTCTTCACATAAGGAGAAACAGTAAATGCACGACTAATTGAATAGCCTAAGCCCAAAGATAAGTCATAAAAGCGTCTGGCCTCAATCGTATCAAGAGAGCGATTGGGCATATGATCGAAAAAGAAATCTACCCATGTGAGCATAGAGAACTTATCAGAAAAGCTGTAACTAATATTAGGACTAATGGTACTTCTAAAATTTCTTCTGTCGGTGTTGTCCTTAAACGTAGGAAATCTAAACCAAATCCAAGACCCCAAACTTAATTGATCAGTGGCCCTATAAGTTAAACTTTGAAATCCCCCTGGATTCATCATAAGCCCATCAACTTTTGAACCTCTATTTGATGGGAAAAGAATTGAATTAACACCGCCATTTAAGGATAATTTTCCATAGGTAAAATAGTTAATATCAAAACCCACAGTTGAATTTTCTATTTGTAAATTATTTTGGTCGACATAATAATAACTAAAAGCGGGGTTTATCTCGAGTGATACTTTTTTACTTAGAGGATAGCGAACTGAAACTTGGACAAAATGATTAATGGTCGTATCAGAAAGAGTGCCGTCGCGATTGATCGTCCTTTCTTCGAAATTCCTTAGTCTGGGGCCTGTGAAATCCGAGAAATAGCTCGAAGTAATTTTGGAAAGACGCTTTTTGACTTTACTAAAATCAATGTTGCTGTAAAGAGTATTCGCTTCACTACTTCCAGCGGAAGTTTGAACACTCGATTGCGCCAATGAACTCAGGGAAAAAACTATTACTGGGAAGATAAGGATACTTTTGAAAGCAAAAAGGATGTTGTTTTTCATTTTTAACCTCTCTGCAATATGCCACATTTATATGGTTAAAAATATTTGATTTTTATTCTGGAATAGTTCGATATTTATGAATTATATTTGCCGCATACTAATACTTGAGTTTAAAAAGCAAATGAAGGTATTCAGCGTAAGTTAAGTGCCAATCAAAGGATGACTTAATTGCCTTCAAATTTGCATCGGCTGTATTTTGCTCCCTCATATTTAATACAAATAAATCGCTCGCACCATTAGTGAACTTTTTGACTTCTGCTTGCTGTAATAATTTTGCCAGTTCAAACTCCTGCAAAACGGCATCACACAGTTTTTTCAATTGATCCAATCTATTTTTAATGGCCATTGAATTAGCTTGAATCTGATCTTGGACCCATCTTTTTTCTGCAACCAGACCAGCAATCTGGTTCTTTACGAATTGGGCCTTCCCTCTACCGACGTTTTGTTCAAGAGGAACATCTAATTTAAGTAGGACAGCTTGCTCTTCTCCTTTCAAGTTCTTGTTGCCATCGCCATAATCTTTTGAGGTTTTAAGCTCCAAATCAAGCTTTGGCAAAATTTTATTTTCACCCAATTTTGCTTCTAACTCGAGTTGTTCAATTTGATTTTCCAAAATTTTAATCAAGGGAGAATTCTCTAACCCATAAGCCAAATCTCGCTGAAATTGGTCATCACTAATTTCAGGTAACTTAAAAATGTCCTCATTGGGAATAAGTTCTTTGAGGTCGATTCTATTTCCATCTTTATCTCTAAAAAATAATGAAAGATTTAAAATTGATTCACGAAGTTCCTGGTCTGCAACAGCAAGCTGGCCAGTTCTCTTTGCTATATATTGCTTATTTTCCTGACGGTAAATAGCAGGACTATCACCCTTCGTGATTCTGATTTCGAACGCCTTATCTCTTATTGAGGCAATTTCCAGGAGATTTTGTGAAACCCTAACAGTTTCTAACGACGCTATCCATTTCCAATAATACTTGATGGCATCCTTTTGAATCTTTAATTGCATTTCTTGAAACTTCATCTTCTTTGCGGCCATTTCCAACTTTGACTGCCCTAATTTTGCCCGTTCAGGGTCAATATCCCTATTTTGTAAAAGACTGAGCTTGATTCCTGCATATAATTCACCTTCTTCTGCTGTAAAATATTGATCATAATACGAAGGTAAATCTCCATCAGACTTTTTAGCGCCGAAATAAATTTCCGAACCTAAATATCTTAAAGGTTTTTCAATTTTTAAATCTGTCACCTTACCATCATAGTATCCATCGACATATTCTTTATGCTTCCCAACCAAATGAGCATCAAAACTACCTCTTGCTTCCCTTATTTTTCCCTTCTGGGATTCTATGGTTGATAGTTCCTTAATAATAATGGGGTGGTGATCTAAAGCGCTTTTAACTAATTCTCTTTCACTTAAAATATTATTTGATTTCAGTTCCTGGACACTGGAAACCTCTAGAGCATTAATGTTCCCAAGAGATACCGCAAAAATAAAAAACTTCAGTAAATTACTTATCAGCATTTTCATTCTCTTTAGAATCCTCTGAAGTTTCTTCGCTATCCTTTTTATTTTCTTTTCCAGTTCTCTTCTTTAATTGCATATAGTAGTCAGAATTGTTGGCAGGTGGAAAACCATTAAATTTCCGCCATAATTCATAGCCTAAAGTAACCTTATCAAGTAATACCCAACCGATTACTCTTGCTCCTTGCCTTAAAAAAATGGAAGGAGGCCAATCATTGATATTTTCTTCAATCACAATGATCCGAAATTTTCCTGTTAAAGAGACAGAGGGATCAATTGAACGTACGATTCCACGGAAAGTTCCAATGGCCAAAGATGGCCATCCACTGATTTGAACAGCTGGCCAACCTTCAAATTGTAAACTAACTATTCTACCTGGCTTAATTAGTGGTAAATCATTTCCATCAATCCAAATTTCAACTGCTCTTCTGCTTGTATCAGGTACAAATGTAGCAATCTCATCGCCTTCTTTCACAAGCACGCCTCCCGAACCCGGAAGAACTTTTAAAATTGTTCCGTCTTTTGGTGCAACTACTAGTTGCATCTGCTGGCGACTGAATTTAACTTCTGATTTAGCTAAACTTGCTGCCGCACTGGCCTCATCAACAAGTAGCTTTTGATGGTCTATTTTTGCCTTCTCATAAGTCATTTTGGATACTAGACCTCGAGACCATAGATCCTTTTGCCTTTTATAATTTATTAATGCTGTTTCAGCCGAAGTTTTTATTGCTTGATATTTAGCTAAGGCAGCATCTCTTTCAAGCTGGAGACGTGAGATGTAGTTTGGATCATTATCAACAATTTCTACAATGGGTGCGCTGGCCTTTACCTTCTCACCATCCAACACATACCATTTTACAATTCTACCGGTAACGTTCGCTGTTATACTTTGAACTCTGTCATTTGGGTCCAAAGCGGTTACGACACCGGATCCATTTGATGTTTGTTGCCATGGGGTAAATATTAAAATCAAAAAGAAAATAAAAATAAAAATAAAAACTGTTTTTGATAAAACTCCAAGTAAGTTGAAATTGGTATAAGCCTTTACTGATTCAAATGAATAATTCTCAATTTGAGAAGAATTGTTCAAATTGCTAACACTTAAATTTTCATTGGGATTATTCATAATTCTACTTTACTTCTTTGAATCCATTCCGATCTAAAGTCAAAATATGATCGTAAATCTCATCTTTACCTTCGCGATGACTTAAATGAATAATTAAAATGTTTTTATTTTGCTTCGAAATAGATTTTAAATAGTGCTCACGACGCTTCTGATCCAATTCATCAAATGCTTCTGAAAAGATAATCACATTAGGATTAATAAGAAACATTTTTGCCAACTCTAACCGCAAACTTTGGCCACTCCAAAGCGGAAAACCACTTTGATTAATTTTCTGATAAAGACCATCTTTGAAATTGTCTCGAATTTCAGAAAGGTCTACTGCTGCCAAAGAGTCTTCAATCCTGGCCAGACTTGTCTCATTATTTCCAAATACCAGGTTCTCATAAATTGAACCTGAAAATAATTTTGCACCATGAAAGACTGTTATGTAGTCTGCTAGATTTTGTGGGCCCAAATCGCCAATGGATATCCCACCAAAAGTGACCTTCCCTTGATTGCAAGTAAGTCTGTTTTGGATTAAGTCTAGAAAAATTTGTCTTACGGAATAACTCGATGCTTGAATTAAATATTTTTTTCCTGGGACAAAACTAAAGTTCAATTTCAATTCGTAATGAGAGGTTTTAACCGTTGCATTAGCAAAATCAATATTGAAATTAGACAGGGGAATTTTTTTTAAATACCTCGATTCCAATTTAGGAAGAAAGATTACTTCTTCAAGCTTTTCAATTGATGCGCAAAGATCATAGAAGTTTTCTAAATACTTTCCGGCCTTAGAGTAACCTGTAAGGACGATAGTAATAATCAATTCAGCAGCGACTAGCTGACCAATAGAAAGCTGACCAATAGTAACTAAATAACCACCAATGCCAAGTAATAGTGCTGACAGAAGAGCATAAATAAATAATAAGAGTCCGTTTTGGACTAAATAGTCAGAAAAATGAATTTTGCGATACTTTAAATAATTATTTATTAAAAGGTCTGATTTTTTAAAAACATCGAGCTTCTTTTGTTGAGAAAAATCATAATTGGGAATTCGACTCAATTCCACTAACCAATTCGCCATTTCATATTTGGCCTTAGATTCATAGCAAGAAGAAGTAATTGCATCGTGGGCCTTGAACCGCCAAACTAAATAAGTTAACAAAACCAATGATAAGCTGAATACCAAAAAATATGGATGGTAAAAACTTAACAAAATAAGACCTGTAAGAATTTGAAGGGCAACAGAAATTCCACCTACAAGCAGAGAAGATAAATTCTTTTGAACATTCATTATATCAAAATATCTGGATACAAGTGTTGCCATACTTTTTCCGGACATTTGCAATCGATCACCATTTAAAATTGCTGACACAATATGACCAGAAGTGTTCACAAAAAAATGTTGCTGAAATTTTTCAACGAAAATGGCTTGCAGAATATTAAACCCCATCGAAACAAGTAATAATACGAGTAAGACGGCGCCAAGAGACACGATCGGCCACTTGACGATTGCAAATGTAACACTATTAACAAGGGCCTGAATCGATATCGGAATTGCCAAATTTAGAAGACCCATGGCAGAGGCGAAAATTATTGTCGTAAAATAATACGAACGATAGGGGCCAAGGATATCTATCATCTTGGATGATAATTTCTGTAAGTCCTTGCGCTCCATTACTTTACTCCGTTATCACAAAAACACTAATTCAATTACCAATTTCTAAGATTTCTTCTGTATTCCAATCTCTCTTGATTTTGTTCTAATGCCCTTGCCCTCTTTTCGTTTACTCCATCCTGGGAGCTATTTTGTAATTGCCCACATCCAGCCAAAATAAACATTCCAATGATCGACAAAGCTGCAAACATCCCTCTTAATTTTAAACTAGTTCTCATTTTTTTCCTCCTAATTTTCAGCCTTTCACCTAACATTTTAAACCTCAAGCAGTTCCTCGATAAAATGCATAATATGAATCCTTCGATTCGATTATTTCAAACCCAATAAATCTCGCTTTAATTTATCATCTACAGGGTTCTGCCCTAACCATGGTAACAAGATTATTTCTCTCAACTTTATGTCATTGGATTGGGCCAGCAAGGTGCCATTTAACTTTAATGAGACGCCACTGGTTTCAACAGAAATCTCTAAAAGATCACCCTTGCGGACGCTTGGAGTGTTGGTTTTTAACCAATTTAATTGGTCTTCATACTGACCCATTTTATCACCCAAGTTTTTTTCAAGGCCCTTCACCCAACCAAGGTTTGAATAGGCCTTTTCTATGTCTCTTTCGTACTTAAGTTCTAATTTTGAGCTTTTTTTACCCTGGTATATATCGACCTCACTACTTTCCTTTTCGGAATACAAGGAAAGGCGATAGAGATCTATTTTAAAGATTCCATATTCCAACAACCCCTCCCCTCTTTTCATAAAACGATTTTCCTCTTCTCCTGTCACATGAAGGGACAAAAGAATGAGTGGTATTAGTAAAACATATCTAAACGTCAAAAATTGCCTATTCACATAGCCCTCCTAAATACTTCTCTTATGTAAATTCTATAGAACAAATTACTTTGTGCGAGCAAAATTATTGTCAGCTAATGGTCATGAAATCTTAAAAATATAATCCGCAAACTGCCAATTCAAAGGGTTACACGATTGCTCACTAAAATCGAACAATCGAATTAAAATTATGCAATTTATCAAATTATAAATTCATCTATATTGGGATTAAGAGATTCGAAAATATTAAAAAGCGAGTTAGGAACATGTAGAAAATAAACAACTAAAAAAAACGAGAAACTTGTAGAAAATTAAATAACCGGAGGAACAATATATGAAAACTAATTTTAAATCAATGATCACCTTATTACCTTTACTTATGTTTACCTTTCTTTTTCAAGGATGTGCGACAGGATTAAAGTCCAACGAGAACAAGAGAGAGTATCTAAGGCAACATTTGGATGATCGCATGCAGTATCGTCAAAACTTTAACACCTGGTAATTCATGGAATCGGGAGAGAGTTAGTAATTAAATTCAAACTAACTCTCTTCCGATTTTTTTAAGCGTTTTTTTCTGTGATTTATTATTCTGCTACTTTTTACTTTTTAAAAGTTCGATTTGAGATATGACCTTTTCCGCATCTAAGACTGGATCGACATCTTCCTCAACAAAAGCCACTTTAAGTTCAGGATTCACTATATAGGTAATCCTTTTACTCATCTTCATTAGTGGTATTTTAGTACCATAATTCTCAATCGTTTTAGCTTCAGGATCAGATAATAAATCAAATGTTAACCTATGTTCCGCGTGAAATTTTTTTAAGTCATCTACCCCATCACCGCTTAGACCAAAAACCTCTGCACCCAACTCTCTAATTTTTGGCAGCTTATCGCGGAAAGCACAGGCCTGTTTGGTGCAACCAGGAGTAGAGGCTTTTGGGTAGAAATAAAGAACGGTCCAAGTTCCCCTTCGAGCTTCAAGGGATATTTCCTTGCCGTTCTGATTTTTAAGGCTAAATACAGGAGCATCACTGCCGACCTTTAGAAATGCGTAACTAGGAAGCGAGAGCAAAAATAAAGTGATTAATCCAATTCTATTTATTAAGTTAGTCCCTTTCATTCTTACTCCCCCTTACTATTCGATTTTAGTGAACAGTCACTAACAATTTTGAAGTATCAAATCCTAGGAATTTTGCCTTATTCACTAAACGATCGTATACGGAATCTTCCATTTTTACTGTGCGAGATAGAATCCAAAGAAACTTTCTTGAAGGATCGCCTACCACCGCATATTGATAGTCTTGATCAAGTTCAATAATCCAATAATTGCCGGAAAAAAGCGGCAGCTTAAGTGATTTTAGGAAGAACTGAACTTTTAACTTAGAATTTGTTTTTTGATCCTTAATCCAAGCTCTTCCTTCAGCAACTTTCAATTTCCCATTTGGCGAATCCTTGCGACAGGTATTTTTTACGCGGATATCGCCATCTCTTCTTAATGAATATTCTGCTGTCGTAGCCGTGCATCCCCTTTGAAAACTTTGATCAAAGCGAGCAATTTCGTACCACTTGCCAAGATATTTCTGAACATCGACATATTCAACCGTGCGCAGTGGGATGTGTTCGGCTTTTGTGACTGTCGTCACTGAAAAACCGAAAGTTAATAGTCCAAGTACAAATAATTTCTTCAAATTAACTTTAATCATGACATCTCTCCCTTTTGATTAAATTGAAGTTGAGAAGATTGGGAAATTCCTTTCTTCGTTAATAAATTTTCTAATGCTGTTTCAAGTGAATGAAATTGAAATTTATAACCGGCTTTCAAAAAGGCAATTGGATGTACCAGTTGGCTTGCCAATAAAATTTCCGACATTTCGCCAAAAATTACCTTTAACCCAAATGCAGGAGCTGGAAAGAGAGTCGGCCTTTTTAGCACTTTACCTAAAGTTTTTGTAAATTGGTAATTGGTCACAGCACTAGGAGCGACGGCATTATAAACGCCCACTGAACAATCATTCTCAATTAAAAAAATAATTTGTCCTACAAGATCATTTATATGAATCCAGCTCATATGCTGTTGTCCGTTTCCTAGAATGCCGCCAACGCCCAATTTAAAAGGAGGCAACATCTTACTTAAAGCACCACCCTCTTTGGCCAATACGATGCCGATTCTGAGACTGTATGCTTTCATTCCAGCAATGCCGTGGTTTTGAACACCGCTCTCCCAGTCCTTACATAGCTCGGCCAAAAAGCCCTCACCTAAAGCACTGGACTCATCTAATGATTTGTTACCTTTGTCTCCATAGATGCCTATCGCACTGGCGCTAATAAATTTCTTAGGAATGCTGCTTAGACTCTTCAACTCTTGCATTAACAAATTTGTGCCATGAATTCTTGAATCTCTTATTCTTTTTTTACGTTTATCAGTCCAACGTCCATCTGCGACACCTTCACCGGCCAAGTGAACAACAATATCCACGTCTTTTAATGCCTCATGATCGATGGAATTGTTTTCCGGATTCCAAACAAACGACTTCACCTGTTTGGAGTTAAATGAGATTGTCTTCTGACGGGAGATTATTCTAACCTCTAATGCCTCTTTTCCTTGATATCTTTCTAAAAGAGTTGTCGTTAGCTTTTTCCCGACAAGACCTGTGGCGCCTGTTATTGCAATTTTCACAACTCCCTCCTTTTCTTATTGTTAAGCCCTTGTTTAAACTAGGCTTAAACAAACATTAACATTTTTATTGTTTAACACTTGTTCATTGGCAATATTAAACATATACTAAACAGCAAGTCAAGTGAGGCTTGGGATTTTATGGAAAAGAAGTTTGGTATCAAAGTAATTTCAAATAGTTGTGGGATTCTTCCCCACACCCTCAGGGTATGGGAGCAGCGATACCAAATATTTGCCCCAGATCGGGATTCCCATGGTCAGCGTCTTTATAGTGAACAAGACTTAAACAAGGCCCAACTATTGGCCAAGCTTATTCAGCACGGACACTCAATTGGTGCCTTGGCCAGTTTAGGTCTCGAGGCCTTGGAAGACTTAAACTCCACCCTTGATCGCCAAGAAACTTCCAATGAAAAATTATCCATCCAACATTTACTCAACATGCTTGCCAATTATGCCATTGATGATGTTTTAAAAGAGATTCAACATCTAAGACTTAGTATGGGGGCAAAGGAATTTATCTTTGAAGTGGTTTTACCTATGATGGGTGAAATTGGAACGCTTGTGGCCATAGGCAACTATTCAGTTACACAAGAACATATCCTCAGTACCATCATTAGAGATCAATTAGGGCAAATCTATCTTCCCAATCTTGGAAGTAAAAACCGAGAGATGGTGCTAGCGACACCAGATGGAAATCTCCACGAATTATCAATTATTATGGCGGACATCATTTGCAGAGCAAATCGCATGCCGACGCGATTTTTAGGTGCTGCGCACCCGGCCGAATGTCTTGGTGAGGCCATCAATGCCCTGAAATCACCCTTCCTAGTTTTAGGAGTGGTTTCTTCCGATCACTGGAATTATCAACAAAATATTGTCAAGTACTTATCAAAACTAGATCGATATTTAAAACACGACATAACGGTATTGCTAGGTGGAGGACAAACCTGTAAAGAATTAGATCAACATAATTTTGTCCATATCCGTTACAAGGTTATTGGAACTTTTTTAGAGTTTGATCAATTTTTGCGCGCGATGCCCTAATGTCAAAAATGAGTGGAGTAAAAAATGAACTGGCAAATATTTATATTGCCTGTATTGGCCCAGTGGGGACTATTTACTGCAGTTTACCTCTTGGCCGTTAAGAAAAATGATTTTAGCCTCGTCGATATTTTCTGGTCGTTAAGCTTTCTTTTAACCTTTATTCTTGGACTTTTCCTATCACCTTTAGAATTTCACTTGGCTACATACATTTTGGGATTTCTCATTACGATTTGGTCACTCCGTCTAGCAGGGTACTTGGCCATTCGAAGCTTTGAAAAAAAAGAAGAAGATTTTCGTTACACGGCCATGCGACGGGAATGGGGAGTACAGGCCAATAAGATCGCCTATTTCAAAATTTTCATTTTACAGGCATTTCTTTCAATTATTATCTCCTCACCCATTTATCTCTTTCATTTTTACGGGCAGACAAAGGGCTCACCGTGGCTACTTTATACAGGAGCAGCTCTTTCATTTATAGGATTTTTAATTGAAACCATCGCTGACTTTCAAAAATCTCAATTTAAAAAACTGCAGAAATATAATTCGAATTTAAATTTGCGATTTTTAAAACATGGACTTTGGAAATTCTCTCGCCATCCAAATTACTTTGGCGAAGCTTTGTTTTGGTGGGGAATAGGAATTGCGCTCCTGAATTATTTACCGTGGTATTTTGCCTTAACAGGACCAGTTATTTTAAATCTATTGCTCCTTAAAGTATCAGGTGTACCGTTGCTGGAAAAAAGCTATCAAAATAATTCTGAGTATGAATCATACAAGAAAGTCACAAGTGGTTTCATTCTATTGCCACAGGGAGAAATGTGGGCAAAAAATGGTACGCTATTTTTATTTTCGGCCATAGCATTTATTGTCATGCTTACAGTGACCATTTGGGCATCGTTGCAGCAAAACCTTTTTACCGAAGTAAGCTGGAGTGGCAGTCCAATGTGGTTTCAGGCCACGATTGTCGACTTTTATATCAATCAATTCATCCTTTGGTTTTGGGTCTTCAAATTAGAAAAGAATATTTGGCACAAATTAATATGGTTTGTTTTATTTGTGGCCTTCGGAAGTATGGGGACTACGTCCTTTATTATTTATCGAATAATTAAAAAGCGCCCACTTTTCCCAGAAACAAAGATTTTAAATTAGAAAAATAGAACCTAAAAGGAGTTTGTTATGATCAATCAACTACTGGCAAAAGGAACAATACCCGATTTTGCGATAAGACATGGAATTAGGAATCTTCTCAAGCAACGACTATTGGAAGAAGGAGGATTTCCACTACCACAATTGGAAGTAAGAAAATCTCAACTCATCAATGAATTAAAAAATTCGCCGATCGCTATCATGACGGACAAGGCCAACGATCAACATTACATGGTTCCTCCAAAGTTTTTTGAATACTGTTTGGGCAAAAATTTAAAATATAGCTGCTGTTATTGGGATAAGGCCAAAAATTTAGATGAAGCCGAAGATGAGATGCTCGAAGTTACCGTTGCCAGAGCAGAAATTAAAAACGGCGATAGAATTTTGGAATTAGGCCATGGCTGGGGTGCCATAACACTTTTTATGGCAAAAAAATTCCCTGCAAGTACCATCGTTGCAGTATCCAATTCAAAAGACCAAGGTGATTTTATTCGGGCAAGGGCCAAAGAACGAGGCCTCACCAACATAGAAATTATCACCGCAGATATGAACAATTTCCAAATCAATCGAGAGTTTGACCGCATTATCTCAATTGAAATGTTTGAACACATGAGAAACTATAAGACACTGCTCGAAAAAATAAATAATTGGTTAAGTCCTGAAGGAAAGTTATTTGTTCATATTTTTGCCCATCGGCAACTTACTTATAAATTTGAAGTAAAGGATAATACTGATTGGATGAGTCAGTATTTCTTTTCCGGTGGAATTATGCCATGCGAGCACCTCTTCTATTATTTTCAAGACCATTTATTGGTTGAAAAGCATTGGGCGATTAGTGGCATTCATTATGCAAAAACCGCAAGAGCATGGTTGCAAAATATGGATGAAAATAAAGGGCCCATCATGGATATATTAAAAGAACATTACGGCCTAAAAGAAGCAACGAAATGGTTCAATTATTGGCGAATATTTTTTATGAGTTGTGAGGAGCTTTGGAACTATAAGCACGGTGATGAATGGATTGTAGGTCACTATCTTTTCCAAAAAAGGAAATAATTTATGCAGCGACTCGCAATTATTGGGACAGGGATGGCAGGGATGAGCGCCGCTTATTTTTTAAAGGACTCATTTGATGTCACTGTTTACGAGAAGGATAATTATGTCGGTGGTCACACCAACACAATTGACGTGTTTGATGGCGTTGAACAGTGCCCCATGGATACTGGATTCATGGTATTTAATGATAAAACATATCCGAACATGGTCAAGCTATTCAATCTTCTAGGTGTTCCCTACCGCGATACAGATATGAGTTTTAGCGTACGCAATGATCTTCTTAACTTAGAATACAATGGCTCAAGTTTGAATGGTTTATTCGCGCAGAAAAGAAATTTATTAAATCCACCTTTTTTAAAAATGCTATGGGACATTTTAAAGTTCCACAAGCATGCAGATCAATTGCTGAATGACCCTCGATACCAAGACATGAGCCTAAGAACATACATAAAGGATTTAGGTCTGGGGTCTTATTTCTATGACAATTTTCTAGTTCCTATGAGCTCTGCCGTTTGGTCTACCCCAGTTGAAAAGATGGATGATTTTCCGGCCCGTTCTCTAGTGCGTTTTTTTAAAAATCATGGTTTTGTTGAACCAGGCGGCCAACTCCAATGGAAAACGGTCAACGGTGGAAGTCGAGAATACCGCAATCGTTTAATTGCTCCGTTTAAAGATAAAATTAAAATTGGATCTGGTGCAATAAAAATTTCAACTAGGCCCAACGGCGTCAATGTTAAAACCATTCATGGGGAAGATTTTTTTGATAAGGTCATTATTGCGACTCATGCCGATACTGCACTAGAACTTCTTCAAAATCCAACCGATTCTCAAGTAAATATTTTAAAATGTTTTTCCTATCAAAAGAATGAGGCCATTGTTCACACAGACGAACAAGTAATGCCCAAACTAAAATCCAATTGGTCTTCCTGGAATTTTATTATAAAAGAAAATCAATCTTACACCGTATATTACATGAACAAGCTGCAAGGTGTTTCTAAGAGGATGAACTTTTTCATCAATATTAATGGTGGGAATTTTGTTAATCCTGAAAAAATTATCCAGTCAATAACTTACCACCATCCCTTATTTGATGTTAAAAGCGCTAATGCTCAAAACTACATTGACGACCTAAATAAAGCTGGACCAGTTCATTTTACAGGCAGCTATTATCGCTATGGCTTCCATGAGGACGCCCTTTTGTCATCTGTAAATTTATGCTCACAAATATTGGGACGAAACGTTTTATGAATGAAATTAAATCGATAGTCCAATTTACCGTGAAGCACTCGCGCCACACTCCTTGGCATTACACCTTTACTCATTCTTTTTTCTGGTTTGAACTAGAACTCCTTGGCCAAGATTATAAAAGCAATTGGCTCGTCGGGAAAAATTGTTTTCGCACCTATAGCTTCTTTGATGAGGACCACCTGAAAATTTGTCCTGGATCTGCAGCCGATAATTATATTGAATTTGTTAAAAGAAATGGGGTCACCTCAAAAATCAAGTCAATTAAACTGTATACCCAACTACGCTTTCTAGGGTACGTTTTCAATCCTGTTTCATTCATTATTCTCACCGATGAAAATAATAGAAAATTTGGCATCATCGAAATAGGCAATACCTTTAATGAATTAAAACCATTTTTTGTACCTAATGAGAATTTTAAAAAAGTTCAAATGGAAGGTCGAGATGAGGAAAATATAAATTTTGAAATTCTCACTAAAAAATATTTTTACATCTCGCCTTTTATCTCTCACGATAATGATTTAAAATTTAAGTGGTACCAAAATAAAGATAATCTAGCTATATTAGTAGACGACTTTAAAGGTGAAGTTAAAGAACTAAGCGTACACTTAACAGGAAAAATTCTTCCGACTTCAATTAAGGAAATTATTTTTAATTCAATTCTGGTGCCATTTGTAACTATTAAGACAATTGCTTTGATTCATTTCCATGCCTTTGTCTTGTGGTTTAAAAGATTGCCTTATTTCAAGAAACATCAATATATTGAACTTCAACAAGGAGCATTTACATGGAAAACATCAAAACCCAAGTCGCTTTAAAAAATTCTCCAACCATCCATAGAAAAATATTTTTAACTATTTTGACCAGATTTCAAAAAGGTGAAATTACCATCCGATTTCCTGAAGGGGATACCGTTACCATAGGCGAAGGTCACGGAATTAAATGTGATATTCAAATTCACAGCGAAGATTTTTTCAAACGCTGTGTGCTTTTTGCTGATATTGGCTTTGCTGAAGCCTATATTGATGGACAATGGACCACGAGTAACCTGACGAAAATTGTTCGTTGGGCTATCCAAAATCGTGAAACCAGCGGAATAATAGGTGGCAGCAAAATTAAATCTATGGGTATAAACTTTCTCGGCTCCCTCAATCGATTTACTCACCTTTTAAAGACCAATACATTTAAAAATTCAAAAAGCAACATTTCCTATCACTACGATTTGAGCAATGATTTTTACAAATTAATGCTCGACGAAACCATGAATTATTCATGTGCCATATTTAACAACAAAGAAGATGACCTATTTAAGGCCCAAGAAGTTAAATTACGAACCCTTTGCGAAGATTTAGACTTAAAATCCACAGATCACGTCTTAGAAATTGGCTGTGGTTGGGGTGGATTTGCATGTTATGCCGCCACTCACTATGGCTGCCGGGTTACCGGTATTACCATTTCCCGGAATCAATTTGAGTTTGCAAAAAAGAGGGTTAAAAATTTAAATTTGGAGGACAAAGTTGAAATTGTTTTTCAAGATTATAGGGAGCTCGATGGGAAATATTCTAAAATTGTTTCAGTGGAAATGATTGAAGCCGTTGGACATGAATACCTACCAACCTATTTTAAGAAAATATCTGATCTACTCGCGCCCGAAGGATTGGCCGTTATTCAAGCTATTACATCGCCAGACTGTCGCTATGACTCACTAAGGAATGGAGTAGATTTTATTCAAAAGCATATTTTCCCTGGCTCACTTCTCCCTTCTATTTCTGCCATCACTAGTGCGACAAGCAAAAGTACTGATCTTCACTTATTTAACCTGCGCGACATTGGTCTTCACTATGCAGAGACCTTGCGTCGTTGGCAAAATAACTTTTTAGGAAAACTTGATGAAATCAGAAATTTGCCTGAGATAAATGGACTAGGGCAAAATAAAGTAGATGATACTTTCGTCAGGCTATGGACGTATTACCTGTGCTATTGTGAAGCTGCATTTGAGGAAAGACATATTAGCACAGTTCAGATGACCTTTACGAAACCTAATAATCCTATTTCCAAGCGTCCTTGGTAAACTAATACTTTTGAAGAATTTATTTATTTTGGCATAGTCATAAACCTGCTGCACAGCTAAGCTATTTCTAAATTTAATTTAGAGGTAGGTAATGGTTTACGAGCATGACCAAAATGACTGTTGTGATGTAGTCATTATCGGTGCGGGGATCAGTGGTCTTGCGGCTTCCTATTACCTTAAAAAAAATTGCCCCAATTTAAAATTCCGCATTCTTGAAGCGAGAAGTAGCGTCGGTGGCACGTGGGATCTCTTTCGTTATCCAGGCATAAGATCAGATTCAGATATGTATACTCTAGGTTTTCCATTTCGCCCATGGCGCGAGGGTAAGGCCATTGCCATTGGACCAAGTATTCTTTCCTATCTAAAAGAAACGGCCAATGATTTAAAATTAGAGGAATTAAAACTCATTCGCTTTAATGAAAAGGTTGAAACTGCTTCCTGGATTGAGGATGAGAAAAAATGGATTATCACAAGTAGGTCGAGCAAAGGCCAAGAAACAAATATTACCCGTTGTAGTTTTGTCATCATGTGTACCGGTTACTATGACTATGACCAAGGCTACCAACCAGATTTTAAAAACTTAAATAAATTTAAAGGGACATTCATCCACCCACAATTTTGGCCTGAAAATCTCGACTACCAAAATAAAACGATTGCCGTTATCGGTAGCGGCGCGACTGCGGTGACCCTAGTTCCTGAGTTGGCCAAAAATGCAAAAAAAGTCATTATGATCCAACGGTCCCCCTCTTATGTTCTTACAATTCCTTCTACCGATTCTCTCGCCCAAATTTTAAAGAAAATATTGCCAGCGAGTTTTGCCCACCGCTTAACTCGAGGAAAAAATATTCTGATCGCCTTTATCCTTTATCAATTGTGTCAATTCTTTCCCAAAAAGATGCGCAAGCTTCTTTTATCTCTCGTTGCCAAGCAATTACCAAATCGGCCTGAGCTGCTTGAGCATTTTCTCCCTCGCTACAATCCATGGGAGCAGAGATTATGTTTTGTCCCAGATAGCGATTTCTTTTTGGCCTTAGACTCTGGCAAAGCAGACATTGTGACTTCGGCCATTGCCGAAGTTAACGAAAGTGGTCTCATCCTCGAAAATGGCAAGTCGGTGAATGCCGATATCATAGTTTCGGCCACTGGGCTTAAGCTGAAATTTCTTTCTGATATTAAATTTTTAGTGAATGGAAAACCGCTTGATGTCCAACAGGCGACCCCCTACAAATCATCCATGTTTAACGGTATTCCCAATCTCGCCATGTCTTTTGGTTACATTAATGCCTCATGGACTTTAAAGACCGGATTAACTTGTGAGTGGATTTCAAAAATTCTTCAGTATATGGAACATAATAATTATAAAACTGTTGTTCCACACTTCAACCAAAGCGAGGAAACTCTACCACTCATCAATATGAGCAGCGGTTATTTTCAAAGGTCTCAACACCTTCTACCGCGCCAGGGGAAAAAGGCCCCATGGCGTGCCAATCAAAATTATTTTCTCGATTTTATGGATTTCAAGTTTCGCCCCATTCACGACAAAGATTTAGAATTTAGAAGGTAGCAAAATGAAATTATTCTTTATCCTGTTTTATATTTTTATTAGCGGAGCAACCTTTGGACTCGACTGTCCAGAGGAAAGTTATGAAGTTAAAGTTTCTTTGCCATCCTTGGGAAAAAATTTGGCCTTCTGCCAAAAAAATCACAATGGCCAGGTGGTGAAACATGGCCCGGAAGAAGCCCGAGACTTAAGTGATAAATTAATTGAAACCAAATATTATGATTTGGGAAAAGAAGTTGCCTCACCGCCAAAGCTGCCTTCCATTTCGTCTAAACATCAGGAATTTTTAAGTGCTGTTACACAAGATAAAAAAATTGCATCTGACAAATTCATGGAAATTCTTCAAGGACTTTTACCATTTTTCACCAAGAGTCTTCCTGGAAATTTTGCTGTTCGTGGATGTAAAGACTACAGCATGCAATGGGGACAATATTTCATTTTAAATAAGAACTTAGATTTAACTTATAATTTCATTGAAAAATGTGATGTTAAGGGCAAGGTTATGACCATTGGTGTACCTAAGGACTTGGGAATAAAATTTGACCTCGATTTAAGAAACTCTGAGCCCTTTAACCACGTAACTATGCATGTTCTTTGTAAAGCGTCACCAGTGGCACCTGCTCCTCATATGAAAGTTCACTGTGAAACTAGAGATGCCAAACTGTCAGCGACTGGCAAAGGGGAATCCCTTTGTGCGGCTTCTTATGAGGCCATTATCAATCCACTTGTGAAAGGATTTGTAATCAACAACATTGGAGGTACGATTGAGTTCAGCAAAATTTTCGGCGCCAACGAAAATTATAAAGCTGATTTTAAATTACCTGGTGTTAATGGCAGCCTTTAAAAGATCTCAATGATATAATTAAGAACATAAAGGAGATACGTAATGATTCGAACAGCATTCTTTTTTACTCTTCTCACCATCCTCCCCTTGGCCAACGCCTCAGAAAGTGATTTCAAAATTGCACTCGATCTGCATTTAAAAAAGTCTTTGAATCAACAGATTGAAAGACTGGCCGGGAAGATGAGTATCTCAGCAGAGGAAATAATCCAATCCAGTAAAATCTCCAACGATAATGAAAATTACTACCTAGTGGGCTTTCCAAAGATGAGAGACTCTTCTTGTAAGGTTGAAGGAAAAATTTCTATCCTTGAAAAATCTATTCGAGCAACTTGCATTGATCCTCAAGGAAACATTAAAATCATTTTTTAGTGATTGTTATTCAATCGCACGAATGGCAAATGAGTTCCCGGCAAGTTCGTCGAGGTCAAGCCATACCTGTCCACCTGAACAGTCACTATGTCCAGCAGCACGGTAAGATTCACAGGCATCAGCTCCCCAAGTATTGCGAAGAAGGACTTGGCATCGGTTATTTTGCCACCGGCGTCCGACCACCATGCTAATGTGGTAATTTGTCGTCTTAACATAGTTAATTGTCCCATTTGGTCCTGCTGTGGGCTTTTCACACTTTGGTGTATTTGCACCTGCGCTGTCTGCTTCCCAAGACATAACACTATGATTTACTGATGAAGGAGCTCGCCGACTATCTTGTAAATAGAAAGAACAAAAACCAACACTGATAGGTAGCCCCGTTGTATTGAGTTTTTTAAGCAGATCTAGTTTTAAAGTCTCTTTGTCATTCTTTCCATAATTTGTCATTTTGCAATCAACTGTGGCATTGGCCATGGGTTTTATTGGTGGACGTATGGGATTATCGGCAGGTTTGCACATCATATTGGCAAAATCACGCATGAATAGCATTTTATCTTTTGCTCTTCCTGCTTCATCAGTGCTCGCCGTGTCCCAATATTTACGATCGCGCAATAAACGACCTAATACTCGCTTACCTTCTTCAAAAATTGCCTGATCAGGCTGCCCGAATAGATCGTATCTTGCCAGACGGCAAGAATACCCAGCTGCTTCCCTTTCATAATTAGTCCCTTGATATTCGGGTAATGCATATTCTTGAAAGTCATTGTGCCATTGAAAAGAATTCCAAATATCCTCTAATGTATAAAGATAATGAGAATTTCTTGGATCGCGAGAGCCAATAAACCACTTGTCATGATCACAAGTTCCACCCTGATCGATAGAAGCTTTGATTGCCACACATGGTTCGCCACCTCTGAGGCCTAATTTTTCTCGCGCGACCGCTTGATTCATTGCCAATTGAAACGGTGAAGAAATTCGACCCGCAGGTCGGTTTCCATGTTTTTGAAGATAAGCATCAACCATTTGGCTCGCTACATAGGAGTAACATAATCCTCCAGCTTCGTTGGCCGATCCTGTTGACTGATCGAGCACGGGCAAATTGGCCATGCTCCCACCAGTAGTATCCAAGCGTGTGGTCCCAGTACATTCCTCTTGGACCGTGGTTGCCATCAAAATATTCGGGATTAAAATTATTAAATAACCAAATTTTTTCATTGTTCACTCACTTTTTTTCTGTAGAACCTTTTAACGAAGCAATACGCGCCAAGGTATTCAGTCCTATGAGGCTGCGGTCTTCAAATTGACAAAAACTTATTTCACTTTGATCAAAGGTTTTGCCGCGAATAATTTTACCTTTCTTAGACTCACAAAGACCTTTGCCTGGATTGGCAAAATCTTCTTGGAATTTTACTAAATCAAGCTGGGTTAAAGAACGGGCCACCACTTCTGCTTGGCACATGCCTAAATCAGTGTTTGAATTTTCATTAAAGCAATTGCTACTTAAAAAAGCGTCGAGGTTGCCATTTTTTTTGAATTCTGCCTTTTTTCCTGCAATAGTTATCCCTTTCAAATAAAGATCGTCGCTTGCAAAGATAAAATGGCTCCAAACCGTGCAGAGTAAAGCGAACGTAGATAAGCATATTTTAATGCATGGATTTTTCACAAAAGCCCCCTTATCACAACAATATTATCGGACATCTGGTTTAAGCCTATAAGTAGATACGAAAACTATCATAGATTTTAATAAGTTATGCTTATATCGCAAGGTGAGCGTATCAGACTAAATCTATCAGCTAAATAACCGATAAGAGGACGTGGACTCAAAAATTACTCAGTTTATTAACGACGATTTTTTCAAGCAGCTCGGCCGCGACCGTCAAATATTTCGATTGAAAGATGGTGACATAAGAAACGTTTCAATTTTATACGCAGACCTAACTGGATTTACTACGATTTGCCAAAACCTAGATCAAGAAGAATCACAAGTATTACTCGATCGTTTATTGGCAATGTTTACATTGTCAGTGGAAAAATATGGTGGAGAAGTAAGCCGTTATGCAGGCGACCAAATTATGGCACTCTTTGGGGCCAAAAAGACTTTGGAAAAAAGTCTTGAGCGCTGTGTCCGCAGTGGAATTTCGATTCTTAACGATATTGAAGAGTTTAATAAACTGTCTGAAAAATATGGATTACCTGAAAAGTTAAAGTACCCATTCAAAGTACGGGTTGGAATAAATTATGGGACGGTTGCGACAGGAAAAGTTGGCGCGGATCGAAGCGAAGCATTCACCGTCTATGGCGACACCGTCAATATGGCCGCCAGGATGGAATCCAATGCCCCCGTTGGAAAAATAATGCTCCCTTATGATACTTCCAAGCTGGTTGATGATGTCTTTGAATTTGAAGAAGTTGGTGAAAAAGAGTTAAAGGGATTTGCCCAACAAGTAAGGTGTGTAGTTTTTAAATCTATTAAAAGCGAATTGAGCAAGAAAATACGCCACCAAGAAATTGAAAATTACATTGGAAGAAAATCAGAACTCAATCTACTATTGAAAATTTTTGAAGCCAGCAAAAGCGTTCCTTGTCGCGTATCAGTCACGGGAGAAGGCGGCATTGGGAAATCCCGACTAATTAGAGAGTTTTTATTCTCAACTTTAGGGAAGAGAGAAGGAATTTCAAATTTAAGCCTAAAGGGAAACTGTTCATCCTTAAACTTTTCTTCCTATAGCTGCTTTTTAGGTCTTGTAAAAAGATTCGTGCGATATAGTGGCGCGAAGGACCTCTCCTCTCTAGAAGGATATTTGGCAAAAAATCAGTGCCCTGAAAATTATTCTGAGGCACTTGAGGACGAAAAACAACTTCTTCAATTTCTGTTTAATCATATACAAGGGAAAAAGCAGAGTAGCGATAACTTTGATTTTATAATCAAGAAATCTTTGATTACCTTTTTTCGCGCATGCGCCATAAGAGCGGAAGAAAGAGGTCTTCCACTAGTCGTTGTTTTAGAAGACATCCATGCCGCTGATTCGGCGACAATTTCTTTTATTCAGGATGAGTTTAGCAAAACAAAAATCTCTAACATGATGCTGATAATCTCAGGAAGAAAGCTTCCTCAAGAATTGTCTGATGGCTTCATCAATCAGATCAGCCTACAACCTCTCTCCGAGTCAGATTTAGAATCAATCATTAACCAAACCGAAAGAGACAAATTTAAAAAACTCTTAGACCAAACCGGTGGGGTTCCCCTATTTATGGAAGAGCTCTACTTCTCTTCTGGATTATCTTCTAAAAACAACCCATGTCAAATATTTAACAGAAATGAAATACTGTTAGGTAGACTTGATCAGCTTGACTCCAAGCAGAAACAAGTCATGCAAGCAGCAAGTATTATTTCACAAAAATTCACTCGCGATCTATTTTTTAATGTCCTCAAAAAAATGAATATCTTAATGACTGAGGATGAAATTAATCAATATCTTTCAGGTTTTTTAAGAGTAGATGAGCCTCATTTCTACAGCATTCGTCACGACCTGATTAGAGAAGCCATCTACAACTCCATGCTAAGCCAAAACAAAAAGGTCATACACCATCATGTGGCGATGAGCTTAGAAGAAAGTATTAAAAAGTATCCTGATGAAGTCACTGCTCATAAATTGAGCTTTGCCGCTAGAAATTTTTTCGCAGCCGACGAACTCCAAAAATCGGCAATATTCTTTCTCGATGCCATTCAACTATCGCGCAAAAATTTTGATCAACATACAACGATATCGCTTTTACACTTTGTGCTAGAAAATTCCTTAGATCGATGTCTTACAAATAATGATGATCAATTTATTTTGAATTGTATCTATGCAGAGACCATGGTTTTTCTGGGAAGACCACGCGGTGTGATTGAAAAACAATTTATTAAGACAATAGAATTTGCCGAATCTTATGGATTAAATAATGTTTCTCGAGCCTACTTCCATTTTGCAAAGTTTTTGCATCAATCAGGTCGTCTCAATAGATCGAAGGAGTTCTTTCAAAAGGCCCTAGAATTGACTCAGGAACTTAATGATAGCGAAAGGCAAGGAACTATTTATCTAGGACTAGGACGACTTTATTCAGATATGGGTATGATTGGAGAAGCATTATCCAATTTTGAGTTATGTATAGAAGTTAATTCCCCAAATGACTGTTTTTCAGCTCCTTATGCAAAACTAGAAATTGCAAAATGCATGGTCTATGAAAACAACTATGAACAGGCCATTAAATTAATTAATGATGTAAGCTCACAAGAAATTCTTAAAAATGATTTAATCTTTCAACTCTATAAAAATTCTGTTCTGTGCTTTTGCTACAATTACCAAACACTCACAGATAAAATTAAAGAGCCTGCAGAGGAAAACCTTCAAATTGCGCAAAAAATTGGCCGAGTTGACTTTATTTGCCAATCGCTTTCTTGGCTTTGTGTAAATCTCCTAGAAAAGGAAACAGAACAGGCCATCGCTTACGCAAACGAGGCCATAAAAATCGCCGAAGACTCGGGGATGGAGTGGGAGCTTGCGCGCGCCTATCGTTGGCGGGGAAAGGCCTTCGCTGCTTGTAAGCGTTATGCTCAGGCCCATGCTGATTTTATAAAATCGATCGATCTTTATGAGGGACTCCAAGGTTATACCTATCTCTGTGTCATTTATTGGGACCTAGGAAATTACTACCAATATGTTTCCTTCGACCGTAAATCAATGGATAAAATTTACGAAAAATATTTAGAAGTAGCATTCCTCACAGATAGAAAAAGATTACAAATGTTTGCCTTACACAAGAGGGGTAAAATATTAATGAGTGATCGGAACTATGCAGAAGCTCTGCCCCTTTTTCAACAGTCCCTTGAAATGAATGCCAACATTGTCCATCCTGATTATTATCAAGCAGCATTAGTATGTGCTTCTCAATGCTTGATTGAACAAAATAAATATGCCGAAGCTTCTATGCTTATGAAGCAAGGACATATTGTGGCGGATAATTCAAAGGATATTCGCTACAAAACTTTGCAGAAATTTACAGTATTACAAGCTGAGACCTGTTATCGAAAAACACCAAATGGGAATAATGCCTTTGAGAACAATGTTTTTAAATTCATCCAAAATTTAAAAGAAGCTGAGAAAGGGTCCCTTTATGTTTTTGAACTTTTACTAATGGCCCTCAGTCTCCATAGTCACTTTAATGACCATAGTGCACAGTACACACTCGCAAATAAAATACTCGAGCTTTTCCCAGAAGAACAATCCTTCAAAGATGGTATTTGGGCAAATCATGAAACCGAGAATAAAAGGTACATAAGAAGTCTGATCAAATCTATAGGGAATCAAAGACTTTTGAAAGTAGCCTAAGCTAAGCCCTTAAAAATATAAAACAAAATATCCAAGTAGTTAATTCAAGATTTCTTTAAATCCAACCGAAAGGTTTTAGTAGAGATTAAAGGAAAACTATGAAAATGCTTTCTATATTTAAAAAATTTGTACTACTAGAAAGAATAAGTGTTGCGACCCTCATTATGCTGATAGGTTGCTCAACAAAAAGTTTAAACTCTCTTTCTGATCAAGAATTAACAGTTAAATTACTTATTGATTCAGGCGCTGGGACCAATTTAAGAAGCTTGCCGCAGTCTCTGCAGGAAGGTCTCGAAAAACAAAGGGATAAATTTGAAACCCATCCCGAGTTATTTGAAATTATGCAAAAAAGTTTCAGCGAATCTTTTGCCGCACCTCGACTCCTTGGAGAATTGGAAAGAGAAATCAATTTAAAACTAAATCGCAAAGACCGGTTGGCCATTTTGCAATGGTATGATAGCGGCCTCGGGAAAAAAGTTCGCGATATGGAACATTTCATTGAAACTGAAAAGGGTCAAAAGGCCTTTCAAAGATATATAAAATCTTTCGAGTCAGAAGAAAACAACCAAGTAAAAGTTCGTGAAGTCACTGAGGAAGAAAGGGATCTTCTAGAATTCGCCGCCAATCTGGCCCGCGAAACTAATGCACTTCAATTGATGGTTGATACAATGAGTTCAATTTCACTTGGGCTTATCATGGGCTTTAATGGACTCGTTCCAGAAAGTAAAAGACTCAATATTTTTGAGATTGATCAAAGAATCTTTACCATCCGCCAACAGTTAACAGATCAATTGGCACCAAGTATCGTGATGGTTATGGCCTACACCTACAAAGATTTATCAAAAAGCGAACGTGATCAATTTCTTGATTTTTTCACTAAGAGTGTAGGGAAAAAATATATAGACACAATTACTCGAGGAGTAAGCCTTAATCTCGAGAAAGCAGCTATGCGAGTTGGTGACAGTGTTAATAGGGCCGTGGCCCAATTACCTGATGAAAGACTTTTAAATTTTGAAGAAGGGAAAATTCTACCTAAAAATAGCACCCCCAAAGGCCAAACTAGAAAACCTGCTAGTCTAAAATAAAAGACCAAAAGTAAAAGACCAGAGCTAATCACTCAACTTCATACAAGCGGAATATTTTTCAATCTTTAGCCCATTTGTTTCTCAAGTGAGAATAAGAAGTATCACTAGAGATTTTTATGCAATTAAAAACAAGGAAGCATGGGCATTGGATTCAGCTGTCCGTCCATGGTGACATTGACGATTATACCTATGCAATCTTCAAGAATGAACTTGATATGTTATCGCGATTGGTGCCACCTGCACTGCTTATTGATTTACAAAATTCACCATTCATAAACTTTCTTGCTGTTAAAGCACTCGTTGAACTCCATCAAACTTTTGACAAGGAAGGTAGAACAGTGGCCTATCATATGTCTGAAAATCATAAGGATATCCGTGAGTTAATGGAATTAATTTGTATTTCCCTGAAGTGTCGTCCACTCAATATCCCTTTAGACAAAAATGATAAACTATATGAATAAATCTTTTAACACCAAATTTGTCCTAACTCTTACCATTTTTTTCTGCAGAAATATAAATGCCAACAACTACTATTCAATTGAGGTGTTGGAGAATAAATTGTTAAATGAAAATCCTGACATCGCTCTGGTGAAAGACAAATTAGAATTTGACAAAGAATCACTGAGGGCCGCAAAAGGACCACTCTATCCATCCCTTTCTCTTAATGCAGGCATGACCACTGGAAAAGATCAGGGTGATACCTTAAGCGGATATAGTTCACAAGCGGCCAGTGGAGCAAGCGGTTTACCAGGCATGCAAGCAGCCTCTAGTGCAGCCAGCGGTCGATCACTACAACTTGAAAGAGACTCTTGGACAACAGATTTAAGTGTTAACTACGTTTTATTTTCAAAATTTAATATAAGTGCAAATATCAATTCTGTTAAAAATGGTGTTGAACAATCCTCCATCGATTTAAAAATACACCATTGGGAAAAAAAGATTCAATTATATCAGCTAGTCATGGAAATATCTTATCTAAGAGAAATGCGTTCCGGACTAGATAGGGCATCCGCGATTCTTAGTCAGGTAAAACAACAACAAGAGCATTCTAAATCTTTGCGAAGTGAACAGGATACGCTCCACTTCCAGGCAAAGTATTATGAATTAGTACATAATCAAGCAAAGCTGGAAGGTGCAATCAATTTGGCCAAAGAAGCATTAAAAAATTTGATCCCAAGTTTAAGTGAAAGTGATTTTGAGAAAACTCCAAACATTGTAATTTTGTATCCACTTTCATCTCTTGAATCCATAAAACAAAAATATTTAAAGGAAAATTTGGAAATTAAGAAATTAGATTTAACCATTGACACCTATCGTGAATACCAGTCAGCTAGTTCCTATGAGAAACCATGGATACCATCGATTATTATCAGTAGTTCCTATTCTCGTTTTGGAGGCTTTGATGGTCGTGAACAGGACAACGATTATCGAGCGAGTATTCTTTTTACATTTAATCTATTTGATGGAAACCAGAATTTGGCCCGCCGTACCCAGGCAATAGTGGCCCATTCAATGGCAAGAAAGAAAAAGGAATCAGAGACTCAAAAAAATCTTTTGGCCATTACAAAATTTTATATGGATGCGAAAGCAGGAGACGCTGAATATAAATATAAGCTCTCTTTGGCCAAGGAAAAAAAACATAAGCTGGATCAGCTCCATATAGTTAAAAATTCTGGTGCCGCTACTGACTTAGAAGAGAGCATGCTCAATTTGGATTATGCCCTTGCAATGTATGATGCTTTCAATGCCAAAAAAAATTACCAGCAAGCACTTACCAACATCGCCATAAAATCTAATGAAATGGAAAAAATAAAAATTGAAATAAAACCACTATAATACGAGGAAATTGTGAAAATCAAAAAAATAATCTTACTTACACTTTTTGTTACTATAAATGGCCTACAGGTACACGCCAAAGAAAACTTAACCAGAAATGTACTCATTTATGGGGTCGTCAAACCACGCAAGATGAGCACCACTGTTGCGATCGGACAAGGTCTAGTCAATCAAATATTTCACAATATTGGAGACTCTATAAATATAGGAGAACCTCTTATCCAAATTTTTGAGCGCGACACAGTTAGAAAATACAATGGAACCTTGGAAGGGAGAATTGCCAAACTCCATGTAACTCAAGCCGCTGCCATTTCACCTGGCATGCCACTTATTACGGTCGTAAACGATAAAGAATTATATCTAGAGTTTTCTTTATCTCCACAGCAGGCCAAGGAGTTAAAAAAGGGTTCAGCTTTATCTCTCTATAAAAAAGGAGACAATGCCCCCCTCGCAAGTAAAGAACTTAAACAAGATCAATCAATGAACATTGGATTTCTAGAAAAGATTTCTCCTATTGTCGATCCAGAAACAGGATCCATTCTGGCGCTGAGTGGGAATATAAAAAGCTCCGATTTTTTTATCGGTCAGGTCATTCCAGTGTCAGTCAATGTAGGCGATGAAAGTTGTGACATCGTCTGCCCTATCAACGAGGTAAATCGCTATGCCGGAGAATTTCAAGTCGCTTTTATTAGCGACGACAAGGTTTGCTTGCGCAACATAAGAAAATAATAAATGACAGAAACATTTATAAAAAAAGGTATTTTTACAATTAGCATTAACCTGCTTATTTTAGCAGCAGGCTGGTTTACTATACCCTACATTGCTAATGAATTTATTCCGTCAGTTGAAATTCCCGCGGTTGCCATCGTCGTTCCTGCCCCTATGTTTCCGAACGACAAAATTGCCACGACAATCGCTGCGCCAATTGAAAGTGCCTTTCTCCATGGTGGTAAAGTTTCTTCTGTGGAAGGCAAAATTGATAATGGGAAGGCCATTCTCATTGTCTTTTACAAGTGGGATTACACCCCTGAAGAAGCATTGAGATTGGCCAGGCAAACGGTTGAAAATATCATACTACCCGCTGGGGCCCTCGACCCCATTTATATTCTCCACCGTCCAAGTAATAGTCCCATCTATCGTTTTTCACTTTACGGGAAAAATATTGAGTTCATTTCAAATAAGGCGCGAAACTTGGCAATGATGATTGAAAGAATTCCAGGAGTTGCCCAAGTTGCAATTTCTGGAGAAGTGCCAAAAACCAATACATTGACAATTCATCCGGCCCAAGTAGCGGCGACAGGAATTAATAGTACGGATATAGTAAAGTCTGCAAAGAAGAATTGGAACTTTAGTACCTTTATCCCAAGTAACTCCGAAAAAAATCAAGATTTAGACTACCTAATTTCTACAAATATTAACTCAATTGAAAAGGTTCGAAATTTACCCATTGTTGGTAGAAAGAAAATCTCTAAAAAAGTAGGTGAAGTTGGAATTATCTCCGACAAACAAACTGAGCCCCAAGTCTTAATCAATGGAGATTTTCCAAGTGTTATTTTGGAAATTATTAAGGGACCTGGCTCAGACACCATAAAAATAGTTAAGTCTATTGAACAAATAATTGAAAAAATGAAAAATAATGAAAGCTTTAAATCACAGATAAAAACTCAAGTCATTTATGACGAAGCATCAAAAATATTGGAAGGCCAAGAAAGTGTCTTTGAAAACTTTTATGCTGGTGTTGTCTTAAACGCCCTCATTTTGATGATATTCTTGGGTTCACCCATTGGGGTGCTTGTGGGATCAGTGGTTTTTCCTACCAGCATCCTCGGCTCACTTTTGGCCATGAAGTACTTTGGTATTTCTATTAACCTCTTTAGCCTCAACGGTTTTTCACTGGCCGTGGGTATGATCACCGATAGTGCTACCGTAATTTTAGAAACCATAAGTCGTAGAGTACAAGCAGGTGAAGAAATTCTTAAGGCCTGCATTGCAGGAGTAAATGAAGTTTCGCTTGGGATAATTGCTTCAACCTTGAGTTCGGCCGGGGTTCTACTGCCAATTGCTATGCAAAAAAATATTACTAGTAAATTATTTTCTGATTTAGCACTCACTGTCGTTAGTTCACAATTACTGAGCCTCATTGCAGTTTTTAGTCTTGTGCCTTGGCTTTGCCACAAGGTTTTGAAAAAAAGTGACAACACTAATTCTAATAAATTTTTGAAACAATTATTTTCAGTCGGTCCGACAATTGTAGAATATAGTGTCAAACACGCACTTAGGGCACTTGAATTCGCGAGAAAACAACCTCGACGACAGCTTCAATTTTCCCTTTTGGCGACGGGAATATCTCTTGGGATGTTAATCTTGATGCCAAAAACTGAATTCTTACCAATGGTCAGTAGCCGCGTCTACAGTCTAGATTATCCACTTGAAAGAAAATTTCTTGAAACAGATGGCCAAAAGACCATGAAACTTTTATCAACTGAAGTAAACAAATGGTCTGACTCAAATTGGAATGTCACGCGCCTTACTCCCAATGGTATTGAGACCTTATTCGAACTAAAAAACCCAAAACCTGTTGCAGAACTTGAGAAACGACTTTTAAATTTGCCACTTATTTTAAATCGGCTCCATATCCTTCCTGTAGGACCAGCGCCTAGTGGTGAGGCCATGGGATATGATGGACAATTATTTTTGGATAGCTCATTACCAATTTCTACCCTCAGTCAAATTCGAAAGAATCTATGCAACAACCCCAAAATTCTTGAATGTCTCGGTGGAGAGCATACCTCAATTACTCAACTTGCAATGAAGCCAAATAATTTACTCACCCACGCCATTGGAAGCAACGAAGTGGAGTCATTGGGTCAATTGATCCTTCCGCTAAATTCCTTAGATTTAAATTCAATAGGTCGTCTGTCACTTGCCAATCCCCTCAATCTTATCATCGATTTTGAAAGTACCCTTTTAAATCTCCCATTCCATATTAAAGACAGGGGAGTGTCACTTTTGGCTAATCTATATTCTACAAAGGCCAATGAAAATCAATCTGTCGTTCACCGCTTAGATCAAAGAAGTTTTGAAAATTTTTACTTTAAAATGAAAAATGCCACATTGGGAGAAATCGATACTGAAATTAGTAAACTCATAAAGAAAATGAAACTATCAAGCGAAGCCATTATTCCACGCGGTGGAATGGCCACAATGAATGAAAGCTTCAGCAGTATGATATTGGCCCTCATTCTATCAGGTTTGATTGTTTTCACCATTTTGTTGATCCAATTCAAATCTTTTATTCAAGCAAGCCTTATTATGACAACCATCCCTCTTGCGCTCGGTGGTGCTATAGCTGGTCTGCTTATTATGGGGGAAACAATGAACGCCTCTGTCATGGTGGGATTGATCCTCTTAGTTGGGATCATCGTAAACAATGGCATTTTTCTTATTGAATCTACCAATCAAAAGTTAGCTGAAGGATTACCCAATGCAGAAGCAATTAATCGTTCAGTTAGTGAACGAACCCGTCCAATTTTAATGACTTCATTTGCCACAATATTCGGCATGCTACCGACTCTTCTTGTCGGAGGCGAAGGGAGTGAATTGTATCGTGGGATGGCGGTCGTCAATGTTTTTGGTATGCTATCTGGAACTTTTTTTTCACTAATTGTTACCCCAATGACCATTGAATATTTTCTCCCAAAAAACGCTCAAAAAAAATTGGCAGGTGGGGATTAGGGAATTATATGCAAGCTTTGATGTTGTTATTCGATTCAGATCTTTCCCCAGAAATTTTTATGTTAATGAAATTAACTGAAATTTCCAACTATACCCATTTTAAAGGCCTCCATGGCTCGGGAAATCAGGGCAAAAAAGAAGGCAGTATTACTTGGCCAGGTAATAATGAATTAATGATGCTTCTGCTAAACGAACAAGAAATTGTTCGGCTAAAATCGGCCATTCAAGAGTTCAAGAAAAATAAAAATGGCCCAACTGGTCTTCTACTTTTTTATTGGCCACTTTCGGAAGTCATAATTTAAAGATTTATTTGAGGTCGATTTAAATGATTCTAAAATATCTAACTAAACTTTCACAAATGCGGACGCCGGTATTACTCAGCTTGATTTTGCCAGTTTTTCTCGTTGTTTTTTTTTCAAAATACCAAATTGCAATTATGCCAGAAAGTCCATTTCTTCGTTACGAAATTGATATTTTAGCTCCAACAATGTCTGCCTCAGAAATTGAAAATAAAGTTACAGAAGTTTCTGAGAAAATTTTGAATGGATTACCCAATTTGCTCTCACTCAATAGCATTACACATCATGAAAAGGCGAAAATACAGCTCATGTTCAAAACGGGCAGTAAGGAAGGCCAAACTTTTCTTTTTATCCAGGAAAAGCTTGATCGATTGAAAATTTTATTACCTGAAGAAGTTAAAAGTGTTCAAATCCAACAAAAAAAGATAGAACACGTGCCTGATTTACGCTTTACAAATTTAGACTTTGAAAGGGTTCAATACATTTACCAAAAGCTATTTGCACAACGTAAGGCCATCATGGCCATCACGCCTGACTTGCAATTAAGTGACATCGGACAACATTCATTTCAAATACGCCCAGACTTAGATAAATTAATTCAGAACAAAGTTGGGCTAGATCAATTCTGGAAAGCTATAAAATTAAATAGCTTCACTTACAACCTAGGACAAAAAAGAGATCTGTCCTACTTTGTTCATGGTGATTATAAATCCGTGGAAGAACTGAAATCTGTCGTTATTGGGGCAAGTGGAACTTATATCATCAGACTTGGTGATGTGGCGGACGTATCCCTAATGCCATTCCAAATTCCTGAGCACATAGATGTTAGAGTAAATCAAAATGAATTAGGGCTGCCAAAATTGCTTATGTGGACGCTTCAAAACTTTAAAAAAAATAAAGGTTACATTAAAATTCAAATGCCCTTTGCCAAGGCATTCCTAAAAAGCCTACTAAGACCGACCATCTTTGTTGTGGTTATTCTTCTTCTCCAATATATCTTGACCAGGTCACTTTTCAAAAATATGATCGCGTTTCTTTCCTTCCTTGTGCTTGATGCAATCATTACCCTTCATTATTTGTTTTGGATTTCTCTGTCCAACAATACTATAACCACACTTGATCTTTACACGTTGGTGTTTCTCATTATTTTGACCAGTTATTATTGGAGTATCTTATTGGGGCGATTTCGAAGCTATTTTTTCCCGAGCACTCTCCATACAGCAGTAAAGCGCGAACTTAGTCAGGCCGTTTTATTCACTCTTGCAGAATATTTACCGACTATTCTCGTTTCTATTTTTATCATTTTTATTTTTGCTATTCCCATTATCCTTTCCGATATCAATGTCGTTTCACAAGTATTTCTCAAAAACTTTCTTTTGCCCGGAGTTCCAGTACTCCTCATGACTCTTGTTGTTTTATCCTTATTTTCCCCCCTTAAATGGATTATATCGAACGCCATCATTTGCCATGAAAATCACCGTTTTAACTGGCTTGAGAAAACACAACTAATCAATTCTAAAATTGTTTTATCCCTTGTACTTACTTTTATATTGTCTGTGGCCAGTTGGTATTTTTTGGACTTCGGAATTAAAAGCCAAAGCATGAGTGGAGAAACGAAGCTCACACATTTTTACAGAGGATACGGAGAAGGACTTCCCTATCACATCCCTCCTGTACAAAATAACACAAAGTCCATCGATAATTTTCTGGTCGATACTGAACATTCATGGTCCTTTCAATTTTTAATGGTCTTTAGCATTACTGAGCAAGGATTAAATATTTTATCCAAAGTTGATTCAACTAGTTTTAAAATGGCCCTCAAGGATTTTTTATCTTCCGAAAGCTTAAGCTCCCACATAAATATTGAAGGACAACATAAAAATCAAAGCCAGGGTCCTTCACAATTCATTATTAAAACCGTAATGCCAAAGTTAGACTTCTTTCAATTTGGCAAGTTACCTCTCACAAATGACAACAATTCCATTTCTACTCTATCCCAATTTACTAATGTTTCGATTTTAAATGCTCCATCCCAGATATTTCGCTCCCAACTTGGAGGATGGGATGAAGGAGTGATCAAAGAAGAAATAAAGACTCGTCGCTCTGTTCCCATTTTAAAGAATAATTTGCCCACAGATGGAACACAAACCTTATTGAAACCTTCACCAATTGCCACTTACATTAGTGAGAATTACGAACTCTACAAACGACACTTTGCCTTCGCTTTTTTATTTTTATTTATTATATTGAGCCTCTATTTAAATTCATTTATTCGGTCTGGAATTTTAATTTTGATGGGAACTATTTTTCTTTCTAGCTATCCCCTACTAAAATCAATTTTAAATTCAAGCTTCCACCTGGATAGCCTTTACCTATTATCATTTCCCATTACTATCTTTTTGTTTTCAATCCTATTCCTATCGCGTTCTGTAGATACTGAGCGCTCTAGAGGTAACGACCGCACCTTGGTCTTTAAGGAAGTACAAATCATTTACCTTCCCGTCGTCTTTTATTCGGGTCTTTTTACTGCAGCGTCCCTAACGATTATTGGAACTCTCGAGCTCCTTATGTCGAAGCGAGGAGTCGGTGCAGGATTTTTGACCTATTACGAAGCCGCTGGCCTTGGAATTGTGAGCATACTATCAACCTATTTTGGCTGTAATCAATTCTTTAAGCTCTATTACCTTAATGCCCAGGCATTTTTTGAGAAAATTATGATAAAAATCTTTCTGATTTACTACCGTTTTCGTTACAAAAAATATCACTCCCTAAGTCGTAATGAGTAATTTTTTTCACCAATCCATTCTCTTTATTAACATTATTTAATCCCTAGTATTGAGGGAATTGTAAATCAATGCTAGTTTATTGTTTCAATTTTTAAATTAGAGAGCGAGGCGATATGACTAACTGCCCCTGTGGAAGTGGAAAAAATTTTTCCCAATGCTGCGAACCTTTTATCAAAGGAACAAAACCGGCCCCGAGCGCAGAGGCCACCATGCGTGCTCGGTATAGTGCATTCGCTACCGGACAAATAGATTTTATTAAGTCGACCCATCACAATTCAACAATAAGTGGCTTTGATGAAGAAGGGACGAAAGAATGGGCCACCAAATCTAAATGGCTTGGGTTGGAAATTCTCAGTACTGAACAAGGTCAAAATTCCGACCAAACAGGAAAAGTTGAATTTAAGGCCAAGTATCAATTTGCGGGCTTTGATCACATTCACCACGAACTTTCAGATTTTAAAAAAGAAAACGGTCATTGGTTTTTCGTTGATGGCAAAGTTTTCAAAACTCCTCTCGTCCATTCCGATCCAAAAATTGGGCGCAATGATCCTTGTTCTTGTGGTTCGGGCAAAAAATACAAGAAGTGCTGTGGCAAATAAGTGGCAACCCATGCAAAAATTTTTAATCCTCTTTTTCCTTGTTTTTTCTATTAGCGCGCTTTGCCAGGAAGAAAAAATCCTGAATTCAGAATCATTAACTCGAAACTCAATGGACAAAAAACTATCGCAGGTTTTGATGTAGGTACGAATGAGCTTGATTCCAAAAACTCAACTCGCAGCTGGACTGTCTGGACTTTGATCCACCAAATCCCTTTAGAAATTTTAAACAGAAAATCAAGTTTTGGAATCCGCCTTGAAGGATTTAGAGACCCTTACAATTTAAATGTGGCCTCCAATTCTTCCAATAATAGACCTTTTAAAGTTTTAGGAGTTACACCGACCTTCAACTATAACGGATTTAAAGATATTCTTTTACGCTTGGAGGGCCGATACCTTTCTGCCTCTGATCCCATTTTCCCCAATAATAGAAGTTCCTATAAAAGGGAAAATCTTTTATTAGTCCAATCGATGAGTGTTAGTTTTTAAGCAATAGCTCTGCCTTCACAAGTAAATTTTCCAGGCCAGATCCTCCACCTAATTCTACCGCGCTCACCACACCATTTTTATCGACAAGTACAAACATTGGAATTGCCGAGGCCATAAATTGGCCGTTGACCTTTTCCTCTTCCGCACTCAAATAGGCCATTAGTCCCTTTGGATGTCCTGGCATCTTCTTTACTTGGCCTAAAAATTTTCCAATAACTTCTGGTTTTTCACCAGAGATGGCCACCACATCAATTTTGCCCTTATTCTGAAGCGAAAATTCTGCCAATCGAGGATGGGCCCCAACACAGGCCACGCACCAAGTTGCCCAAAATTCCAGGACGGTGACTCGCCCAACTTGATCCTTCATGGCAAATTTTTTGCCTTTCACTCCCTTGATACCCTTTGGAGCATCGACGACCTTCGTTTCAAATAATGGGACTGGTTGGCCAACCAATCTCTTTTTTGCCATTTCCACCATGTCAGGCATGGCAACAAGTGTTAATTCGCGAGATTCCTGTTTCCCTTGGCGCCAAAACTCTACCTTCACGGTGTGACCAACTCCCTTCGCCACGACAGTTTTAATTAACTCTTCTGGTGTTGCGACTTTCACCCCGCCTACGGCAAAAATCTCATCGCCTTTACCAAACCCCGCTTGAAAGGCCGGGGAATCTGGAATCGCCGCCAAGACCAGAACTCCCTTGGCACCCTTATCAATTTGGACTCCCATCCAAGGCCTCAAGCTTTGCACGTTAGCAGAGACGACGCCACTTCCAATGAGCACAGAGAATAGGAAAAAAATGGCCAAAGCGCTCAATTTAAAAGAGCACTTGGCGCGGGTACCAAACTGGAAATTAAAAAACCTCATGCAGAACCTCATTGGGAATATTTGAAAATATGACCATTATCAGTGACTCCCCAACTTTAATCCACCAGAATGTGAGAATGATGCAGGATATTGGAACATTACTCTCGCGCTATGATCGGCCTCTACCGAGGTATACTAGCTATCCGCCAGTTCCCTCCTGGAAAGGGCTTCCAACTGAAAAAGAATGGCGCTTAAAAGTTGAGGCCAATTACAATCCAAAAGAAGGAATCGATCTTTACGTGCACATCCCTTTTTGCCAAGAGCTCTGTTATTACTGTGGCTGTCAGCGGGTCATTAATAAAAATAAAAATCGGCAAGAGTCCTATGTCGAAGCCTTGCTCCTTGAGTGGGAATACATTTGCCGACATTTTTTTCACGACCATCCACCTAAAATTCAATCCATCCATTTTGGCGGAGGAACACCAAATTTTCTTCATCCCCAAAACTTTGAAAGGTTATGCCACCATTTTTTTATGGGTGGTAAGGCCAGCAATTTTCACGGAGCGGTTGAACTTGATCCCCGCACCGTGCAATTAGAACATCTCTATACTCTACTTGATTTGGGCATTACCAGATTATCATTCGGAATCCAAGATTTTGATCCTCGCGTCCAAGAGGCCATAAACCGGCACCAAAGCGTGGAGCTTGTTCAAGGCTGGGTCAACAAAATTCGCGCCATGAATGTTGACTCTATTAATTTCGATTTAATTTATGGTCTCCCACGCCAAACAATTCAGTCGGTCCAAACAACTCTAGAACACGTCTTAAGAATGCGGCCAGATCACTATATATTGCCTGATAGTCCACTGGACCTTGCAGCTCAAAATGGAACACTCGCGCGCAGTTTTATGGGCCATAGTGAAAAAAAGAGTTCACTCCTTATTGGTCTAGGGGCTTCTGCCATTTCGTCTTCACCGAATGCTTTTGTGCAAAATTTTCGGTCAACACCTGACTACGAAAAAAAATCAATGGAAGGTGCTTTGACGGGAAATCACGGCCACTTAAAAAGTGAACAAGAAGTATTAAATGATCGGAGAATTCAATCCATTATGGGTTGTGGAAAGTGGACTCTGAGCAACCAGGAGTTCCAAGAATTATCCTTGATAAATAAATGGCAAGAGCAATGTGATCAAATGGAAAAAGACGGCCTTATTAAAAAAAATACTGTCGATACAAACCAAACTAGTTTTCCATTAGGATCTGAAGAGCGCCATTTTCTACGCAATATTGCTGCCCTTTTTGACCCCTCCTTATATGACCGACGTTCCGCAAACCAAGGGCGAGCCAAAGGTCTTTAGCAAATCCATATAACCCCTTGTTTTTAATGATATTTTAAATTATTCCACTATAAAACCGATAAGTTAGTGGGGTTTTTATGAATATTTTCAGGATATTACAGTCTTTTGTCTTCCTCCTCATGCTGACCATTTCTGGATTGGTTAAGGCGGAGTTAAGTGAGCAAAGTATCAATGCTTTAGTTTCAGCTTCCGAACAAAAAATTTTAGAGATGTTAAAAAAGGAAGGAAAAGGTTCTAGTGAAATTACCCAGTACTATTTGAATGCCGCCGATCAAACATTCTCTCAACACCAATATGTTGTGGCCAAAATACTCTACGCCAAGGCACTGGCACGAAAAGATATAGACAGTATTGTGAGTGACAAGGGAGCGATATACATATTGCTAGTCAATGCCTCTTTAAGTTCAAAAAATAAAAAGGATGCCAAAAAATATTTAGAAGAAGCAAAATTATATTACAATGCCAACCCCAAGCTTTATCGCGAAAACCAAAGAGATCAGCTGGCTCTTTTAAAATTACAAATTTCAGAAGAAACCTCAGATAAAATTTTAAGCCAAGATGAATTAAAAATTAAAAACTCCAACAACTATCAACAGGCAATTTTTAATCACGATATAAAACAACATTTGCTCGCTGGCCGCTACGAACAGGCCTTTAACCTCACCAATGAAATTAATTTCAAAAACGTCGATATCAATCGCCGCGTTCTTGCTGATCTCGTTTATGTGGCTGCCAATAAAGAAAATCCTATGACTGAGAACAAACTGTATTGCCAGAATGACTATGAGAAATTTCCCACAGTAAGAGAAGTGAGTTACTCAATGAAGCTCTGTGAAATTTTGCTTACACTCAAGTCAGGTAAAAAAGTAAATGGACAAAAGCTAGATCAATTAAAAAAACTAATTGAGACTCGTTTCCCTGAAAACTTATTTATGGAAAAGGTTGTTAGGCAGCTTAATAAAAAGGCATAGGAATTTTTAATGAAAATCCACCAAATGACATTCAAAATAAAAGGTTATCTGTCGATACTCTTTATTTTTGCCGTCATATTCGGATGCAAAGGTCAGCAACAATACCGCGGCATCAACTCAACCACAGGCATCCCTTATTCGACCACTGAGACTATGGAGCAACTGACCGGCAGCGATACAAAGGCCAATGATGCGATGACTGCTTGGCGCGAGCGAACCGCGAGTTCGAGCAGTGAAGCCCCACCTGATTTGGCCACAATTCGTTGTGCTGGCATCAATGGTTTTCCAGATATCTCTGGGATCGCAAATTTTTCAACGAGAGAAAAGGCATTTCGTGAATCACAAGGTGGCCCAGGCTGTCGCTGTATTCCAATGGGTGACCTCTGCTCTCCACGCACCTGCCACTGCAAAGAAATTTGTCCTAACGATCACGGAATTTTTATGTCGCAGGCCCATCAAATGGAGCCAAGCATGAGCAATCAATTCGCCTTCCTTAATTCCTCCTTTTACAATTCCAGTGTATTTAGAAGCCACCCCCTTACAGGTGGTTTTTGCACCGGCATGTCCGTACAGCGCAGAAAATTTGCTTCCCTGGCCATGTTTAAGCCCTATCATATATCGCGTCCTGCTTTAACAGTAGGGACTCCGGCCTGGGAAGATTATATCTTAACTCAAATTGAAAGTATGAGTGGCGGGGCCACACCTGATTTAGTAGGCGCTGGCAACTTAAAGGAATTAGCGAGCAAAAGCGCTCGAGTACGCGAAGCTCTAATAAGAGTGTTGGGCCCTTCATCGGTTGAAGATTATGCTGAGGGAAAAGTTGACGGCAGTACTTATTATTTTATAACTGCTGATGGACGTGATGTATCAACCAAACTAAGCTTTCCCCAACCCACTGGAAACTCTGTTCCGGCCCGAGTCCAGCGAGATACAGATATAAATCCAGCGACAGGCCAAGCCTTTGGGCCAATTCCGAGACAAAACTCCGCTGAATATATTTCTTATATTCAAAAGAAAGTTGAAATGGTTTGCCAAGGTTTTCCGGCCGTCATTCCGGGTGTAAACAACCTCGGTGAACTTTCAAGCAATCCCGCTTACCAAGAAATCCTAGGTCGCTATGCTGCGATTGATTGGCAACATGTCAATGCTATGGATGGTGAATTTGGTGCGAGATCGACCTATCGAGGTCCCTTTCATAAAGGGAATCCTGATGGTGAATATAACAAAATGACCAGATCAGAGATTGACTTACAATTAGAACAACTTAGTCAAAGACTACCCGTCATAGGCGCGAACGACATTAAACAAAACTCATGGAATAGACAGGGGCCTTGGCAAACTGTCCCCATTGAATTCAAAAGAACCATTCCACAACCTTCCTCAACACCTAAAGAAACTCCTCCACAAAAAAATCCTCCACCTCCGGACTCTAATGGATTAAAAAACCAAATTTCAGGTAGTGGAGGCGGAGGTGAGACTGGCCCAGGAGCCGATGATAATCATTCGTATCACGAAGTTGAGGCCTATGCTGTCGTCAATCAATCAGATGGAAGTAAGAAAATATGTGTGATGGACCCTAACTATGATGGCATTCAAAATGAGTATTGTAGCAGCCATTTTATCATACCTGCTCCAGGCTCCTCAGATAATGTGGTCTACAACCGAAGCCCCCTTCAAACCATGGGCAAATTTGCCATGACTCCCTCTTCCGGTCATTATCAGGGTCTGATGACCACGAGAATGGTGGAATACTGTCGGACAAAAAATGCCAATAACTTTGCCGTTAATGACTGCACTAATTAACATTAAAATTCGATAAATTACCTCACCAAGAAAGCCGAGTAATTTTACCCCTCCCCCTTTACACCTTTATCACCATTGGGTGTAATACCCCCCAGTTTTGGAAGGGGAAAATAACGTGGATTTTAGAAAAACAAATGCAAAGACGACCCATTTTATCTTAATTATATTATTGTCGGCAGCGTGTTTGCCCGATAATCGCGATCATTCAAAATGTGCCCCTGGAAATGATACCGATACGGAAAAGAAATCGCCTACAATGCAGGTGGAACACTATTCCCAAAATGAAAAACTAAATCTTGCCTATACCATAAAAAAAGGATTGGCCTTCACTGAAGGTGACATAGCCTTAGGGACCAAGCGCCAAATTGAAAATAAGGCAGTAGGAATTCTGGGACATCCGTGGAAGGGCAATATTTTTAATTACAAAATTAATTCCAAACTTTCTCAAACTATGCACCAAAAAATTGCCAGCGCTATTCAAGACTGGACACAAAGGGCCGGAGACACAATCCAATTTATAGAAGTTGAAACGGCGGACAATTATGTTGAATTCATTCCAGCTGATGGCTGTTGGTCTTATGTTGGGATGCAAGGTGGTCGCCAAGAAATTGGCCTTGACAAGGACTGCTCCACGGCCGCGGCCACTCACGAAGTTGGTCACGCTCTCGGTCTTTGGCACGAGCAATCTCGCCGCGATCGCGATCAATTTGTTGAAGTTAAATGGTGTAATATCGACGAAGAAGAGCGCCACAATTTCCTGAAAGCTGGTATCAACTCAAAGGATCTTGGTGTTTATGATTATCGCTCTATTATGCACTACACTCGCGGGGCCTTTAGCATCAATAAATACGTCACTCTCCAATCCAAAACCAATCGCTCAGTTCCTCTATTAACAGTCAGCCACCCCTCCTCTACGGACAGCCTGGCGGTAAAATGCCTGCATAATAACCAAGCTGCGTGTGATGAATTGAAGGCCATTACAGCTGAACAGTTGTCCAGGGAAAATGAATCTCTCGAGCGAGAGGAAGAGGAATTGCTCCATAAAAAGCATTAATTCGTCTTTTAATCCTATACTTTTTACAAGATTTTTCACTCTGATCTCTCATGCAAAATTCTTTAATTGCCAATCTTTTCCTGCTAAGGCAAGAATCCCTGCTCTATACTTGAAAGTTGAAGGGAATGAATCATGAGCTACACAATTCCAAAGCGAAATGAGAGTCGTACATTGTCTAGGGTTCGCAATTTAGGGTTAGTCCTAATTTTGTTCCAAGGCCTCACTACCTTTACCTCTAATGGTCAATTCTCATTGCAAATCATTCCTGCATCTGCGGCCAGCGAACCAGATGAACAAATTGAAGATCAAAGTGAGGACAGAGGTTTTGATGATAATGATAATCAAACCACGTTTGGCCCCTCCCTTCGATTGAGACAAAGTGAAAAGATGGCCAACGAGAGTGAACTTTCCCTGGCCAAAAATGGTCTATTGAAAAAGACTTTAAAAAATCCACTTTCTGGAAAATCAGTCGTTTTAGTTTATTTTGACAAGTTATTGAGTAACAAATTCGATAAACGATTAGTGTTAAGCTGTGCCACTCCGGCCAGCGAATCACTACAGACATGCCAAGAATTTTTAATAACAAACGTCGATATAAAAAACCGCACCGTTCGGGAATTGGGAAAACTTCCGAAAGACCACCTTGCTGATCTATACGCCAATTTGATTAATGGATATAAATCCAATTTTAATTCTTTACTTCTAGGTCAAGGAACTGTTTTTGGAATTTTAATTGGGACATTTTTAGGTAAACCCGCTGTTTCTGTTGTGACAGGCTCCCTTGGATTTATCATTGATTTAATTAAACTTCCAATTACGCTACCCTTTGCCACAGGAAATTACATTGGAAGAAGAACTCAGAAAGATAATCTTTTGGAACGATTGCACAATTTACTATTTAATAGACATTTTAAATCCACTCGAATTATTTCTAATAAAAACTACGATTCGATTGTGAATGAAGTCTACGATTATTTAGGTGGCTTCTCTCAAATTCATTAATTTACCAGACTAGCAAAACCAATCCGCTTGAATGACTAAAGCTCCACTCGCCACGGCTGCCTGCAACCCAGTGGGAGAATCTTCAAATATTAATGTTTCTCGATTAACCAAATTAAACTTATCCATTGCATGGAGATATGGCCAAGGATCCGGTTTGGTTTTAAGACAGTCATCCCGAGAAATAATAAGATCAAAAAAATGATCTACCTTAGCTTGTTTCAACATACCAAATACTGTTTGTCTCTCGCTGGCAGAAATGAGGGCCAAATGAAAAACTTGGCGCTCCTTCATGGACTTCAATTCCTGTAACAGTCTCATCATGGAAGAATCAATAATGTGCTCAGGTCTCATATACTTTAAATCTTGATCTAGAATTTCTTTCTTCCTAGTCAAAAAAGCCTCCAAAGTGACATCACTTTTAAGCTGTTTTTTGTTTAATAAATCCTGAAAAACTTTTGGATCACTTTGCCCAATGTAACGTTCTTTAACTTGACTAGCCGTGAGGCTGACCGCTTCACCCATTGCAAAATCTTGAAAAGTTTTTACCAAGGCAGAGGCGTGGTGGCCTTCAGAATCAAAAAGAGTTCCGTCCATGTCAAAAAATACCGCTTTAATGTTAGGAAATTGATTTGCAATTTGAGTTCCACTTGGAATTTTGGCCCAAACTTGATTCATCTTAATTTCAGGATGTCGTGGGTGTGGAGTTTTTTTCTCGCTGATTTGATTATTTTTAGTCATGCGAAATTCCCTCTTTAAAATGAACTCTTCAGTTGGATTGAGACGAGCCTATCTGATTGCTTGGCCTCTACAGAGCGGCTCCAACCAGTTTGCTCAAGCACATTGACTTCAATTGGCAATGGATAGATATGGGCCAATAACAATTCACCAGTCAAACTCACTCCGACTTGTCTAAAATGAGAAGAAACTAATTTCCCTTCTTGGGCATTGGTCACAAAGTAATGGCCAAATACACCGGGGCTAAGTCTCCTCACACCGATAGGCCAAACTGTTCCCTGCCAATTTACATCAAATACTTTTCTCACCATGGCCCCAGTGCGCCAACTATAAATATCTTCTGCTAAATTTGATTGAACTCCCCTTCTCGATCTGTAGGGAATGGACTCCGACTCATCTTGCCTGAGACCTTCTCCAATAATCATTGAAGGAGCATTTGTCTTTTGAAATTGAGAATCAAAAAAACTAAAGGATTGACTCCCAAAGTGGCAGTTCCCCCTAATGGCCGTGGCATAGCTATTGGTATTTTTAGAAGACCTATCAACCTGTTCAGCTTCAGCGTTTAAATTTAAACTTCGAAGTGGATAAAAAGCCAAAAAAGCTGGGTCTTTAGTTTTTGCCTCAAGTCGCTGGTAAAATAGTGGCCCACTTTTATCTAGAAAACGATTGTGCCCAATTGAAAAAGTCACATAGGCATTCCAGTCATGTCCAAAATAAAAATTAGTACGCCAAGGCATCTCGATTGTATAAGAATCAACTCTTTGACTTGGTCGCAACGCCCTCGAGTCCCTTAAAAATTGATACTCCCCAAAAAATCCATACTGCCAAATCCACTTAGTAACCCAATATTGAAAGCTGGCCGTCTTCTCTTTAATGCTCTCATCTTGGGAATATTGAAGTTCCAATTGATTATAATTCATGGGATCAGTAAAATTGGCCGAAGCCTCAAACAAACCGTCATTATTCTCATTCCCGGTATGCAGGAACTGCCAACTTGAAAACCGCATGCGAGACAGCATGTTATATGAATCAAAATCTTCCAAATTATTCTGAGATTGATTCTCCTTCACGACAGCAGAACTTTGGTTGCTGACTTGGTCTATAATTAAGTCAGCAAAGAGGTTTGCATCAGGATGCTTCTCGAAGAAATACTGATACTCCGCAGGCATTTCTTTTCGCTTTGAAAGCGGTCCTACCTTATAGGAATAATTATTGGCGCTAAGTTCGACATAAATAAAATTCCCTGAATTGAGCTTTCTCGCATGGATAATGCCATCGCTTTGTCCGAGCCTGTGAAATTTGCCTTGCTCCCAAACAAAGAGACCCGCTCCAAATGGTGTATTGGCGGTAAAATATATTTCACCTTTTGCACCGATATCCATGGGAGCCCCATAGTAGCCCTTAAATCGGAATAACTCCTCTTGATCCCGCCTTAAGACTCTCCACGGTCCTTGTTGGTAAAAATAATAAACTCGTCCCTCCAAGTCCAACAGTGCAGAAGAATGGGATGGCCCAATTTTCGTTTCCTCTGTGAGTCCTTGTTCAGTGACCTGGGCCTTATAAAGGATTTGCGAATGAAATCCTTCCTGCAATTTAAAAAATGCGACTTGGTTTTGGCGGTTCCAGTCCAACAAAAAAGTGGAATCGAAACGATCGTCCCACATCCAATCCTCATCAAAAATTCCCGCATGGATATAGCGTCTCTTAACCATGCTCGTCGTTGCAGTTTTAACCTTGCCATCGACAAAAAACAGCTCCCCGGACATCAACTCTGTCTTTTTTTGTTGAACAAGGTTGCCATCGAGATCCAATATAAATATTTCAGGATCATGCCTACCATCGCCTATACCATGAAACACGATTCGCTCACCATCCAATGTCCATTGACGATTGAGCGGCGAGGTTTGCATTGCCGTTGCAATAATACGACCTTCCTCTTCGCCCGTTTGCAATTTAAAATTGCTTGCCTCTTTCCTATGGCCTTCCAAAAATTCCTTTATTAATTGGGAGTAACTAACACCAAAGTGGTCCTTGAAAGTTCTGTTAATACGCAGCGGGTTCCAAAATCGAACAGCGTGACTCCAAAATAATTGATTTACTTTTTCAATACCAAATCTTTCTGCCAAGTAAGCATTGAAGTAACCGCCAATAATGTATTTTTCAGTTAAGAAGGGAAATAATAATCCATTATTACTTAGCCTCCATTCATTGAGCCGGCCTGCTTGCAACAAAGAATAAAATAGAGCGCGCCCCTGCCCTGAATAAAGCCTGCCACCATTTCCAAAACGCGATTCATTCAAAACAGCATTCCCCTCCAGTATCCATGTCGGCAAAATGGCATTGGGAATTGTTACATAAGGAACACTAACCACCGTGAGAGGAGTAATAGGAAGAGGTATTGGTAAAATACCAATTGGATTGTTACCAAAAATCATGTGCCCTAGATGGGCCAAATCTCTTTTGGCATTGAGCTGATAAATGTGACCAATTTCATGCACCATTAAATCAGCGACCCAGGATCGAATACAAAACTCATCAATGGATTCACCGGCTCCAAAATAAAAGACAGATTGTAAAAACGGAATCTGAGTGGCGTAGGCATTGGCAACCTGATTGTGATGTGACGTCAGCGTTAATGAAAAACTTTCATCCAGCTTAAAGCCAAATTCCTTTTGATATTGAGTATGGAGGCGGTCACTAAATTGTTTTAACCAAGGCATGGCCACAATCCATTCTGGTGCAAGAATAAACTCTCCAGTCCCATCCTTCTTGCGTACGTAGTCGACGTCATCAAAGGAGCCAACGTTGGCCCAACTTGACCCTATTGGTGTCAAAGAAAGTAGAATACAAATCGGAAGAACACTGCGCGCAGCGCCATGAAAGCTTTTCAAAAAATTTAGCCCCTTAGGGTGGAATATTTGTTTAGCACGCGCTACAATGCCTGAGCTGACTAGTTTATTCATAAGATAAAATACTTTGAAATAAGTTTGGTTAATCATAAACAAAGATCAAGGAGTCTTCCATGCTGAAATCTCGTGTAAACACAGTTATTCGCCTTAGCGCTATTGCCACCCTATGCCTCATGATGAGTGTTGGCTGTTCAAACCTTAAAAAGAAATCTGACTCTAAGAAGGGTCAAGACGGAATCACTCTCGAAGGCGCTAATGAAGCTGGTATGAGCCTTGAGTTAAATGGTGACTCTGACTCCAATAAGGCCGGCGCTCTGAAAACTGTATATTTCGATTTTAATTCTGCAGTACTTCGCTCAGATACTAAAGACACGCTTAAAGGTAATGCTGATTTTTTAAAAGCCAATGCCACTGTTGAAGTTCAAGTTGAAGGACATTGTGATGAGCGCGGAAGTGTTCAATACAACATCGCCCTTGGCGAAAAGCGTGCCATGGCCGTTAAACAATACCTGACAAGTTTAGGCGTACAAGGAAAGAGAATTACGACAATTTCTTTCGGAAAAGAGCGCCCTATCGCATTTGGCCATGACGAAGGTGCTTGGTCACAAAATCGTCGCGGCAATTTTGTCGTTACTGCTAAGTAATTTAAGTCCCCAATTTAATTCTTAGTGAGTGGCTACCGAAAAGCCACTCACTATGACAAATGCTATTCGAACTTTATTTATCGCTATTCTGTGCTTGACCCTAGGGTCCTGCGGTCTTACAACGACCCGCCCCAAATTGGAGATGAGTCTTGCCGCTGCGGCTTTCCTCGCTGCCAAAAAGGCCAAGGCACAAACACTTGCTCCTGGTCTATTCCGAAAATCTGAATTCTATTTTTTAAAAGCCAAGGCTTCCTACCGAAAAAAGTTTTTCAATAAGGCCAAGCAATACGCAGTCCTTTCTATAAAGTATTCAGAACAAGCAGAATTCGTCTCAGTCAGGAAGGCAACCTTAGAGAATTTGTAGTAGAATAATTGCAAGATTTTTTGCAAGGATTCTACTATGACAAAATTTCAATTCCCCCTATTCCGTTTAGATAACAAAACCAGACTCATTCTAATGACTTTGGCACTGGGCTTTGCCTCCTGTGCGACGAGAGAAGAATTGGAAAGAAGGCAGCTCCTCCATAATATTTCAAGTGAACTGAAATCCGAACAGAAAAACTCTTCAGAAAATACCTCTCGTCTAACAGAAATTGAGGAGCGCATAAACGCTCTCGATGGGAAAATCGAAGATACAACTCATGCCAAAGACCAAGTTAGACAAAAGGAAATTGATGGCATTCGTCTTCAGGTCTCTCAATTAAAAGAAGAATTTGCAGAATTAAAAGAGCACCAAAAACAAGAAATTGAAAAAATCTCTCTTAAGCAAGATGAGCAGAGTAAGTATTTAGAGCAAGTTATTTCTGCCTTGGATAAATTAGGACAAGCATCTCCCGCCAAAGGTAAAAAAAAAGCAAGCGAACAAAAAGGTGAGCAAGCTAGTTCCAACTCGCCCTATGATTCCGCAATGGAACAATATCAAAGCGGAAAATTTCAGGAAGCCAAAGACCAATTCTTATTACTCTTAAAAGATAAAATGGTAAAAGGTAATAAATTGGCAAAAGTTCTCCACAATCTGGGAGTATCCGAATACCAACTTGGGAACTTTGAATCCTCTGCCATTTACTTTGGAAAGTTATATACTGATTTTTCATCCAGCTCCCTCAATTCAACAGGTCTTCTTTTTCTAGGGAAGGCCCTCAATAAAATGGGTAAAAAAGAAGAAGCAAAACAAGCGCTCAGTGAGCTCACTGAAAAATTTTCAAAAAGCAAAGCTGCGGGCGAAGCAAAAAAACTTCTACAAAAAATGTAACCTTTGGGTAAAAAGGAAAATAAATTATGAAGCTAATGAGGTCCCAATTTTTACTTATTCCACTTTTTGCATTGCAGATTCTAACAATTTCAAGCTGTAGTTTTTTTTGGAAAAATGTTTCAAACAATTCAGATGTCAAAACCGTTAAATCCAATAAAGAGAATCAACTTCATTTAATTTTTGGCGGAAGTATAAATGGAGAAACTCATCCTTGTGGCTGTCGCCATTTCCCACTCGGCGGACTAAGCTCACTGGCCGGTGTTCTAGACAAATTTAAAAAAGACCATGGAGAATTTGTCTATTTAGATACTGGAGATATGCTTTTCCCTTCAAATAATATTCCTGCAGGAGTTAAACGTTCCGTCAGCTTCATGGCCCAAAATGTATTTCGCGGAATGAACCTTCTGGGAGTCAATTACATGGTCCTGGGAGATTATGATCTTTCCGAAGGCCCAGAATTTATTAATCAACTTTTAGAAAATTCCCCCGTCCAACTCCTCGTCGCCAATTTATCCCCTACCCATCCCTTCAAGAAAGTTAAACCTTGGACAAAAATTCAAAGCACGAAGGGAACAATCTATATTATTGGCGTCGCCAACCCTGATGTTTTTCCTGTAGAGAACCAACATTATTTTATTTCGGTTGAAGAAGGATTTAAAAAAGCATTAAAAGAAATTGATCGCGATGGGTTTGAAAAAGATCAAGCTGACCAACGATTGATTCTCCTTTCCCACTCGGGAATGGAATTTGATCAAAGCTTCGTAAAAGATCATCCTGAAATTAATTGGGTCGTGGGCGGACATAGCCAAAGCTTTACCCGCCTGCCATTTGAAAGCGGAAAAACCAACCTTGTGCAGGTATTAAGCAAGAATCATTACTTAGGCCATATCACTTTTGATTTTGAAAAGGGTGCCTCTGGTGATCAATATGAGCTGTTAGAAATCCGCCAAGAATTGGAAGCTTTATTAAATCCAAACCCCATGATTAGTTTTTTAAGTGAGCACAAAAAGCAGGTGAGTATAATTCAAGCGGAAGAGCAAGCAGCGATGGTCAATCATGACGAAGACAACCATTTGCCTCTCGCGACAGCAAATTCCTGTTTAGAATGCCATGCTCCCCAGTATCGTTTTTGGGAAAAAACACCTCACTCCCTTGCTTACCTCACCTTAAAAAAGGCCAAGGAAGAAAATAATCTGACCTGTGTTCAGTGTCACTCCTTGGGCCTTAATAATCCGCGAGGATTTAACCGCGTAAGCGATATGGTTGATCTCAAAAACAAAAAAGTTCGAGAACAATATTGGCGAGATATTTTTAAAATTGGTGCCGTTGAAGGACAATCTCCCAAACCGATCCGTGAGCGGTCAGGAGACTCTCTCGCAAAGACCCATAGGGAATGGGACGCATTAGATAAAAAATTAGGAGTGGCCCAAAACTATGCCAATGTTCAATGTTTAAATTGTCATAACCAACCGACCGACCACCCTTTTACCATGGGCAGAACAGTCGTTCCTGCCACGAGGAAGGGTGAAATAAAGGAACATTGCTTAAACTGTCATACCCCTGATCAATCCCCAGAATGGTACAGTAAAAACAAAAAGGGTCTCCCAGAGGGAGTTAACGAGGCCAAATTTCAAGAAATGTATAAAAAGTTGTCATGTCCTCGTCACCAGAGTTAAAAGGCCCTATGACAAAAGAACATTTGATTCTTGGCATTGAAACAAGCTGTGATGACACCAGCCTGGCAATTTTAAGGGCCAGCGGCCAAAGACTTCCCAAACCGGAACTTCTAGCTTCTGAAACTTTTTCACAAGAAAAAATGTTAGCAAAATGGGGTGGAGTCGTTCCCGAATTAGCGGCCCGAAACCACTTAGAAAAGCTCGCACCTCTGCTTAAAGAGGTCCTTCAGTCGGCAAAAATAAAAACCAACCAGTTAACGGGCATTGGAGTCACAACTGTTCCTGGATTACTTGGCCCTCTTTTGACGGGCATCAACGTGGCCAAGTCCCTCTCCCTAATTCACAAAATACCTCTTATTCCTGTTAATCATTTATTTGCTCATTTGGAAGCTATTTTTCTAACTGAAGAAGTGGCCTATCCTTACCTTGGACTTTTGGTTTCTGGTGGGCATTCTGCCTTCTTTTTAGTTCGAGGACCAAATCAATTTGAATTAATAGGCTCGACTATTGATGATGCCGCCGGAGAGGCCTTTGATAAGGCCGGTAAAATGTTAGGCTTAGGTTATCCCGCTGGCCGCATTATTGATCACCTTGCCAATCAATTTACCCAATCCATGGCCAAATCTCCCACCAAAATTGATAGTCCGACTTTAGAAAACTCTTTTTCATTTCCCATCGGATTGCGCCATTCAGGTGATGCCAACCTGAGCTACTCCGGTTTAAAAACTTCACTGAGAGTATTCCTAGAAAAAAATCCTGAGCAAGTCATCCAAGGTAAGATTGAAGACCTTAATTCTGAGCAATTACGAATGCTACAAGAACTTTGCTACTTTTATCAAAATGCTATCGTTGAATCGTTATTCCAAAAATTATTAATCGCGGAACAAATGGCCTTACAAAAAATTGGTATGCCTGCGCCATCAAGAAAGGGTGCGAAGTCCAAAAACAAAATACCGATTGTGGTAGGTGGTGGCGTAGCCGCCAATCAAGGTCTAAGGGAAAAACTTCTGCAAAATTTTGATCTATGTCATTTTGTAAAACCAAGTTTTTGTACCGACAATGGAGCGATGATCGCCAATTGGAGCTACCGAAATATTGATTTAGCAATACCTTTTCCACAATGCCTTGATCTGGATGCAAAAAGTAGTTTTATTTCAAAGGGGGCCATGTGAATTATTCAAAACCCCTTCCTCGGGCGAATAAAAATTTGGGGCAACATTTCCTTCGCGATAATAAAGTAATCCAAAATATTTGTGATGACTTTTCGAAGGACGCCAAGGCCGTTGTTGAAATAGGTCCAGGGCCAGGAATATTAACAAGATTTTTGACGCAAAAAGAATTGCCCTATCTTTGCATTGAAAAAGATTCTCGCATGGAAGAATTTCTAAAGGACTTTGCGAAGCCTGAATCAATTGTCATTGGTGATGCACTAGATATCCCGCTGGCCCAACACTTGAACGAAAGTTTTTTACCCAAGGAAGACTTATGGCTTGTCTCGAATCTTCCTTACAATGTGAGTGTTCCACTCACCCGTTTATTTCTTACTATTCCTTCTATTCGTTACATGACTTTGATGGTTCAAAAAGAAGTCGGTGAAAAAATGCTGCCAACCATTCTGCCTAAAAATGAGCAAAAAAACGGCATGAACAGTTTGCATGTTTTGCTTTCTACCTGGTTTGATATAAAACTAAACTGCAAAGTTGCACCGGGCGCTTTTATTCCACCGCCCAAAGTTGATTCAGTCGTCCTGAGCTTTATCAGAAAAACTGCCCCGGACCTACCTCTGACAGAATGCGACAATCTAGAAAGTTTTTTACGCAAAGTGTTTTCAAATAGACGAAAACAAGTTGGAACTGTCCTCAAATCTCACTTTCATCCAGAGACCCTTAAGGTGGCCTTAGAAAAGGCCCAAATTGATCCCAAATTGAGAGCTGAAACTTTCAATCTTACACAAATAGGGCTACTCTACTCGCTTCTAAAAAGACATTAATTTCTCTAGCGAGGTTCTCTTTGAACACCCCCGAAAAGGCCGGCAAAAAGATGCCCATGACAGGTCCTAAATCGACCATGCTGTTAAACCCATTCATCGCTTTATTTGTACTACACCTTAGTATTTTTATTTTTCCAACCGCCAAGGCCAGCTTTAGTGAACAGTTTGGCGTCAACCCTTCCACTGCGTGTATTTCTGGACAGGTCAATGGCAATGCTGAAGATCCTGCCAATGCCTACTATGCTGCTGCCATCAATGCATTCTCAGACAGACTATCGGTAAACATTAGCTACAACTATGTAGACCATAAATTTGAACCAATTCAAGGTGTCGTCATTCGCAACAGTTCCAATAATAACAATGGCACCGCTTTTGGCGACGTCAATACCTCCTATGGCGAACTTAGGCATTTTACTTTAAGTGGACTTCTTCCCATTCGCTATCCCGGTGCAGGAAATTTGGTCCTTAATATTTCATCACCCATCGGAAACTTTTTAGAAACAAATACCGGGCACCCGACTCTGCCCGAATATGTATTTTACCGTTCTCGCTATAAGCGCACTGAATTTAATTTAAACTACGCTCACCCATTTAGTGATTCCTTTTCCATTTCTTTGGGCGCTTTTGTTGGATTCCAAGTACGTGCCGACTTAACAGCTCAAGCAAGTTTAAACGGGTCTAGCTTTGGCTCTTCAGCTTCCAGCAAGGCAAAGGTCTCGCCAGCACTTGGCGCCCTTGCAAGTATGTCCTATCGACTTGATCAGTGGACGACTTATTTTTCTTATCAACAAGAAATGAAATCAAATCTCGATGCCAACATCACTGGTGAAACCTCTGACCCTCCCATCCCTTTCGATATCGCGGTAGAGTCACTGCCTTATTACGATCCCCATATTTTTAGAGTGGGTACAGTTCGAAAAGGAGAAACAGTTTCTGTAATGGCGGCAGTCGAGTACCAAATGTGGGAAAATTTTCGGCCACCCAACGTTCGCATTATTCAACGAGCTTCAGTCAAATCGTCAGATAATTTTGAACGCCTTCAAACCCGCAATATTTTTGTGCCCAAAGTGGGCGCAAGCTTTGCCTTTAATGACCACCTGGCCCTTAGTGCAGGTGTCGGCCACCGTCCAACACCCATTGAAGGAAACTTTAGTGGAGCTGGAAATACTATTGATAGCGACAGCATGATTTATAGTACAGGCTTCAAATATACGACAAAGATGCTGGGCTTTGATGTAGATTTTCTTGGGGCACTACAATGGCACCAGCTAGAAGAGAAAACGGTCACAAAAACAACTGGCCAGGAAAATGGTCAAGCGGGAACGAAAATTGGTGGACCGTATTATAAGATTGGAGGCGATGTGTATTATGCCTCCCTAGGTGCAAAATTTTTATTTTAAAGGTTCCAAAGTTTTATTATGTCAGGGATCAAAATCATTACAAATAATAAGCGTGCAGGATACGACTACGAAATTATTGAACGTTTTGAAGCCGGAATCATATTAAAAGGTACCGAGGTAAAGAGCCTTCGAGCAGGAAAATGCTCCTTAGGTGAATCCCACGTCGACATAGATCAACATGGAGAAGCATGGATTTATAATATGAACATTCCTCATTACGAATTTGGCAATGTCCATAATCATGAGGAGGCCAGAACACGCAAATTACTTCTCTCCGAAAGTGAACTCCACCATTTGAAACATCAGTCAGAGGCCAAGGGGATGACAATAATTCCTACAAAAATTTATTTTAAGAAATCCCTGGCCAAGGTTGAGATTGCTTTAGCGAAAGGCAAAAAACTACACGACAAGCGCCACGATAAGGCCAAAAAGGATGTAGAAAGAAATTTACGTCGCGGCATTTATGATGAATAAGCGGCCAGGTAAAAAATCAATCCCACATAAGCAAAAATAAATAATCCACCAATATAAATTAAAAAGGCACGGTTCTTACCACAGGCCGCATACAAAAAACCGCCTGAGCAAAAAAGCAAGATTGACTCAACAAGATAAAAACGCTCAACTCTTAATTCCATTACCGACAACAAAATTATCCCAACTGAAATTTTAAAAAATAACCCTTGAAAAAAAGTCTTTTGTATTTCAATGGCCTCAGTATTATTTAAGTCGATACTTTTTAACTTTAAAGCTAATAGTGGGGCCAAAGCTGCAAAACCTGCAGAGAATCCACCAATTAGAAAACTGCTAAAATAAATGGGAATTCCACTACCCGTTGATATGGCCAAACTGAATTTTCCCAAAAGAAGGCACACAATGCTCACAACCAGAATGGAAATTAAAGTGATAATCATTTGATTGAAAATTGAAAGAACTGAAATTGGGCCCACACTAGAACCATGAGCTATAAAGGAGTAAGGCCGCTGCAATTCACCGCCGTTTGATTTCCTTTGGGCGCATAGGTAAAGGTAAGAGAATATAGAAATGAAAAAAACTGAGCTTGAAATAAAATTAGAAATATTAAGAAAATAAAAAAGTCCCACTAGGAAGATTAACGAAATTAAAAAATTTCTTAAAAGTTTATCCCTATTTAAATAGAAACTCTCCTGCGACAAAAATAAAAACATGAAACCGATAGCGACAAAAAGCTCAAAGAACAAAATACCAATGATGGCCCCTGAGCTTCCCCCAGGTAAATTCATATATTTAAAAAAAGTTATAAAAATTATGGCCGGTAAACTTAAGCAAAAAATTTGGAAAAACGCGCCCATTAAATACTGGTCGAGGTTTAATTTTTCCCGCAAACCCTGACAAGAAAGCTGAAGCCAATAGAGCCCCCAATACAAGACTAAGATACACGGGAATAACAATAATACTTGCATGCTTTTTATGAATATTCGATACTTAATTCAATTTATGAAAGAACTATACGACAAATTAGGTGAGAAGTCCTACCGCTATTTAGCGGTTTCCCTATGCTTTTTAGGTGACCTTGAATTATCAAAATATATTTTTGATAAATTCACCGATCCTCAAAGGTTTGAAGTAAATTTTCGTCAAGCCATGCTAATTTTAAATCAAGTTTATAAGCAGCAAGGAATGGATTTAAATCTACCACCAGATTTCCAATCACAAGTAATGCAGATGATTACGACCATGCTCATCTTTACCTTGGGCATCTTTATTGTTTTCCACTTAATTAACTACATTTTTTTCGTTTTCAAAAAACGTTTTGCCCATCTTTATGTGCGTTTTCTCTCTTGGACTGCAACTTTTTTAGCACCCATCATGGGAATTGCAATCATGAAAGATTTCCCCATCTATGGAACATTGTTTATTTGGCAGGGCGTATTTTTCCTATTTACAGCACTTGGAACTTCTCAATTTCCTGTCCTCAAGAAGCAATTGGAATAGTTTCTCAATTTACAAATTTAGGTATGACAAAATAACCAGACTCTGGCCCAATCCATTGGGGAATTTTTCTAACTTGGGTAGAGCGAAGGCAAATGCCTGACGCGGCCATGAGGAAGGACTCAAATGCTCGAGGATGACGCACGAGCAAATCCAAATCATTCTCGTAAATAAATAAATTTAACTTTTTCTCTAGGGCCTTTATAACCGTTTGTCTTGCCGTTCTTCCCAACTCTATATCAGTGAGATCTTTTATTTCGGCCTGCTTTATCATCCCCGCACGCATCATTTCAATTAAGATTATAAGAGTATGACCCTCATAGAAGGCAAGATTCTTCGGAAAATGCCTTTTGAGGTAGGAAAATCGACTAATAATGACAAGGCCAGTATTACCGAAAGAATCATAACTCTGATTAAATAATTTTAAGAGAGCATCGTAGTAATTGCTCCAAATAATAAAATCAATCGGCCGATTCCAATAAGGAATCAATCCTCTTTTTAGGCGCCTTTTAAAAGAGCGGGATAGCAAATGGTGAGTTGGACTTTTACTGACGTAATCCTTCCCATGAAAAAATAGATCATCGTTGTTGCGATCGTATTCATATTGCTTAGGATTTTTCTCCAATCGATCTTGGTCTTCCTGCAAGAGTTTCTCAGTTTTTTGCCTAATTGTCGCAACCGCAGGAACAGGGCATTTGTTTGAGCCAGGACATTCCAATGTGCAATTGATACATGGCGGGGAGCTAAGAGGAAAATCCACTACCATCTCGCGAATATTATAATTGGAAATCCACTCCCTTAAAGCATCATCACCTTCAATATTTTCTTCATCCCGAACCTGGAGAATGGAACGCAAGAACCAGCGATTTTCACTTTCAAAATGCTCTAGCAAACAAAAGTAGAAATTATCCTTTCTTCCACCTTTCATTGAAAGGCCTGCCATTGTCGTCATTGCACCTGATGGATTCACATATCACCAGACAATTCCTCACAAGGAGGTAAAATTTTGAAAGGAAGTTCTTGCATAGAATATTCCTTAACCAATTTTAAAACGGATTGCTTATTCTCAGGTGAATGAATGGCCAAAAAACATCCACCCCCACCGGCACCACAAACTTTAAGCCCTAGCGAAGGACCTAATTTGTGAAGAGCAATTTCAAACTCTTTCATCGAAGGAGAAAGAATATTGGGGAACAATCCCTTTCTCACTTTCCCTTCTTCAATAATAAGTGAAGACAGTTTTTCGAATTTTTTATTCTTAATGGCGTCATAAGCATTTTTTGAAAGTTCTGCAATCATCCCTAAACCTTTCCTGGTTTCGGGGTCTCCATCAAAAAATTTTTTATACACTTCCCAGTTATTTATTCCTGAAAGCCTCGTTTCTCCGCTGAAAATAAGAGTGGCGCTATTTTCCAAATATTGTCTTAAGTCCTGGCTATAGAGTTGTTCAACTTCAATAGTACCAGGAATGGTTTTTAAGGCCAAAATTCCACCATAGAGTGCGGGAAAATAATCTTGGTAACCAGCTGGACCTTTGTTTAATATTTTGGCTTCCAAAGCCGTCACTTGAGAATAGATCTCTTTTTTGCCAAATTTCAAATTAAAAAACTTTGCCAGCGCGCTGAAAAGTGTAATGCCCATTGCAGAGGAACCGCCCAATCCTGCTCCTGCCGGAGAGCCAGACTGTAAAGAAATATGAAGTCCTCGATGCCCATCTTTATTTAAAGAATTTTTAATTGATTCATAAAAAAGAGAAGTAATTAAAGCGACAAACTGCAATTCACCAAAAGGATTATCGGCCCTGTCCCATGTGGAAAATAATTCAATCGGAAATGAGACCGTCTTCTTATAATCTAATGATTCAAAACAAATTTCAGACTTAGGAGATGGTGAAATTTTGGCCACAGCTTGAAGTCCCGTAGCAACATTCAACGTCACTACGTTTGGAATAATCATAGGAATGGGTGGTAAATCAATGGTCCCACCTAATAAATCAACACGAACACTTCCTCTATGTTCAATCATGCTTTCTCCTTTTATTCTTCAGCGTAAATACCGATATAAGGAAGCTCGCGATATTTCCCGGCATAATCCAGACCATATCCGATTACAAATTTATCTGGAATTTCAAATCCTAGATAATCAATTTTAACTGGATGAGTTGTTCTGGCAGGTTTGTGTAATAGGGCTGCCAACTTTAGAGAAGCAGGCTTCATGCTTCTTATTTTTTCCATCAATTTGGTCAGGGTCAAGCCAGTATCAACAATGTCCTCGACTACGAGTACATGCTTATTAGCTAAAGACTTCTTAAAATCTAAGTCAAATTTTACTTCTCCACTGGAGCTTGTTCCTTCATGGTAACTAGAACATTTTATAAATTCTATTTCGATCGGTAGATTTAATTCCCTAACAAGATCTGCTGTAAACATAAAGGAGCCGTTCAAGACACAAACAACAGTCAGTTCCTTCCCTTGAAAGTGACCATTAATTAGTTCGGCCATTGCTGCAATTTTACGACTTATCTGTTCATTATCAATAAATACTTCAATAGCCATTTTTTACTCCTCAAATCACAAACGACTAAGACCCTAAAAGGATAAATTAAATTACTTAATTTTTCATTTTAAACGTAAGAATTATTTAAAATTTCACCAACTCCACCTGCCCCTGGAACAATATAATGATTATCGGTCAGGCCTCGCTCCTTAGACCACTTTGTCCCTGGAGTCGTAGTCAAAATATCGGGAGCTGATAAGCCCCGATCTAAACGCAAGGCAAAGATATAAACATCAGGATGATCCTTGGTAATTTTGGCAATATATTCTGGAGTTACAATTAAATGCATGGCCACGTAAGCCTTGGCCTTGCCTTGTACGTGTTTTTTGTAGTGTGAAACAGCATAAGAAAGAGAAGATCCGGTTGCGGCCATGGGATCAGGAAAGAGAACAATTGAATTTTCTTGGCCACCGCCAATTTTTGAACCCGCAACATCAACGCCTACGACCTCATGCTTATCGTTGACCTTTCTTTGCATATAAAAATGGTCTTGCCTTACATTTTTGGCCTGAACTAATGCACTTAATTCCTCAAAACATACTTGAGACGGCAAAATGCCCGCACGCGCCAAATCAACAGAGACAAAAAGGGAATTCTGATCTACTACCTCGCCACAGTAGACACCTTCTTTAACAAATGCACTCATGCGAGTGTTCCAGTTTACAATCTCTCTTTCAGTTAAGGTATTTACGACTTCGGTAAGTAAATTTAAATAAAGTTTAGTGATTAAAAAGTTCAATAGTGGCTGCTCTGTTTCTGGCCGACAGAGTTTAGCGAGCAAAGTTTGGGCCCTAAGATTTTTTAAAATAAAAACTCGTTCACCATAACAATGCTCAATGCTTTGAGGCGATGTTGATAACTGGCGGTAGGAAATATCAGCGCATTGTCCATCACGTACATTTACCATAGGACTTTCCTCCATCTGAATTGCCAACGATCGAAAATCAGCTCGATAATCTTGCATCGGCACGGGCAAAATTTCCCAATGAAAATGCCAAGACTATAAGCTTTTAGATTAAAAATGAAATGAATTTTTCTTTCAATTAAGATTGAACTTGAGCTTCTGCAGCGGCACTTTTTGCGGCTCGCGACATAAATAGAGACCAATCATCAACCTCATCAGGATAATCAAAATGGTGACGACAACGGGCCTCATAGAGATCGCTTTCCCCTACCAAAACTTGGTCTTTTACGTGTGAAGCTTTACGATATGATTTGGTGGCATGAGAGCCACAAACTGTACAAATGGCATGAACCTTATCCACCATATCGGCAATGGCCAACAAATGGGGCAAAGGACCAAAAGGTTGGCCAGATGAGTCTTGGTCTAATCCAGCACAAATAACTCGGCAACCGCGACGAGCGAGCTTGGAAACTACGGTCACAATATCTTTGTCAAAAAATTGAACTTCATCGATGGCCACAATACGGGTCGAATCCATGACTTTTGTTAATAATTCGATCGAGTCACGCACTGCGACTGCTTCCATAGATAAGGAAGAGTGACTCACTACATCAGTATTATGATATCGATTGTCGATGGCCGGTTTAAAAATCTGAACTTTGAGCTTAGCAATTTGGGCCCTCTTAACTCTCCTAATGAGCTCTTCTGTTTTACCAGAGAACATAGGTCCACATACGACTTCAATACTTCCTGCATAAAAAGGTACACCAGCTGCCACAGGCAAACTCCTTAGTCTCATTCTGACCAAATTTGTGACTTAAAAAATTACTGAGATGAGAAATATTTCCAAAGGTTGAAAAAAATGTCTATCACCAATTTAACTTTTTTTAAAAAAAAATCTAATAATATTTAACACCCTCGATGATTATTAATTTTCAAGTAGATAAGCATCTTAAAGAACATTGCCAATTAAGAAATTTTAAAAATTTAAGAAAGGAGATTGCCAAATTCGAAAATCATTTGACCGATAAAAAGGCCAATAATGGCCAGGAAAAATGCCATCACAAGAGCCAATAAGATCACTGGTGAAAATGCTACGATAAGCGCTTGAAGGCGAGTGTAACGTAGATTGTAGCGAAGCCCCATGTAAAGATGAATAAAGCTTGCGATTAATCTCAAGACCGGACCAAAGACTGGAATAAAAAGGAGAGAGTTCCCCAATAAAATACTGTTCGCGACCTGAGAAATCCCATCAACATCCTTTTCATCCTTGCCAAGGAAGCTATGGAAAAATTGAATTATACCCTCCCAGATTTTTACGAATAACAAGGCCGTAATTGGAAACAAGGTGACTTTGGCCAACATAAAAAAAATGTCCCAAGAAAGTCCTGACTCCACTCTATTAATGTATAAGGTTGTCTCCTCTTCTCCAAAAAAATTATTAACTAGCCATTCGGACAGTTGAAATCCTGCCAAATTATAAATGGAATTTAAGATAATAAATGGCCACGATAAAAGAACCAGTAACGGTAAATCGAATCCCTTGTTTTTAATTCTTTCTAAGAAATTAATTTCGCCTGATTCCGAAGGGAACACAGAAGAAACAAGGCCCATATCGATAGCTGCAACTCGATCGATGTCATCAAGATGACGAAATTGAAACAGCCTCTCATGAAAATGCCTAGGCGACATCAAAATTGTGGCCAGGGATTTAAAAAGCTCAATCATGGATATTTCCTTATATTCAATTAAACTACGGCCCTAAATAGGCACTGGCCTCAGTTGCAACAGGTAGATCAGAGCCGACATAATAGTTTATCTTAATTTTATTAAGTGGGTCCATGACCAATAATTCTCTTTCATTATAAATCAGGTGAATGAGGTGGTTACCATGGTGCAACACCATAAAGGCCTTATTTAATAAACCAAGATCTTCTTTATCAATTGAGGATACCCGCTCACCTGGAGTAAATAGAAATGAGAAGAGTTCTGAGAATGTTTTATTCTGTGGATGGTATTTAGAATTTTCTTGTGCCATGACAACCTGAAAGTCGTCTCCTCGGGGGATGACTAAATCGGCTTTTTCTCCCCCAGGAAAACTAATTCCAAATTTTTCCTCACGATCACCGTCAAGCGTTAGGGTTTGATCTGCAAAATTTTTATAAATGCGCTTTTCATAAAATTCTTGAGCTGAAGAAAATAATATTTTGGCCTGGGAGCTTGAAACTTCAAACAAATCCTTTTCTAAATTTGTTTTTATAAAATGCCCATCTAATTGGTCAGTTACAATTTTAAATTTAAGGGGATTTTTAGGATCTGGAATTTTCCTTTGGACTTTTACTTTACGGAACAATTGCAACGTGGCCAATTTCCCTTGATACTGCAATTCTAACCTTGCAATCTGCCCTTCAATATCTTTTGCTAATTCGCCATCAATGACCCGACCACCTTCCATTTGGAGCAACGCCTTGGCAAAATCCGGAAATGCTTCGGCCAAAAGTTGAACTCCCGCTGGAGGAGAGGGGGAAATTGTTCCTTGCTTGTAATCAATCAACATCTTAATGTTGCGATTATTTTCAATAGAAACCGATTCAATCCTTTTTGGATGAGGATAATGATCCAGGCTTCGCCAAACATGATTATCATAGTAAAAACTTGGCATTAAATGAATCGTTGTGATGAGATCCTTATATTTGTAGGGATTTAGTTCATGATCTCTCTCAGTCATCGGTCTTGTTTCAGGGCTTGCGTCAACTGCTAAGACAATTTTTGTCTCCTTGGGAGATTTTATTTCAATATAAAAGGCTTGATCATATTCCAATTTTTTACCTAGAGTTACTGGGATTTCTCCCTTCTCGAATAAAAAAATGAATTGGTGGGTGTCATCTGGAATAAATAGCTGTCGCTCTAATTTAGGTGCCTGACCTCCTGACCCATTCGTATTTTCAACTATTTTCTTGACTTGTAGCTGTCCTAGTTGATCAAGCACTCCTTGAAATTTTCTTTCATCAACTAACTGATTAGTTTCTAGAACTCGGAATCGGTTATCAATTTTTTTGATTGTTAACTTTGGAAATTTTACCCCGACAAATCCGCCAAGATCTGCGGCATCAAATAGGGCCTTTTGCTTTTTTTCCTTGGCCAATTTACGTTCTGTTCCCAGTTCTTCGTGGTAATAAGTAAATACTCCTAATCCAATGGCAACAAAAAGTAGTATTAATGTTTTTTTCATCCTTACCCTTTTCTTTAATTAGGGCCTTTTTGCCACTCGTGAACGCCTGCGATAAAAAAAGTAACCAATCATAAAAAGACATACGGGTAATACGACACTGGCATAGAATACCATCTTCATATTTGATTCAGATATTAAAATGGGAGAATTTTTTATGAGGGGCAAGTTTAACGACTGAATTTCATCTTCAGAAGTTAAATAATTTAAAACTTTGAGGAAAAATAAATAATTATCGCCCAAGTTGCTATATTGATTTTGAACAAAACTTGAATTGGCGAACATTGCTATTTTAATTGGTTTGCGAGAATTCTTTACTGCGAAATCATTTGATAAAGTGCCTTGTCCACTCCCGCTTTTTTGATTGGGATCAGCACCAGCTTTATCCTCGCCTATATTTTTCTGATTTTCCTCCCACATGGCGACTAATTTACCTGGACCTTTTTGGTCCTTTTCCTTGTTATAAATCAAGGCCCCAGAGACAATCTCCAAAGGAGTGTAATCAATCCAACTTCCGGGATATTCGGTTGACCGAGCAAGCACCGAAAACTTTGCCCTTCCTTCGCCAATCGGGAAATATTCTATGGTGGACGTCAAAGGGAAAAATATTTGCCCCAAGAAATTACGTGTCAAGGGATGATGAAAATCAAAATCTTTCACTAAAGGAACTGTACCATTCGAGCCATCGACATGACTTTTCTTATCCACCAAAATGGTATTGGGGACATAAAGCTCCCATGATTTTTTAAAGAATTGCCTCAAGCTAATTATTTTATCTTCTAGTACAACTGGGTCTAAGGCAACCATCAGTCGCCCACCTCGCTCCAAAAATTGTTGAACGGCTCTTAACTCTTGAGGGAAAAAGGCGCGCTGTGGTCCCCAAATCAATAGCATATCTGCGTCTAGGGGTACTTCCGCCTTACTTAGTAGATCAAGTGGCCGGATTATTGCCAGGGTTTTTTCAATATCCTGTGCGATGGTTAGACCACCCTCTGGTTTCTCGTTATCAAAATCTAATTCTAAATGCCCAACAGTGTAATAAACGATAGGATCCTTTTCTCTTCCTAATTTTTTAAAAGCATTTGTGTAATTTAATTCATTATGTTCTGTTACATATTGCTTTCGCTTTTCATATTCCATAACCACTGTATTACTTTTTTCAATTCCCTCCTTTTTCACCAAATCTGGTCTTAGGTCTGGGTCTTGGACATCAATTTGTATATTTTTTTTGTGCTGCCTATAGAGATCTAAAATTGAAACGATCGTCTGGGACTGCTCTCTGTTAGCAAAAACAGTCACCATCAAGTCACTTTTTAATCCTTTAATAACATTTTGAGAAACACTTGAGATGGAGTTGACTTGAGTTTCTGATAGGTCCATTTGTGAGCTATTTTTAAAACTTAAATAATTGAGAAAGGCCAGAATGGTTATAACTAGAAAAAGGTTTGAAACTTTATAGACCCAACCCTTTACCTGTTGTTCAGTTCCAACTTTTTTAATGTCTTCTCGACCTGTATAAAGTAAAAAGGAAGTAAGACCAAACGCCAATATTGTAATGCTAAAGTTAAGCGTTTTACTTTCTGGCCCTAACAACCAAAGTCCGCCAACGGCCAGATAGACGAGGCCATTGACCAGAACTAATAGCATTTTAATTCCCTCATTCATGACTTTCTGGCCTCTAATGTTTTCTGGGATAAATAAAGAAAAACACTTACGAAACTAAAATAATAAACAATGTTATAACTTTTTACCAGGCCGCGAACAAATCCCTCAAAGTGGAATGGGACAGATAGATAACTCACCATCTGTGCGACTAAATAATTATTTGATGCCTGGGCAAAGACCACGAGTAGCATGAGAACAATAAGAATCGTGAAACTTAATAGCGCGGCGATAATTTGATTATCAGAAGCACTTGAAGAAAATAATCCAACAGAAAGATAGCATGCTACTGATAATAAAGTCCCCAAATAAGAAGTTGCGACAATTCCCCAATCTTGGTGGCCCGAGGCTGCCAAGATTATGGGAAATAATAAAGTCGGTAAAAGCATGAAAACGACAACGGTAAAAGCAGAGAAAAACTTGGCCAATATCACTTGGGTATCATTAACTCCAGCAAGATAGAGAAGATCTAGAGTCCCGTTTCGCCTTTCCTCAATAAAAGATCGCATCGTAATGATTGGTGCAATAAAGAGAAAAATAAAATTCATATTTCCAAAAAGTGGGCGAAGAACATTTGTACTAAGATTTCCTGACGTAAGATCTTTGGTTAAAGAAATATAATTATAAAAAAGACCACCCATTACAAAGCTAAAAAGACCAGAAAGTATGTAAAGGCCAGAGGATGAAAAATTCTCCTTAATTTCCTTTATCCACAAAATAAAAAATATCTTTGGGACTATTTTAATTTTATTCTCCTCTTTTGATATCATGTCTAATGCACACCTTCAGAATTTCCTGTTTTTTTCCCCGTATTAATTCCAAGAGCTCCTGCAAAAATTTCTTCCAAGGAGGGTTCTATCGTTTTCAATTCTAGTGCAACTAATTGATGTTTTATTAAAAATTCTGCCATAGGTTGGCGATAGTCCCCAGCCGTTTTAAATTTCAACCGCCACTTTGTTTCATTCGGATTCGATCGAAGGACATTTATTTCAACATCCCATGTTCTTTGAATTTCATGCACGAGAGCTTGTGGCAATTGGGTTGTTACAATCTCCAAGATCGCCTTAGTCTGAAATTTATGACGTAAGGTTTCTAGTTTGCCAGACTCGATGACAGTACCCTTTTGTAGAATTGTAATATCATCAGCAATGGCCTCCACTTCACTCAGAATATGACCTGAAAATAAAATGGTTTTTTTGCCACGAATCTTTTTTATGATATGCCGAAATTCCATAGCCATTTCTGGGTCGAGTCCTGATGTTGGCTCATCTAGTACCAGTAATCTTGGATTTGGTAACAAGGCCTGGGCCAAGCCGACGCGTTGAGCTTGTCCCTTAGAAAGGTTGCGATTGAGTTGATATAAAAATTCTTTAATACCCAATTCATGAATAATCTCGTCTATCCAGCTTCTGATACTACTTGAATCAATTCGAAATATCGTTGCTACAAATTCCAAATATTCAATGACTCGCATGTTTGGATAAAGGGGTGGGCGCTCACCCAAAAGTCCAATTTGACCTGGGAAACGTTTTTGAAATTCAGAAATAGGCAGCCCTTCAATTCTAATAGTGCCGTGCCCAGGAGAACTGAGTCCGCAAATAATTTTAATGAGCGTAGACTTGCCAGCGCCATTGGGCCCCAATAACCCATGAATCATTCCTTCCTCAATAGAGAAATTGACATCTGATAGTGCCCGATGGGAATGATAATATTTGGATAAATGTTCAACTTGCACTAAGTTGCTCAACCTTTTACTCCTTCAATGGATTAAGCCGACAGAACATTGTAACGAATTGAAATTCGTTTGGGAACTTCACGACTATTTCACTCCTGTATTATTTTACCTCAATACCGATCTAAGAAACCCGAAAAGTGATCATGGCCAATAAAGCTCGATTTCAGGCATCTATAAAAGATGCCAAAAATATTGTTATCACAACTCACACATTTCCAGATGCTGATGGTCTTGGCGCCCAAATAGCACTTACATTATGTTTAAGAAAATTGGGGAAATGGTGCCTAGCCGTTAATCAAAAACCACTTTTGGATCGTTACCATTATTTGGACACTGAGTCCCTAATCATAGGTGCTAAGGAATTCGCAAAACATGCAGGAAAACGTGAAATTGACCTGCTTATTGTAACAGATGCAAATTCACTTTCCCGCATAGGACCCGAGGTTGAAAAGGCCATTGGTCCAGTAAAAAGTGTCCTTTTTGTCGATCATCATCCTTGCCCTAAAGAAATAAGTGCCATCCATTGTATTGATGTCGAGCGAGCGGCCACATCCGAACTCGTAGCAGATTTAATTGAGAGTGTTGGAGTTACCATTGATCAATCGATGGCCTTACCACTTTACACCGGAATATTAATTGATACATCCTCATTTCGCTATCCAACAGTTACCTATAAGACTCACGCCATCGTAGCAAAATTAATGGCAACAGGAATTACACCCGCATTGGCCTACAATATGATTTATGGCACCAAAAAAGTGGGTCACGTTCAGCTGGTAGGGAAAATTCTTTCAGAAACAAGAACGAACAAGGACGGCTCTATTGCCTGGATTTATCTTAAGGAAAAGGATTTAAAGGATCACAAAGTTGACCCTGAAGACACCCATGCATTTATCAACAATTTATTAATTCTTGATGGTCTCAAAATCGCATGCATGTTTCGCGAGCTAGAGAATAATCAAATAAAATTATCACTCCGCTCAACAGACCCTTCTATCGATGCAGGTGCCATGGCGCAAGCACTCGGAGGTGGAGGCCATAATCACAGTGCGGCATCAATTTTGGAAGGAAAAGCTGATCTGGTTATAAAGCAAGTCGTCGAGAAGCTTGAACTAATGATGAAAAGTACTTAGTCTAAATTATTCTTCTGCGAGGATGCGATCAAGTACATCGCGCTCCCGGGGGTTAAAACTTATGGCCCCTCTCCCCAACAAATCTTTGAGTTTTCCTCGTGTGGCCGGATCATTAGGGTCATTGAGTCCCACATCTGAAGGCCTTTCTGTTGGAATTTCTTTCGATACTGGGGCTTCGATATCCTTCATCCCAAATTTCGGACTTTTTGCTAGGATTTGATCTGATTTCACTTCTTTGTCCAAATTATGTTGTTCAACCTTGGAACGAATTTCCGCCCTCGACGGCGCAGATTTTCTGCCCGAACGGTTCAAGTCAAATGGTCTAATTTGTTTTCGACTCGATTTGAGATCCGAATTATCATCGCTATTTTTTTTCAAAGATTTTTCAAATTTTGCAGTTTTCTTCGCTTCCATTTTTGTTTCATTTTCGCGCAGGGGCATTGGATTAGTATTGGGATTGCTACCGATTTTCATGATCCTTCTCCCTGATTAAGAGGGCACAAAAGCAGCTCTAGGAACAATTTTAGCAGAATTGAAAAATAAATCTTCCAGGCAAGATCAAGCAGGTGTGATGAGAATTGCCGACCTAACGTGGACGTAACACGTATATTTGCCATTTGTTTTGAGTCGACTCATTGTTGAGCAATTCGATCAATTGCGGAGGTCTGCCTTTTTCAAAATCATTGATAACCCAAAAGACCTCACCTAGTTCCGATTGAATATTAAAAAGCCCCTGGTGATATTCGTAATCAATCAGGAACTTAAGAAAACGCAAATGTACTGGAGTTTCTTTGCTTCCAAGCTTGTCCAATTCTTTCATATCTTTTAGGGCCTGTCTGGTTTGAAAATTTTTGATTGGCTCACGCATTGCAACCACAACCTTGTCTGAAAGCGGATAATCGATCCTAGCCAAGCCCATATTTACGGCCACTTTATCAGCATTAAATCGATTTCTTTCGCTGACGGCCTGTTCAAATTGGGACATTTGAATATCTGGAGTTGGTGTGGGTTGTACGACGGCCACAATTGTAGCAGTCGCCGTTGGTGTTGCTGTTGGAACAGGCGTTGCTTTGGCCCCGACTTTGGGAGTTGCGATTGGTAAAGGAGTTGGCGTTGGACTCACTGATTTCTCTTCAAAAAATAATCCGGCCAATCCTTTATTCTCAAATTCGTGCATGGCCCCCATCAAAAAAAGTTTTCCCTGCAAATAGGGAGCATTTTCGCGTGCTAATGAACTCATAATCCCTGGATAAATCTCGGACCACAATTCAATATTTTTATTTTGTCTGCGCCGGTTAATGTTTATAAACCTTTGCATACATCCATGTCCAAAGCCTTCTTGGTTAATAAGTGAAAAGGCGTGAGAGCGCTCCAATAAGATTCTCACTTCGGGTATTTCTTGGAATCCAAAAAAATTGTCTTGTTCCTGACAAACCAACTTCAAATCAGTTCTTATGGACTTGCACAACAACGATAATTTTTGCTTTGCCACTTCGTGATTTAACGGAGATTGGATTTTGTTCTGATTTAAAAGACCCGCTAAATATTGAGCGGGAAAAGATCGCTCCGAAGCTTTGCCTTGAGTGATTTTAGTTATTTCGTTCTTCCACCACTCTTCTAAATATTTCTTCTGCCTTGGAAAGGCCATCTTATCAATAAAATCATCATTTCTGGCGTTGATGGCCCGCCGTAAAAATTTCTCCATATCTTCAGTGCGCCCTTTGCAACCTTGCCAAAGTTGTCTGGCCTCAATAGGACAGAAATCCTCGCCTTGAATGTGCGCCAAAAAGAAATGGATTTCTTTCAAGGATTCAAATGCATAGCTTAAGGTTAAAAGCCGAAACATATAATGGAGATAGTCACCATGAACGTTAAGCATGTCATCAGGACAGCTTTCCGCTTGAGGCAGAACTTCAAACCATATTTTTTGCAAATCGCTAATGGCGTAGAGGTTGGACATTAAAACAGGCAGGTCCTCACCTTCACTTACACTTGAACGATTTGACTGCATTCGATCAATGGTCGTAATTGGCCAAAGGGGTCCAACGTAATCTGAAGAATATTGCCCCTCTCCAAACATGCCTGTATTGGACCAAGGTACGCGAGCTTTTAGTCCTTCCTGTTTTCCGAAGGCCAACGGCAACTGGCAAAAAAGAAGGATTAAAATTGGCCAATTTTTCATTTTAAAATCAAGTTAAAACCAAATCAAACTTAGCATTGGCACATAAGTAATAATGGCCAAAGCTATGAGCATCAAAATTAAATAAGGTATGGAGACCTTATATAATTCAGTGACCGGCCGTTTAAAGCGAAACGATGAAATAAACAAATTAATTCCAACCGGTGGAGTGATGTAACCAATTTCTAAATTGGTTAAGAAAATAATGGCCAGGTGAATGGGGTTGACTCCAAATTCGTTGGCGATAGGAATAATAAGCGGTACAACCACGATAATGGCCGAAAAAATATCCATCATGCAGCCAACTACAAGTAGGAATATATTGAGGAAGAATAAGAAAGAATACTTATCATGGAGAAATTTCCTCATATAATCCATGATCAACATTGGAACTTCTTCGTCGATCAAATAATTGGTTAAACCCATCGCGCAACATAGAATTAAAAGTATGGCCCCGACTAATGACATTGAATCCAGAACAATACGAGGAATATCTTTTTTGAGAGATAAATCGCGATAAATAAAAACTTCTACAATAAAAATATAAAAAGCAGTCACAGCAGCCGCTTCCGAGGGAGTGGTAAAACCACCATAAATTCCAGTTAATACCAAGATTGGTAATAAGGCTTCCCAAAAACACGCCTTAAAGGCCGCGAGTGCTTCTGAGGCCACAAATTTTTTCTTCTCTGATTTAATTATCCCTCGACCATTTTTGATAGACCAAGCTGAGAGAATAACAATGAGTAAAATTCCAGGAAGAATCCCGGCCTTAAATAGATTATCTATATCGACCTTCGCAACAAGTCCGTAAAGGATGATGGGCAAACTTGGTGGAAACAATAATCCTAGTGATCCGGAAGTAGTGATAAGACCTAATGTAAATTTCTCGGTATATCCTTCCTTCATTAAGATGGGATAAATCAATCCGCCCAAAGCAATAATCGTAACGCCTGAAGCGCCAGTAAACGCAGTAAAGAAGGCACAGTTAATAAGCGCCACTATCGCAACGCCTCCTGGCAACCACCCCAATAACGAATCAGCAAGGCGCACTAATCTTTTTGGCGTTTGCGCTTCGGCCATTAAGTAACCTGCAAAAGTAAAAAGCGGAATGGTTAAAAGTGTTGGCGCTGATGCCACTCGATAAAGTTCAACAATAACCGCGGAAGTTTCAATTTGAGCAAAAGTAAAAGCCGTCAAGGCCGCGAGACCCATAATGATGAAAATTGGCGTCCCAATGCCAGCCAAAAATAGAATGCCAAGTATAGATAACGTCGCAATCATACATGGCCTCCATTATTCTCAGAATGAGAATTCTCGGGCAAAAAGGAAGACAAAAATACATACCAGTAGCGGCAAGCAATTAGCGCAAATCCAACTGGAATCATGACTACCAAAGTCCCACTCTTCAAGCCGAACATGACTTCCTGTCCGTATTCCATTTCCATTTTTACAAAATTAATAGCTGCATGAGTTAACCACAAAAGCGTACCAATCGAGCCTAAACAAATAACTCGTTTCAAAAATGCACAAACATTTTGCATTTTTATGGCCTCAAAATATTTGCTGATTATATCAATCCCAATGTGGGTGCCGCGTCCTGTGGCAATCACTCCGCCTAGGAAGGCGCTAAGGAATACCAAGTGTCTTACTAGGGGTTCAATAAATGCAAGGCCAGTCCCAAACCATCGTAGAACAATGGTCAAAACACTGAAAGTGACCATGAGCAAGACAGCAACGACAAGAATCCATGTAGAGGCTCGCTCAATGGCCTTATCGATGAAGCCAAAAAACCTAATGACCTGGCCCATAGGCACTCCTTAAATCCGTGGAGAACTTATTCTACTATTTTAGAGCAGCTTCAAACTTACTCAAGCCCTCTGTTGAAAATAGTCTTCCACGCAACTTAGATAAAATCTTGGCGCGTAAAGTTGTCGCTGTTTTGATGTCCTTATCACTAAATTTCACAAATTCAATTCCCAAGGACTTCATAGCCGTTAAAGCATCGATATTATCCTTAGCATTTTGCGCATTGATCTGGTCAATATAGCGAGTCGCAACTTCTTTAATCTTTGTCTGATTAGCTGGAGAAATCTTCTTCCATGTTTCCTGACCAATCAAAAAGGCGCCGGTGCTGTAAGAAATTGGAAAATCAACCAAGTACTTTACTTTGGTATTCCACTGAAGGGCCAAAATACCCAATGGTGGAGCATAAGCCGCTTCGATAATTCCCGTGGCCAAAGATGAAAGAACATCTGGAAGAGGAAGTGGAACGCTAACAAGATTCATTTCTTGAATCATGGTGTTGACGATTGGATCACCTTCCCATGACCAGATTTTTAGACCTTTTAGAGAATCAAGAGATTGATTTTTAGACTTAGAAACGAAGTACACTAAGCCAATTTCAAAAAAACCAATATTTTCAAATTTATTTTTTCGAAGTCCTTCGTCAAACATTGGCTGAAGCTTTTTCATCACTGAAAGAGCTTTTTCGCGATCACCGTAAAAGGTAAATGGAAGTTCCATCATTCTGACATCACCATGAACTTCGCCCAGCGTTTTGCCAGTAAAAATTCCTCCGTGAAGCTGACCAATTCTAATTTTACGAAGGACGTCTGGTTCATCTCCCTGCGCTCCTCCGAAATAAATTTTAAATTTTACTTCGCCGTTGGTGACCTTTTCAACTTCACTCGACATGGCCTTTAAATTTTTGGCCCAACCTGTTCCTTCAGGTGCCAACACCCCAACTTTTAATGTTTGGGCAAATACTTGGCCGCTTACAAGACCAAGCATAACTAAAAGTAGATAAACATTTTTCATAGTAACTCCTCTATTATGAAATCAAAAAAATTAAAATTTTTTAGAATAAACCCTTGGCCGCTGTCTTAATCATTTCATACTGCTTTATCGCAATCGTCTGATACAGATAGAGGGCCTTATTTGCAAACTCCGGTTCGACTTGTTCGTTGCCGCCTTTCCAAGGAATTTGCGCCAAATATTTTTCTCTCATACTTTCAAGAAATGCCATTTCCTTTTTAAATTCATCTTCTTCAGACATAGGAATGACATAGAAACGGATATAAGCAATACGGGCCAACCAATTATGCGGATGTTTTTGGAATAATTGCTTAAACATGGCCTTCCCTTTTTCAGGATTCCCACCGAGCATTTTGGGGCGCCCTGCCTCATAGGCCGCTTGGAACATATCGCAAGCGCCATAATTAATGTTCGGATCTTTTAAGCAAACCCAATCAAACAATCCTTTTACAATAGGAAGTAACGCCACAAGGGCCATTTCATCTTTTTGTAAAAGAATAAGGCTTCCCATACTTTGAGCTGTAAAAATTACGCCTTCTTTATCCAAGCGAGTATCATCTAATTCTTTATCTAGAAGACGGATAATTCCGCCGTCTTCACTCATCATCTTTTTTAAATCATCAAACTTAATGCCACTTTCTTCTAAAAAGCGAAGGCCGAAATTTAATCCTTTCGTGTAATTGGCCAGCAATTGGGCGCGATAGGGAGACTCCTTCTCTTTGAGTAGGTCAGGAAGATATTGAGTTTCACTTACAGCAAAGGCATAACCTGTGTAGCCTTTCGATAGACCAACAAGTAATTTGCGGTTGCCTGGCTCAACATAAAGCATTCCTTCCATCATCTTTAAGTTGCCTGGAACTCCATCCTTAAATATTTCCCAGTTGGCTTCTGTTTCAATTTCTTTAGCCGCATCAAAGAGCATGTCGGAAGTTGTCTTCACGGCCATTTTTTGAACCATGCCACATGAGACAAGAGAAATTGTGAGTAAAGAAAAAGTGACCTGACGAGCGTAATAAAAAACGCCACGGTTTGTTGGCATAAGCTAAAACCCCTAAACAAACATTATTTATAAACGATAATTTATTGTTACAAGTTTGCCCGAGGTTTTAAGCATTTACAACCTAGGAAATCCTTTCTGAGCCCCTAATGCCCTGGAATTTTTCACCCCATTTGGTGATTTTGGCCAACCGTGCTAGAATCCAGCTTACGCAGGCAAAGAGGCCGGCTATCTTATTTTAACAAGGTTCTCTTAATTACCGATATGGTTGTGATAGGGAATCTCATTTTAAGGAGGCAGGTATTGAAGTCAGACATGCATAAGCTTTGAAGAGACTTCATTTAACTTGACTTGAAAAAACCTCTGCTACTGTAAACTCGATCACTTACCAGCAGGGTTCATCAAGGGTTAAAGAAGGAACTTCGGGGCCAAACGGAAGTGTCCTAACTTTAAACTGAAAGATGAACCATGAGTACCAAACAGCGAATTCACACTGCTTTGTCGAAGACTCTTGTCCATGATCTCGTTGATTCGGTTGAATCTACACAGACTTTCATTACTGAAGGTGTAGTTGTTGATCGCCAATCTGGTCATGTGGCCCATGACACCGTTCGCTCAGTGCCTTTTATGGGAAAAAATATTTTCCCAAATTCTTTGAGGCCAGCGAAATCAGTTGTGCGCAAGTCTTTAAGACCTAAATTGGGTAATACAAAGTCTGTTTAAGGCCAGGCGTAGGCCCGATTGATTTCTTTTAAGGCCTCCTCGCGCGCCGTTTGCATTTCTTTTATTCGAGATTGGTGAATGTGTTCCATGTACCTTTCTCTCGCTAAAAATAAGTTGTTTATGTAATTAACCTGAAAGGATTTGAGTTCTTTAAAACAGAGCTTCTTTTCCCCTGCTGTTAATTTCTTAGAAGCATTCAAATCTGTTGCCTCTGTTGATCCCTTCCCTTCAGATACCAGGGCAAAAGCAGAAAACTCACCATTGCAGATCCTGCGTTTATGAAAAATAAAACGCTCCATCTCCCCCCGAAAGTGATCGACATCACGGGAGAAATTATTTGGAGATAAATCCTTTAACTTTTCCAGCTCGTCATAGATTCGCTTAGTATATTCAAAGGTGGATTCTTCGACTGGCTTTATATTTAAAGCACTATTCTGGTATACGATTGATTGTGCGAAGCTGTTTTCGCTTAAAACACGAATTAAAATAAAAATAATGAAAGAATAAAAAGCAAATCGTAGTTTCAACCAAACCTCAAAATAAATAGGTTGGTATTATAATGCCTTTAATATTCTAATTAGGGAAGGTATCAAAGTCCGCTGCCTTTCTTCAATTTCAAGGGCAATGACTTTTTCTTTACCTTGCTGGCCTTTTATGAGGCTAAGGCGAGACTTTGCTAATCCAAAAAAATCGGCCATTGCTTCAAGAATGGCCTCATTGGCCTTCCCATCAACTGCCGGAGCCTGAACGGCTACCAATAACTTTCCCTGGCGCAAGCTTATCGCGGGAGTTTTGCCGGAAATACGCGTATCGGGTTTGGCCTTGATGGTAAAGGTTAAACACAGCAAAGAAGTGTGTGGTGCATGGATTTGGAACTCTAATTTTTTTTGAATTTCTTCAAGCTCTTTAAGCCAACCGACAAGTTCAAAATCCGATAGATTTTTTTGGGTGTTTTCACGGTTTTTATTTTTTGAATGAGAAGATTTGCTCGACAAGCGATCCTCGATTGAGATTTTTTGACTTTGAAAAAATTAAATCCTCTGCGGGATTTTCCAACTGCTTTAAAAAAGGTTTTAAATAATTTCTTAATTCTGTTACTAATTTTTCCAAAGGTAATCCAACCACATTAGAATAACTTCCACTGACCGATTTGATAAATAGAAGTCCTGCTCCCTGGATCCCATAAGCACCTGCCTTATCCAGTGAATCACCGGTCTCCAAATAGATTTCCATAATATCGGGTGATATTGGAGCAAACTCGACTTTTGAATCATCTACAAAAGAATGTAATCCAAGGGTCGGTGAATAAATCGCAACACCTGTGTACACGTGGTGAGTTTTTCCTGCCAGTTCATTTAAAATTTCCCTCGCATGGTTTTTATCCTGAGGTTTTCCAAATATTTTATTTCCTAGCGCCACCGTTGTATCAGCAGAAATTATCAGCGGGATAGAACTTGAATCCGACAATTTTTTTTCTCCTGAAATCAAGGCTTCGGCCACTGCCCGTCCCTTTTCAATTGCCAATTCTTGCACATATTTAATCGGATTTGGTGCAGGTCTTTCTTCATCTATAGGTTTAACAATGAGATCAAATGGTATTCCCAGGTGCCCAATCAATTCTCTTCTGCGCGGACTACCGCTAGCAAGAACGAGACGAAATTTTGCTTCAGAATTTTTCATGAGTTAATTTCAAACGAATGATTTCTAAGGTTTATATTTACGGCGAACATATTGCAAAAATGGGTTCTTTGTCGAGGTTAATTCTTCGCGATCGACACCGGTTTGATCGAAGATTTCACCATGGGCCATGTATTGATCAATTGCCAATCCATAAAAATTGCGACCAAACTCCATCGCATTAAAAGTGTCCCCACGGTCCTTCATTCTTTCGCGAAATTTCTCGGCCACAAGTAGTCCTGTCGTTTCTTCTCGCCGTGTGTACTCTTTTAAAAAATTAAAGCGCAATTGGAACTCATCCTCTTTTTTTCCCTGGGCGTTCCACATGCGATATTGCCAAGCCCCATAGAAAGGCAAACTAGCAGGCAAGGATAAAAACGGTGCCGTATATTGCTGCAAGATCATTTCTCGCCCAATCATAATGGTTGGAATATTACTTACAAAAAATTGGCCTAAGCCTAAAGTCTTTTGTTCTTCCTCACCTACGGGGGTAAGCGTTCTTCCCTTGATATCAATTTGATACCACTGTCCTTTTGTTAAGACTTCCTTGGCATCATTTTCATAGCCACGAAAATAAAAATCAACATCAGAGGGGATTTGAAATTCAGGACCTTGTTCAGAGGCCGGCCCATCATCGGGCCCGGAGTATTGTATTCGTGGTTTAGCAACATGAAATTCATCAGTATATATTTTCATCATGGCCCTTTCTCCAAGTAAGGAAATAAACTCGCCTGACAACTGGGATCCAAATACAGAACCATTTGGCATCACGATAAATGCTTCAGCACGTACATTTTTTAAAAATTGATTGTTTTGAGAAATCAAATCTCTCAGACGAATGGCCTGTGCAAAAGTCAGTGAAGGTTGTTTAAGACTTGCAAATAAATCGTCTTCTTTGGGCTCTATATAACTTTGCTGCCCATTTGCAGAAAATAATGGCAGGGGTAGAAATAGCGGATCAGTTTCTCTCTCGCCTAAAATTTCAGGAGGATTTGAACGCCGACTTAACCAAATCATTTGCCCAGAATTTAATCTTACATGATAAAAAATTTTTGTAGGGGAAACATTAATTTCTTTGATGGTCAATGAAGTCTCAGGGGACATTCGAACCATTGTTCCATCCAGCAGAACGGCGTAAAGGTAACTATCCTTCAATGTAATAATTTCATCGCCCTCTTGGACGCGCGAACGGAATCCTCCCATGGCGTAACCTTGCCCGCGATAAATTTGGCAATACCCAATACAATGAAGAACTCGCCCAACAGTTTCTTCCAAGGCCAATTCTTGACGATTTGTGCGCCAATCTTTGTGAATATCCTTGAGGTCGGTTTCTCGCTTCCAATTTTGCAAATCAAAATATACTTTAGTATCGATTTTCTCCCAGTCGATGTAACTTTTAGGTCGCGCCTCCATCCAACTCGGAAGAGAAATAGATTGATTGTCCTTGATGATTTTCTTCTTTTTATTTGAAAGGATTTTCGGCCTACCGACTCCCCAATCCAACGTATCAAGAAAAAAAGTGGATTGCCCCGACTGGGCAAAACTCTGATTTAAAGTCAGGAAGTTCAGCAACATTGCTGTGATGGAAGTTGCTACCAACTTCCATTTGTTGCTCTTTTTAGTCCTTATGGTCATATAAAAAATCTCATTTTCCTGTATCTTTTTATCGGAATGACCAAATGTGAATTCACTTTGCACCGAGCTTGGGACAGATCATTCAAAAAAGCGGAAAAAAAGTCCTAAAAATGGAGGGTTAAAGGTGACTTTTTCTGGCCAATTTTGCCCTAGGAATGCAATATGCCATTGATAATTTAATGTCTTGAGGAGCCCAGTCGTGACCCAGAATAACGCCGAGCAAAATACTCAAAATGAGCAATTCTCATTCGTCAAAGCGGAACACCAAATTTTGGATTTTTGGAAAAAGAATAAAATTTTTCAAAAAAGCTTGGATAAAACCAAAAGTGGTGCACCCTATATTTTCTATGATGGGCCACCTTTTGCCACAGGACTCCCCCATCATGGTCACCTTGTCGGTTCAATTTTAAAGGATATCGTTCCTCGCTACTTTACGATGAAAGGACGCTACGTCGAGAGACGGTTTGGATGGGATTGCCATGGCCTTCCAATCGAACACGAAATCGATAAAAAATTAGGACTGTCGGCCCACGATGCCGTAAAAAAATTGGGGATCAAGGGTTACAACGACGAATGTCGCGGCATTGTTCAGCGCTACACCAGTGAATGGGAAAAAACTATTTCTAGAATTGGCCGTTGGGTCGATTTCGAAAATGATTATAAGACCATGGACATTACATTCATGGAATCAGTGTGGTGGGTATTTAAAGAACTATGGGATAAAAGTTTAATCTACCAAGGTACCAAAGTCGTTCCATTTTCAACCGCACTTGGAACTGTACTTTCCAATTTTGAAGCAGGCCTAAATTACCAAGACGTGCAAGATCCTGCCATCACTGTCATGTTTAAGCTGGACAAAAATCTTCCTGGAACGAATGAAGAAACTTATATCTTGGCTTGGACGACAACACCTTGGACACTTCCTTCCAACCTTGCTCTGTGTATGGGCGCTGAAATAGATTATGTGCTCGTGCGCGACAATGAATTGAATAAAAACTTCGTCATGGCTGAGGCCAGAGTAGAAAGCTTTAACAAGAAAAAGAAATTAGAAGTAAAAGCAAAATTTAAGGGCAGCGATTTTAAAGGAATGACCTATCGACCGTTGTTGCCTTATTTTAGTGATCTAAAAAAAGACGGCGCATTCGTTATTTTAAATGACGACTACGTCACCACTGATAATGGTACCGGCGTTGTTCACATCGCTCCGGCCTTTGGTGAAGACGATAATCGTGTTATGCGCGAAGCTCATATTCACACTGTTGTTTGTCCAGTAGACGATCAGGGTAAATTCACTAAAGAAGTTACGGATTATCAGGGCGTCTATGTTAAAGAAGCCGACAAGGATATCATTAAAAGATTTAAAACCGATGGTTCTCTCTACGAACAATCGACCATCGTGCATAGTTATCCATTCTGTTACCGCTCCGATACGCCGCTCATTTATCGCGCCATTCCGAGTTGGTATGTGAAAGTCGAGCATTTAAAAGAACGCTTATTAAAATCTAATAAAGAAATAAATTGGGTTCCCGACCACATCAAAGAGGGCCGTTTTGGAAAATGGCTTGAAGGTGCTCGCGATTGGGCCATCTCAAGAAACAGAGTCTGGGGAACGCCACTTCCTGTTTGGATTAATGATGAAACAGGCGCCAAAATTTGTATCGGCTCCCTTGCTGAGTTGAAAAAATACACAGGAAAGGAAATCAACGATCTCCACCGCGAGTTTGTAGACGATTTAAATTTTGTAATACCTGGTGAAAAGGGAACCTATAAACGCATTCCGGAAGTTTTTGATTGCTGGTTTGAAAGTGGGTCTATGCCTTATGCCCAACTTCACTATCCTTTCGAAAACAAAGAAATTTTTAAACACGGTTTCCCAGCGGAGTTCATTGCTGAAGGACTCGATCAAACCCGTGGTTGGTTTTACACACTTACAATTCTTTCCACTGCTCTATTTGACCGTCCAGCTTTTAAAAACGTCATTGTGAATGGCATTGTTATGGCGGAAGACGGCAAAAAGATGTCAAAGCGCTTAAAAAATTACACTCCACCTGATGAATTGATGGAAACATTTGGTGCTGATGCCCTTCGCTTGTATCTCATCACTTCAGGATTGGTGAAAGCCGAAGAGCAAAGATTTGCTGATAATGGTGTCAAGGACATGGTTCGCCGCGCTCTTCTCCCTTGGTTTAACTCGTTTAAATTTTTTCACACCTACGCCAAAGTTGATGGTTGGCATGCCACCAAACATTTAGTCACCAGTGATAACATTACCGACCGATGGATTTTATCTAATCTTCAAACATTGAAGAAAAATATTGGACACGAAATGGAGAACTATCGTCTCTATAACGTTGTTCCAGCACTCCTTACTTTCATTGAAGATTTGACCAATTGGTATATCCGCCTGAATCGCGGCCGTTTTTGGGATGAAGGAATAAGTGAGGACAAGAAAAAGGCCTACTCAACTCTTTATACGGCCCTCCTTGAACTAACTGAGGCCATGGCGCCTTTTACGCCGTTTCTAAGTGAGTATATGTATGGTGAATTAAAATCTTTCTCCGATTTAAAAGAAGAAAGTGTGCATCTTCGCCAGTATCCTGTGGCAAAAAATGACCTCATCAATCCGGCGCTCGAAGATGCAGTCAACCGCATGCAACAGATTATTTTACTTGGCAGGCAAAAACGTAACCAAGTTCAAATCAAGGTTAAAACTCCACTCAAACGATTGAATATCATTAATAAGGATCAAGCACTTCTGAAAGAAATTTCAAAGCTTGAAACCTACATCCAATCAGAATTGAATGTTAAAAATATCAGTTACGACATGGATGAAGAAAAATTTATTAACTTTTATGCCAAACCAAATTCTCCAGTGCTTGGTAAAAAGCTAGGAAAAGAGTTTGGAAAATTTCGTGCCGTAATTGAAAAACTTGGCAGCAAGGAATTGGGTCTTCTAGAAAAGCAAGGCCACCTGATGCTAGATGGCATACGGTTTGAACCAAGTGAAATCCTTATTTTCAGAGAGGCAAGACCGGGAACTCAGGCACTATCCAATAGTCTTATTTCAATTGATATGGACACCACTCTAGACCCAGAGCTTATTAGTGAAGGTCTCGCACGGGAAGTCGTGAATCGTGTTCAACGAACCAGAAAAGAGCGCAACCTCAATGTCGATGATCGCATTCGCCTTTGGGTGAGTGGGGATGAAGAAATTAATGCTGCCATCAAAAAACATCACGACTATATTTGTCGGGAAACTTTGACTATCGAACTATTGGCCCATGCCCAAAACCGCCCTAATCGGTTAAACTTTGATATCGAGGGGAATACTTTGGATCTGGATTTGGAGAAACACTCCTAAATTACTTATTCCAAGTAAAATTTTAGTCATGCTTAGATTTTTGGCAATTTTTTTGAGCTTTTCCTTAATGAGTCACGCCATTGCTCAAAATAATTCGCCTGGACCAAAGACTAAAAAATCCTCTGGATATGAAATCGCTGGTGTCACCCAAGAACAATTTGGGAGATATGTAAATCCGCAATTAAAAAATATGCTCACAGAATTTTTCTATGCTCTGAAAAAGAATAATTCTGTTCAAGAAGATATTACTCAAATGCGAAATCAAATTCTTGAACTAAATCTCTTGTGGAAAAAATATAAAAACATATGTCCGAAAATGTCTGAAGAATGCGACCTGCCACTTATTGAAGTCTATCAACAGTTGCGCAAAATTGATTTTTCACTAAGTGAAATTCAGCTCAAAAAAATAAAACTTAAGGGGCACAAAAACCAAGCGGATGTTGATACGAGCCTCCAGTTGATTGCGGATATTAACTCTATCGCTCATACGGCCTATCAATTGACTCATCAAATGGAAGAATTAATTGCGACCATCAACACAGGCTATTATTACAACAAACCACATCCTGATCTGTTTCCTGCCCTTCACAAAATGCTTATTTCATCTGAGTTTATTATGACTTCCCAAGTTGATTTATCCTTTAGAAAAGAGATTGAGTTTATCTGGGAAAATTTTTTTAAAATAGTTGAGCAGAAAATGTTACTTGAAGGAGATGCTCGTTTTTTTAATAGCAACTACGAAGATCTTAATATGGTTTGGAATAGCTTTCACATGCGGATGTCCAAAAGCTCCCTACCAGTTGATAGAGAAATTGTAGTTTTATTTGAGCAAATGCATAATCGTTGGAATGGCATTCTTAGGACCATGCTCGACTAGTACTTAATTGTGTCCTGTGGATTGTTTTCGATCTTGATAGGAATCTATTTTGCTAAAAATCCCTTCGACGCCAAAAGATTCCTTAAGTGCTAACTCTTGGAGCATCATCACACCATCGCTTCGACTTTCACCACTAATTAATTTCTGATAGGCGATCACCTTTTTCAATATTTCCTCACCTGATTCCTTTAGGGCTTCAATTCGAATAGTAGCCAACCCTAAATTAATCCATTGAGGTAGTGGTCGTGCAATGGCCTGAGGAGTTGAGCGAAATAAGGTATTGCGACACTCATGATCTGCGGCCAACACATGTTCATTACCATAAGGATCTTTTAGTTTTACCTGATGGGTTTCACAGGGTTTACCGCAATCGCGAAAGCTTGACCCCTTTGATAGGAAGGCGGCAAACACGCAATGTTCCATATGAAATTCTGGCATATATTGGTGAGCGACCAATTCAAACGAACCTCCACCGGCCGCGCGGAAGATATCCTCAACCTGCCACTGATTGAGATCTAACCCAAGACAAACTTCACTCAAACCTTTTCCAAGGAAATATTCCGCTGACAAGGCATTAGTCACATTAAGGGAATAATCTCCAATCAATGGCAAATCAGGTGCGTTATCTTTTACAAATTGAAGTGCACCTAAATTTCGAATGAGAAGTCCATCTGGTTTTAACCGCAACAAGTTATTAAGGTTATAAAGTTCACCGGCCTTTAGTATCCTGGTTGTAGCCAAAAACACTTTCAGGCCTTTGGCCCTCAAAATTTCCATCGCCTTTTGGTAATCTTGTCCAAATTCAAAATCGAGGACAACTCTTTTTAATTGGGGGATGCTCGAAATGTTTTGCTTGACCATCGAATTAATAAATTCCTCTACCTGCAAACGGCTTCTCAAAAGAAGACTTAACCTCTCTTGTGTCAAAGATGATTTTGGCGCGAGCAAATTATGGAAAGTCTTATTAAAATTTTTCACAGATGAAACCGTGCGAACCGTACGCAATTCCTCTAGTTTTATAACCATTTCACGTTTAATTTTTTTCAACTTTTGATCCGGTATAAAAACCAAATCCAATGCTTCAATGTATAATTTCTCCAAAGAAAATGCAGTCGTACTTAAGGCCTGAAACGACTTTTGCAAATGATCACGGGTTGCGGGAGATTTTGTTGCAGGTTCGAGCAGCCAATCACCACTAATACCAATCTTTTCTTCTGGTTGATCGAGGCAAAATACTTCCACTTGAATTGGTTGTCCGACTGTTGCCTTAATTTTTATATTTAGCGGTATTCGCTTTTGCCCTTCTCGCGTTGTCCATGTTTTTTTGAGTCTATCTTCAAGTTCGGCATCGCTATTGATGTAAACTTTAAAAGAGGGAGATAATTTGTGATAGGCGAAAGCATGCCCCAAGTTGATAGAGACAATCCTTGCACCAATTTTATCCTCAGAGAAAGATAATTCTCTTTTAGAAATTTTGTAAATATGACCACCCACTTCCTGCTGACCTGGTCCAACGAAAAGGAGACCATCACCAAGCTTCAGAGGGTGAGAATTTTTAAAATTGTTTTGTAATCTAATTTCAATGGTGTTTTTAACAACTCTTACAACTGAGCCAACTTCTTCTCCACGGTTATCTCCAAAGCGACCGTCAACCAGCTGTTGATGGTTGACACCATGGAGCCATCCGCTAAAAAATCCTCTAGAGAATATGCGAGCGACTTCACTTTGAATTAAAGGCAAATTAAGTTCTTCTAATTGGTTTCTGCTCGCTGCTTGCATAATATTCTTGTAGGCACGACCAACCGAAGCCACATAGTAAGGCCCTTTCAAACGCCCTTCAACCTTAAAGCTATCAATGCCCAATTCTTGCAGCATTGGTATTTCTTTCGCTCCAAAGAGGTCTTTCGGACTAAAAAAATATTTTTGATCACCGGATGCGAATTTTTTTCCATCCACCCACATTTCATAATCGAGACGACAACTCTGGGCACATTGACCGCGATTAGCTGACCGCCCACCGATTGATTCCGATGTAAAACACTGACCTGAGTAAGCGACACAAAGTGCACCATGAACAAAAACTTCTAATTCGGTTGAAGTGGCCTTGCGAATTTTTGTCATCTCAGGGAGACTCACTTCACGCCCAAGAACAAAGCGTTGAATGTTTAAATCTTCTAGAAGCTTAATCGCCAAATCACTCGTCACAGTCATTTGAGTGGAGGCATGAACTGTTTGCCAAGGAGCCATGGACTTGATCATTTGCACCAGACCAATATCCTGAACAATAAAGGCATCAATACCAAGTGGTAACAATTTTTTTAAGAGAGCTTCAACTTCTTCCAGCTCATTTTGAAATATTAAAACATTAAAGGCCAAATGAACTTTCACACCGTATAGATGGCAGAGATTAACCATTTCCTTTAATTCATCAAAACTATGATCTTTTGTCCTCCCGCGAGCATTGAATTCTGGGACACCAATATAAACAGCATCAGCACCATTATGAATGGCGGCCAGGCACATGTATTTATCGCCAACCGGAAGTAGGAGTTCACCTTGTGAGGTTGGACTGGATGGTTTATCAAACCCCTTGAAATTCTTTGTATTTTCACTGTTCATGCCCAGTCTTTACCCTATGCTACTGCATCCGGTCAACTTTTCCCCATCCCTCGTTATCTCCAAATTTGCTACAATTATTTTATTATCTTAAACCCTTAGGAAGTTTATGAATTGCTTAGGTGGCCCACTGAAAACAGCTTTAAAAACCCTTTTATTGGTATTTCTTTTTATTAATGCCTTCGCTATAGCGCAAGACCCTGGAGAAAATAGTGTCGCAGTCGACAATGTTAAGGATGGCGAAATAATGACGATGGATGGATATGTGGATACTGTCCCACGATTTTTTAATGGCAAGGGTGGTGAATACCAAAGTTTTTCTTTCAATTTATCAGCAGAAAAAAGAGTGCCAGGTGGCCCCCAACACCAATATGTGATCGTAAAATTTCTCACTAAAAAATGGGGAGTCTCCGTAGGCGAGTGGCCAAACTACAACGTTGGAGACAAAGTTTCTCTCAAAGGAAAATTTGTAAAGGCCAGGGAAAGCTTTAGTTCCAATTTGCTTGGTAGTTTTTATGTTAATGATAAAAGCTACCAAGAAGTTATTCCTAAAACTCCCTAATACAGATCCATTAATACCAACATTTTCTTGATAGAGCTTTGGTTCATGACTTTTGGTTTGCCTGTACCGAAAGTATCTAAAAGCCCTTCTACCCAGTATGGCCTGGTAAGGAAGTTCCCGAGATTAATTACTTTTAAAAAATCCTCAAGCTCATCGCTGTCACCGACACCATCACCATTTTTATCACCAGCTGCCAAAATATAAACAACCGCTGCTTCACCTCGCTCACCCTTTAAGAATGCTCGCAATTTGCTGGCGGCTTCTTCTAATTGCTCTTCTGTTGGAGCACTTTCCTCGGCTCCATCTTCAAAGGAGTAATGGGCCACCTTTCCGAGATTATCTAAATCATCAGAAGGTAAACTTCCTGATTTAAGCGGATCAATATTTACAAGGTTCTGGCAATCACTCGATGCCATTGAATAATTGAGATTGAAAAAACCAAACGCCAAAAAAAAGAACAGTAACTTCTGCATAAATGCCTCCCAAACTTTCCCACTCTTTCCCGAAGTCTTTCTGAAGCAAATTTAAGGCCATCACCAACCAAGTAATATCAACAGCTTAGGCAGGCGCCTTCAAGCGGAAGTGCTTTAATTGTCGATAGCGTGCTCAATTTTTATGCAGTTTTTTATTAAAAAAAAGGACGTTCAGTATTCCCCTGGAAATTTAAGATCCCAGGCGGGTAATAATAATTGCTCTATAGGAGCGTGCTTTAACTGATGCCTTATAGCGCGACAAATAGGGGCAAAATTTTGTTTAAAATCTTCTCTGGGGGATGTTAAGACTTTGGCCACACAAGAACGAATATCGTTCTTGTCACAACGATTGCTCCAATATTTGGAATACCAATTTTTCTCACTGTCGGTAAAATGACTGAAGAATTGAAGCATGGTTGGAACTCCCAAGCCTAATCCTTCACGACTTTTCCAAATGGCATAATGATTTTGATTAGTGAGCGATTGAATGTCCTCCTTGGTTAATTCATTGCCTTTCAAACAGGCAGTAACCCAGCAGGCACCATCCCCATAAGATTTGCATTCCCTTGAAAGCAAAAAGAAAAATGGATCAGAAATTTTTGAAGATTCTTTTATTTTCCCATTTCTAAGATTCCAAGCATAGCTTGGCAGGCAAAGATTAAATTCATGACATAGCTTCACAAAAGAGCGGGGCCCATCAGCAGCTATGGATTTTTTATTTAAATTAGATGTGACAATTTCCATTTTTGGATCGAGGGCCGGGTAAAAAGGCTCCAATCTCTCATGACAGGTTTTCAACTTGAAGAATAAATTAAGGGGAAGCGACTCTACTTGTAATTTTTCCTTGATGGTATCTGCAATGAATAAACATTCAAAAAATCTTTGCGCCACAGTCTCATCAAATCCAAGAACAAGCCTAGGATTTTTTGTTGGCTTTCCCCACTCTTGTTCACGCAAGTGACCTAAGACTTCGCAAGTACCAGAAAAAATCTTTTTATCATCAAGAAGCCGACATTTACCGGATAGCATCGACAAAAGTTCATCTAAACTTATGCCATAATCGAGGTTTGGTTTTACCCGCAAATTTTCCACGGCATTTCTTAATAAATCGCAAGCATCAGCGGTTTTTTGGTTATAAGCACATTGCTCCACGACCACCTTGAAAGCAGGTTCAGCATATTGAGGATCAAATTGTTTTAATGTGCCATCGATTAAGTTTTTTACAAAATGGAGACAATCTTCCTTTTGTCCCGATTTTCTGCAATTAAATCCAATCTCATCTCGCCGATCAAATTTAGTTACAATAAAAAGCGATCCGAAAATTAGAAGTAATAAACCGATAATAGCAGGTACAAACCACCCTCCCCAATATTGAAATATTTGAAAACGAAATAATGGAGTCATTATTTTGATGATTTGGGTGGAGTTTCTCAGCGTTTTATAATCTGAAATTGGTGTATCAAATTCAAGATGGTGACGATCTTTATTGAGAAACCGAAGCAGCGCTTTATGCACGTACACCGGCATTTCATGACAGTTTTGAATTTGTTCTTCTGCTTCTTTACAAAAATCAGGCGGGCGATCGGAATGATATTTTTTTGTTCTCGCCTTCCTTACCTCCCTGGCATCGACTCGAGATTCCTCAATATAACCAAAGCGGTAGGGTGAATTGCGGCCACCTTCTAGTACTTTTTTATCATTGATATATTCAAAGAAAACAATTCCCTTCTCATCGTGAATGACAAGAAGGTTCTTATCACCCTCATTGAACCATAGAGTCAAACCTCGAGGGTCTTGTTTTACTTTTTCGTTAGGTGTTTTACGAATGGCCATAAAAAAATTGGCCGGAATTTCATCGAAACTCCGGCCGAGACTTTACCTTTTAAATTACATCACAATAAAATCGTGATAGCGAACAGTCTTACGACCATTGACCTTAGCACGTTGAGCAGCTTGCTCAAGTAGCCAATAAACATATCCATTGAGTCCGTCCATTGCATCACCAGCAGTATTGCATCCTGCTTTTTTTAAAATGGCCTTGGCCTTACTTGTAACAACCAATGGTTCAGATTTTTTTGATGATTTTTTCGATGCTTTCTTCTTTGCCATAGAAATACTCCTAAAAAAAATTGTATCATTTATTGTAAACTGAACCGCCCCTATTATGTCACTTTTTTTCCAAGGGAAAATTGCATGAATAATCTTATCTACCCCTTATTTGGACAATTCTTTTTAACTCAAATTGTTCTACTTATCACCTTTGTCTCTCGAGTTGTTGCTGTGAATACCCGACAGATGGACTTTAGATATTTCAAAACCTATGACTACGGAAATCCCACTGACCTGGTGAAAAAAACATCACGGCATTTTATCAATCTTTTTGAAATGCCGACCCTCTTTTACGTTGGCGGCGTATTGGCTTTGACCAGAAACTTACAAGATCCTATTCTCGCCTATTCTGCTTGGGGCTTTTTTATTGCCAGAGTTTTCCATGCCTTTATTCACATTGGCCCCAATAAAATCACACCTCGAATGACCATCTTCGGCCTCTCGGTCATTGCGCTCAATATCTTTTGGTTTCGCTTATTTATCCTTCTAGCCTAGGTTTCCACTTCTCGCTAGAAGTGGAAGCCTACTCCTGAATTCACCATGAACAAACCAGTATCTAATTGCTGAGTGTAGGTGGTTGTAAAATCTATGGTTGAATGAGTTGATCTATCTACAATCACTGACTGACTTAAACCCAAGTTAATTGTTGGGTTGGAGCCACCTGGAGCAAAACCATTGGTGCGAGTCACAGGGTTTGTGATTCCTGCAGTTAAACTTGTCGTACCAATTGCGCTATCGACAGAAACACCTGCCGATGTCGTCAAAGTATCTCCGTATTCTCTGAAGGTATAAAGCAAAGCTGCATTTAATCGCGCAGTTTCACTCAATTGTTGCTCTAAGGCCAAACGAGTGTATGTATGGTTGAATACAACAATAGCATCACTACCAAATAATCCTCTTATATCTTGTAATCCAAGTGTGGCCTGAGTTCCTACTGCGGCACTCAGATGAGTACGCTCATCAGTTGAAACATAATCGGCACGAACAGATCCTGACAATGTCACGTTTCCATCACCCGTCCAACCACGCTCATCAGGGAACCCACCTTCAATCCCTGTTCCTTGAATAATGAGACCTAATTCAGGCGTCACAGTTACGCGATCGATATGAATAGGCAAACCTACACGCTGCTGAAAATTGAGGTAAATCATATTAACGTCCAAATTCGTAGGTTCACCTCCGCTCGGACGGATCATTTCACGATGAGCAAAAGCGATACCGATACTTCCGTCGTGATCGAGACCGTCAACACCATAGACAATGCGTGAACGTTCACTTGGACGATCGCCCCAACGAACATTCGTGGCCACACCTAACACTTTATCACCATTGGCCAATTCAGCTGCGAATGCTCTGATTCCAAAGGGACCATAACCAGGGCCAGCAGAGATGAGGTTATAATCTTGAGTAATATTGGGATCAAAATCACGCGTGTTAATCCCGCCAGTGACTTCATTCAAAACTAAGCCCATTTGAGAAGGAAGGCTTGCAACCATTGTGCCGCCGCCATTGCCATCTGGTTTCCATAAGCGATAACTAATTCCGACGTCAGGAATATCGTGATCTTGAGCAAGTGCTGCAGAACCAGTTCGATCATCTGCCACGTTGACTGAATTATAATTTATATTATGAACGCGCGAAGGATTGTTTGGATCACTGGCCACAAGGCTCACATGGTAGTTCCCTGGAGTGGCATAACTTAATCCATAAACATTTCCAACATTACCCATCTTTTGTAAAACATGGGCCATGCACATATGAATATCGCGACAAACTCCAATATCTGCATTGTTACCTAAATTACTTAACATGGCATCGCAACTTGGAATTTCAGTGGCACTCGCGGCCAAATCAGCACGACTGTGATCGTATCGATCACCTAAATCCTTGCCGAGCTTTGCGACAAAAGCAACCTGATCATCAAAACTCATCATGCGACCGGCCTGTCTTAACAATGAATCTCTTTCTGACGGATTCGCCATTGATAAACGGTGGCGCAAAACATGCTCTAAAGCTAATTGGCGATCACCTGCAAAAACAGGATCTGCAGCCGCTCTCGTGACAGCTTGTGCCAGTGTTCCTGAATTTAAACGATCGCCAAAATAATTACTAAAATTTTCTTCTGATGCCAGGAAAGCAAGACTACTATAAGGAGTCCGCATGCCATTGCGTGAAATGCCTCCGACCATTGTCACTCGCAATTCGATGTCAAAGCGCAAACGATTCGCTGAAGCTGAACCCGAACCAGAACCTGAGCCAGAACCTGTACTTGAGCTGGAAGCATGGCCAGTAGAAGCTCCGGAGTCATGGTTGCAATCGCCGCCCAGTGACCTGACATCGGCCATGTAGCCATCGCGACGAACAGTGACATGTCCTGTGGCCTCAAGAATGCGCGCTTCTCTTTCTGATAATTCTCGTCCATTAGATTCGAGAACGACACCGCGAGACATGATTGCAGTCACATCTCCAGTAAGTTCCATGGCCCTATTTGTACCGGCAGGATCAGAAGACTCTCCTTCTGATGCTTGTGGCTGGATATTTAATAAGAGTGCTAACAACATCAACATGAACACAGAAATCAATCGATAGATTGATTTACGCCATTCCGTGATCATAGAGAATACCTTTACCCTAACTACTACTCTCGCCCTATAATTACTTAATACAAAATAAGGGCCAAAAGGCCGGGCCTAAAATTAATCGGTTGCACCGCCCCCAAACGCCAAAAACTGTCTACCTTTTAGACATTGTATAAATTTGTTGGATTTAATTACTGGGTTGCTTGGTTTTCTAGACATCGCTGGGATGATCTTGGTGTAGACAAACCAGATGCAGTAATCTCTGGACAAATGGTGGTCGACGGATACCAAGCATTACAATTAACACTTGCCTTATCCCTCGCAAATCGAATTGAAGTCGCCAAACTAGTTTGTAAATCTCCTAAGCCTTGGCGGCACATATTGATAATGGACTCTGTGTGAACTGAGTAAAGGTTCGTTGTACATTGAGAAACACCATTTCGAACGACCGTCACCGCACGGGCAAAATCGGCACATTTTTGTTGAATCGCCGCGAAGGATGGAGCACAAGCTTCTAATAAAGGAACGAGAGTTCTAGTCGATCTAAACTGATTTCCTAAACGTGAGGTGCACGCTGATAGAAGGTCAAATTGTTCTCTTATGTGTTTGGCGCTTGTTGTGGCATTAGCTAACCTTCGCCCCACTTCCCCTTCTCCTTGATTCCATTTTTGCATACAGGCCCGAGGGATTTGAGGAGATCCGGCCCCCGCCAACTGCCAAGCATTTGTTAAACGCGTATTGAGATAGTCCCAGCGAGTTGTCTCAGGCGCGCTATTGCCTGAAACAGGTTCACCCAAAGAACAGGCCAAACAAGACGTGCTGTTGTTGTAACCAGTCCGGCCATAACACAAATTCTGACAACCATAAATTGGATCAGCGATAACATCCCGCTCATCCATTGCAATTCCTGTCACAGGATGATTAAAGGCGGATGAATTATGGGCATGAAAACCATGGACACCTGAGGTATGTAATAACTCATGAAACAAGGTAGCTTCGAGACCCCGACCAGTGTAGCGACCTGCGCAGTGGGATTGGTGGTCGGTACTTGAATTTGAAGCCACGTTGAGAGTAATTGTTCCCCGTGAAATATCCTGAGGATTGGTGAGTGTAACAGCACACGAAGCGCGCGCCGCTGTGTCACCATTGGAGTCACCATGGCATTGACCACAACAAACTTTAAATTTTCCCTGATTCATGGCGCTCAAAAGAGCATTGGCCAAATTTCCATTGACCTTGTTCAGGCAACCTAATCCCGACTGACCTCTAATGCTTCTTAGTGCTGCTGCGATATCACCCATACTGAGCTGTGGTCAAATTAAAATGGCGCTATTCAGAAAAAAAGATCATATCTTTAAAATTAATCCAACTTCTGAATTTGGAATTCTTTTAAAAAGCTTAGCTTATAATCCGATCATCTTGAGCGAAGCAATTGGAATGCAAGCTGTACAATTTGCACCAATTGCGTTGGATCAGATGCATAAATGAGGAAGTTGATACGAAACTGCTTTCTTTCCATTTGCAGTAAGTCGCTTTTCCTTTTTTTTTAGATTCGACAAATGACTTTCTCAGTGGCGAGAACTGACGAAAGCTGCCTAGGCGGCATACTATACATCTGACATCCATGGTTGGATTAATGCCGACATGTACTCTTGCTTTCCTAGAAAATAATTCTTCAACTTGCACAAACGCCGCATCGGCCATCCTGGCCTCCTTGCGGCATACATTACATCCTGTAAATAAAAGGGCCAGACAAGCTGGCCCTTCCGTCAAAAAATTTCAACTTAAAATTAGAAGCGGTGAACTCGGGCTACGCGAAGAGCGTTTTTTGATTTACGCTTGATCGCGGCTTCGGTCTTCTCTTTTTTCTGTACTGAAGGTTTCTTATAGTCTTGGCGCTTTCTATATTCGCGCACAACTCCATAAGCCTCACACATACGTTTGAATTTGCGAAGACTCTTCTCCACTCCATGTCTTTCGTCGATATCGACTGTTACTGAAGTATGTCCTGCCACGTTCATTCACCCCCTCATTCACTTATTTTGGTCAAACCTAGGGACCCAGTAAAAAACCTTTCGGTTCTTTAAAGTTTGACCGTCTCTGCCTTAATGCCTTAAGGCAATTGCTGGGCCCGTTAAAAGGTGCTACAAACTAGTGAATTCTAAAACCTATGTCAAGGAAAACGCCTGCCAATCAGGCCTTTAAGCGATTATGTCCATTGACCAAACAAACCTCTTTGAGAAATTTGATAGCCCTAAAAGTGTTCCTTATTTTCAGGCCCAAGGTACTCAAGAAAATATTGATCAAGTGGATAAAAGTTTAGCCATAGCTAGACCGTTGGCCCATGAGCTCCGACCACAAAAATTATCGGACTTTCTCGGATTTCCAGCTTTAAAAAAGCGCTACGGTTTTTTGGCCCAATCTCGCCTGCCATCTATGATTCTTTTCGGGCCTCCAGGCTGTGGCAAAACCACCTTGGCCAAACTCCTGGCCGATGGAATTAACGCTGAAATCACTCATTTTAATGCTGTGCTTGCTGGAGTACCTGAATTAAAAAAAATCATTGCGCGAATAATAGAGGTGCAAAAACAATCCGGGAAAAAGGAAGTGCTTTTTATCGATGAAATTCACCGCTTCAATAAAGGCCAGCAGGACGCCCTGCTTCCCTACGTTGAACGAGGTGATTTCATTTTGATTGGAGCAACAACCGAGTACCCGCGGGCCGCGCTCACTCCGGCACTCCTCTCTCGTTGCCAGCTTGTGGCCCTTCCCGCCATCACAAGTCATGATCTCAATTTAATGCTGGCATCTTCGCTCTCCAAATTAAAAAACCTCCCTCATTATAAGGAGGTCTTAGACAAACACAGCACAATGATAACCAATCAATGGCAATCTTTTATTGCTGAAGCCTCTGGAGGAGATGGAAGACGCGCCCTCTCAGCGCTTGAAATTGTCATTGAGGCCCTTCGCGAATTGGGGGACAAGGAGTCACTCTCGCCAGAACAGAAATTAGGATTGGAACAAAATATTTTAGAAAGCGCTCGACGTTTTGATAAGGCAGGCGACCGTCACTATGACGTCATTTCTGCTTTTATCAAAAGTATGCGCGGTAGTGATCCCGATGCCGCCCTTGTCTGGTTAGCCGTTATGTTGGAGGGAGGCGAGGACCCTGCTTTTATTGCCCGTCGACTGGTTATTTTTGCCAGTGAAGATGTGGGCAACGCTGATCCTAGTGCCCTAACTTTAGCGGTAGCCGCCCTACAAACAGTAGAGAAAATTGGCATGCCTGAAGCGCGTATTACTCTGGCCCAGGCTACGACCTACCTCGCTTCGACGGTTAAAAGCAATGCAAGTTATCGCGCCATTGATATGGCGATTTCCTATGTAAAAGACCATCCGACTTTATCTGTGCCTGAGCATTTAAAAAATCACCCGGCCCCAAAATCCGCACCCTATCTTTATCCTCATAATTATCCGGCCCATTTTATAGAGCAAAAGTATGGCCCAGTTTTAGAGGGCAAAGAATTAGAAGGTTGGCGCTTCTATCAGCCGACAGAGCAAGGACGGGACAAGGCCCTTCGTGAGCGACTAAAGTCCCTATGGCCGTTTAAAAATTGGCATTAAAAAATTTCGTGAATTAGTCCCAGCGATGGAACAATACGTGAACATTTTCGACAAAATCAGTGTGAACGAAAAAATAACCTAGATTTGATTCAACGTAACACATTCGAGAGTTGTCTCTTTGTCTGGCGATCATTTGACAACGACTACTGGCACGGCCTTCAGGACCCTTGCCAAAATTGATATCGCGCGGTCCACAACCAACTTTATCGATGACACTTCTAATGACTCTAATAGAGTGGGCCAAATAGTCAGGTCCAGCATCTCCGACATTGAGGACATCAAGTTTGTAGGTGATGTAGCGACTATCAAGAGTGAATTCTTTTAAAAGTAGCGAGCGGCAGTGAAGTTCGTCTCCTACCAATTTTTGTTCAATTGTATTTTCCAACTCGTCATTTGATTCATTAGATTTATTAGATTCATTGATCAATGCGGCCGTAGGTTTTTTACCCCCACCCGAAAATTCTCCGTCATCTGCTTTCGCCATTGTCATCTTTCCCAGCACCACAAAAAATGCTGCGATCATTACTAACAATTCAATTGAATGCATGATTTTTCTGTTTGTCATAAAGTCGACCTCGTTTACGTGCTGCGCAATATAGACCTATCAATCTCCTCTGTCCACACGATATTTATCAAATTTTTGCCTTCTCAATCACTCACAAGGGCCTATCAGAGCGACTAGCGGGGTCTTTATGGAAAAATGACTTGCCACCTTAGACGCAAAAACCTATTATCCGCACCTAATCTTATCAATTAGGGGAACCTTATGGAACAAGTACGGAACGCGACTTCTATGCGCACTATGTCTGTCACTGCCCTCCGTACCTTCAGCTATCTGGTTCCAGTATTGGTCGTTTTTCTCGGCCTGGTTTTTTTAGCGCAAGGCGCTCGTGCTGAATTCCCAAATTACTACCCACAAGAATTGTTCAATAAACTTGAAACTACCTCAAATAAAGTGTCGCCGATTTTTGCCCAAGAAAATCTTAAGGAAGAACTTTTTAAAGTTATCTCTATGGCCCACAAAAGGAGACCAGGGGCGCACGACGAGGTTGTCAACGTGTGCTTAGAAGGAAACGGCACTACTTGTGTTTCTCACAAACCACTCTCCTATCAAGAGGCCCGCAAGTATTTGTTCGGCCAAATTCATTTAGAAAAAGACGGGCGCGGTGCTTTTATTCGCGACGTTTATTGCCAAAAAGATTTTAGAAGTACCAGTGGTGTAGGACCAATGAGTATTCCCAAAGACACTGAGATAAATTGCGAGCACACATGGCCTCAGAGTAAATTCACCACTAGCTTTCCTAAGGATACACAGAAATCTGATCTTCACCACCTCTACCCCTCTGACTCCAAGGCCAATGGAACGCGTGGCAACCACCCATTTGGTGAAGTTACCGCTGGTGGTGCTTTAAACAATTGCGACCAATCATACATCGGTGGTGTTCAAGAAAACGCTGGCGGTACTTTCTTTGAACCGCCAAGCGACCACAAGGGAAATGTGGCCAGGGCCATTTTCTATTTCTCCGTACGCTATAAAATGCCAATCGATTCCATCCAGGAAAAATATCTCCGCCAGTGGCACCAAAATGATCCTGTTGATCAAGATGAGACATCACGCAATGATCAAATTGAGAAAGTGCAAGGCAACCGCAACCCATTCATTGATTTTCCTGAGACAGTTTCCCAAATTTCTGATTTTTAGTTAAAGCCTAAAAGCTTGATTATCAAATGACCATCAGCAATGACTTGATGCAAATTCAGTTATTTTGTGGTTTATTGCACTAGAAGTTATGAAAAATTTTATTAAAAAATTCCAATATCTAATGAGCCTTGGGATAGGACCGAGTGTAGATTATATTGAAAAAACCCAAGTGCGGGCATAGGTAGTTTGATGCTCAGAACCCGCGATTTATGGAAAAATCATAGCGAACTTATGACCTCTGCGCGTTCAACTCCAAATCTCTATGGTGTGCAATTTTTTAGCTATGGGGATTGGGAAAAAAACGATTACTTTAAGCAAGCGAAATTAGATCTCCAGTTTGATTAAGTATTGATTCCCTCATCTCTTTTAAGATAAAAGTACTTTTTTAGGTAGAAGAAATTTGAGGTGTACATTGTTTAAACATTTCAAAACTTTATTTATTACTTTGACCCTATTCATGACTTCCTTTTCACTCCCGGCCAGCGAACAAGAAAATGTCGTTAAATTAGACACAAGTGATAAAAAAATTGTTGTATTGAACTTAGATAAGAAATCCCAAAACAAATACAATATTGGTGGAGTCATAAAAAGACGTCTGACCTCACAAACGCTAAGAGTTCTTTGCTTTAATGATGAAATGAAACCTCAAACAAAAGAACAAGTTGAAGATTGTACTGCCTTTGGTATTTTTTATTCTCGCGACACAAGCGATATTTTCCATAAAACCAATTACCGTCTCGAAAATATTGACTCAGATGGGCAATTATTTACCAAGGATCAAATCCAGCAAGTTTATAAAAATGCTTATCGTCACTTATATTATAAGAAAAAAAGTGGAGCAGGCCTAATCCTACTTTTAGGAATTTTCTTTCCACCTATCATCATCCCATTGGTCATTTATGCTGCAATTGAAGTCGGACGCATTGACGCCCATAATAGACGAGCGCACAGCACTTCCGAAAAGTTAGAAAAACTAAAGGACAGAGACGACATTCTAAAGTTGTCGAAGAAGAAATTCCAATTGGCCAAAGAAGCCCTTCTCTATGCCGGAGAAAGCGTCCTTAATGGATATTACCGTTAATTAAAATAACGCTGAAGGATCCATCGTCCGCAAGTGGCGGTGGATTGCTTCTAAGAACTTTCCGCCCAACTCGCCATCAATTAAGCGATGATCATAAGTGTGTGTTCCATACATCATGCTTCGAACGGCAATGGCATCATTTTCCATAACCATCACGCGCTTAACGATCGCACCAGAGGCATAAATCCCAAGCTGAGGTTGCAGAATAACTGGAGTGGCGAGCAATGTTCCAAAGCTGCCAACATTGGTAAAAGTAAAAGTCCCACCAGTTAGTTCATCCATGGAAAGTTTTTTATTTCGGGCCTTATTGGCCAGCGTATTCAGTTGGCGACAAAGACCAAGCATATTTAAATTGTCGGCACTTTTTAAAACTGGCACGACTAATCCATTGCCAGGAACGGCCACAGCGCAACCTAAATTGATATCCTTCTTTAAAACAATTTTATCACCATCAATAGAAGCATTGACCAAAGGATATTCTTTGAGTGCCTGAATAATGGCATACATAATAAAAGGCGAATAAGTGAGATTAAAGCCTTCCTGCTTTTTAAACTCTTCTTTAAACCCTTCGCGGAATTTTACCAAATGAGTTAGATCAACTTCGCTAATAGAATTTACGTGTGGTGAAGTTAATTTACTTTCCACCATATTGCGCATGATCGTCTTGCGCATATTATCCATTGGGATAATTTCCACGCGGTCGTTTGGCCCATAGGCCTTCACAGAAGAAGCCGGTGGTTGAGGAGTCGCCGCCTTTGTGGCAACAGGAGCTGCTCCCTTTCCACGGTTAGCAGCATAGTTTTGAAAATCCTCTTTATTCACGCGCCCGCCAGCGCCAGTGCCTTGAACTCCACCCAATTCGGATAGTGGAATTCCGGCCTCTTTCGCAAGAGCGCGCACAAGCGGAGTATAAAATCTTCTTCCATCGGAATGCTCAACGTGAGTTTCCGCAACTGCCGTGGCCGTTGCAACTGGTGCAGCCGCTGTCTTGGTTTCTGCCTTAGATGCAGAAGCGGTTGGTGTAGAAGTTGCAGAAGCCCCACCGATGGCGGCATTGAGATCTGTTTCAATTTCAGCAATTTTTTTGCCTACATCAATGGTGTCACCTTCTTTATAAAGCAGGGCCGCAATTTTACCCTTAACTGGAGCAGGAATCTCCGACTCAACCTTGTCGGTAGAAATTTCTAACAAGATTTCATCGATCTCGATAACATCACCAACTTTCTTGTGCCATTTGGTGATTGTTCCAGTGGTGATAGACTCGCCCATTTGGGGCATAACAATATCATGACGGGCCATGTGTGAACTCCTTATAAACTAATCTTAAAAATTTAGTGAGCGACCTTTGGCCGCCATCACTGACTCGGCCAACCACTCCCCTAATGTCGGATGTGGGTGAACCGTAGCAAAAATTTCTTCGTCAATCCCTTCCATAGTGCGGAAAAGAACATATTCGTGAATCAATTCGGTGGCCTGAGTTCCCACAATGTGAGCACCCAACAATTCACCATGCTTACCAAGCAGAGTTTTTACAAAGCCATCTTTTTCATTCGAGGCCACAGCTTTGCCGTTGGCCAAAAAGGGTAGCTTGCCAACAGTGTATTCAATTTTCTTTTCTTTTAATTCGCGCTCCGTATATCCAACGGAAGCCACCTGAGGTTGGCAGTAAGTACATCCAGGAATATTGCGCTTATCAAGTGGATGAGGTTTTTGGCCAGCGAGATGCTCGGCTGCGATGACGCCCTCGTGAGAAGCCGCGTGCGCCAATAATGGCGGCCCTGATACATCTCCAATCGCGTAGATATTGGACACACTCGTTTGATAGTATGGATTGACACCTATAAATCCGCGGTCAGTTTTAACGCCGACAGCTTCCAATCCAATATTTTCAATGTTGCCAGTCATGCCAACAGCGATCAAACCCATTTCAAATTTGTATTCAACTTTTTTGCCAGCTTCTTGCGTGGTAATTGTGACGTCGTTGCCATTATTTTTGGCCTCAACTTTTTCAATCCCTAAAGACATTTTTATGCCGTATTTTTTATAGGCCTTTTCCAATTCCACAGATGAGTCTTCATCTTCGATGGGAAGAAGATGCTTTTGCAGTTCGAAAATATGAACGTCGACGCCAAAGCTCGACCAAAAATACGCAAACTCAACGCCAATGGCGCCAGCCCCAATGATGCCGATTGATTTAGGAAGTTTTTCAATAAAGATCGCTTCCCAAGCACCGATCAAGCGTTTGCCATCGTGAACCAACCCAGGAAAAGATTTATATTTGGCACCAGTGGCCAGAATAATATTTTTGGCCTCAACCATTTCTGTGGCACCGGCCTTGTTCTTTACTTCAATTTTTGTTGGGGCCTTGAGAGTACCTCGGCCTTCAATCACTTCAATTTTATGTTTCTTCATCAGGAAGGCGATGCCCTTGCACATGCGGTCCGCAATTTGCGCTGCGCGCTTTACGGCCACAGAGGAATCGAGTCCCTTTAATTCAACATTGACTCCCAAGCTCGCCATATCGGCTACTTCGTGAACAGCGTGGGCACTTTTTAAAAGCGCTTTGGTAGGGATGCAACCGCGGTTTAAGCAAACTCCGCCCAATTTATCAGCTTCGATAATGGCCACTTTTTTGCCTAATTGCGAAGCACGAATGGCAGCCACGTACCCACCTGGGCCTGCTCCCATCACCACTACATCAAAACTTTTTCCTGCCATGACAACCTACCTTCACGATTTCTTGCACTCATCGACTCATTCAAGGCCATTTTTGGCCCACGACGATTTGCTGCTTGTAATAGCAGGATTTTTTAAGCTATATGGCACGAAAATCCAAGTAACTATTACGTTTAAGTTCAAGGAAATGCTGTTTGGGCGCACCGCTAAATAATCCCTTAATCAGAAAATTAAATCCTGAGGAATTGGGACTCTCCAGCGACGACATTGCGAAAGTGCTCCTGCACTTCCCTCTAGGCATTATCGCCTTTGATTTGGAGACCACGGGGCTATCGCCGCTCTTTGATGACATTGTTGAAGTTGCAGCCATTAGACTTGATGCATCAGGAGCCCAACTCCTCCATACCCTCGTCAATCCAGAGCGCCCCATTCCTAAAGAGGTTATTGCCATTCACGGCATTGATGATGCCATGGTTATGAATGCGCCTAAAATTGGAGACGTTCTTCCCCTATTTCTAGAACTCGGCAAAGGCGCTTCTTGGATGGCCCACAACGCGCGCTTTGATGTTGGTTTTATTTTAAGGGCCTGCCAAAAGTTGAAAGTAAAACCCACTGAGGAAAAAGTTTATTGCTCCTGCATGCTCGCGCGCAAGGCCTTCCCCAAAGCCCCCAACCACAAACTTAAAACGCTTACACAATACCTCACACTGACACTAGAAAATCACCACCGCGCTTCGGATGATACCCTGGCCTGCTTGCAAATTGTCGCCAAAGGTTGCGTGGCCCATAGTCGTCTGGTTGAACAAAATGCCCCAAGCTCCGCTGGCCCAGGTATGGGGCCGGCCAAAAATCGCGATTTAAAATATGCATCGTTTGTTTATGACCTAGGTGAGTTTAAGCATATGGAGGAAATGGAAGTTGATGAAAAACTTAGGGCCCTCACACCTCTCCTCACTCGAGGTCGCCCTGACATCGAAATTCTTTATAAAGGCGGCAGTAAAAAGAACGAATATCGTCCTGTGCAAGCGATTGCTTTGCTACCCATGCCAAATGGCAACGTCCTCTATGGCCTTTGCCGACTTTCCAATATGCACAAATCATTTTCCTTAAAAAAGATTGTGGATTGGCGGTTAATTAATCCCAATCCAATGGCCAAAATTAATAGTGAAAACAGTGATGATCCTCTTGATGGAGGCGAGTTATGAACCAACCGCAAAACTCTGGGCCCACCTTTTCCAAATGGCGGCTACGCTTGGAGCAAATTTTTATCGCGATTTTGCATTTTGTTTTGTTGTCGTGGATGATCGCCACTCTCCAGGAAGCAGGTAATTGGCCGATGACAAAAGTTATTTTGCATTTTATCGGGATGTCTTGCTACGGTGGTTTACTTATTATGAGCACTGCCCATTGGGCAAAAAAAAGAATGCATTGGGGTCTAGAGAAAAAGAAGTTTTAACCAATGCTTAAAGTATTTAATCCCCATTTGCCTCTTAATCATCCCGATTGGAAATCCAGCTTAAGGGACGCACTACGCACACCCGAAGATTTAAAAAATTTCTTCGACCGAACTTTTCCCCAATTGCCCTACAAAATTTTTATTCCCAAAAAGTTGGCACTTAAAATTAAACGACAAGGTCTGCATGGCGTCTTGGCGCGCCAGTTTTTACCTTCTCAGGAAGAAAATATTTTGGAGCGCGGGTTGCTTGATCCCATCGGCGACCAAATTCACAATAAAACTGGCCGGCTAATTCATCGCTATCATCAACGCGCCCTTTTGTTTCCGCTCAATTTTTGTCCGGTCGATTGCCGCTATTGCTTTAGAAAAAACGAATTAAATGGAGAGGTCGATTTAGACAAAAGCGATTCGCCTTTGTTTTCAGGCCCAATCCAAGAGTCTCTTGATTACCTTCAATCTCATCCCCAAATTGAGGAAGTCATTCTCTCAGGTGGCGACCCCTTAATGCTCGATGATCATAAATTGTCTCAACTCCTAGACCAACTTCGCTCCCTTGGTAGCGTAAAATATTTGCGGTTCCACACTAGAACGCCGGTTATTTTGCCTGAACGCGTGAACCCAGAATTACTTAAGATTTTGAGCACTTTTAGAAAATCGTTTCAATCCTTAATCATGGTCATTCACACCAACCACATCAGTGAATGGGATGAAGAAATAGATACGGCCCTAGAGCAGCTGGCCTCAACTGGAATCACGCTCATGGCCCAATCGGTTTTACTGCGAGGAGTGAATGACCGAACGGACACGCTCTTAGAACTTTTCCAGGGACTCATGAAGCGCAATATCCGCCCCTATTACCTCCACCACCCTGATCAAACCAAGGGAACCGAACATTTCTGGTTAAGCCTGGAGGAAGGTCGAAAAATATTTTGGCCACTGCACCATCGCTTGCCGGGTTGGGCCCTTCCCCATTATGTCATGGAGTCGCCAGAGGGAGGGGGGAAAATTCCCGTCTTAAACCCTGAAGCCTTTGAATTTTCAGGCAAAATTTTATCACCCAATGGTCAAACAATTCATTTTCACTAATTGACAACCAAGGGGCCTTTTGGTTAAAACATGCTCCTCAATTCATACCGTTTTGCGGCAGTAGCTCAATTGGTAGAGTACCACCTTGCCATGGTGGGTGTTGAGAGTTCGAGTCTCTTCTGCCGCTCCAAAATAAAATAGGCCACCTCAGGGTGGCCTTTTTATTTTAAGATAGGCGAAGAGACTCGAAGTGAGAATTGCGGCCTGCCAAAGCAGGCTGAGCGCCCACGATGGGCGCGAAAGCAATTCGAGGTGGCCAG
>Ga0172372_10000101_pt1 | contig 121053 bp, 110 predicted proteins | sample LakKiv5m_2_FD_114544 | JGI IMG/M metagenome (GOLD analysis project Ga0172372, IMG submission 114544) | Freshwater microbial communities from Kabuno Bay, South-Kivu, Congo - kab_092012_9.5m | ecosystem: Environmental > Aquatic > Freshwater > Lake | place: Democratic Republic of the Congo...
TCAGCGTCGAGCCTGGGACCACCAGCGCCCCGCTAATGGGGGTGAGGTTGATTCCATTGACCCAGAGCTGTGATGGCGCTGCGCCACCCCCTAGGGCAACAGAGCCTGTCGTCGATATGACACTAGGGGTAGTCGATTCCCAATAGACACCGCAAGTAGAATTGCTGCCACCCCCACCAGTCGATGATATCGTAATCTGTCCATTTGACTCGGAGACGATCGTGACATTGGCACCGGCGACCAGATACGAGCGCCCGTCGACGAGGCGCGTGAGAGATCCTGAGAGCCCAGATAAGAATTGGGCACTGCCAGTAAACTGGTGCAGGTCTGAAGCAGCAGCACCAAATATGGTACCTCCAGAGACATGTAATTTTGCTCCAGGCGTGGGCGTACCAATGCCAACGTGCTCTGTGCCTGTGACAAATACAAAATTACCGCTGGAGCTGAAATCTCCATCTAGGGCAAACTGAATAGAGCCGTTGGATCCGGATGACTCTAATACTCTATACGCTGTCACTGTTCACTGTGGGGCAATCTCTGTCGCTAAATATTACACGTTTCCTCGCATAGGATTAGGCCCCGTGAATATCTCACTCAAACTCGATCGAAACTGAAACGTCGATGTTGAACTTGGGCACTCGCAGCTGGTTCACAATGTTGTGCTTCAGGGCCTCTTCCGCGCCCATAAACCAGTCGGCGTGCTTCTTCTGGTCGACAATTTTCAGAAAGTAGTCTTCCTTCTTGCCACAGTTTCGGGCCATCATCTTGTAGACGATGTCGTTCAGCCGATCGGCCTCGCCCACGGAGGACTTGAGCTCCTCGATCTTGCCGAAGTCACCTGAGGACACATCATGGATCATGATGGTGGCGTTGGAATCCATGAACCGCATGCCCTCGGCGCCGAAGGTGGTGAGAATGGCGCCACAGGACATCGCCTTGCCCTCCACGATGGTGGCGATGGGAAGCTCGGCGTGCTTGATGGTGCCGATCATCGACATCAGCGAATAGACCATGCCACCCGGCGAGTCGATGACTATCGGAATTACCTTCTGACCGGTGCTGTGAGCACGAGAAACCTCTTCATCGAACTTCTTGGCCGACTCCTCATCGAACTTGTTCACCCTGATAACGACAGGATTTGAGCGAAGCTCAATTTCCTTGATCAGAGGCGAAATTTTAGTTATCAATTTCATCATGAGCTCCTGTCATTTCTAAGAGTTCGTTGATTTCCATATCGCTTCTTGGTCCTTTTGAGACATTTTCTATCCCAAGAAGCATTCTCAAGTTCTTGATATTTCCAATGATACTGGGGTCGATATCGTTTTTGAAGCCATCAAATACAGAGACGATATGATCCACGTGGTAGCCATTATTTCCACGACCACGCTTGTCGAAATTCTCTAGCGTTTCTAGCGGCTGCTTTTTAGTGACAGCATAGACTTTTCTTCTATAGGACACGAAGGCAGGTAGATACTCACTATAGTAGTAGTCATAATTCATGCCTACAATTCCTTCTACCTGCTTTCTGTGTGTAGAGTCATGTTTGCTACTGTGATCTACACCGTAACGATCCAGAAGAGTATTACGTATTTTTTCCTGAATCTCTTCAGCAGCGAAAGGATTGTCGACGCCGTAGTTCTGTTGGAATATAGCCCTTAACCTCTCTTTTATCTCATCTGCAGCGAAAGGATTATCAACACCGTAATTCTGACGCCAAGTATTCCTTCTCTTCTCCTTCACTTCGTCAAGCATCCAGTGGTGCTCGACTCCGAACTTCTCGAGACGCCTCTGCTTCTGTTTTTCCTTGAAGTCCCCTGACTTCGTGTGGTGCTCGACGCCATATCGATCCAGGCTATTCTTTCGCATGGTTTCTCTAAATTCTGATGACTGTGAGACATTGATCACCCCGTACTTTTCCAGCAAGGTCTTGCGAGTTTTTTCTCCTAGTGCTCCATCTCTCCTCGAGCGATTCATACACTTTCGATTGCAAAAGTTCAATGTATCAGTAGGAAGAGTCACGCAATAGGGCTTTTCAAACGACTCGCCGCAGAAATCACACGCGTAAGAGGCAACCTTACGTCGAAAGACCCTGCCCATTCGATCCGTCTTTGTCTTCTCTATTATTTCCTTTAGCATTTTCGTCTATCCACTTTCTGCACAGGCGATCGACGAAGGACGAAATCTTCAGTCCGTGCTCATCGCAGTGCTGCTTGATCACGTCGTGAGTGTTGTCGGATATTTTTACGTTCTTCATCTTCGTGCTCATGTGAATAACTATAACGCTTTATCTCTTCTTATCTCTTCTTATCTTACTTAACGTTTCAAGAACCACACATTTCACAAGCCTCTGGATTCTCCAGAGAACACACTAGAGCCTCCTCGTTGAATTCCTCCTGCTTTATTTCAGGTAGCTTCTTGTCTTCAACAGTGATTGCTTTTGCAGCAGATGCAGGCTTTGATCTCAAATAGTACATACCTGTCTTTAGACCCTTTTCCCACGCATAGAAATGCATAGAATTGACAGACCCAATGTTAGGAGAAGCAACGAAGAGGTTCATTGACTGTGACTGGCAAATATAAGCACCTCGATCTGCTGCTTGATCGATGATAGGCTTCATCGACATTTCCCACACTGTCTTGTAGCGCCTGCGAATGTCCTCAGGGATTCTAGTGATCTCCTGTACGGAACCATTGTGCCGCACGATCTCGTTCTTCATGTCATCGTTCCAGAGCCCGGCCTCAAGGAGGTCACTGACGAGGTGCTTGTTGACAATGACGAACTCACCCGAGAGCACCCGGCGAACGTAGATGTTGGAGGTGAAGGGCTCAAAGCACTCGTTGTTGCCCAGGATCTGCGAGGTGGAGGCGGTTGGCATGGGCGCCAGGAGCAGGGAGTTACGGAGGCCCCACTTGGCGATCTTCGCCCGCAGGCCCTTCCAGTTCAGGGATGGGTGCGGCTCCACACCCCACATGTCGAACTGGAGCTCACCACGGGAGGCAGGGGATCCCTCGTAGGAGGAGTACTTTCCCTCTTCCTTTGCGAGCTCACAGGAGGCCTCCAGGGCCCCGTAGTAGATCGTTGCGAAGATTTTGCGGTTTAGCTCCTCAGCATCTGGTGAGCAGAATTCCATCTTGAGCATGGCGTACGTGTCGGCGAGGCCCTGCACACCGATGCCGATGGGGCGATGCTTGAAGTTGGAGGTCTCGGTCTCAGGCACCGGGTAGTAGTTGCGGTCGATCACCCGGTTCAGGTTGAAGGTGACCTCCGCGGCGGTCTGCCGCAGGGCTTCGAAGTCGTATCTGCCGTCGTGGACAAATCGATTCAGAGCAATAGAGGCGAGGTTGCACACAGCGGTCTCCTCAGGTGTGCTGTACTCGATGATCTCCGTGCACAGGTTGGAGGACTTGATCGTGCCTAGGTTCTGCTGGTTTGACTTTCTATTCGAGGAGTCCTTGTAGAGGATGTAGGGAACACCGGTCTCGATCTGGGCAGTGAGCACCTTGAGCCAGAGGTCTCGGGCTTTCACCTGGCGGACGAACTTACCCTCAGACTCGTACCTCTCGTACATCTCAACGAACTTATCACCCCACACATCAGCGAGTCCTGGAGAGGACACAGGACACATGAGTGACCACACACCGTCCTCTCTCACCCTCTTCATAAAGAGGTCAGGAACCCAGAGGGCGTAGAAGAGGTCTCTGGCTCGAAGCTCCTCCTTGCCGTGGTTCTTCTTCATCTCGAGAAATTCCTCGATGTCAGAGTGCCATGGCTCGAGGTAGACTGCGAACGCACCCTTGCGCTTGCCGCCCTGGTTCACGTATCGAGCGATCTCGTTGAGGACCTTGAGCATGGGAACGATGCCCTAAGACTGTCCGCCTGTCCCGGTAATCAAGCTCCCCTTCGCGCGGAGGTTGTGGACGTGCAGACCGATGCCGCCTGCCCACTTGGAGATGTGAGCGGTCTGCTTGTACGTGCTGAAGATGCCGTCGATGGAGTCATCAGCGAGGCTCTGCAGGAAGCAGCTCGCCATCTGGGGTCGGGATGTTCCTGCGTTGAAGAGTGTGGGAGTGGCGTGGATGTAGCGGCCTGTGCTTAATCCCTCGTAGCACCTGATGGCAGACTCGATGTCGTCGCCGTGGATTCCCAGGGCCACTCTCATCCACATGAACTGCGGGGTCTCAGCAGGTTGGTTGTCAATAGACTTCAGGTAGCCGTGCTGCAGGGTGGCGAGGCCGAAGTAGTCGAAGTTCTTGTCGCGCTCGTGGATGATTGCCCTGTCGACGAGCTCTGATGCCTTCTTGTCCGACATGAGCTCCAGCAGCTCCTTGCTGACGAGTGGCGCGTGCTTGCCGGTGACGGAGTCCACGTTGTCGTAGAGCCGGCCCACGTTCTCGGAGAAGTTGACCGGAACCGACTTCTGCCACCTCGTGATCAGAATGCGTGCGGCTAGCAGGGAGTAGTCCGGGTGCACCGTGACCATCCGGGCCGCCTCCTGGGCGATGAGGGCGTCGATCTCTCCTGTCGTGATGCCGTCGACGACAGACTCAGCCACACTCCGGGTGACAGCAATCGGGCTCACGTACTCCTGGTTGAGGCCCTTGCACTGGCGCTTGATGCGCTGGGTTATCTTGTCGAACTTGATCTCCTCACGCTTGCCACTACTCTTAACGACAAATGATCTCATCAGAAGTCTCCGTCCCATGAAAGGGTCTGTGGTGCACCGGTCGCAACGCCTGCTTTTGAGTACTCGCTCACACGCCGCTCGAAGAAATTGGTCTTGCCCTCGAGGCCCAGCATCTCCATCCAGGGGAAGGGATTCTTGGCGTTGTAGAGCTTTGGATGACCCAAGTCGGTGAGAAGACGATCTGCAACGAATTCAATATAGCTCGACATGGCATCAGAGTTCATTCCAATTAAGCTGACGGGAAGAGCATCGCAGACGAACTCCTTCTCAATCCTAACAGCATCAGAAACAATCTCGTGCACGATAGCAGAGCTTGGCTTCTCGACGATGTGGTTCCTGTACACTCTAATCGCAAAATCGGTGTGAGCGTTCTCGTCGCGGCTGATCAGCTCGTTGGAGAAGGTGAGTCCCTTCATTCCTAGAGCCCGCTGCTTGAGCCAGAAGATCGCGCAGAATGAGCCGCTGAAGAATATTCCCTCGACACAAGCGAATGCGAGAAGTCGGTGGACGAACGGTGCGTCATTGTTCATCCACTTGAGTGCCCAATCCGCCTTCCGCTTGACAGCAGGAATTGTCTCGATCGCCCGGAGAAGCTTGCTCTTCTCTTCCTTGTCAGAGACGTACGTGTCGATGAGCAGAGAGTAGGTCTCGCTGTGGATCGTCTCCATCGCCGCCTGGAACGTGTATGCTGCACGGGCCTCCGGATACTGGACCTCGTTCGCAAACCGGTAGCACAGGTTCTCATTCACAATGCCGTCAGAGGCGGCGAAGAAGGCGAGGATGTGCTTGATGAAGTGCTTCTCGTCCTCCTTCAGTCGATCCCAGTCGCGCCTGTCCTCAGTGAGGTCGATCTCCTCGGCAGTCCAGAACGAGGCCTCCTGGCGCTTAAATTCCTGCCAGAGGTCCGAGTGGACGATGGGATAGATGACAAAACGTTCTGGGTTCGGATGAAGTATGGGCTCCATAGACTCTCCTGTTGATGACTGCACGACACCTCTCAGGAGGCGTTGCTGACTTCTTTCCACTTTTGCTTAAGCAAGTCTTTCATGGTTGACTCATCCTGCATCACCGTTTCATTCAGGGAGAGCTCTGTTGGATCAAGAATGTCGATCTTAGATCTCGCTGTGTCAATGTGTACAGGGAAAACGACGCCATCTCTACCTGCTCGGTTCTTAGCGATAAATATCCTGCCCGTGCCCTTATCCTTCTCAAGAGGCTTGCGCGAAAGTGACAAAACGACGTCCGCGACCATCGCCTTACCGTATGCTTCCGACATGTTCTCGAGGCCCACAACGTCTGCGGTCGATGATGCTCTGTTTGCCTGGGACGCTGTCCAGATGGGAATATTCATGTCCATGGACAGGTTTCTGAGCTCCTCGTAGATGAGCTTGAGCTCGTGCCTGAGAGAGTCGTACTGACGTGTCGACCTCATGACGTCCGCGTAGTCAATCACGACAAGGCTGGGAATGAAGTTCTTCATCATCAGCTTCTCGAGGTGATTCCTGATTGTCATTACAGATGCAGATCCTGTCGGGTATTCCTTAATAATCAGTCTACCGAGCTCAAGGTCACTGTAACGCTTTTTAATAATATCCTTGCTCTCCGGGACCTCGTTTGAGGCAACACCGCAGAGGTTTGAGTCGTATCGAATACCGACTGCTGTCTCTGTCAGCTCGAATGTGTAGTGGACCACATTCTTGCCGACCCGCATTGCGTTGGCACCCAGGGCCACCAGAAAGTGTGACTTGCCGACGCCTGTATTCGCGGTGATGACACCAATCTCGCCGCGGCCGAGTCCACCCTGCAGGATGTCCTTTGCGTCTAGGCGCTCGATGCCTGTGGGACAGCACTGACGTCGAGACTTGACGAAGCGAGCCTCGAAGTCCTCGAAGAAGTCGTGCCCTACAGAGCTCGGAAGGCCCACGCCCACGGCTTCCTTCATCAGGCCCACAACTGACTCAAACTTATCCGTTGAGATGAGCTCAACAGCCTTCTCCAGGGCGTCACGAAACACCTGCCGCTTGCAGAAGTCAAGAGACTTGTCCTTGATGTACTGGAGGTCGCCCATGTTGGGGTTCGTCTTCAGCCGGTGCAGGAACTCAACTGTCTGGTCGAGGAGAATCTTGTCGTCGTTCTGCTCGAAGTCCTCCTTGATCAGAGGAACAAGGAGGCCCATGGATGGGAAGCACTTGTACTTGTTGTGGTACAGGAAGTACTTCTCGCACAGGAACTCGAGGTACTTCACGTCGAAGAAGGAGGGCTTCATCACCTCCATCATCTGTGCAGCCCATGGGTGGTCGGTCAGGAGGCCGTGAAAGATGCCCTCCTGGAACTGCTTTCCGTACTTTGAGAACGAGCCGTTTAGAGCGAGCTCGATCGCTGATTCATTGTCTTCCATTGTATCCTCTCAGACTATTGACGCGCTAAGTGACATGAAGAAGGAGTCGACATCGAAGTCCTGAATCCCCTGTCTGACAAACAGACGCATGAGGTCCATCTTATTCTTTCGGGGCGTGTAGTTCGACACCGAGTCGTTTATTCTCTTAATCTGGTCACCGGAGAGATTGCTGACATCCAGGTGCATGAGCTTCCAGTTACGTCTCACTATAGCCTGTTCTTCGAGGATGTTTTTGATAAGCTGCACCTTGCTTCCATCCATCCCAGAAGCAGCGTCTAAGACATCCTGGATCATCAGGTGCTTCTTCTCCTGCAGGAATGGGAATCTCTTGGTCATGGTCTTAAAGCCAGCTCCTGTGATTCCAGGTATGCTGTCAGAGGGGTCGCCCACGAAGCTTCTAGCAACACACATGTTCTCAGGCCACACACCGAACTTGTCGTGCACTTCCTGCGCATCGATGAACTTCTTCTGGCCGGGCGACCACTGTGTGACTCGATCGTCGATGAGCTGGTACAGATCCTTGTCGGAGGACACAACGACAATCTTGTCCTGAGGGAACAGGTGGCGACACATGTAGCCAATCACGTCGTCGGCCTCGCAGTCGGGGACGTAGATCTGTTGTACTGGAACGTGCTTGAGGGCCTCAATGGTGAGCTTCACCTGAAAGTCCCTGTTCTCAAACGTGTCAGGGATGTCGTCCTCGTAATACCTGTTGAGCTTCTGTGGACGACTTCCCTGCTTGTACTCCGGAAAGATTGCTCTCCGACGAGTGGATCCGCCGCCCTCCCACACAACAATGACGCGCTTGGGGTAGAGCTTCTCTGTCAGCAGCTTGAGCCCCTTCAGGTAGCCAACAAATCCTCCGATCTGCTGGCCCTGGCGGCTCATCGTGGGATTAACCACGAAGTGTCGAGTGAAGAAGTTCAGCGAGTCAACGATGATGATGGGATTGCTCATCAGTCCTCGGGTGAGATGTCAGAGACGTCCACCTCCATTGCCACTGACCGCACCTCCTCGTAGGACTCAGCATCGATGTCCGGTCCCTCAGTGGTCCGCTTCTTCGACATGGCTGCCTCGAGCAGGTCCTCGATGTAGTCCGCGTACTCCGGATCCTCCACGATCTTGTCGAACTCAGCCTTGTAGAACTTCTTATCAACAATCATCTCACCTGTGGACTCGTTCATGACCGTGAGCGTCTTCCAGGCACCGGTGCCACCGATCTCCAGTTTGAGACCGTTCACCGACTCAGGACCGTGGCGTCGAAGGATGTCGAACAGCTGCTCGTGCTCCTTGATGCCCACACCGAAGTGAATCTCGAACTCGCAGGACCTGAAGGGCGCGGTCACCTTGTTCTTCACGGTCTTCGCGCTGACGTGGATGCCGATGACCTCCTTGTCCTTCGTGAGGATATGCTGTCCAGCACCCAGCTTGATGCGGACCGAGGAGTGGAAGGGGATTGCCATGCCGCCTGGGGTCGTGGTGGGATCTCCGTACATCGTGTTGTGGGAAAGAACACCATTACTATAGTAGCTCTCGGCGCCCTCAACGGTCATATCGAGAATTTCGATCTCTTCAGATCCAGCAGACATATAAACTGGAATCCAACCATGAGTCTGGTGCAGGAGAAAAACATTGTTCTCTTCGATTAGATCTATTGCTTCGATCCAACTGTCTGCCCCGCTTACTCTCGCAAAAAACTTGTGCTCTGGGCTTACGAAGAGTTGCGTGTCCATGTACTGGACAACGATTGGCACGGTTGCTTCTTTTCTGACTAAGTGAGTCACTCTACGCCAAGCGTCTTGGCCATCAGAATCGCGCGTTAGAATTTCCCAGTTTTCATTCAGGGGGTAGAACCTGCCTACCTCCATCGACTTGTAATCGAATCCGGCTTCACTGAAGAAGCTGGAGAGCTTCTGTTTTTTCGAATGCATTTTTGATGTACCTCTCTAGAGTAATTCTAACGGTGCCTGGTTGACTTTTCAAATCAGATTCCCAAAGATACAGGACATAATATCCGTGATCTTTGGCGACTCTTCTCTTGTAATGATCTCTTCTGACCATCTTTCTTTGTGTTTCATTTAGAGCTCCCTTGTCAGGATACACACTGGGATTTGCATGCCAATAGTCACCATTCACTTCTATGAGAAGCGACGTACGCTTTACCCGAAAGTCATAGAAGAAGGCGTCATGTGGAAACTCCGACTCGTATTCTACTCCTAGCTCATCTAGCATCGCTTGCACCTGAAGCTCTATCTTTGACTTGGCGTACCCACCTGGCTTTTTTCTTTCGGGTGAGTAGACAAAATTGTGAGCTTTCTCAAGCTTGAGTCTTGCTCCATGTATTTGCTTTTGTGTGAGGCCCGTTCTTTCTCGTATCTCACGCCAATGAACGTTCAGTTTCAAATACGAAAGAAGTTTCTTGCCCGTTGAGTAGTCAATGCTCCAATTGAAGAACTTGAGATCGTCGCATACGTCGACTCCCTGGTCGATCAAAGCCCGTCTCAACGCCTTCGTGGGCTTAAGGCCTAGATGCTTGATAGCGGCGTCGAAAGAACAGCACTTTTCTGAAAGAAGTTTTTTAGCACGATCGACAACATCTGGTGCTAATTTCTTTTTGTTAGCTTTCGATATTGCTTCTTTTCTTTCGCTCGAAAAGACCTTGCCAGTATTTCCGGCGGCGATCTTCAGTTTTGTGGCTTCGGAGTGACCTTTTCTCGGATATATCCCAGGTGGCATTTCAATCAATCTCGACAATAAATATACTTTGTCAGAGGTTGATTGAAAACTTCATGACACTTTTCTTACAGAAACCTCGGTGTCAGGACCGACGCATCCAATCTTCGTGCGGATCTGGTTCAAGCAGATGAGCAGCACGTTCTGGTTGGCGATGACGCCTGTGATCTTGCGCATGCCCTTGGAGATCGCGCGGGCCTGGAGGCCGATCGAGTCCTTGTCGTAGTCACCGGTGAGCTCCGCCTTCGGCGAGGTTGCTGCCACCGAGTCCCAGATGATGGTGACGGGCACGTCCTTGTCCATCGCCTTCGCCTTCAGGACGGTCTCCTCCGCGATGGAGAGGACCTCCTCAGTGCAGTGGGTGTCCACGTAGACGAAGCGTTTCTTGACGTCGACGCCGAGCAGGCCCAGGTTCTCGACCGAGGTGGCGTTCTCCGTGTCGATGTAGACCACGATTCCGCCCATCTTCTGGGTGGAGCGCGCGATCTGGATGGCAATGTGCGACTTACCGATCGACGGAGGGCCGAAGATCTCGACGATGCGCCCCTCGGGAAGGCCGCCCGACCTGCGGTTGGAGATGATGTAGTCGAGCTGCTTGGACCCCGTGCTGATCCAGCGCTTCACGTGAGTGGGTGACTCATCGAAGGCCAGGTTGTAAGCGACACGGGAACCGTGTGACTTGTTGAGTGACTTGATTAGATCGTCTGTGAAGCTGTCCTGCTCTGTGTTTTTTGCCATTCAAACCTCATAAAAAGCGCAAGCGTGCCTCTTGCGGAGGCACGCTTGCTGACTAAGCTAATTCTAAGTTATTTTCAGTCCTCGAGGTCAGCGAACGCGTCCTCGAGGCTCTTGAACTTTCCGCCCGGCTTCTGGCTTGCCTTTGCCTTGGGTGCCTCATCAGCGGAGACATCAGCTGGTGCAGGAGCAGATTCCATCTTCGACTCACCTCTTGAAGTGCCGTCAGAGGAGGCAGACATGTCTCCATTGATCCAGTCATTGACGATCTTCTCGAGCTCCTCGTACGACTTCTCAGTGAAGAGCTCATCGAGGTTCGGGATGCTGGACATCCACTGCTTCGCCTTGTCTGGCGACTCGGAGAGGGGAGACGCCTTACCGCGGGGCATGACGTCTGTGGACGCATATGTCTTACCGTTGGCCTTGCTGCAGGAGACCTTGACATCTCGTCCCGTCTTCGGGTCGGTGATATCACCATAGTCCTCATCGAGCATGATGTTCAGGAGAGACTGATACACCTGCTTGCCAAAGGCCCAGAGTCGCACGCCCTTGTCCTCCTCACCGCGAACTACGACAGCAGCGTAGGCACGCATCTTGGGATAGAGCTTCTTGGCGAGCTCGTAGGACTCCTTGTTGTCGTCGTCGCGGAGCTTGTTGATGAGCTCCTGGATCGGATCGGGACGACCGAACTGGTACGGTGCAAGGAGACCCGGACTATTTCCAATGTTGTAGTAGAACCAGCGCTCCTTGAAGGGCTGGCCGTCGTTGTCAGGAAACGCGACCAAACGAACGGTGTGCTCCTCACCCTCAGCAGGACGCCACATAATGTCGCGCTTGCTGTTCTGGCCAGAGAGCTTATTCAACTTCTTACGAATCGCATCAAAATTAATTGCCATATTAGTACCTCATTTTCTAATGCTCAAATGTTCTTGGACATTAGCTATTAAAGATTAGCCTCTAATCGTCAAATGTTCAAGCAAATCCAAAGTGTCAAATGTGTGGTTGAAATCAATTTCTACTTTTCTTTTTTCTTCGTCTAGTTCTGCCGCCGTATGCGCGTCGAACGACACCAATTTGGTTAGACATGGGAACATAGCCAAGCGGTGCTGTGAATCCTGCGACTGCACCTGCACCTGACGATTCGTCATTCTCATCGACATCATTTTGCAAGGCTCTGCCTGACTCCTCGACAACGTCAATGTCAATGTCAATGTCAATGTCGCTGGAGTCATCATCATCACACGGCGGCCCCTCACATGCACCTGTTGTGTCAACTGTCTTAAAGGAGGTGCGTCCTGGCTTATTTCCATCTGAGACAGAGACATCTGAGACAGAGTGCGTTCCAGCAGGATCAACGCCAGGTCCAAATGCAGCGCCAGCGCTCGAGGCCTCATCAATATCTTTAAGTGAATGTGTGTAGCGTGGACGTGTGTAGTCAGGCTCTAGCAGAATGTGCTTCTCCTCGCCGTTCTTCACAACAGTTATAGGGGGATTTCTGTCTTTTGGACGTTTCACTCTTGGACGTTTCACTCCTCCCTGGGAGGGCTTCCTCTCAAGGAGCAAAATTTCTCTGACAAGACTTCGCAGCACGCTCTGTGTCATGTCAGTAAATATCTGCTACTGTGAGAGCAGTCTAGCAGACGAGAGAATCTTGGCGAGACGGTTTTTAGATCCTACGTAGAATCTGTTCTCCTCGAGGTGTGGGCCTCCCGCGGTTGCGATTGCCTCCCACTCAACAGCGTCAAGCTTCACACCAAAGTGCTGGAGGAGATACAGTGATCTATGTGCGTATGTCATCTTTGGAAGCGCGTCATTGTACTTGTAGAGCTGACCCAGCTTCTCCCTGTGCCAATCCGAGTCCTGGTCAAGAAAGTGGTCCGCTTCTAGATCTCCCACTTTTCCAATGTCGTGCAGCAGGCCTACCTTCAGGATCTGTGGAACGGGAGCACGCTGATCCTCGTCCAGCGTGTCATTGATCTTTCTCATGACACTTGAGACTCTCAGCGCTTGATCTACAAGTCCTCCAGCAAAGCAGCCTGGATACTCGGTCTTGATGGACGCTGGGCATACTGCCAGTCTCTCACCAAGCTGGTCGAGAAGCTCATTGAGCCCCTCATCATCAAACCGCTTGCAGAGAGAGTCGAACTTATTCCAATTTTTTTCAATATTGTCTGTGCTCATGAGAGCAATTTTATGGGATGCTTCTGAATTGTATTAGAACACTTTCCTTAGAAGGGCTTACCGTTACAGAATTTTGTAAGCCTAAATTTAGAGATTGTTCTGCTGCAGAAAGTATCGAACGAATGTATAGTGAAGCGTCTCTATCACTTATCTCTTCTGTCTTTCTTGCAACTCTAAGCATGTCTCTGCCTTTAAATGACTCAACACTAGAAAATGCCTCACTCATAACACCGTTTTCAAGAGCAGCATTCAGTATAGACATCACTTTTTCTATGTCATTTTCACCTGTCACTCTTTCTTGAGTGATGTTTAGTTTAGACAAAAGTGTACTAGGATCTGTGCTCGCAAGTCCTGCGACACTGCCCGAGACCCTTCCGCTGCCTGGACGTCCTTGAATCTTCGCATCACGACCAGACGCACGACGACCAGATGTAGGTGCATTTTTTGGAGGTGTCGGTGCTGGAGAATCTGTTTTCTCAAAAAGAACCATAAGATGCTCCGTGACGCTACTCTTGTTAGAAATATTTCTCATGACAGCACGCTCGCCTTCAGGTTAAATCTTCCCACGTCTAGACCAACTCCTCGATCGCACTCCCGCAAGAAATCCTCGCTGCGAGATGTGGGAACGTCAAAGATGACCGAGTCGTGTATCACATAAATAGGTGATGCGCCCAGATCCTTTACCCTTCCAGACAGCTGTGCGAAGCCCAGTAGGGCTGTGTCGACCGCGGATGACTGAATGTAGTGATTGATGAGCTTCGCGTCCCTGTCGGAACCTGTGACCTCCAGGAGTGGGCGTCCGTAGAAATTTCTTAGAGGTCCCTGACTTATCTCATACCTCAGCTTTCTAGACAGGTCTTCGACCCCAAAGTAGTCTGCCACCCGCTTGACTGCGGTCCTGGCTGAAGTCGCAGAACCTGTGAAGGACGCGACAAGACCCTCAGAGGAGCCGTATAGAGCGCTGAGAGTGGCGAGCTTGGCGGACTTTCTTGTGATCTCGCCGCCAAAAAGCGTCCTTCCCATGTGTTCGTAGATGTCATCGGGTGCTTCGCGACCTCCGAGGAGCAGGACAAGGCGAGGCTCTAGGGACACGTAGTCCACCTCACAGATGATGCTGCCCGGCCTGGGTGAGATGAGGCGCTTGTGGTCCTTTGGGAGCGTCAGGATCGACGGTCCCCTCTCGACGATGAGCCTTCCCGTCGCTGTCGACGTCTGACTGTAGACCACCCTGGGTGCCAGACCGTCCTCCTCCGGCATAAAGCTCTTGAGCGTCTTAATGACAGAGAGACCGCTTTCACAGTCCGCGATAAGCTGGCGAACAGTGCCGGGATCGACGGGATGCCTAGAGAGGCCTCTGAGGAACTTTCGACACTGCCTATATGTTTGGACATACTTCATCAGTTGATGATCTCTGGATACACCCTGGACCGTCTGGGATATGTCCCGCATTCGCCTCGAGAACTCCTCACGTCCGAGGGCGAGATGCCACGGCACAGAGACGGGATCAACGCCCAAGGTCTTAAATGCGACAGCCTGCGCAGGTGGAGACAGGGTCAGGTGCGAGAGATCAACGCCGCTCATCTGTGCCAGGTCCTCAAGGGGCACGTCGCACGCGTCCCTGCAAAAGAGGCACACGTCACAGGCATCGGGGCTTCCCCACTCAAATGTTCCATCGTCGTTCACGATAAGCGTCATGGGCGTGCCCAGTGTGGATCTGTCTATACACACTCTCATGGCTAAATTTTAGACAAAAAGAGGGAGAAATACAATTATGAGGCGCCGTCTCCGGAGCTCGCTCCTGACTCAATGCCCTCGACTGCAGCGAGAGCGTTCTCGAGGTTATTGAACAGGGAGTTGAACCTCGCGTAGGAGCTCATCATGGTGAGCTTCACAGTGGTCTTAAACTGCCCCTGCTCCAAGTCATGGTCAATTCCAATGACACCGTAGATTCCATCTGCTGTTGTGCCCGTGCCAAAGTCAACAAAGATCTGCTGACCAAAGTTCCAGAGAGGGCATCCAAAAGTCTCCAGTGTCAGCTCAACAGGAGCCACCTGAAGCGGTAGACCCCTCTCTCTGGCACCCGTCGGAGACTCTGGGCTTTCAGCCTGACGCTGCATGTTGACAGTTGTGAGAGCAGGATCCTGCATAGATGAGAGTTTAGCTGATATTATGCCAGAGCTTCCTTGCCCGTACCTCACACTGGGCATTGTCCGCATAATAAAGCTCTTCAGGGCAGAGAATCCTCCCACAATTCTAAATCGAGGTGCAGTGGTGCGGCTTGGTGTAGAAGCTGTGGGTGTACCTGATGACGTTGGCGGCCACTGCTCGAGCAGACCAATTCTCTGCGCCTCTGCTATCTGTCTATTAAACTCTGCGACATCAGAGACAGACTCGGACGCAGTGGAAGTCCCCGTGTCTGTCGTGACACGATTTAGCGACATAGACGCATTCTGAGCAGCAGTGTTTATCAGCCCTATAGACCTGCTGCTCGAGGCGTCCAAAAAGGTCTGCAGTGTGGAATATGTGGAGCCCTGAGAGTCGAATATGTGAATCCTGAGGACTGTGTTCTGTGCATTGTCGTCGCCGTTCTCAGGAATCGCCTCCATGTGCATCTGGAGTGTGGGCATCTTGAACTCAAGATCCCCTGCAGCGTCTGGTCCATATGCATCACGAAGGACCCTCTGCTCATCGCTAAATAGAAGAGGATCGTCGTCTCTATATCTAGATCTCAACTGACGAAGCGACCTGTCCTCTGAGTCTCTCCTCGACTCATATAGCGACTGAAATCCGTACGCATGCGCGCCAGGATCAGAAAGGAAGTAGGTGCTTAGAAAACTTATAAAAGTCTCTATAGGCATATTGACAAGCTGAGCAAGCTCTCCCTCGAGCGTGCTCTGAAAGTCGTCCTTGGGTATTGGGAACGAAGCGATGTTCCTGTTCGCCATAAATGAGGCCTTGTCATTGAAATTATAGAATATTATCTGAACGTCCTTATAGTGCTCAGACTCCGCTACTGATGATCCTACAAAAGAGGCCATCACCTTGCCAAAAGAAACGTAGTTAGCTGGATTTGTTATTGGTGTGCCCACCGTGACAGGTGTAAAGAATGGGTCTGAAGTCCTCCACAAATTTTCGACCTTTCTTCTAATATTTTCTGTAATGCTAGAACGAAGCTCCTCGATCGCTCCAACTCTTCTAGGCGTTCGTGCAGAAGATGCTGCTGGAGGAGATGCTGCAGCACCTGCCTGTCCTGAAGCGGGAGTGCCTGCCTGTCCTGAAGCGGGAGTGCCTGCCTGTCCTGAAGCGGGAGTGTCTGCCTGTCCTGATGTAGACGTTGCAGGTCTGCTTCTAGCACCTCCTGTTGTTCCCAAGAGCGCAGTGAGCTGCTCTCCCAACTCGGTAAGTGTTGTGTTTGTCTGATTTCTGTCATTTGTGACTGTCATTAGGCGTCTAATTGCTCGACGCATGTCTGCGGAGAGACTTAAGACGCTGCTAGGATTTGTCAGTGCACCGAGAATATCTCCCTCGCCGCTTATTGACTCATATGTAGTTGAGTCCATCCTGTCCCTAATTGCTGAGATCATCCTCGTAATATTGGTCACAGTCCTGAAATGGTCATCATTATCAGGACCGAGGCCAATGTGCACCTGTCGGGCTGCACGTGATGAGAGCATGGAGAGTGTGAGCTGTATCTCAACTTGTCCCGCATCATCAAAACTGAAGCTTGAGTTTACAATCTGATACTTCTCACGAGATCGCAGAGAGCCTATAAAGGCGGCAAAAAGATTGGTGGGATCAGCAGAAGTCTCAGAGTTCTGCGGCTGCGCGTCTGGGTGTGCCCATCCGTACTCTATCATCAGGTGAGTAGTTCCGTACAGTGCGGGCCTCACGAACACCGCAACCTCAGCAAGACGTGACCTGTCGTGTAAGACCAGCGTCATTCTCGCTGACTTGTATGACATCATTCCGCCAGATGGCACGACAGAGAGGCTAAGGTTCTTGAGGGTCATTAGAGGCCTAAACCTATCAATAACAGGAGCTTGACGTCTCAGCACTGAGTTCGGAGTCGCTCCGGGAGCAGCGTCTCCTCCGACCTCAGGAGAGTCATCCTCGTAGTGAAACTCATCACCAGGAACTAGCGTCTGCGGCGACGTGAAGAGCTCCATACCCGCTGTTGAGATAGGCATGGGTCGAACCTCTTCTGAGTCTGCAGCAGTCCTCTCAAACATAGGCTCTCTGTCGTTCTCAGCAACAACTGCAGCATCATTTGCTCCGAGAATAACTGCTTGAGGACTTGCAGGATCGACAGTGTCATTTCCAAGGAGAAATTGTCCTAGTGATAAACTATTTATTCTGCCTGTTGAGTCTAGCTGTGCGCCCTCCTGTATTAGCACAACGTCAATAAAGGGAACAGCCCTGCTTATCTCTATTGTCGGAATTGAGTTCATGAACAGGGACAGCGCGCCCATATCTCTAGACGCAGGAGAAAGCCTGTTAGCGAAGACCTGCACCATGGACAGCGTTCGACCTGTTGGGTCCGGAGAGCCGCTGTTGCTGTTGACAGGCGAAGTCTCAGGAAGGCCTGCAATTGCACGCATTGAGAACTGGTCGTCACTGCGATGGACACCCTGAGGAGAGGCTCCAACTGTAGGAACGGAACTAGGCGTCAAAATAATACCTGAGCTGTCGCTAAACCTAGGCTCGTAGAGGATTCTAATTGTGGATATGAGGTCTGACACCTCGTCACTCGTTGGAGAGGGATCTCCTGCGCTTCTACCAGATCCTGCTATGAGGTCGTTAATGCTATTAATGAGTCTAGGGGTTGTGAGGCTTCCGTCCGTGAGATTCAGCAGAGCGCGTGCAACAATTGAGGCAGGAGTGAGAGGTGGTGCCTCAAAAATATCAAGAGGAAGATTCTGATTTCTGCTCAGCAATAGAGATATAAATCCATCTCGGGACACAGCACCGTAGTACCGTCCTAAGGCGGCGACAATTCTCTCAATTGAGCTCTCCAAAGGATTTGTCACAAGAACCTTCTCACCTGAGTGAGATCTGTGGGTATCATTATACTAGTCCCAGGAGGCACCTGCATACACCAGCCAATGCCGCTTGCTGCTGCTATAATCCACCACAGGCGAGAGTTTCCATATGACTTTCCAGCGAGTATATCAAGACGCTCATTCTCCTGAAGAATGTGTTCCTTGACACTGATTGTGCCATTCTCGACTGCCTGACGGATGCTCACGTGCGAGCGCGTGGTGCCATACTGACGCCCACCTAAAATTTTTGTGACATTATCATATCTGCCTAGTGCCATGCTCTATCACCCTGGCTCGACTTCATCACCCGATAGTGCCTCAGAGCTAGTAGAGGCAATTCGTGCAATAACGTCCTGCGTGTTCTCATAAGCGTCTCTTCCCACAGAGTTTGAGTAAGATCCGACATTGTATGCAACACTCCTCATCATGCCGTCAGAGTCAAGACCCATGGGAATGTCGTGGATTGGGTTGAATGTCATAGAAATTTTTATCATCTTTGGCGCCTTCTGCCCATATGATGTCTCCCATGTCGATTCCTGCCAGTTAAATTTCATATCAGTTATAAAACCTGCAAGTCCTCTGCCCCGTGTGGACTCAAATGATCTAATTATTGGATTGTTCTCTGAGCTCAAGAAGTCATGTAAAGCTTGATCGTTGGGAGGTCCGACTGCAGAGGGTGAGGCAGCTGCAGGTGATGAATTCGCAGCAATAAACTGGTCTCGAAATGACTCACGTAGTCTCTCAATTGTTGGGCCTGTTGTCTCAATTTGAGCTATGCTTACCTGATGATACGCATACTCAGGGTTGTCAATTAACCTGAATGACTCATTGACGCTTACAAGATAGTTTACGTCAAAATTCATATCAATAGCAGGAGGTGCGCGCCTGCCACGACGTCGCCTCGATGCCGCACCTGCAGCACCGCCTGTTGGTCGAGGTGATGAAGAAGGAATCGCAGTGCTGTCAGTCACGACTCTTTGAATGGTAACATCAGGAGAAGTTCCAAGATAGTGAACAGCCTGTGCCTCTGGAGGTGCAATGATGTCGGGGCTAGTTATGACTGCTGTGAGTCCTGCCGCGTTCCTCGGAAGGTAACCCTCTGGTATATCAGCTAGACTGACAACATCACCTGGCTGCCATCCCGCGCTTATTCTGTTGTTTATCTGAGTCTCGGCGTATTGATCGGCGCGGCTTCGAAGCTCATCTGAGGGCGGGGGAGTAGGTGGGGGAGACCTGTCCTTTGTCCTGTCCATATTGAAGTATTCAGGATCTTGACCCAGGCCAAACAGACGAGCAATTCCAAATTTTGAGTAGTTTCCTTTGACAATATCACCCACTCTAAGCCTTATCATCGGAGAAGCAGTGGGAATCTGGGAGAAAGGCTGAATAAACCTGTCTATGCCATTCACCATTGTTCTGCCCCTCGAGAACTGGGGATACAACATTGTGACAAGCTTATTGATATTCCAGTACATCACATCGAGATCTTCTTTTGAGGTGGCTGCAACAATAAACTCAAGAGAGATAGACCTCTTTGTGCTGGAGTAGACCATCACCTCATCAATTCTACCATAGCCAGACGTATTGTTATAATTGGCTGAGAACCCGTCTGACAGGTCTGACAAAAATCCATGAAATGCAATAATCTCATTTGTTCTTAGGTCTTGAAAGTAGAAGGGAAGATACTCAGACTCAAGTGTGTCCTCTATCTCTCTCACATACTCTTCTGGCAGTCGATTTTTATTCTCTGATCGAGCTGATGATGACTTTCCACTCTGCAAATTTGGAATTGGCTCTCCCGGCCTGAATGCGGCATTTTTCCAGGACGCGCTGTAAGAAACAGCGTTGCCGCCTGCTGCTGATCGATAGCTGTCGAGCGCTCGCAGGAATGACTCGGGCGCGAGATAGCGTGATCCTGGCGACGAGTGCTTCCAAGCAAGTGCACCGGGATTTGTTCTGCCTATGTCGTGCACATCAGCGTTATTATCGTACTTCACAATCCTAGATTTCATCTGCCTGGTGGCGCCGTTGTACACAATATCGTCGACAATAGGAGTGCTTCCAAAATGTGGCGTAATGTTCGAGTTCAGCACCTGATTGCCCAGTCGAACCATCGCTATCAGGAACTTGTAAATTGCTGAGGAGGTTATTGCCTCTACGATCTTAAAAAAGTCAGATATTGCCTTGACAATGTTCTCACTTGCAAAATTGGAGCCGAAATTCTCAATGCTCTCAACTATCTGCTCTGTGTCACGTATCGCATTCCTGATCACGACTGCGTAGTACCCGGGTGCCATTGCTATATTGAAAGCGCTTTCAAGCACAGATTCAAGTGTAATTCCTGCACCTGGGCTCTGTGAGAGACCAAAGAACGCTCCAATTCCTGCAAATACGCACTCTCCCCAATTGTGATCTGTCTTTGGAATTCCAAAGAGCTCAAGGAAGAACTCTGCAGCGAGATCATCGTTCTTTTTTCCTCTCCTGCCGAGTCTGAGATCGATTGGATTTGAATAGTTGAACTGTTGTCTCTGCCCTGGAATATTTCCAGTGTTAAATAGGAGTCCTATACCTCCGATTAGGGCTGAGAATCCCACTATAGCGAGAATTCCTGCAACTGTGGTTGTTAGAGTGCCAATGGGAAGTGGGCCATCAAAAGGCTCAATATGAGAGTTGAGGACGCCGTACGACTTGTTGGCAAAGACGCTCCACTCAGGATTCTCAGGATTTGTGTACTCCGCCCTAGAGAAATCCCGCATATCTCCGTCTGAATCTGTCACAGGGACATTTCCTGCACGCAAATTGACTGTGTCTATTACAGGTAGTCCCGAAAACTGGCTCAGAGTGGGAAGCAAGGGTGCGAGATTATTCATCGCAGTCATGTCGTTGGTCGAGTCGAGGAGGTCGACACCAGGAATGCCGTGTCCGGTCGACCTTATCATCAGGTGAAGGCCCACCTTCTTGAGGCGGTCCTCAGAGACCTCAGGCGCTTCCTCTGTGGGAATATATGAACCCATTCTTTTCTGGACTGTGTAGCCCATTGACTTTCTGGTGTGATCCTGAATAAAAGCGCGCTCTATTGGATTAAATCGATTCTGTGAAAGCACTGCGGATATTTTCTTTTGAACAGTGGGCGCAGTTGGAGGAACGTCTCCCACTGTGGGTGCTCCCAGGTCCACACTGGCGGCGCGTCCTACGGGCACAATATTGGTCAAGAGAGAGTTTCCGTCTAAGCCCTTTGACCGCTCTGGAGAGCCCACCTTCTTTATGTCTGTCTCCGTGAAGGGATTTTGCCTGGATGCGTACTGTGAGTCCTTTGTGCTGTTAAATCTATCTGCAGCGTCAGGCTGGTATGCTTTTGCTAGATCAAGAAATGTTCCAATTGTGGTTCCTGCAGACTCGACTTGAGATCTCGCTGTCTGCGGATCTGTTCTTGAGGAGAGACCTGTGTTAACAGTTAGACCCGTGCCTTGAAGATCAGCGGATTCGGCTGGAATCTGAAATTTGTTTGGGCCAGACCTGTAGACCGCGCCTCTTGACGCGTTGCTGAGGTAGCTCCCTAGAGTTGATTTTGCTGCGTTCGAAATGTCGTGGTCTGAGTAGGTTCTTAAGAGACCCTCCCGCTGATCTGCGTCTCCTGAGCTTGGAAATCCAGGATTGTAGAGAGACTCAGGATCGACTCCGATGCTGTACCCTGTCTCATTTGTTGACTTAACAGACGCGGCTGTGTCTGCGGCGCTTGAGACCGCTGCTGAATCAGGAGTGCCAATTTGACTTGTCAACGGTCAGTGCCCTTCCTCTTGCTCATTTCCTCAACAAACTGATTTCGTCCCTGCTCGGTGCTAAGTATCTTTTTAAGGGCGTCCTCCAGAAGATCAGAAGCACGCATAATCTTCTGCTGTGTTGTGATCAGCTGCTCTTTAGCATCCTCCTCGACGCCCTCGACGGTGTCAAAAAAAAGCTTAGAGATAGGATCGTGGCGTCGTGAAGAGAGAAATCTCTCAAATGCGGGACTCTTGTTTTTCTGTTCTGTCATCACGCCCTCGATGTGTCAACAGCAAATCTCTTGGTTGGCAAATTTGTCGTGTTGTTAATGCTTAGTATGCCTGCAGCAACCTGCTCAGCGCTCATCTTCACAGTAATATTGACGTTAATCTGCACGTTCTCATGCTCGACAGTAACTCGACCGTCTCCCGTAAGAGCATTGCTGAGCTGAATCACAGTCGCAAGTCCAGGATCGGAGCCCGCACGAATCATAAACTCAGAGATCTCGTTGAACGCATTGCTTGCGCCCCTAATTCTTGACACAATATTATCAGGAAACTCTGAGAACATGTCAAAGACCGCACCGATTCCTGAAATGCTTGTCAGTAGATTGTCTGCAGTGAGAGGCGCAGCCTGCAACGCGGCCTGGAGAGAAGTCATTCCCACAGACACAGCATTAATTACACCAGTAAACGCGTCTGTGAATGAGCTCACAAAAGTTGAAGCAATTCCCTCCAATATGTCAGTGATTGAGTCAATAATGCCGGAGCTGGTGATGATCTCAGAGATGCTTTGAATTCCCACAGTAAATGAGTCAATGATGCTCATGATGCTCGCTTGCGCTCCCTCAATGATGAGGCTGAAGGCTGAGTTAAACGCCTCGAGCATTCTTGGCATGAGGCTAGAGAGCCCATTAGACACGCCGTCGACTATTCCCTCTCCTAGACCAACGCCCTCAGTTGCAGGTGAATTCCAACCAAAAAATTCCTTGACTCCTGTCCACGCTCCAGAGACACTTTCCAGGACCCTGTCCTTGAGAGCAGAAAGTCCTATCACTATTCCTTCGACAATTGAGGAGCCTAGTGCCATGAGCTTGTCGACGCTGAAATACGCAGAGATCGCGCTCCACGCGGACATTGCGACAGAAAGCAGCCTCAGCGGCCAGTCAAGCACAAGCGTCATGATTCCATCGATAATTTTTCCGCCAAACTCTTCAAGTGAAGACGAGTTAAACAGGTCTTTTATAAAGTCCCAGGCTTTCTTTCCGACTTCTAGGAAATCATCTGGGAAGATGCCAAATGCTCCCATCACACCGTCGAGCAGCGCTTGACCCAGCTCGCCCATCAATTTGCTAGGTGATGATATCTGCCAGTAGTCTTTGAAGCTCTTCCATGCGTCATCAAATATTTTATTTGTCTTTTCAAGGAATGAACTAAATCTTGACACAATTCCGTCAATGAGATCAGAACCAAAATTCTTTGCTGATTCCCACAGATCCTGTCTGTATGACTCATCTGTAAAAAAAGACTTTATAGCTGAGAACAGTGCACCGAAACCGTCTACAACAACATCCACAAGAAATCCGCCAAAACCCACTAGCCCAGTACCTAAACCAAAAAGAGCGTTCATAAACATTTTTGCGCCGTCGGTTGCGATCCACAGGACAACCTGTGTAATTCCCCAAATGATTCCCTCAAGAATTGAAAGCCCTAAATCCATAAGCATTGCGGGCAAGTCTGTAATTGAAGTCTGTATGGAACTGATAATGCCATCAAGTATTTCATGAAATCCCTTCCTCACTTTTTCAACGTCCAGAGAGAATATTCCGCTCAAAACGTCTCCGATGCCTTTGAAGAGATTGAAAAAGCTGTCAATGTAGGACTTCGCCGTCTCAACAACACTGTCTAATCCTAAGTCTTTAATAAGGAAATGCTCAATCGATTGATAGATCTTTGCGCCAAACTCTGCGATTGCCTTAACAGCTGGGTCTGGCAAAAGACCTAGAGTTATTGCGTCAATGATTGACGCGACGCTAATTCCCGCCTGCATTGCAGTCTTGCCAAACCTCTGCTGGAGATCAGGGCCAAGAGTGTCAGCGAGCTCTGAGACGCTCATTCCTATTGAGCCTATGGCAATAGCGATAGCAACAGGCCACGTTGCTATCGCTGAAGTCACTCTAGTCAGTCCTTTAGTTAAACCTGTGGGAAGAACGCCAGCAAGTCTAGCGCCAAGCTCTCCAATCTTTGCTGACGCCTTTGTAAATCCTCCTTTGATCGATGCCATAAGGCCTGTCGATGCGGCGCCCTCGACGGCGGCGCCTCCAAAGAGCGCTCCGATCTGTTTTGTGATAAACCCAGTGACTGCGCCTGTGATAGCAGACGCGACTCCCTGAATTATCATCCTTCCAATGACAATCTCGAGCAGTCCTTTACCTGCCTCTATGAGGAACGGGCTTGTTTTTTCAAACAGGACCTTAAACAGCTCCTTTAGCGAGGGCTGTATTCTGGTCCAGAGGGCGACGAGAAGATCAGAGATCGAGTCGGCAAGCTTGCTAAGCATTTCTCCGACGGCAGAGTCAAACTTAGGAGGACTTCTGAGAATCTCGGTAAGGGTCTCAACAATTGAGACAAACCCATCGGCAGCAATGGGAAGAAGGGCCTTAAAAATTTCAAAAATTGCGGTCCCAAACGCCTTCGCACCGCTCATTATCTCAGAAGCGCCAGTGCCTCCGCTTCTAAAAAATTCTGTGAAGGCGGCCTTGAATCTCGCTATAAACTTTTTGACCCCTGCCTTTGGATCTGTGTTCAGGTCACTGAAGAAGTCTGCGAACATTGCCTTAACGTTGTCCATCAGCCTCCCAAATCTTTCTGGGCTAAAGAGATCGGCGAGACCCTTTAGCATGTCCTTGATGCCTGGGAACATCTTCACGAACATCTTTCCCACCTCGACGCCGGCCCAGAACACCTCGCGAAGTGACCTTCGAATCGCTCTCATCACGTCCCGGAACTCCTTGGTCCGCAGGATGCCTCGGGAGAAGCCTTGGACGAACGCGTCGAAGAAGGACTTGAACTGGCTGCCGCCGCTGCCAAACACGCGCTCAATGTTGTCGGCGAGTCGCTTCATCACCTCCACCTGGGTCAGCTGCTTCTTGTTGGACTTATCGCCCGCCTTCTGAATGTCATCGTAGGACATCGACAGGCCGCGTTGGCTAAACGCGAGCTTCGCAGCCTCCTCAGAGAGTCCTGTCTGAGACGCTAGCAGTTTGAGCTCCGCTCGGGTCATCTGGTCGACCGAGCGCCCAGTCTCCTTGAAGGACTTCTGCAGCATTGAGAGCTGCTCCGCGGGATTTGCAGCGTTCATCATCTTAATCGCATCGATGTTCATGCCGAATGACTGGGCGAGCTTGGCGGAGTTCTGCGCGGCGTCCTCGAAGTTCTCAAACTTCCCGATGATGCCCTGGAGCTCCTTCACAGCAATTCCCAGCTTTCGGGCGAAGACAGATGCCTGTCCTAGCTCCTGAACAGACAGGGTTCCGAAGTTCGCGACGTCGGCTGCCATCTCCGCCATGTCCTTGCCGATCAAGTTGGAGTTTATACCAAACTGCTGCCCCATGTTGATCGCCATGGATCCAAACTCACGCATTGCATCAACGGGATCCCTTCCAACAGCCTGGAACTGCTTCAGCATTGCGGCGCCCTGCTCAGCCGTGAAACCGAGTCCCTTGCGGTACACGGCAAGTTCGGGTGCGGAATTCTCAATGATGCTCGTAAAGTTGCCCACAGCGGCACCGAGGGCAGTCATCAGCTCAGCGTTGTAGGCGAGCGCCTTCGCGTAACCGTCAGGGCCGGGGCCGAACACTCGCCTGAGACGGAGTCCTGTTCCGGCGAGGTCTGACGCTTCCTTCCTAAACTGCCTCAGGGCAGAGGCACCCGCCTTTCCCTCGTTAGTGGCAAGAGATCCGAACTGCCCTCTGATCTTCTCCAGCTCAATGAGGATGGGTGACGGGCCGCCTCCCATCTGGGCAAGCCCAATGAGCCCGCCGAGCAGGTCGAAGGGCAGTGCGATGATCGACAGCGCGAGGTTTCCGAGGCCTCGTAGGATGCCGCCGAGAGCAGAGCCCAGGTTTGTCACAATCTCAATTGCGCTCGCAAATCCCTTTACGAGTCCAACTCCCAGGCCGAGGGCTGCACCCTTTGCAGAGCTCATCATGTCAGTTGACTTTTTAACCGCAGATCCAAATAGGCCTGCAGAGTTCGTGCCCTGATTCATGGCACCCTGCACAGCGGCGCCCATACCTCCCGCAGTGTTAGACGTCTCATTCAGGGCGTCTGTGATCCCCTTGAGGCGAGACTCCATCTCATCGAGACCCTCACACTTGAGCGCCTTGCAAAGCTCAATTGCGATCTGGACCTGCCCAGACAGCGACTTCTCCTGTGCCTTGAGAAGGGCCTGGCGCTCAAGCAGGACCTGATTGATCTGCAGCTGAAGGTCTAGCTGTGCCTGTGTTTCCTTCGTGTCAGCCATCTTCTGTCTTTAGGTGCGCCTCATTCTGTAAGTATCGGGCACCTCAGGCTCACCGCGTCACAGAAGCCACTGGAGGCCTGTCACCTCGCGAAATTTTCTGGCAGCTGAGTGCTTCCTCTCGATGAGGGGAACGACAGCTTCGAGGGGCGCGCGGCCCTCGAGCGCCTCGTATAGAGCACGGGAGGCATGTAGGACCTCCTTCAGGGCGCTGATCCTCTCGCCGCTCCCCTTGATCCTCACCTCGGTCCTCTCACCCAGCACAAATCTTGCAGCAGCACGCATAAGGTTCCTGTATCCATTGTCAGACATGCGAATCTCCTGCGCGTAATTATTCAAATCCCAAATTAAGTGAACCGCCTCAGCTTGGAGGGAACCTGAGCACGGGCACGTCCCAGCATTGCACGAGTGTCAGGTGTGTTTGCGTGAGGAGCGTGGCTCTGCCCCTGAGAGGCCTTTAGCTCCTTGTTAATGCGCTTGATGAACCACTCACGCTGCCAGATCGGCAGATCAAAGGCCTCCCGGTAGGAGAAGCCCATGTAGTACATCAAGAGGAAGATGACCTCGAGAAAGAGGTCTTTATCGGTCGGAGTCAGGCCAAAAGAAGGCGGCGCCAATTGGCAGCCTCACTTCCGAGTGCTCGAGGCAGGAGGGGCAGTCCATCCAGGACTTCATCTCAACGCCAGGCTCGTTGACGTCGATGTGCCGCCGGAGGTCGAGGGAGTCGCGCGCTGGCATGCTCCTGCAGAAAGCAGCAATCTTGGACTTATCGGTGATGCCGTCGATGGACTGAATTGAGAACATGAGGCGCTGGGTGACGAGGTTGTCAGCGGACATGCCCTGCTTCTTCTTTCGCTCCTGCGTGACTGCGAGCTCCGCCTCGTCCGCGCCTGTGAGGAACTTGAATCGGATCCGCTTCTTGGAGACGGGAAGGACGAACTCGAACAGGTTCGCGCCCTCCGCCACCGGGCTCACTGTGAGCCGCTTGATCGGCAGCGCGGCGAGGTCGAAGGCCTGCTTGGACCGCTCACCGCAGGCGGGGCACTCAACCTCGACGTTGTAGTCCGCGCCGTAGCCGGTGATCCGGATCGCCGTCATGATGGCATTCCGATCGCCCGTGAGCATCTCATCCGGATCAACCTGCTTGTTGATGATGCATGACTTGAGCAGGTGAGAGATCACGGTGCCCTTCTTGATCAGGGCGCGAGAGGTGAGGATGTCCTCCTCCTTCGCCGTCATCGCCTTGATGTCAATCGTCTCCTGCCTGAAGAGGGGTGAGTCAGTGCCGTACACAATACCAAGGGAGGGCAGGGGCACTGACTCAACTGGGATCTCAAAGTTGAAGTCGTCCTTCAGGACGTTGCGCACCTGGAAGCCGGCTCGGGCGGCATCAGCGGCGGTGAAAACCTCGTTCTTCTCTGCTCTCGAAAGTTCCTCTTCTGACATCTGGACTCCTGTGTTGTTACAACAGGATAAATGTAAAAGTTAAGCAGCACCAGTAAAACAAAAAACGGCGCCTTTCAGCGCCGCTTTAGAGCATGTATTGAGACTAATTAATTATCATCTGTTTTGATTTTTTTAAGAAGCGAAGCTGCACTAGTTGTTTGTGCCGGATCAAGCTCAACTAACTTTTCAAAGGCAGTAGCAAGTATTGCATTATGTGCTGCTGATCTTTTTTCTCCTGCTTTTAGAGCAGTAACAAGAAGACTGAGTTTTGAGTCATCCATTCCCAATAATCCCATCAATGGCTTTAGTGATGAAGCAGCGCCCCCTTGAATTTGGGTACTATCAGCGGCGGGCTCTGCACTCTGGCCTGTCTCACTCTCTCGAATGATCTCCTCACGAATGATCCGACGAAGCTGTCCCGCTGTGATTCTCATGTCTATGCCTCTCTGTAATTGTTGCAAGTGCTCAATCGAGCGCTAGATGCAACTAAATATGATTCCAAATGAGAGAAAGCCAGATCAGCCCTTGAGGATGCATGTCATTGACCCTATCACCAGGATGAGGACGGTGTGTGCGGGGCGGGAGATGAGTGTAAGGTTGGACGGCGCGAGAGAGTGTCGCAGGGGGTCACGGGGTGTCACGGATGGATGAGGAGAGAAACGGGTGCGTCTTCTCAGACCACACTTCAAAAGTCATTCCTTCACTGATCGCATATGCGGATGCAGCATTAAACTTTGCCTGATTCTTAGCGTCTCCAATATGACAATTCGGTTTGAATTCGATGATTACTTTTCTTCCATCGTGATACTCGACCAAACAATCAACTACGTAGTGCCGCACTTTTTCTTCGTGCGTGTACTCAATTCTAAACGGTTCAAATTTGTATGATGCAACATTTTCATCCTTCTCAAGATGAAGTACAGCATTCAGCTCAAAAAGAGAACGATAATAAACAGCACTCGAAGACTTTCTAGGATTTTCGTAGAATCCATGCACACGTGTTGCTTTTGTCAACATGCCATTTCTAATGCACTCTGCCTGTCTAAAGCTCTGCTTGCTTCTATTTACCTCACTTGACCAGTAAGCAGACATATTCTCTGAAATCTTCTTTTTATGGTCGTCGGACTTTTTCTTTCCAGACAGGGACTTAGAGATCTTTTCTGCTCTTTCAGGCGTGTTCATCTTATGAATTATAGCAGCAACTCTTGGATCCTCTTTAGTTAAACCAGTGCACCATCCCTTGATATCGCCGCGCTCCCACATTTTTCGTCGCGTATCTAGACTTTTCTGGAAAGCAGCATCATTGTGGCCCCAGTTGTTGTTCACTCGGGATGCATGGCCCTGGATATAGTCATTGTAGCCCTTCTGAAGGGACATGAATGCTGTGGGCTCTCCGCACCCGCACTTGCACGTGCCTCTCACACCTCCAGACACTACAGAGAGGTATAGTTCCTCGGATGGAAACTTGTGCTGCTTCGCAGCGTGGATTCTAAGGGAGTTTAGGCTGTCAGACTGATAATCGCACTTGGGACATTGCATAATGAATCGCTCCTTGGAAGTATTTTAACCTCCAAGGAGCGATTGTAAAACACAATTGTCGAAGTATTAGGTCTAAAATTGTAAAACGCAATTGTCAAACCGGATCGTGAGCGAGATCTCGGTGGGATCCTCTGTGCCGTAGTCGAGGTCGCCGAACTGCGCTGCGGTGAGGAAGCAGCCCTTCAGGTCCCAGAGCTCAACCACCGTGCCGACGGGGTCGAGCATCTTGAGCTGGCAGTCACGCTTGTAGAAGTCAGCGTAGCCCGAGCGGCCTGACACTGACTCGAAGTGCGTGCGCACCCACTCCATCACCTGCTGCGCGCCGGAGGGAGCGATCGGATCGTACAGGGTGACGGTGACCGCGTCGAACTTGGTCTTGCCTGCAAGGTAGCGGGTCGCGTTCAGGTAGGGCACCTCGACCTCACCTGTGTTGATCGTGGGCCGCGCGGCCGTCTTCATGAGGAATGAGTCGATGCCCTCGATGGCGAAGACCCACCGAAACTTCCTCTTGGGTTCGAATTTATTTGGTAGCATCTCTGAGACTGAAAGCGTATCTGCCATTTTCTTCTCCTAATTTATAGAATTCCACCCAATCTGGATGGCACTACTTTAATTATTGAATTGCACAGGAGTCTGCGCGCTTGATGTAATTGGACAATGTGGAAGTATAATTAGGGTTATGGGAAAGAGATTTGTGTGTCCTGTCTGCCAGTGGTCATCGGGCCGATCATCTCCGTTTGAGGATCACCTCACATCTCACGGATTCAAAGATATCGAGGACGCGTATGTGCGACTCACTCTCAGCGGAGTTCGACCAGAGTGTGAGTGCGGATGCGGCCGGAAGACAGTTTTCTATGGGTGGCGCAAGGGATATTCTCGATTCATCACAGGCCACAACGGGAAAGTATACGCAGTGCACGATGAGGATACTGCAAAGCGGATTATTGAGTCCCGTAGGGTAAAACTCGTGGGAAGAGTGGGATGGTCCCGTGGTCTTACTAAGGAGGGATCGGATGCACTGCGACGTGCGGCGGCGACGAGGAGCGAGACAGTATCAGCTCAGTTCGCCTCGGGTGAGAGGTCTCAGTGGAATAAAGGTCTTACGCACGAGACTTCAAAATCAGTGGCAGACCAGCGACAGCGGCTAATAGAGGGATATGAGGATGGATCCTACTCACCATGGGCGAAGGGCCTCACTAAGGAGTCGGACGAGAGAGTGCTCATGATGAGTCAGTCGGTAGCTCGGACAATGAGGAGTCGTGATGTTCGAGATCGACTGGACGCGCTTAAGAGACTTTCGCACGAAGAGGTCCTAAATCGGTTGTCTGCAGCTGAGGGATCACTAGTTCTTATAAGCGATCCGGATGAGTACGTGAGGGATCGAACTAAGAACCTAAAGTTTAAGTGCGTTCAGTGCGACAGCATTCAGATCAAAAGTCTCATTGAGGCTTCCTCTGGCAGGTGCTCTACGTGCTCTCCTGCCGGCTCTAGAGCGCAGATAGAAGTTGACAGATTTATTAGATCAATGGGAGAAACCACATATGTCTGCGACAGGTCTGTCATCGGTCCTTATGAGCTAGACATTCATGTCCCTCCTAAAAAGATTGCGATCGAGTATAATGGGCTGTATTTTCACAGTGCTCTCTTCAAGGGCAAAAATTACCACTCAAATAAGACGAGACTGTGTGCTGAAGTCGGTGTCAATCTGATTCACATATTTGAGGACGAGTGGCGGGACAAAAGAGACATTTGTGAGTCTATGATAGCACACAGGTTAGGACTCAGCAGATCAACAATGGGCGCTAGACAGTGCAAGACTGTTGTCATTGATCCGCAGAAGAGAAAAAAATTCTTCAATGAGACGCACATCGATGGTGACGTGAAGGCATCTGCGTGCTTTGGCCTCATCAATGAACTGGGCGATCTTGTGGCATGCATGTCACTTAGGCGTCCTCTGCACAAAAAATTCTCAAATCGATTAGAGATTGCAAGATACAGCACAAGGTGTGATACGAACATTGTCGGAGGCTTAAGCAAGCTCACCGCAGCAGCAAAGGACTACGCAAGAAGTCTGGGTTTCGTAGGACTTTTGACCTATGTCGACACAAGATGGGGAACAGGCAAGGGCTACCTGAGTGCTGGATGGGATCTCATTTCACAGACACCCAATCGATTCTGGTGGACAGATGGAAGAGTAAGAATTGATAGATTTAAGATCAGAGCTGACAGACAGCAAGGACTAACAGAGCAACAAGTAGCAGATCAGCACGGCGTTGTGAAGATCTGGGGCTGTCCTAATCTTGTCCTAACTGTTGATGTCTAAAATGAAAAAGGCACCTATTCGGTGCCTCTCTCACATCAAGCATTTAAGTTTCGATCAGACCGTCGCGCCCTGGTTGGTGACCACGAAGTCGAGGGAGACGAACTCCAGGCTGCGTGTGGGCTGGAGGTAGATCTTGCCGCGGATGGTGTTGTTCTCAACGTCCGCCTGTGTTGTCGTGGTGGTGTCGATCTGCACCTTGTACCGATCGAGTCCGCGCTGCGACTGGATCTGCTGCATGATGGGGTTCACTGCAGCGGAGAAACGCGCGAGGGTCTCCTCGCGGTTAGGCTCGAAGAGGATCGCGTTGGCGACGCGGCGGACGCGGCGTCGGACCTCGATGAGGAGGCGGCGGACGTTCACGCGGTCGAGGGCGCTCTGCGCTGCGAGGAGCGTCTTCTGGCCGAAGACCACGACGCCGTCGGTGTCTGGGAAGCTCGTGAGTGGGTTGATGTCGACCTCGTAGAGGTCGTCGAGGTTGGACCTGTTCAGCTTCACCTGTGACTCCAGCACCCGGGGAAGGGCGCCGCGGGTGAAGCCTGCGGGTGCGAACCAGGGGTGTGCCACTGTGTCGTTCAGGGCGAAGGCTCCAAGGACAGGAACCGTGGGCGGCACGACGACGTTTGTGAGCGTCGCGGGATCCTGGACGACGACGTCTGGGTAGTAGGCTGCCGCGAAGCTGGTGTCCATGTTGCGGTCAGCGAACCTGTTGACAGTGTAAAAGACCGAGGGGAGCTGACCGGATCCTGTCACGTAGGCGTTCACCTGATCCTTCTCCTCGATGTCCATGATGAACAAGGCGTCGAACCTGTTCTCAACCGCGTTGATAGCGTAGTCTGTGACCGAGTAGTGCCTGATGCCTGGGACGGCGAGTAGCTGGATGTCTACGTCCGCCTTCTCTGCCATCACGTCGATCGCCTTGCGGTAGGAGTTGAGGGTGGGTCCCTCTATTCCGCCCTGACCTGCTGTGCTGTCGAACTCTCTGCGAACAGCGATATCGGTGTACTTGCTCTTCTGACCGTCAAACAAGTTGTCTCCATTGAATCCGCCCTGGACGAAGAATGAGAACTTGAGGTACTTCCTCGTTGGGATGTGATCGAAGTCCTTGGAGGCATCTAGGAACCGTGTGACCGAGGAGGAGAAGGCCGTGCCGTCCGCGTCCGTGAGCGTGGAGGCGAGCGCCGCGGTCCTGCGGTAGGAAGCAGCCGCCCACCGTGTCTCAATGGGACGGTCTGTGGATCCTGTCACCACCTGCACGTTCTCAAGGGTGAAGAGGCTGTTCTGGAACTCGTCTGAGTCGAGAACCATGCCACCGTCGTCGCCGAGGCCCACAGTCTCACCAATGTGGACGTTGCGGAAGTCCGTGTGGAACCGTGGGAAGTACCTCGTGTACGCTGAGCGCGATGAGTCAGAGCCTGCAGTGCCGTTAGGATCTGTCACGCTGTCCTTGATCTCGAACTGAACGCCCCATGTGAGAGCTGCAAGTGCCTTCTTGTTGAGGCCTGTGCCCTTCGCAACATTTCCGCGGAAGGGAATCGGTGGCGTCTGCGCAGCCTGGAGCTTCGCGTTTGTGATGCCCGATGACCCCGTGGTGAATCCGTGAAGAGCAGCATTTCCTGCGGCGTTCGTGCCCGACGTGAGGAGGAAGTAGGGACCGCGGAATCCGACTGGGAGCGCTGAGCTGTCTATTGAGACCCTCTCGACGTCCGCGTCCATCTCGACTCTAATGTACTTAGACACATTTGGGTAGGATCCCTCTACACGAAGCTTCTGCGCTCCGAGGCGCTGATCGAAGTCGAAGTAGATGTGCTGGTCACCCACGATTCTCGCAATGTACCGATCGGACGATGGATCGAGAGTGAGCGCCTTAAAGGACTCGAGAACAATAGGATCCTCATCAGTGTCGTAGAAGTCACGCACAAGAAGATCGAAAGTTCCGTAGGGGCTATTCTCATTTCTTGAAGCAGCGATATTCTCAACTGTGATCTTAAAGAGGTCATTTGCTGAGGCACCGTCGTCTAGGGCGTGGACCCTGAACAAGTTCTTGTTCTTGCCACCGAACTTCTGTGACACTACAAAGGGGGAGAAAGCAGTGCGGTACCTGTCCCTGTAGTTCTCATAATTGGGAATTGATGTCGTACCAGAGTTATACGTCTGCGTTCCTGTGAGTATGAAAGCTGCTTCTGTGAGGCCTGCGCCCGACTCGGGACCTGTCTGCTGGCCTGACGCTGTGACAGTTGCGAGGGCAGGGTAGACATCCCACGACGCATACAGATAGTGTCCCGCCTCCTCAATGCGGAGAGGATCTGTGTTAAGGACCCTTGAGATGTACTGGGCAGACTTAGGATCGAATGACGCCGTGATCACGTTGCTGTATCGAGCTGTTGGAACGAGGCCGTTCACAAATAGCACGAAATCAGACCTTCCGTCAGTCGTCACAACAGTTCCGTGGTTCGAGCCTGCGTCTGTTATTCCTGTTGTTCCGCTCGATGCGAAGGAGCCTGATGCCATGTAGATCGACGAGGGAGAGTTGTTGGACGAGAAGGACGATGAGAGGCCCAGCACGACGCCTGAGGCTGCCATCACAACAGCGCGTATGATAGGCATTGCCTTCGAGGTCTCGATCCCAGATTCCTGGAAAACTGTGGAGCCTGCCGACTCCGACATGAAAGCTCCGAGGAAATAAGCGCGGCCCGGAGCGCCCTGAAGACCTGCTGCGTATGCACCCACGTAAGGATTCGCGCCGAGGTCTCCACTCGCCTGCACCTGCTTCTCACCGACAACAAATCCAGAGTAATTAACACTGCCCTTGTTGTTGCCTGTGGAAGACCTTTTGAGGCCGTCTCCAACACCGAGCACTCTCACATAGGTTCCTGCGCGTGCATTCTGAAACCACTCGTACATTGCAAGTGGACCGAACTTCTCACCATCAGTTCCCCCAAACTCGGCAACGAAGTCCTGGTAGGTTGCCACAGTGATTGGCACGAAGGCACGACCCTTCTGCGCAGTTCCAACGACTCCCGCGGGAATTCCCTGGGGCGTGACGTTAGCAGGACCACTAAGGTCTATCTCCCTCGTGCTCACACCTGGACTCTTGAAGGTAAGCTCAGCCATTATTCTTGCTCCTGATTGCTAAGTTCTGTTTATAGGTATTCATCACTCGAAAGACACGCCGCTGTTTGTGACGATGAAGTCGACAGAGATGAACTCCACGGCGCGTGTGGGAACGAGGATGATGCGACCGTTCATCCTGTTCGCTTCGACGTCGAGATCTGTGTTATTTGTCGCATCGCACACGATCCTAAACTGCTCGATTCCTGACTGTGACTGTATAAGGGAGAGCAGGGGTGAAACTTGGCTCACGAACTTTGCGCGGGTAGCTGCATCATTCTGCTCGAAGAGAAGCCTCTTCGCGACGCTCGAGACTAGGCGCTTAACCTCAAGAAGGAGCCTGCGCACATTGACGCGATCGAGAGCAGACTTCGCCTGCTGGAGTGTCTTCTGTCCGAAGATAACGAATCCTCCCGTCGGGAAGGATGCGATCGGATTGATGCGGCCATCATACAGGACATCACGCTCCTCAGAGTTGAGACGAACATCGATGTTTGTCACCTCAGCGAGGGCACCGCGGTTAAATCCAGCGGGAGCGAACCAGGGGTAGGAGACCTTGTCGTTGAATGCAAGAGCTCCAAGAGCTGCAACTGTGGCAGGAACTCTCACAGGTCGATTGTTGACTGGATCCTGGAGAAAGACGTCTGGGAAGTATGACGCAGCGTAATTATTGTTGATTGCCCGAGAATCAAACTGCTCAGTTGTCTCTCTAACATCAACCTTCGTCGTTGAGTCATCGAACAAGCGATTCGAATCAGAGTCGTAGTTAATGACATCCATGAGGTAGATCGCCATGCTGTAGTTCTTGGTGCGCTCGAGAGCGTAGTCAGTGACAAGCACATCCCTAATGCCTGGAATTGCGAGGATGTTGATGTTTGATGCCACTGTGTCAGTCATGATCTTTGTAGCAACACGGTATGCAGAGACAACGTTATTGTCCTTGCCCTTGCCTGACATCCCTGCGTTGTTTGTTCCAACGAGTCCAAGTCCACCTATGTAAGTGTCTCCTGCTTTGCCGCCTGAGTCTGAGGAGGATCCTCTGTCAGTTAGGAGGCGATTGTCCTTATCAAGAATATTGACACCGTCGAATCCTCCGTAGAACATCGTTGTGAACTTGTTGTACTCCTGGAACCTGTTGAAGACTGACGCAGCGCTGTGTATCAGTGTCGCCATTGTTATGCGCGAGAAGATACCATCAGACACAGTGTAGGTAACAGGATCGGGCTCAGCATTTCTGATGTATGCTGCCTGAAGCATGTGCTCCTTTGCTGTGCCTGTGAGATCGGTTATGTGTCCTCCCTGCAGCTGATTGTAGAGAGCTACGCGAGAGAGCGAGAACTTATTGTTATTGAACAGATCCTCAGCAGCGCCTGTCACAAGAGTATCAAGCTTCTTGATTCCCTGAAACTTGGAGTAAGCGCTGATGATGGGATTAGGCACGTCAGACACGTTTGTGTTTAGAAGTGCATTGTCAACTGTGCCTGTTAGAGGCATTCTCTCAAATTTTACACCCCAGTAAAAACGATTGTCAACTCGCTCATTTATTCCAGGTTCACCGATCCAAGCAGGGGATGTCTTCACGTCGCCTCTTGTCACCTTGAAACGCATCGGAAGCGGTGGCACGATAGACGATGTAACGTGAGTGGCACCTGTGCCTGCAAGCGTTGCAAGCCTGTTCACTGCAACATCGCCTATCGCATTTCCAAATCGATCAGAGATAACTGACACCGCGGTGTCAGTGAGTGTGTTGTTTGTCTTGAGGGAAGGAACACCCCTAAATCCGAAAGGTAGGGCGCGCTTCGGCACTGTTCCGTTCTCAACAGCGCCGTTCATCACGATCCTCACTCTGGATGATCGATTTGAATACTTTCCCTCGACGATAAGACGCTGCTCATCCTCATTTGTCGTATCAAAGTTGAAGTAGACCTTCTTGTCTCCGATCTTTCTAGCAACGTAATTGTCACTCTTAGGATTTAGGTTGCAATCAGGATATATCTCGATGATCTCAGGAAGTGTGTCAACATCCGAGAACCTGCGAATCTGGACGTCGAAAGTTCCAAACTCATTCGCTGGATCAAGGGACTTGCGAATATTGGCAATAGAGACCTTGTATTCTTCATTTGATACTGCGCCATCGTCAATGGTCTCAAAGTGAAACAGGTCATACTCGACAGTTCCGAAAGGCTGTGAGATGATTGCAGTTGTCTTTGGCGTCGTGTACCGAGTGTTAAACTTTCCAAAGAGATTTCTGTAAGCTGTTGTTGTATCGCCGCCCGATGTCGATGTGGACGCCGACCCAGAGAGAATTCCGACAGACCCTGCAGTGGTAGAAACAGCGGCAACCTCATTCTCAACTGGAAAGTCGAGGTAGAGAAGGTGCTCGGTCTCCTGGAACTTATCAGGATTTGTATTGAGAATCTTTCCAACGTAGTGCTTGCTGGTGGGGTTCAAGGACGCAGTCAGTATTCTTACGCCGGGTGCACCCTCATCGTATGAGAAATTAAGTCCTGACGACGAAGTGAGCGCAAGCTTAAAGTAGGGCTCACCCAGAGCTCCGTTACCAACGTTTGCGACAGAGTCTCTTGAGGCAATGTGGGATGCCCATGCCTGATCGAAGTTCATCACCTCGAACCGAGATCCTGTTGCGGTGAACAGAACAGCTCGAACGAGATTAACCCTGTTGTCTCCGGCAGCGCGCTCGCTGAATGACTTATTATCGCTGAATATTGGATAGCCGTAAGTCTCATCAACGGGAATCTCGTGACGAGCGCAGAGGAACTGAACAGCACCTAGGTGTCCGCCGCCGATATCGCCGGCTGCAACTGCAACAGCCTCTACCTTAAATCCTGCGTTCTTCACAGTGCCTTGAATTTCAGTAGTGGACAGATCAGCGTCAGTCTGATTTGCACCTGCACCAAGAACCCTCATAAATGTCACAGCATTCCTGTGCTTCAGGAACTCACGCACTGCGTAAGGTCCAAATCTCTCAGGATCAAGCGTGCCAAATCTGTTTTCAAAGTCAACGAACGTTCCAAGTGTGACTGGAACGAACGCGGGGCCCTTCTTTGCGGTGCCAACTACTCCAGCTGGAATTCCGAGCGGCGATCCCCGACGGGCGGAAAGATCAATCTCCTGCTCAAAGAATCCGGGGGATCTAAATGTCTGTTCAGGCATCGAGTAAACTCCTTACGAACGTATTCTCTTCTAAGTATGGAAATCAAGATGATAGTTCCAGCTTTAGAAAAATGTAAAAAATGATTCAGATGTCCTCTAGCTTAGGAATTAACTGCTCTCTAAAAACAGTCTCTCCCTTTCTAGGATTCACAGACTTAACGGTGAGAATGTTGTTCTTCTCCTCGCCCGTGAAAACATTTCTATTCGTGACGACAGTCCTCAGCGTGGAGTGAAAGTCACGTGTGTTATAGGACCCCACCGTCGCGCTTCCCCTGTCGTTGTGGTAGTCAAGAGAGGTGACAGCGTCCTGTGGAGACTTTGCCGCGACTCCTGAATCAGGCAGATCATTTGTGTCGCTGTAAATGTCCTCAATCACAAAGACGCTCGGATCATTTCTCTGGGGCGCAGGAGATCCGATGTATGTCCTACCTGCAATGCTGAATGTTCCAAACTCGACGCTCGGAGCAGAGACATACCGTCTGACATACGCGGGCGACCCAGGATACTCGGGCGCGATGATGTAACCATTCACCTTTATGTCAAAGTTGTACTTGAGAATACGCTCCTTGTCTGTATACTCGTCAGTGTTGTTCTCGGGAGATATATCGCTTGCAACATACCCGACAAACCAGTAGCCCTTAGAAGTCTCAAGCTTAAATGTCCGCCTGTGGTTGTTCTGGTAGAGGCTCATCAGTGTCATGAGCATCTCATTCATCTCCTGCGTGTACTGTGACCAGAGTGATATGCTGTAGGTCGCCGTGTAGTACTTGACAGGTGGGATCGTCAGCGTCTCATATATGTTGTTAGAAAGCTGGGGCCGGAGAACCTTGCCCACCCTGCTCTCAGGAGGCTGCGGCACCTGTTCCCTTCTTGTTCCAACTGTGCCAGGAAGTGATCCAGATCCTGCACCGGTGAGATTGTGAGCAGAGGATGCCACCTCATCCTGATTCTCAAACTGATTCTCATTGATCAGCCTCTTGTACAGGGGACTGTCCTTCGAGAGACGACGCTTGATCACTATGGGCATTGCCTGTCCTGGGCCTATCCCATTATCGGGGTCCTGTGTTATGCTGCCCCTCGTGATGGATATTAGCGGAAGTATCAGCGCACCGTGATCATCTCCCCTGTCGCTCAAAGGAATCTTTCTTCGGAGGACAGCGAAGCGCTCGCCTGTGGCGAATATCACAGGTATCCTCTTGCTCGCCCTTCCCTGCTTGCTGTTTGACTGCATTGGAAGCTGCTTGTCAAAGAGGTTGAACACAGCGCGATCCACGTCCTCGATAGTGCAGGGAGGAATCTTAAAGTCAGTGGGAGAGTCAGTCCCCTCAAAGCCTCCCGGCACTGTGTTGGGTGCGTCCTTGATGTCGCGCCTTGTGCTCATCACTCGTCTCCATAGAAGTATGAAGTAGTCTCTTCGCCCTGTTCCTTCACCTGCTTGGGACCTGTGAGCGGTGGATCCAGCTTTCCGTCCTCAACAAGCGCGCGCTTATCGTTGGTCTCTCCTGCCTCATTCACAGCGTATCCGCGCTGCTGATCGAACACCTTCTGGACCGCACCCTTGTCGAGATCCTCCTCAGCAGTGGGACCGTTTGGTGTCTGATCGATGAGACCCTTGCGTGCCTGATATCCTGTAAGGATCTTTCCAACCTGGTGCTCTATCTGCCCATAGACCTGCTTCTCTATGACAACAGAAGTGATCTCAAAGTACTCTGTTCCATAGCTGAAGTAGTCTCCCATCTTCACCTTTAAGTCCTTGTCCAGGAGATCACGTGTGTGCAGGTAGACCTTCAAGACCTGAATTGCCTCAGTTCCAAACTTTGTTGATGTCACTGTGGGCTGCTGCCACTCAACTGACGCCTCTATCTCTATGGGTGGATTGAAGACCTTCTGCCTCGACTCCTCGTACACATCATGCACACTAGAGAGGTCCTCGCGCACTCCGTAGTAGAATATCTTCTGGCCCCTGACGTCCTTCGTTATCTCCTTTGTCAGGTCACTTATGAAGTCTATCTCTCTAGGTGTTATGAATAGTCTTGCCATGACTTATCACCCGACAATGATCGCTCTGCCGTTTGGTATCGGTATGTTGCGCAGGATCTTCTGGAGGTTGTCGACCTCAGTCGCCTTCTGCTCAATCAGCTTACTGTATGTAAGGGAGTCGAGCATCTCCTTCAGCTGAGTTGTGAGCTCAGTCTGCTCTTCTCTTCCCTGGGACACTAGATCAGAGCCGTTAAGGGTTAGATCAGATCCGGGAATTGGCACGGTGGAGAACTTTGACCTTATGAGACCCAGCAGCTCCTTGCTCAGCGCGAGGCAGTACTGGCGAATCCACTGGCGACCTATTGAGTTTAGATTGCCAAAAGAGATGTTTCCGAACGGCACATTTGACAGATTATTGATTCCGTTTATTGTGCTGTCATTATAGGGTGCATTGAAGGGTGTCGCGCCAAATTGAACTCGAATCCAGAGACGCTGCGGGTTGTCCTGAGTGGGTGTTGGAAAGAGGCGCAGCTTCGTTCCAACAATTCTATACGAGTAGTGAGACCGCCGCACTCTTGCGGAGACATTGAGCATGCCGCCCCGTAGGACGTCCTCGAAAGTGGGAAGAATGTAGAAGACAGTCTCAGGCGTGAAGGACTCGAAAGCAAACTCATTGTTTAAGTAGTTAATTGCAGAAGTTGTGTCAAAGAATCGGTACGCTGCCTGGGGTGAGAAGTGGAACACCTCCATGATCTTCATTCTGGTGGTGGGATTATTGACGCTGCTTGAGAATATGAGGTTTCCTCCGCTGTCCTTCAGTGTCTCATAAATGTCATAGTCCTGCTGGTGCTGCACAAGCTGAATTGATCCAGACAGGGCGGTGTATGATCCACCCATTCCTGACTCCATCGCGTAGGGCTCAGCCTGGCGCAGCATATACTCGAGGTTCTCGCGTGGAAGCTTCTGCTCAAATCCCGATAGGGTTCCCGTTGACGCCCCGAGCAGGTTCAGCATCTGAGACTTCGCCTGGTACTGATTGACGAGGGCGCTGTACTCGAGGCACGCCTCCTCGAAGCACGCCCAGATCTGCTTCTTCGTGAGCTCAACAGACAGGATATCGTCTCCCAGCTTGCGCTTAACGAACACCACCATCGCGTCGGCCTCGGTCTGGAAGGCGGCGTCGGTGTCGAAGAATCCGAAGGGCGTGGGCCCGACTGTCTGTATGAATGTTGCCACCTTCTATCTCCTCATCACCTGTCTATAAAGCGAACTAGCAGCGCGAACACCGCCATCAGGAACTGGACCACGGCGAACACCGTGATCGCCTTTGTCTTAAACATCTTGAGATCCTCAACCTGCTTGACGATCTCCTTCACCTGGGTGGGCGTCGCGGCATCATCCATCTTGGACTTCCACGCCTCGAGGTCCTTCACCTTGTCCTCGCGGACCTGCATCTTGGCTATCTCCTGCTTCACGCTCTGGATCTCAGTGCGAAGGGAGTCAATGCTGTCTGCCAGGGTCTCAAGCTCCTTGAGGACCAGCTTAGAGTACTCGTTCCAACCGTTCTGCCTGCGGTCAGTGCTCGGATCGTCGCTCATTTTTCTGCCTCCTCCAAAAGCCTCTTAATAACGCTCGTGCCTGCCGCATCGCGGGCGGCATCCTTCAGTGCCTGGACCTCTGGATCTCCTCCGCCGCAGGAGGACTCAGAGATCTGGCACAGGAGAGAGAACATCCTGTAGTTCGCGGTCAGGTCCCAGGAGACACCGATCACTCCTGCGCACTTGCCGTCCTCCTTAAACCTGGGTGTGAGTCGCGTCCATATGTGGGCACCCTCGATCGAGCTCAGGAAGCTCAGCTGCTTTCCCTTGAGGGCACGCTTGAAGTGACGCTCGACTTCACGCTGCAGGTCTGGGCACTGGTAAAGCGATAGGACCTTAACGGGCACGGGATCGGCTGCGGGCGGCGGCACTGACCAGCCCTTGGAGCTGCTGCCGGAGATCCTCTGTGACACGCAGAGGCCCTTCTCATCGGCAAGCCATATGGCAACCGGTATTGGAAAGTCCTTGAACACAGCCTCAAACAGGGAGGCATCCCTCTTGAGGCCCACATCCCTGTCCTCCAGCTCCTCGACGAGGCTCTTAAGTTTAAAAAGGCTCTCACGGCCAGACTTCGTCATGCACACACTCCAGCGTAACGGGGCGCTAACACTTAAGTATTAAGTTGTCGGTCCAGAGGCTTAAAGGATGTAAAACTAAAAAGGCCGCCTCGCGGCGGCCTCTCCAGTTGTGTTCAACTAACCTAGATGGTTAGTTGAGACTTGTCAGATGATATTGAGGTCAAGCACAGTCAAAGTGCCGTAGAAGTCCGACCGCACCATCTTCTTGCCGTACCGAGTCATCACGCCCTTGCGGGGGGTGAAGTCGTCAGGGTTGAAGATCGTGGGGGTGACGATGAGTGGAACGTAGGGCGCGTAGACGAAGCCGGTCTCGAGGTAGGAGCCGCCCTTGTAGCCGACGAGGACCTTGTTCCGTGGGAAGTAGGGGTCCTTGTAGACGGTGAAGCGGTTCGAGAGCGTGCCCACCTTCTCGCATCCGATCGACATGGGCGAGGAGACCTGGCCCTGGCCGTCGAGCGTGTAGGAGGGGCGGTAGTACACCGAGGCCTCGAGGATCGTCGCGAGGTCCGGGCCGACAACGATGAAGTTGGCGGAGCCGCGGAGCGTCTTGCGGTGGATCTGGTTCGCGACGTCGATGATCGTCTCGACGAACGTCTCGTACCACTCGCGGACCGTGCCGGTGAAGGCCGGGACGGGAGCCGAGGTCGCGCGGAGGACCTCTGCGCCGGTCGCCTTGTTGACGAACTTGCCAGGAGCGCGGCTCCAGTAATAGTTCGCGCCGCTCGCCTGCGTGAGGAGGTCGTTGAGGATCTCGCGATCGAGCTCCATGGCGATCTGCTCGGACAGGATCTGCGTGAGCTCCACCTCAGCGTCGAGGCTGTGGTACGCGTTGAGGTCCTGAGCGAGCTCGGGGGACCACTTCGCGCGGAGCTTGCGGGTGACCGCGGTGACGGCGATGGACTCGACCTTGATGTCGATCTCGGGGATCGTGGGCGAGGTCGCGGATCCCTGATCGGCCATGTTGGACTCGAACGCGGGAACCGTGAGTGTGGAGCCGTCAGAGCTGTCCACGTTGAGGCTTGAAGCGACAACGAAGTCAACGTTGAGGGTGTCAACAGAGGCTGCAGCGTTCGCGCCTGAGACGACCATGAGGAGCGCCGCATTCGCGTCGCCGGGCTGAACGAGGGGATTGTCAACGAAGCCGTTGCCGCTCCACGTGCCGAGGCGATTGAGGCGGCGGACGTTCATCACGTTGGAGCCTCCTGCCTGGATCGTGGGAGACACGCCCTTGTACACTGTGCCCGCGCCGCCGCCAGCCCTGTGGAGGACGAAGTCCTTCACCATCGTGCCGTCTGAGGCTGAGAAGTGGAGAGCGGTGTAGCTGACGACGACCGCCGTGTAGACGCCGTCGCCCGTTGCTGCGCCGGGGCCGTTGCTGTTGCCCTCGACCGCGTCAGCGACCTGAGGATCGAAGCCGAGGAGCTTGCCGTCGGAGCCCGTCGCGTGGAGGACCCTTGCGTTGCTGAACGTTGTCGTTCCGCCGAAGGCGCCTGATGCGAGGAGCGTGACAGTTCCCGTCTGCTTGTGCACGCGGGAGAAGCCGCTGCCGACGAGGTCGTACTGTCCGCCCACAGCGAGCGATCCGGAGCGGATTCCGCGACCGGTTGGGCTGCTGTAGATCGACTGGCCCGCGACGTAGGTGCCTGTGCCCGAGCCGTCGTCGCCCACCGTGTTGCCGTACGTGTAGTCTAAGTAGAAGAGCAGACCCGAGGGAAGGCTCATCGGCTGGACCGACACAAGCTCGTTGGCGACGAGGCCACCGAACACGCGGCGAACGATTGGGAAGGCGATGTTGGAGAAGCCGCGGAGATCGCCCGAGGAGGTGAGGTTTCCGCCGCCGGTTGAGAGCGTGGAGGCCTCCTTTAGGACCTGCGCTGCCTGGTTCTCGAGGAGGCGGGCCATGTTCTCACGGCCGGTCTCATTGAGTCCACGAAGGAGTCCCGTGCGGGACCACTTCTCGATGAGACGCTTATTCTGCGTCCCGAGGTGTCGCTGGCGGATGCCCTCCGTCAGCTGCTCAAGTGTGAAATTATTAGACATCTTCTATCTCCTTAACGTTAGTGAATTGATCTCAATCTTTCTTGATTCCTGCTAGGAGCGCCCAGCGATCTGCTCCAGCCGCACCCTCAGCCACTGGCTGACCTGAGCGGGCTGACTTTGAGGAAGAACCGAGCACCCTTAGATCACGCCCCTCTGTTAGACCACCCCTATTGGTGGGCTTGTTGAGGGAGTCTGTCAGGCTCTTGTAAAGAAGCTTCGCCTCACGTAGCGTCTTGGCATTGTCTATCGCCTCAACAATTGCACGCTGCTGCTTAGCTGAAAGGTCTCTGTTCTGCATCAGCTTGTTCGCGTAGAGAAGCTTCGCGTTGAAGAGGTTCATCTCAACGATCTGCTTCTTGAGCTGATCAGCAACATTTCTGTAGTCCTGCACCTGGCGGCGGAGGACTGCCGCCTCGTTGACGGCGGGCTTGGCCACACGGGCCTCTGCCATCTTCGCGGTGGACTTGATCTTCTTGACGGATCCAAGCTCATCAGCGAGCGCGTTGAGGAGCGTCTCCTCGTCGACGTCAACAAACATGTCGTCGCCCGCCTTGCCGCCGCCGAAGGAGGAGGCGCCGGATCCTGCGACTGCGTCTGCCTCGTGGAGGCTGCGGAGGCGCTTGAGCTCACGACGAAGATCCGACTCTGCGATCTCGTATGTCTGGCCGTCATCCATCTCAACCACTGCTCCCTCGTCCTCGGTGCCCTCGCCCTCAGTGCCCTCGCCCTCGGGCTCGGCGGTGCCTTTAGGAACAACTTCCATTCCAAGTGCGTCTGCAAGATCTTTCAAAGCAGCTTCCACCTCCGGAGAGGCTTCCACAGGCTCATCAGCATCAGGGGGCGCATCAGCATCAGCAGGCTCATCAGCAGGTGCCGCATCAGCGGGCGCCATCATATCGTCTGCCTCTTCGGCCTCGAATAGGAAGTCGAAAACATTCTTGTTATTCCTCCGTGACATATCTTTCATCTCCTTGATAATTGAGCTTAATAGCTTTGTCTCGAGAGGAACACCTCCCGCAGTTCTTTCGTTAAGTATGACCTGGCGCTGAAGCTTTACTGCGTCGCGCGCCAGAGACTCGAATATTTTTGCGATCCGAAGCTTCTGGTCCTCTGTGCCCGTGCTTCTCGCCTCTGCGATGGCGGCCTTGAGAACTCCGTGCCTCTTTGAGAGGGCAGCGACCTCCTGCTTAAACTTCCGGGAGGCGGCATTCCCAAGTCGTCGGGCCACAGCCTCGTCGAGCTCGTCATCTGCCTCAGTCCTGTGAATCTCAATCTCAACATCACCCACCTTGAGCTCGACGCCGTCCTCAGAGACCTCAAGCGAGGAGACAGGAGAGGCACCGGCCGGTGGGGCGCTGGGTGCCATTGCGGGTGGGGGCATTGATGCAGCCATCTGGGGTGGCATCAGGTCTGATCCCATTGAGTCCATGTCAAGTGTCTCAGGTCCCTCGGGCGGCATCTCCATGTCCCCACCCGCCTCTGCATCGTCGTCGTCCTCCTCATCCTCTTCCTCATCAGTCGGATCCATGAGGTCATCCTCATTTAGGGGACCTGCGCCGAGGAGCTCCTGCTCGATCAGCTTCCTGATCTGTGGAGTGACTGCGTCGATGATCTTGTTCTTAGCGTTCTGCTCGGCCATCTCAGTGAGACGGCGCGCCTCAGCAATTGCTTCCTCATAAAGTGTCTGGCTCATGTTTGTCTCTCTTGCTGCTATGGTCAGTAATTAAGTATGATTGATGCTGCTAAAAAACCTGCAGGCACAGACACTACTTATCATCTGTGCGAGCAGGCTTTCCCTTCTTCTTGCACCGTCGGGCTCCCTCGCGCCTCTTTCGACGCTCCTTCTGGCCCTTCGTCTCATGATGGAACTGCTCCAAGTGCTCACGGAGGATTCCCTCGTCCTTGCACTTGCGAAGAAATCTTCTTATCATCTGCTCGAGGCTCCTGATGCTTGGGTCATCTGAATGCACCTCAACATTGATTGGACGACTCACGCTTCACCCCTTGATCGCTTCTGAAGAAACAGGAGAAGGTCAGACAGCGTCTTTGGCGCGAGATCTGCATCCTCCTCCTCATCATTAACGATGTCTGGTGGCGCGTGGCTCCAGCCCTGAAGGGTCCCTGTCCTTCGATAGTTGCCAGGTGTGAGGTACTGGGCATGCCCCACATTTCCGCTGAATCCTGTGCCTGATGTTCCGAGCCCCTTTTTCTTGTAGAGCTGCGGAATGGGTGTCATGGACCGAGCAAGCGTCTCCACCTCCGCGAGGACTGCGTCTGTCCTCCAGAAGCAGTCTGATAGTTTTGTGTTTCCTGCAGCGTAGTAGAAAGGGTTCACTTTTCCGATCGCCAGCGGATCGTTGGTCATGTAGTTTCCCGTCTGCACCTTATGACCTATGGCGTCCAATGTGTCCTCATCGTCCTCCAGATCAGCAAGATCAAACTCATAAGGATCTTCATCAGTGTATGGATAGGTGGACTGCAGCGACCGCTGCACATGAAAACGAGGGACGACCAGGCCGTAGCCGAGACCGTCCCTCGAATCTTGCGCACCAAATTTAGCGTAGTGCGGCATCAATCACATTTCAACCCTCAGACGTCGTGCTAGACCGTCCTAGGACGTAATCACCGAGCGTCTGCCCGGCGATCCTAGCGGACGAAGCGTGAGGAGAGAGACGAGATCCAACGCCTGTGCCGTATGCCTCACTTGGAGTCTGTCCAAAGCCTTCCGGAGGAGCGGGCTTGTCGGCATCATTCTGTGAGCCGGGGCCAGGAGAGGCAGGATTTGGGACGTACGCGCTTGGAATATTCAGCGCGGCCGTATCAACATCACCCATGTCAGGAGAACCAATATAGTCCATATTGAACGTGCCAAATGTGTGACCACCGTCGCTTGTCACATTGTTCACAACATTGCTTTGAAAATACTCACGCCGCTCTTCAACGGTTACAACGCCACTATAAATTGGACTTGCAGGATACATGGCCTTGATCTGTGTAGTGTCAGAGGTGCTAAGTCCTCCTAGACGACCTAGTGATCTCGCAGTCACATCAATATTAACGGTTCTCTGTCTATGTGTCGGCATTGCGTTCTCCTATGCTTATGTGCTACTTGCACATAAGTATGTGATCACTTAAAGTTCTTTGTGACGCGAGCGAGAATTGTGCGCTTGGCCTCTTGAATCTTCTGGAGCTTGTCTGCGAGGCGCTTCTCGTGAATCTTGAGGGCCTTCATGTAATCGATCTCCTTCGCGAGTGTCGAGGCAAGGTCCTCGGCGTCGACCTCGGCAGCAGAGATCTTGTCAGCAGACTCCACGCCTGCCTCGATCGGATCCTTGCTCTTGCTCTCTCTCATCATCTTTGCCTTCTCCTCGAGAACGATCTTTCTAAGGAGCGCGGGTGTAAGCTTGCGAACAGTTGTCATGTGATTCTCCGGTGTGAATTTTAGACTGTAGTCTCTACAGCGACATTAATAGGTATGCACTATCAAAAAAATCATCTTTTCTTTGGTGCATCAGAGAAAGCCAAAGTGGCCCAATTTTTTGCACCATCAGAGAAAATGTCAATCGAGGAGATGTCCTGACCGGGGGCGGCAGTCTCCGCAGCAGATGCTCTTCCCGGCGCAGAGTCGGCCTGAATCTGCTCCTGCAGTGTGGTGGAAGCCGTGTCTGAAAATATCTCAGACATGACAGGATCTGACGTGATGCTCCTGATGCTCTCGTTGATAGCAGGAACCGCCCTTGAAGGTGTGACTGCCTTTGTCTCTTTAGCGGGAATCTTTCCGTATGATATCGCGTTGAGTGCAGAGCTCTGTGATCTAAGTGGCGTGGGAGCGGACTTGGGCTGTTGAGTCCTTGCAGCCCTCTCAGTTATCACCGGGACACTTCCAATGCCCTCAGATAAAATCTCTACTAGGCACTCCTTGACTAGGACCTTCAGATCATTTCTGCTAAACTTGCTCATACTGGTTCACTTTTTCTCCCATGAGATAATGTCGTTTAAAATCCTATCGACCTTATCACTCTTATTGAAGAGCCTGTCGAGGTCTCCCTGCTTAATAAGTCTGCTCTCCTTCATCATAAAGGCACCCGGCGTGGAGGGCTCGCTGACAAAGTCCCAGCATATGAGCTGAAAGTCATCCTGGACTATGTCATGATCACCCTCTCTACGAGTTGATCCTACACCTCTAGATGAGATGCCTAGTGTCACTCCACTCTCGACTAAGCTCTGCAGGATTTTTCCACTAGGCGTGTCTAAAAGCTCAACTGATCCAAGACACACATCGCCCTGCATGTAGGCTTCACGCACAATATGAGAAGCATTTTTTAGCTCAACAACTGACGTCTCGGGGTGGTCGCAGTTTCCTGTCCAAAACATCTTTCCATGTCTCTTTGCCATCCAGTTGCCATTAGGCGTTGTGACACAGTAAACCTTTCCACTATAGTCCACTTCCTCAACACTTAGAAATCTTAGGTCTAGACCAATATTGACCGCACGATTCTCAGAAACAATCCACATGGGCTTGGAATTCTCTGCGAGAATCATCCTACCTGGCTCTATTTCTCTGTCTTTTTGTTGATAAGCACGTGCGTTCGATCCGATGCCTAGTTTAAGAAATATTTCGCAAACATCATTTGCCAAAGCGGAAGATGTCGTGTAAAGCTCACGAACAAGCCTTCCTCTTACAACTCTATTTCTTCCGTCCCCTAACAAAAGCCATGTTAGTAAAATATCTAGTGTCTCTGCAGACCAAGACTTTACATCTTCAGGTATTCTCTTGGTATTGCTAGCGCCTAGCTTAAAAAGAAAGTCGTGCAGTCCTTCGTGACTGCATGTAAAGTCAACAGTTTCACCATCAGCTCGAACTCTCTCATTCCACTCTATTGGCATTTCAGACAAAAGTGCTCTGATCATTTCAATAGTCTGTGTCTTTTTCTGTGTTATTTGAATGCCGTTAGATGTCTTAAATCCTCGCTTTACACCGTCGGCACAACCTTCTGCTAGATATATTCCAAGAAATGCTGCCCAAACATCAGCAGACATAGACATGTTTGTTCCCGGCACTGTGTACACTTCAGGAGACTTTCCGGACCAATTAGATGAAAATTTTAGACTTGAATGAGATAGCCAGCTGGATCCCTCCTTGTATAGATCATACACAGTCTGTGCCGTCATGTATGTAGGCTTGCCAGATCTATCAAACACAAGAACCTTATGATCGGGCGTAAGCATCATGTCAAGCGACTCTGCATTCTTAAAATGCAGCATCTTACCAACATAGTGCTTATTTGTAATGTGAGCTATTTGTTGCTCATGAAGTTCATTTGTCTCGATGTTTAATGTGAAAACTCTATCATCTTGATCAAGATCCTCAAAGTGCTTCCACCCCCGCGTTGTCATTATCTGAGTCTCTGGATCTACACATTCACCTAACGCACGATTCTCATTTATGAACTTCTGATAGTTTCGAACCTCTCGCTCAAGTATGGGGCGTGGATACACTCTTCCGTTCTGATTGAGAGTATCAGACTTCTGTAAAATTCCCTTCAAAAGAATCTTGCCGCCGTTCGCTCTCTTTGACTCCTCAATCATCTCCTTCGAATAATCAAAGGGTCGCCACTCAGTCAGAAGCTTAAGGTTATTGCTCATTTCTATTCTCCAGTATTTCGTCGCAAAGCTGTATGACTGTCATCATTCTGGCAATATTCTTGTCAGATGTGTCACTCGTGTCCATTCCCTCAAGAACTCTTACAGCGTCTGGTATCTTCTTTTTGACGTGGCTACTCTCACATATCGATCCATAATTTAGGAGAAGACCCTTTGCTTTCTCTCTCTGCTCCGTCATTCGATTAGAAATTGTCTCAGCAGATGATGCACTGCCATTTGGATCGAGGACAAGAGATCTAAGAAGTGTTTTCTGCTTATCGTTCAGCAGCTTATCATACTTCCTGTTAAATGACTCTCTCATAATCTTTACAGAAAGATTGTTGACGCTCGGAGTCTTTTGGCTTTCTAGCGTATCGATGGACTTTGGTGTAAGCAGCCACTTGTGCAAATTTGACTCGTACATCACGCGGCGAGCTACATCAGGATAATCTTTGCGCCACTCCTCCATGAGGACGTGAATCGTCGCAAGTGTCTTGTAGTTCTTTACAGGCGTGTTGTAAAATGTGTCCTTGTTGAAGCATCTATTAATCTCATTGATGAGATCAGACTTTTCACTTCTAAGCTTAACGACATTGTATTTGTTGGCGGCTTCCTTCGTCTCTTGCAGGATTCTAGACGCAAGAGCATCAGTTGAGACATGAGTCTGAACAAGAGCATTAAATAGACGAAACTCCTTGTAGAGCTCAGTGCCTGGTGCGAAATACCTCTTAATAATCTTTAGAGCTTTGTCAGAGGTAGGCCTATCACTCTCGACCATTGCCTTAGAAACAGTCGCGACGAGCTGCTCATAGACTATTCCGACATTTCTCTTTTTATTGTGTCCCTTACTCATCTGGTGTGTCACTCCCAAGTCTTTCTAGGTCAATGTCGATTGTTTTTTCTGAAGAGACAGGCTTGACTGTCTGCTCCTCCTTAAGTATCGCGGGTTTAGCGTTTCTTACGGAGGAAGAAAACTTATCAATCGCCCTTTTGACGTCCGAAGCGAGCCTTGTTGCACTACCATCGCTTATTGCGGCGTCTCCCTCGATGTCAAAGGACTCGCCGAACGGATTGCCCAAAGGATTCTTGAGCCAATTTTTCTGATACGGATCTCGAAGTGAGCTCTGAGTGTTTCCTAAGCCTAGCATGTTAGAAAAGTTCGGCATGTGTGTGGATCCCGGACCGTCTGTGACCCTTCTTGACTTCTTCGCACGAAGAGGCTCGCCAAACGCATTGAGTCGCTCACTGCTCTTGTTTATTGCGTTTAGTGCCTTGATAGGTGCTTCAGGATCACGAATTGATAGATTCAGAGAAACTGATACTTCTGGTTCATCTTCATCGTCCGTCTCATCATAATCAGCTAGAACGTTTTTTCTCTTCGGCGGCAGCGCTGTTAGTAGATCACCTGTAGGCATGTCTGCGCTAAAGAGGCCTCCTGCACTTCCACCTGCCTCCTCACCGCCGCCAGTTTCGGTGCCTCCTGTCTCGCCACCTGTCTCGCCACCTGCCTCAGAAGACTCTTGACCTGTTGACTCAACTTCTGTGTCTTCCATCTTGTCATCGAGGCGCTCTTTCTTTATCTGCTTTATCTCCTGATCTGTCATGTCGAGGATGTTCTTTCTGATCCATCTTCTGCTGACAACGCCCTCGGGAGCGTTTCCTGCGATCTCAAACTTTGCCTTAATAAGCTCAAGCTTCTGCTGCTGTGCAATTGAGCTTGGATTTGAGAGTTTTAGAGTGAAGTCCATTAAGTCCTCGCCCTCGTAGCCATGGCAGTAAAGATGAATCATGGCGAGCTTATTGAGCTCTGAGAGCACGGTCTTCTGAATTCTCTGAATCGATCTAGAGAATCGTATGTCCTCTTGCGCGAGAGTTGCTTTGGAACCGACTTCCTCATCGTATCCAAGATATGCCTTCGGTATCTTGAGGGCGGCAAAAAGCTTCTTCTGAATGTACTGAACGTCCTCGATCGCTGCTGTGTTTTGCCCACCTGCAAGTGTGTCGATCTTCGTTCCTGTCTCTCCGCCTCTGACAGGGAGGAAGTAGTCCTGATCTACTGCCATTGGATTAAATCGAAGATCCACCTTGCCCGTGGTCTTATCTACGATCTGGTTCCTCTTTAGCGATGTCTGTGCCTGCTCTAGGTAGTTTGCAACCTCTTCAGGTGGAACATTTCCCACATCAATATAGAAGACCCTGCGCTCCGGTGCTCTTATCACTCTATAGACGAGCATTGCATCCTCAATGAGGATCAGCTGGCGCCAGATTCTTCTTGCCGCCTCCAGGACTGAGGATCCGTAGGGTAGAAATGCATCATTTCCAAGAAGTCTAAAGTGAGTGACCTGCCAGTTCTCAAGTGTCTGGTTTCCCTGCGTTATCCACCTATAGCGAACTGCCATCGGATCTTTGGAGTCAAATCCCTCTTCTCTCTCAATCTCTGAGATTGAGATTGGAACACAGTTTATGACGCCGTACTCAGGTGACACGTCATTAAAGAGAAAGAAGTCGCCGTACTTACAGAGATTTCTCACCCACATGACAAGATTAAATTCAACGTTAAGCGTGTCGTAGAAGAGCGACTCTAAAAGCTCCTGAACCTTCCTGTTGTCTGAATATATGTGCAGCACTCTTCCGTCTGGTCCAGAAGCAACTGTCTCTTCCGCGTAGATATCAAGTGCAGAGGCAATCTCAGGGGTATTGTGAACAATGATGCTGTCAGTTGCGTAGTTTTTATAACCATCAACTGTAAGATCGTATAGATCAATTACAGCATGCGGTTCGACAGAGACAACCTTGTGATTATAAAAGTTTTCCTTAAAGTCTGACCAACCCTTATAACCTGCAGACTTTACACGATTCAGAATCTTTATGGGCGTTGTGCCTAGTTCAGTAGCCAGCTGCTTAGAGGTCTGTCCTCTAAACGCATCACACACAGCCTGAAATGTCAGGGTCCTGTCATATCTTGGATTTTTATCTCCGAGATTGTCCCAACTGTTATTCCTCCACTCGGGATCATAGGCCTTCGCAAAGGTGGTGAAATTATCAAATCCGTTCTCACTTAGTCTCCTGCCGATGACGCGGAAATCACAGTCGAGGACGCGAGAGACATTGTACAGATTGAAACCATCCCTGTCACAGACCTGCAGGATCTTTGCAAAGGTCACATCGCGACGCTGAGCTGGATTGTTATTGCGCATGAACTCGGAATGACGCTTCTTAAAGCTCTCAATCCACTCAGCGTTACTGCCTGCGTCCCACTTCTTACCATTGATGATCTTTGCGTGATAATTCCTGTGTGCCTCTGCAGTCATAATCTGCAGGTTCTCAGGACGATTGTCGCTCTTCACAAAGTTCTTGTGGTGAACTACCTCATCACTATCGATTTTTCGACCTGCCGCCCACTCAGCTATGAGCTTGTGCTCGGCAATCCATCCGTTCTTGACAGTGGACCCCTTATAGTCCATAGTGTAGATCCAGCAGTAGCCGTCTGAGCTCTCTTTGTTCTCGCCGGCAAAGAAGTCTCTGCGGTAGAATGGCATCATCGAGTCACCCGTCTTGAGATCCTGCACTTCGCAGTAGGTGCCGTCTCGACGCATCACCCTGTGATCCGGAGTAGCAATGAGAACCTTGCCACTGTCAAATGTCACCTTGAATGACATCGCAGTAGTGGTCTTACGTGCCTGCTTTCCAAGCGCAGGCACTATCTGCTTCTTCTGGTGATCATAGGCATATACGATAAACGCCTCGTCCGGACCATATCTCTTTGCCAGCTCCTGAATTTCTACATAGCCGTCAGGTGTTGCAATGAGTGTGTCTCCGGAGATGCACGACTCCATCTCGCTGAAATCTGAGTATCTCGACATTCTATCGAATGCGCCATAAGCTGATAGAGTGCTGTTGTAGACATCACTGTGAGCGCTTCGAAACACCTCAAGAGCAGTTGAGGCACCACCAGACTTCTGGTTCATGCCCTTCACCTTGCGGCGAATAATTGGGCCAGACCTAAAGAGCTTTGTTAGTCTTCCAAAGAGATTTCTATTGTATTTGTCTGCCATTATTCAGCCTTAAGTATCATGACACATTTTAGTCAGTGAGAGTGAACCTTAAACTATCTCAATAGCCACAGCATATCACCATACGGAGAGGGATCAGCACTTCCTGACGCAGGAAGCATGGGTATATCTGTCGCATGAAATGGCTTAAAAGGATTGTATGATTTTCCTGCCCACGGACTTATGATCTGGTCTTTACGTGTCGTATTGACAGCAAATCCTGCAAGCATTGCTCTATTTATCTCTTTTGCAGTGTTATTGTGTGTCGGCGAGGCATCGTAGAGCCACACGCCTATGGCGAGTGACATGATCAGGTCATCATTCTTGCCCTTCTGAGCTTGAGCTTTTGATCCTGTCCAGATAAATGTCTTTAGCTCATTATAGAGACGAGACGAGTAGATTCTAATACTTCCATTCCTGAGGACTTCCTCGAGCTTTGTTAGAATCTGAGCACGTGTCTGTCCTGATGTCGTGAATCCTGCCTTTGATATGTCAGCCTCAGATGTGCTGTAAAGAGCGTTAAACTTGTCTCTATCACTCTTAAAGTAGAGATTCTTGTAGCTCATGTCCCTAAGTTTCATGTTGACTGCATAACCGTATGTGTTGCTCTCTGGACATATCATCGCATTGTTGTATCGCTTCCCTGCCTCAGCCAAAATTACAGCAAACTGATCGGGTGGTACTTTTCCCTTAAACTCGGAGACAACCTCAGACTCATCTGTGTCTATCACATGAAAAGCAGAGTAGTCAGCTGAGTCTCCTCTGGCAACGTCAGCAGATATCACGTAATTGTGAGACGCGAGTGAGTACTTCCAGACCCAGACGCCCATCTCAGGTCCCCACCTCTCAATTGGATTCCTAATTCCAAAGCTTAATTTCTCAATATCCTCGCTGCTAAAATACGTGTCTCCTGAGGTTGAGAAATCACACAGGAGCTCCTGAGCAATCTGCTTATCTGTAAAGTTCTTGCACTCGTTCTCAAACCACACCTGATCGTGCTCAGGATGGACATCCCATGGCAGCTTGATGGGATTGAACTCATTCGTCTTGTTCTCAGCCTTTACCCAGAGATCATAGTACTGACCTCCCATTCCGTTTGGCGTGGAGAGAATGATGGCACGTCCACCTGTTGAGATGGTGGGATAGAGCGAGGTCCACAGTGTGTCAAAGTTCCTGACGAAGGCCGCCTCATCAACGATTAGCAGTGAGAGCGCCTCAGAGCGGCCGGCGTCCTCAGATGTGGGAATCGCCTTGATGGAAGAGCCGTTACTTAGCTCAACAGATTGCCTGTTGTTTATAGTTATCTCTGGGATCAGAAGCCACTTTGGCATTGATCTAAGCGCGACTTTTACCTTCTTAATGAAATTTTGTGCGACAGCGAGCCGAGTCGCGATGATAAGAATATTCTTGTCTTTGTAGAAAGAGGCAAGCCACACTGCATAAGCAGCAGCGACTGTGGAGATTCCTAGCTGCCTAGATTTTAAGATGATATTGAAACGGTGCTTTAAAAAGTCATTAATGCAGTCATCCTGAAACTGGTACGTCTGAAAGGGTATCAGCCCTTTTGTTGGATGCTGAATTCTAATGTACTTATTAATAAAGTAGACTGGGTCTTTTCCGCATCTAATTACTTCTTTAATTTGTGCGGGCTTGGATGTGATTGTCATTTGACAAGTATATCACTCCACTGAGAGGATGTGGATCCTTCTGTAATAAGCCACTTTTCTCATTGAGAGCGCTGAGACTAGCTCTACGCTGTCAGTAGACTTTATCTCCTTCAGTTTGAGAGACTCACCGGTCATCTCCTTGAAGTCATCCTTGAGCTTAGAGATCATTTGACCCAGATACGACATTGACTCCTCAGCGAGATGTGACATCTGCATCTGGAGACTTTGCTCTTCGGCGTAGTGAAATACAGTCGTGTACTTAAGGGTTAAAGTGTGCCCAGCAAATGAGGCGGTCACTGATCTCGTGCCTGAAGGTGAACCCGACCTACCGTACGTTGTGTTGCACAACGTGCTCAGGGCATCGTATCGACTCATCATCATTTTTATCTCCTACACTTTCCTTACTAAATATGAAGCACGAGTCATCTGATGCTCCCTGAACTCCAATATTTCAGACTCACTGGGTCTGCTTCCTGACATCCAGGCATTTAAGTCCCTGAAGACAAACTTATCTTGGCACTCTGTGCAGCACTCAAACTCCTCGTATGATAGAACATCGTCCATGTCTCGCATTGAGAGACCACACACTGGGCAGTCATGGGGAATAATTTCACTCGCAGAAGACATTCGCATTCATCTCCTTGTGAGTGATATCAAGCACGCTATCGACAGCGTCCTTGACTGCGTCAACATGCGATATGACAAGAATATTCTTAAACCAGTGCTTTAGGGACCGCAGAAGCCTTGTGCACGACTCCACATTCATGTCATCAAGAGCGCCAAATCCCTCGTCAATGATAAGCATATCAGACTTGGGAAGTGTCGTAGTGTTGATGAGGGCAACTCTTATCGCAAGAGACGCCATCATCTTTTCCATCCCGCTTCCGCACTCAACAATTCTCTTAGAGTCACCGTAATTCAGGTATATCTCCATCTCATTTGTGTCGGGATCAGCAACAAGCTCCACAGTAAATCCTGCCACGCCCTGGAGTATCTTTGAGATCTCATCGTTAATCGCAGGAAGCATAGTCGACATTATCTTGAGAGGAATTCCATTCTTTGAGACTGCTCCGATAAAGATCTCATATATGCGCCAATCAGAGATCAGCTTGGTGTACTTTTCCTTCTCAGACTTCGCTCTCTCAATTTTTGACTCTAGTGTGCCGATCATCTGTGTACTGCCAATTCTTTGCGCATCTTTCTCATTGATGTCAGACGTGAGGTCCGAGATGACCTTTCTCGCAGCCCGAAGACGATCAGACTCCGCGGAGGATGAGACTCTGAGCCTCATGGAATTGAGATCGTCCTCGAGACTCTGAATCATACTCTTTAGCAAGGCGGTCTTGTTGTTCGCTTTTGTGAGCTCAATTTCCTTTGTAGAAAGTCGAATCTGGCCATCTCGCTCCTTCTCCAAGACTTGATTATACTTCTCAATTTTTTCCTTCAAATTCTCTCTGTCAAGTGAAGTCAGAGTCTTCGCAGACGCAGCAATTCTATCAACAAGCTCAGTCACCTTAGACTCATGGCTTGGAATTTTCTTTCTGCTCTCGTGTGAAGACTTAATGAACTTGCAGGTCGGATACTTGTCGCCGCACGGCACCTCCTCAAGGAGCTTGAGGGACTTTTTGTGAACAGAGACGGAATTTTTCTCTGTCTCTAGAGCGTGTTTGAGCTCCAGGAGGCTTCTCTCTAGATCTTGGCGCTCTTCAAACCTTGACTTTAAGTCAGAAATTGGAAATTGCTTCTTTAACTCAGAAATCGATGTGATCTTTTCCTCAATTGAAGTGACTTCTTTGGAAAGAGAAGCACAGTGAGCCTCAGACGCCAAAAGCTCGTTTCTCTTTGCTTCCAGCTGTGCGGCCTTCTCGTCAACGTCCTCCTGGGTCACGAGAGATTTTGTGTTAAAGGTGGCAAGGTCTATCTGCGCCTTCTGGAGCTTCAGTCGAAGAACATCAAGAGCTCTCTCAGCCTCGATCTTTTCCTTTTCCTTGGTTGATTTTTCTGTCACAAGATCAGAGATCATCGCATCCCAGTCCCGATCAGGAACGTTTGAAAGAAGCGCTTTTGCTGCAGCAGCGTCTGCCTTCGCTAGCGAGCACATTTCATCAAAGATTTCAAGGTCCAAGAATTTTGTGAGAATAGTCTTTCTAGCGGACGCCTTGTGATTTATGAAGGTATTCATCTCACCCTGGCTAGCAAGTGATGTCATCAAAAAATCGTCTGCAGTGCCCACTACAGCCCTTAGAAACTTTTCAGTGTCTCTCCTCTGCTCACCATTCAAGTCTTTGATGATGTTTCCATCCTCGTCAAGGCTGTAAAAATTTAGCTGTGTTACAGCGCTTTCTCCACCGCTCCTGTTATTTTTTCTAACAGACTGTCTCTCAAGACGATAAAAGTCTCCATTTGCTGAGATGTCCATCTTCACCTCACAGTGTCCCTTGCGCATGTTGATTACGTGGAGATTGCTCATTGCGCCTCGGTCTGTGGTGTTGTAAAGACCGTACATAATTGTGCCTGGAATTGAGGACTTTCCTGCCCTATTCCTACCAAAGATTCCAGTAATGCCCTTTAGAGAGTCAAAATTTATTAAGTTTCCCTTTCCATAGGAGAAAACATTGTCAAACTGGAGCTTCTTGATCGACCACTTGATATTTCTAACGCAGTCACTGTGTGATGCAGCGTTAAAATACTTCGCTGTCAGCATCTCAAGGCTCTTCCACTCATCTTCTGACAATTTTACGGTTGAGTAAAAATCCTTCATCAGGGATATTTGTGTCTGAAGATTTCTAAGATTTTCTCTGCTGTATTGACTTTTTGCAACGACTGCAGTCTTTGTGTCCTTGTCCTGCTCGTCCTTGAAAACAATCTCAGTGGGCTTTCTTAGCTCCTTTAGCTCTCCAAACAGCTGTTTCATCTCAGCGTGCGAGATCTGAGAAGATGTTCTGATTCTATACCTAGTGCCAATAGGATAGCTGAGGCAGTTCTTCACAGTCTCAGGGACTGTTCCTCCCCACTCAACAGTAACAAAGGGCTTGCTGTGTGCAACCTCGTAAAATGTGCTCCGATACTCATCCCTTGAGTCAATCTCCCAGAATAAAAAGCCCTTTCCTGTGCCTTCACCGTAGTTCTGTTGAATCGTGGAGCCTGGATATGCCACTCTTTTTTCAGGATCAAGGTACTGAAGCTTGTGAATATCGCCTAAGAAAGCAAAGTCATAGTCCTTAAAAAATGAGACGTCAATTTCACCGTCAATGTCCCAGTCAATGTCTGTCACTGATCCTAGAACACCACCATGAAACGTCGCAATATTGATCTCACCAGGGGCAGGCTTTACTGTGGGCCAGCCCTCCTCATCAAAACAGGAGAACACGCACCAGTTAAAACCTGGAATTCCCGTGGGGTAGACCCCTGACTTCTTATAAAGATGAATATTTGGAGAGTTTAGCGCATTGATGATAGGAGAGATCGCGTCCTGCCTGTCCTTGTTCATAATAAGGCCATCATGGTTCCCTAGAATGACGTGAACGGGACATATCTTTGCCATCTCCGTGAACCACCAATTGAGGCAGTCGATAATCTCAGGAGAGATACCCTGTGTCTTGGTGTGAAGTATATCTCCACCAATAAAAATGAGATTAGGATTAAGCTCTCTCACCTTTGAGAACATTCCCTCAAACGTCTCACGGTACTCCTCATGTCGTGAGAGGCCTCTCCAGTGTATGTCGCTAAGGTGTACGCATCGAAGCTTCATTGAAAACTCCTCTAAATTATTGATCCAGTCTTAATATTAGATATCATATGCAGCAGCCTGTCACGCCTGTCCCACTCTGCTGCACTTTTAATGAGGCCCTTAAACTCACTTTTAGACATGTCACCGACGTCCCTTCCCACAGGAACATCGACAGTCCTAATTGCGACACCGTATGAGCTTAAAAGCTTAGCGATATCGTGAGATTTTCTTCTCGCATCCGGATCTAACGCGAGGAGAATTGGAGTTCCATGCCTCGCAATTTTCTTAAATAGCTCACTGTCTTTTGACAAGTGAGACCCGAGCAAGCACGCGGTATTTCCATTTGACTTTGTGAGATCAAAGGGGCCCTCAACAAGCGTGAGTTCACGCCTCCAGTCGATATTGATCTCATTGAATATGACAGACTTCTTGGAAACTTTTGCGTTGATGTATTTCATCCTATCAGACCCGTCTATTGATCTGGCGGTAAAGTAGTTTAAATGACCCTCTGAGTCAAATGAGGGAAAAACAACTCTTCTTCTCAGGCTTCCATCCTTAAAAGTTCCTAGCTTAAAGTACCACAGATCGTGATCTGTAAGTCCTCTATCGTAACAGTATCGTATCGTGTCCTTGATGTCTGGGTCGCTTGACTTTAGGGAGGCTCCGAGCAGAACAAATCCAGAAGGCATCTGGACCTCTGGGTGACCCTCTGTGACATCCTCTTCGTGCCTATGATTTACCTCATGCCTTCCAAACTTAATCTCCCTGACAGCATCCAGATGTCTCGGAGAGAACTTTCTGAATAGAACCTCTATGTTGTGTCCCTTGAGGCCACACACCCAGCAGTGGTACACACCGTCGTCGAGTCGAACGCTGAGCTTCTTCTTCAGCTTGCCTGTCTTCTTGCAGGAAGGGCAGGTGAGAACAATATCAGACTCATCTCGGGAAAGATCTCCCCTTCCAAACGCGTCATTGAGAAGGGCAACCTTTTTAGACAAGTTTGACAATCAAACAATTCTACAATAATTCTCTTGCATGTTCACACAGACACGATGGGCCCTGACACACAAATGACAAATGCGTCGGCTATGTCATATGCGCTAGTGTCTAGGACAGATGAGCCTTTTCTAGGGCCTGATGATATCACCTTTGTAGGCCACTTATACGACTCCAGAAGGGCGTGTCCTTGAGCCCAATTATGAATTTGAACTTTAGTTGGAATTCCACAGACTTTTTCACGCTGAAGATTAATTCCTAAAGTTTTTCTGGCCTTGTTGACATTGACGCTGATTGGAGAAATTTGTGTCACCTGATGGCACAAGAACATCACAATTCCATTAAATTTTGCAAGTTTCACAAGCGTCTGTGCCGATGATGCACCCGGTCGAAATGCCTGCATGTTCTCCTCGATGTAGATCCTGCTAAGACAAAACTCCCTGCTTATTTTCAGGATCTCATCCCTTACAATGTATGCCTTGCCTATCAGATCATCAGCGCTGTCAAGCTTAATTGCTCCCATCTGAACAGAGACGGGACCAGACTCGTTAAATTTTCCTACACACCATCCTGTGCAGCTTGTTGAGATGTCTAAGCCAAGGTAGTATTCAGGCATCAGTAGTCCATCTTTAGACGCACTAAGAATTTATCATCGTCTCTCTTTACAAGAGGCTGAGCGAGAGTCGCCTTTCCGATGATATTGAAATTATCATCGTGAAGATTTACATGTGTGATGTAAACAAACTGATTTGCAGTCTCGTTTGGATTATCTGAGGGTGCAAGCTGCTTCCAGTTTGGATTTGATGAGGAGTTAACAGTCCCTGCAGAAGCTAGAACATTAATCTCCTTGACGAAGACAGGTCGCACTCCCGTCATCTTGACCTCAAATTGATCTTTTCCAAAGTGAATTGCAGTCGGATCAGTAACGACAGATATTCCCTCATCGTACACAATTGATCCAACAGTGCTCCACAAGGCGTTTAAGGACTCAGCATCCGCTCTATATAGTCCACCCATACCGTTGTCCCTGAGGCGCATTGAAACCTTTCCTCCTGATCCCGTTAGACTTGAGTCATAGATTGAGAAAGACTCCTGCATGATCTTTCCACCGTAGAACATATTAGACACGTCAAAGAATTCCACCTCATTCGACGATGGATCTCTTGTCCTGTCAAGCACAGTCAGGATGGGGCCGCTTTCAAGTCCAGGATCCTCAGGCGTCGATCCTTGCAGAGCTGCCGAGATTGTGCCTGTGGACAGTGCTGATATCTCAAACGGCGCAATTTGTGTGATATAAGACGAAGTTTCGACCATATCATTCAAGCTCACGAGATCATACCTCAACACATTTGTGTCTGAGACAAATTTATCTGTCAGTGTGCCTGACGCTGGTGGGCTTGTCATTGGACTTGTTCCCGTCATCAGCAGGTCAAAGTTTGGCTTAAACAATCCGTTGTCGTTGGGCAGGACCGTCAAATTTCCCTTGACAGTTGAGTTATTTGAGTAGAGGAAATTGTTAGCAGGCTCTGCGGTCGTTGAAGTGTTGATTGTTGAAGCAGAAAGGTGAAAAAGTCGCGGGTACTCCTTCAGCACAAACTCTCTGGTGAAATTTGGGAGATTTATAAGCCTGCCTGCAACTCCGAACGATAGGGCCACATTAAAAGGATCGTCTGTGGTTGTCCGCACGGACTTAAAGGGCGTCTGCAGGATGTCGCGCTCTCTTGTCTCCTTGACAAAAAATGGAGGCAAATAGAACAGCAAGTCCTCACCTAGCGTGCTAGGTCCTGCAGCAGCATCACTCTGTATCTGTTGTAGAGACCTGTGTGCGCCGTAGATCCTTATGTCGTGTATCTCTGCGTTGAGAGGATGATTTAGAGTGTACTGTGTGTCATTATTGTCTGTCAGAGACGGACCCAGGGGGACAGTTGTCTCATCTACAATATCAGTATATGCAGGAGTTAGACCCTCATGCCATGCAGCATAGGCATTAAAGAATCTTGACAGGAGCACACCTGACCCACCATTGTTTGGTCCATTAAAATAGTTGCCTATGAAGAAAGCGTCAGGGTCTCCCTGAGGATTGTCAAATGACTGTGGGCATAGGCTGGAAGAGGGTATTACAAAAACTCTATCAACAGCACCGTTAAGAACTATAGAGCCTGTGTGCTTATTTGCAGCTTCTATAGAAGCAGTTGTTGGTGCCTCCCACCTAATTGCGACGTGAGTCCATCTATTTCTTGGAATGTCAGATGACGTGTAAATAAGATCTGTTCTATAGGCACCTGCGAGCGATGTCGTGAATCCACTCACGCCGGGAGCAATTGTTGAGGGAGCAATATCGGCGCTGTGGCTCAACTGAAGCAGTATTTTATACGAGTCAACAAAACCGTTGATGTCCTTTGTGCTTCCAGAAATTAGAGAAACAGCGTAGGAAGAGGACAGGTGAAACACGGTCCCAGCCTTAAAGTCGCTGCTAGGCGTGTCATTTGTGTACCTTGGATTTATGTAGAATTCGAATGTAAAAGACGCAGGCGGCGAGTATGGAAATTTATCGCCGCCCCCAAGAGAACTTGTGCCAGCTGGGTATATCAGCGCGCTATTTGATGGTACTGTGGATCCAGTGAAAAAGTTTAAAGTGTGATAGTTGGTAAAAGCCCAGTTGAGAAAAGGATACTGAGACCTGTAGTAGTCAAATAGCACATTTTTTGTAACTGATTTCCGAAGTGTGTCCTTGGAAAATTTGACGTCAGGAACAAATCTTGTGACCTCAAGACGCTTGCTAAATGCTTCAGACAGGGATGCGCTGTTCACCGCCTTGAGGTAATCCTCCGCTCCTCCTAGAATGTTACTTCCAGACTCAGCTGCTCTTACAATTGTTCTCCTTGCTTCTTCAATAGAATTTGCAGAGAAAATTGACTCGCCAAAATCCTCATTAGGAACTGCGTCCTTCAAAACTCTGTTCTCTCTTGCAAACAAGAGAACTGATCCTGTAATTCCGCTAGAAGAAGATGTGTATGTTCGCTCTGGATACGTGTTCAGAGTAAAGAACTCGATGTTGTCCTTTGTGATCCTTTGTATTGACATTGGAGGATATCACACATGACAAATCAGAAGTCTAATCTGACGCGGAATGTCACATCTCTTTCATCGTTCTTTTCCACGGGGCGAGAGAGCTTTGCAACTGCGAGAAGATTGCCCTGAGAATCGTGAAGACCTATTGTCGTCGGAAATGTGAAGCTTCTCTGCGTGGCATTCTGACCGTCCTCAATGACTCTCAGGCGTCCTTGGCTGTCCTTGAAAGTGGGATTAGAGGAGTAGTTGTACGCGTCCGCGGGAGCTCTGCAAAAATATAGTGAAGAGTTGATGACTGTGTTGTTTTGAAACGTCATCGCTGTCAGCGTTCCTGACTGAAATCTGCATCCTGCGAGGTGATCAACTATCTGGTCGATTGAGGCAGACACAAGTAGGTCTGGTATGTACTTGGCGTCCTTGTTCGCGTATCCTGGCGTTGAGAGAGCGCGAAGATCTCCAATGACCATTGTTCCAGTGGGCAGGCCTGCGCCAGGTGATGTTCCATTCATGGCACTAATCACACCTGACACGTGCTGTGAGCCAGACATTATCTTCTTTAGATCAAAGACCGCAGTTCCCTGATCGTAGAAAAGAAGCCCCACCTTGTTCGCTGTGTTTGTCGCCTCAACAATTGATGCGACATCTCCGCCAAATACACGCCTCGTGTTTGTTGCTGCACCAATGTCAGTAAAAATCGCGGACCCAGAAGCTGATGTCGAGCCTAGTGTCGGTCCTTCCGGCTGGGTCGTTACATCACCCAAAGACTCTCGGTAAGAGAACGTTCCTGTCTTGTAGAACCGCATTGCAAAAGTCTCCTTCTTAACAGAGTCTCTTGCAAAGAGACGCTTGAAGGACACGAACATCGCCTCATCAATTCTATTGACTGAGTCTGACGACTCAAAAGGAGAGTAGAACGCTGAGTCAGCATTTCCAAGAAGAGACTTTGCATACTGCTTGTAGACATCAATTTTCTCTCTCATCATGACAGATGACGACTGGAAGAGAAGCTTTCCTGAAGAGTCTACAGCGGCCACAGCACTCCCAGCGGTGTTTTGAATTGTCACGCCTGATGCGTCTTTTCCGTAGAAAAGACCTACTGTCATGTCAAAAATTGGGTTCGCTGTCTGCAGTGTAAAGTCTTGATCATACACCGTCTGGAATAGTGAGGATGTAATTCCTGGCCCGATTCCGCCTGTGACGAAAACCTGGTACTCACGTCGTGTTAGCGATCCTGAGATGTCTTCCTGAATAACATCTACAAGCTGATTTAGGAGAGATCTAGACTCCTTCTTGTCATCATCATCAAGCTGCGTGAAGCTTCCTACTACGACGGGCATTTATTCTCTCCTTGATCTATCACTTATTGATGATCACTGAAATTGTTGTTCTCAGTCCTGTGCTTCTTCCAATAACGGCAAAGACACAGTCAATTCTATTCTTCGAAGATGTGGTTCCAAACGTGTTGAACACAGTGTCATCAAGCCCCTGTGTTCTTAACTTTAGTGTGAGAATAGGAAGACCTGAATTTGTTGATGATGTCCTGCTCACAGTGTACATTGCTGTCTGAGTTCCTTTTTCAATTCTTGACTCAGTTATGCCCACAGTATTTGAAGTTGCATCAAGAAGTCTAAGAAATCTGTGCGGAACCTCGACATAAAACACGTCGTCTATTGGAATCTTTGTGCCTGGGTTGTTGACATTCACAACATTTTGAGTGAGAGTCACCGTCGCAGAAGTATTCGTTGTCGTGTTAAGTGTGACAGTGTCACCCGATACATCACCTGTCACTGTAACAGTTGGAAGATAGATCACAGTAGGATCTGCTAGCGTCAGGAGACGATGCTTCATTGCGAGAGTTGCAACGGTCTGCGCCTCAAATATCGGTGTATTCTTTATGATCTTTTCCTTGCCGACAGTTCTTCCAAATTTTTCTATGATGGTGTAATCGACTTCATCATCGCCGAGGCTGAACTGAGTTACTTCAAAAGTGCCCTTTGCAAGAGCCTGACGTCCTAGATCCGTCAGGACTGCATCAACGATAATATTGTTAGTACTGTGATCAAGAAATCCCATTGTTACGTTACTCCTGCACGTTTAAATATAAGACACAGAAAAATCCGGTAAACATTAGTTCTACATCAGATGGGATAGGGAGGTATCAGGTATCACACTGATCGTCAGATTTTTTGAGATCTGACGATCGAGATTCACAATTTGAAACTTATAAGTGCCGTTTCTATCTCCAAGAACTATTGCCTGTGTCTCCGATCCGTCTTCATCGCTTGAAACTCTATAAGCGTCAGGGTCAAAATAAACCCTCATCCTTGTGTGACCCTCATCTTTGATGACGTCCTCGACGAGCCTATCAGATCCAAACTCATCAAGGCTTGTAGGATCGACATAGAAGTTCGGATAAGCTCTAGGCGCCTCAGCACGAGAAACGACCTTTGTCCTAAGCTTATTGTCAATTCTATCAAATGATGCTTGGACCTGTGTTCCATAGTTTGAAACAAGTCCGTGTGCATCAACTGCGGAAATGCTATAGATGTAGGAAGACTCTCTATTAAATTCAGGATCAACATGCGAAAGCTGCGGAACTTGTGTTCTCCTGACGAGAGAAGAATCAATTATCTCTCTCTGCTCAAACTGCGTGTAACCCTCATCTGTAAAGTCATATTCGGCTATTATTTGAAAAGGCTCCATGACAGAAGCTCTTCTAAACACCTGATACTTTTTGATGTCGCGCGTCGGGTTAATCGGAGGAGACCAGTCAAGTCTTATGCCGTTGCCTGCTTTATAGATAAAACTGCATATTAAAGTCGATGGAGATCTTGGCGGTGTGATGTCCTTTGCTTGAACTGTGGCGGTCTTGGGTGAGCTGGATGCAATGGCAGCTGTCACAATCTTACAGACATATCTTTCTGGAATTGTGCTCTCAATATCCTCGATTTGTAAAAAATCAACAATGTATAGCTGTCTTGCCTTATAGAAGTATGTGTACCCGTACTTGATATTAGGATCAATAAATTCACTTATCTGAGGATTTAGTGAGATAAAGTCATCAAATGACTCATATTGCCCGCTGGGAGACAATCCTATCTTTTCAACGATATAGCCCGCGTGCTTTATCTTTGGAAATCCTGCACTTGCCAAGCTTTGACGTGAGTAATACGTCACATCTCGCTCTGAGATGTGACCCATAATAGGCTTAAGTTTCTTTAAGTTCTCTGTGGTGATCGATCCAAATGTTGGATATGAAGTGCTGCTTAAAAGTGGATTTACATGAGCAGTATCAGCTGCATTTCCTAGAATGTCTGATTCAAAGTATTGGCTAAATGGATTCGACGTCATCAGCTGAGTTGTGAGTGTTCTATACGAATCAGCATTTATCTTTGTGGGATACTGAATAGAAGACTTATTATCGACTCTATTGAACACCTTTCCTGTTATCTGGTTGACAAATCTTATGCCTTTTATAGAATTATCAGAAAGTGCATCCATTATTGAGGCAGCGTCAATATCGTCTGACATCATCTTGTTCAGTGAGTCTGCTATCATCTCATCTGACATCTCGGATGTCAGTCCTTTTCCTTCAAACAAACCTGATGTTATTCTGTATATCTCGGTCTGAAGACGCTCCTTCACAGTGTCATCAGAGATGTTTACTTTAGCATTGTACTGATTTTCAATATTTCCTTCTCTATTGTATGTTTTGCTCCTAGAAAGACTTTCTCTGAGATCTGTGCTTATCTCATTTGGATCAAGTGTCTCAAGTCCTAGAGCTGTATTTACACCGATTCTAATCCTGTTGTATCTTGGCACTCTTGCTCTTAGAGCTCCTCGCTCTTTTTCTTCTATTGAGTCAATTGTGTCTCTATCGATAAGACCTAGACTATAGTTTATCGGTGAAGTAGGCTCAGGACTGTATTGCCTGTCCTCATTCTCAACGTAAAAATTATACACGAAGTCCCCTTCAACAAACTTAGGGTCAGGAACATTGCATATTGTTATTGGAATAGAGGTAAGTGATGTAACTTCATCGATTCTATCAGTCATATAGCACCCCCATAAGAGACCCTAAGTGACAATGAGAAAATATCAAAGAGCCTTCGTTTAGAGACATCATCTATGATGTCACCGTGAAGCATATTGTTTCTCACAAAATTCTCATCATAGAGAAAGCTATAAACTCTTTCATATGGGCGAGATCTCACAGCACCGCTAATGCTTGCAATGGGACTCATACTTGATAGAACAGCTCCCATCTTCACATCTGTCATGCTAAACTCAGGTGTAGTTCCTCGAACTCTAGGTGTCAGACGATCTCTTAGCGACTCCCCTGCCTTTAAGCTGTAAGATGTGTTGTCAAAAAGCTTGATGAAGCTTTTTCTGTTAAGAACAGACGCGCTTATTCTGTCATCGTTTGACATTAGCCTCGTGAGTTCAAATCCCTCTTTTGTCATTTTTGGAGCGCCTGCATGTCCTAGGCCATCAAGATAGCGAATTCGTATGGTCTCATACAAGTATAAGTCAAATAGGTAGCTTCTTAAGGCGTTCATATAGACTCTTGCAACTGCTGAATTAAGAAGAGACCCTTCTGTCTTCTCAATCACTTTACCACTCCTGATTCTATAGAAGTCGGTAGATCTAAAAATTGCATCGACGGCATCTAGAGAGCCCTCAGGAATTTTTTCTGGATTGTACTTTATGGAGTCAGGAAGAATAAATATCTCAGGATCGAACTCTGTCATCATCTGAGTCGGATTTGAGAGAACATCTATAAAAGCAGAAGTTGCCGAATTATGCTTTACGTTGTCGTATCGATCAACTTCAACTCTAATTAGACGACCTCTTCTTTGACCTTCATTTCCAAGTGATGCAAGCTGTCCTTCATCAGAGTTCTCTAAAAAGAAAGAAGGCTGATATAACGACTCAATCATTCCCTTTGGAATTCCAACAGAAATTAAATGAAGATCATCAAGACCTAGCTCACTAGTCCCATAAAGAGACTTTATAAAGTCTCTTAAAGCAAGCCTCTCAGAAGTAGATGTGTCTATATCTTTTCTAAGAGATATTTCACTGTCTGAGAGACAAAGAGATCTTGCCGCTGTACACAAATTTATCTGCTGCTCGCTTATATTTTCTAGTAATTCTTGATATGTTTGTGAATTTGTTACAAACATATCATAAAGTACAACATCTAAACCCTTGAGCTTTTCTCTCTTGACATTATTGCCAAGAATATCAAGCACTGTAGCCATTTTTGAAGAAGCAGATGCAATGCCTGCTGAGACTGCTTCTAGAATCTTAAGAGATGACTTAATGTAGTACCTGTGCTTTGCAACACGTGAGCAGGCACGAATAATATCGCTAGACGTGCAAACAGCTGTATTATTACCACCCACATTTATCTGCGTCTCCGGATCTATTGATGTAAGCTGCTGTATGTAGTCCGGGCTTATGTCAGTTCCGTTGACAATAGATGAAATAATTGTATCTAATAGAATTGAACTCACCTGCATAAGAGATCTTGAATATTTCACTAAGGCATTTCTTGTTGATGAGTCAGAAAAGTCAAAAGTTCCTTGATTTGCGCTTATCGGTGTGACAAGATACGCAATTTTTGAGTAAATGTCGCATATGACATCGACAAGTCTGTCCTCATCGCAATCTGACATAAATGTATTTTTGCTACTGTTTCTATAGTCGCTCTTCGCACCATTCTTCTGACTTAAATTTAGTGACTCCTTTTGAATCTCTCTAATCGTTCTAGCAATTAGATTTACTATATTGTCACTATTTGAGAATGAGCTTGCGTGTAAAAATTCATTATCATCAAACTTAAAATTGACTCTTGATACAGAAAGATCATCAAATACATCATCAACTGCCACTGGTAGATTTGAGCTAATTGACTTTAAAGCAAACTTTAGATTTGAGTCAGCACTGTCCTCAGATGTAATTGTTGAATAATCAGTTTTTTCAGATGATAAGACATATGACTTATCAGTTAATTGTCTGTCTAAGTCTTTAAGCGCTTTTATTACAGACATTTTTAGAATATCAAGAACTGTAAAAGGCAAATCCTGACGTCTTAAATTAAGATAAAATCTTGTCTGTAAGTCTGTCTCGTGCCCGACAAGCGCAAATAGTGATAGAGCATACGCTGACTTTTTGTCAATCTGTGAGCTCTCAACATCAAGAGCACCAAGTGAAGTCTTAAAGTCTTGTAGTATTCTAGACAGAAGCGTCTGAGGGGCTAGATTTGTAGGATCTTTAAGTGAAAGAAGCTCTGTAAGATAAGAGCTCATATCAGCTGTAAACTGTGTATACTGCTCAGAAAATCTCTTGAGAGAAGATCGTATTGTGTCAATGTTTGAATTCTGAATTGCTAGGTCGATAAAGTATTTTTTGCCTGCGACGTATGGCGTTGAATTGTAGACTGCAGTGCTTGTCTCAAAAGGCATAACAATAAAGCTTCTTCTCTCCACCTCTTCGCCTAAAGAAAGATAATCAAGATATGATCCTCTTCTTGCAGGACCACTTGTATAAAATGAGCTAATCTCTCCTGACTTTGAAACAGGTGAAAAACCTAAAACTCTAATAAATGGATCGTATTGTTGTGTGTTTATACTGCTAGGCTCTATAAATCTTGTTCCTAATCGGCTTCCCAACAGCCTTCCAATTCCCGCAGAAAGTATCATCTCATTTGAAAGACAAGTCACAAGATGCAGCACACTGTCCCATTTCTCATCTACAGACTGTGCAGCTCCTCCTAGAAGTTGTCTATCATTTCGATTATTATCTCGTATAGCACCTGCAGAACCTGCTGACGCCCGTCTAGAGACAATAAATTGATTTACTATCGATGCATCATTTTGAGCAAATACTTGAGAGACAGTTGGAACTGCCGAAGACGGTGAACCCACACCAGGACCGTCAGGATCATAGCTATAGGATCCCGGTGTTGAGAATAGAACATCCTGAGATCTTGCGTCTCTACTGAAGAATTGAAGTAAAGTGGGATGCACGCTTAGAGCAGACTGCATCATGTCCTGCGCTATCACAATGAGCCTAGATGTGTTCGTAAGATAACTGTCGACACCAAGACGAACTGTCTCATCGGGAAATGTGAGTGAAATGTAGTCGTCTATGTTTTGAGGGAGCGGATCATTAGAGTTTTCACTGTCATCTATTAGAGGTCCTACAGCATCGGTTGCCCTCTCCATTATCTGGGGTGACATTCTGAGAATGTCAAGCCCACTCGCAGCAATATTTGCTGTCGTCTGCAGATAACTCAGTGCGTCTATCTGCTCGTTTAAAATATCTAAATCTTGCTTGTTTCTTGTTTTTGCAGACGTAAAAGTACCTTTTGGATCAAGCTTTGCAACACTTTCAAGACCCATCATGATTGCTTCTTTGACAATCTGTTTTTCAAACTGGCTCACCTCTAATGCATCGTCCATATCCCTAGCATTTAGACTAGGCATTTTAACAGAAGATAGTATTGTGGGCTGTGGTCCTATTGTGCTGTTGAGAATTTTTTCTTTAATCGCATCGCTTGTAGCGTCCTGAATAATGCTCACAGTCTCAGAATCTGTTGATACATCTGTTACAACAGGACTTGAAGACGCATTCAGAGTTATTCCTTCTATTGTCAATGAAGGATCACTTGATGAAGGTTCAGATGCTACATCTGACTCATCAGGCATGATTGAAACCCCCAAACCTTCAGCCAGACCGTTTCCTAATATACCTGCTACATTTACAATCGACTCAACTCTAACTGGAAGAGGTCGAGTTGTCTCAATTCTCATATCTCTTGAAGAGATACTGCTATTTTCAGTAAAAGCAGGCATTATCTACCCTCTCTTAGGCGACGTATTGGATTTCTTATGTTAAGAATAGTCTGACGCGTTTCATTCACTGCTGAGTTTCTAAGAGCAGTTGTGTTATTTGAAATAGACACAGATGAAAGATCTTTGTCCACAAAACTGCCTCTCTTAAAAGGATCATTTAAGCCGCTTCTAAGTAGTTTCTCAGAAAGAGATCCTTGAATTAGTGATGACAGATCTGTGCTTGAAAAGTTTGGAATCTGCTTTTTAACTGCGATGTCTAATATTCTTGGAGGCAGTGAAGACCCTGCGTGTATTTCATTACTGATAATAGAAGTAGACTTTGATTGATCGAAGTAAATCACTGATATGCTATACGACACAGGACTTATCTCATGCACAAAAAGCTCGTCCCTTATCTCGTATTTACCGTCATCAGACACGATGGGAGAAACACTTCGAAGAGGAAACCTATTTTCTCTTCCTATTGAAACATCAACTTGATAAGAAAATACAGAGCTCTTGGATCCTTCTAGCTCCCACCTTATGACATTTGCAGGCCTTCCTGCAGTCACTCTGTGGACTTTAACATTTTTTGGAATTGCTCTTATTAGTGGAATTGTGATCTCAGATCTATGAACAATTCCTGCGTATGAAGATAAAGCTGCTTCTCTAAAAGAAGTATCTCTCTCAAGAGTAGTAGGACTTAAAATTGTTCCCGGCTGAATGGCGAAATTTTCTGCAAATTTTGAGGCCGCAACTTTTACAAAGTTTGGATCAGAAGAGTTGATAATCTGCTTTGTGGATGCAGGTATTCTTGTAAGTGCTTCCTTGAAAAATCTTTCTGGATTTATAATGTGAAGTCTTGCAGTGTAGATGTATGTTCTACCTGCGACAAGCTCTGAGTCACTTGAGCTATCACCCGCACCTCTTGCAGTCCTTCTAGTAATAAAATTGTCAACAAACTTTCCTTCAGAAGTAAGAGGCCACACAAGCGCGTTATTCGTACGTGTGTTGACTCTTGTCACCTCGTATACAAATAAATTGGACACAAGGGACCTGTCTTTTCTAAGCTCCTCAACGAAAATAGAGCTTACTCCTGTCTCTCCTAACAGCCTGTTTAGCTCATCAAGGCCCTCGTCAGAAAAATTTGCGCCTAAATCGAAAGAAACAGTAGCACGTCCGAGACTGTCAAGTCCTGACTCTATGTTTTCAAGATATGCTATAATAGGTCTATCAGGGACCACTCTATACTCTATGTAGTCATCAGAGACAGAGTTTGTTCTCTCTCTGTCTCTCCAGTCAAACTGGACGTAGTATCTATAGATCTGTCTATTAATGACTTCTGTGTCTTCAAATGTAACAGTGTCTCTATTACCTGTCACTGTGTAGAATTCGTCTGATGTTCCTTGAACTTTAACATTGCTGTGTTTTCTAAAGTTCTTCTCTCGAGTAGCTGTATTTAGATGCTGCTTCTTTAAAAAGATTCTTGTTGCACCCAATGGAAGACCGCTAACTTTTATCTCTATCTTATTCCCCTTTTGCGCAGCAACAATATTGCACTCGCCAATATTCTCAGGACGAGTTAAATTGACAAGTCTCTTTACTCCAGCAGACACAACCTTTGTAGTGCTCGTGCACATTGATCCATAGAGGCCGCTGCACCTGGCCTCGTACAAAATGACGTTTGGCATCACGTTACCCATGGCTTGATCATCAACTATGGTTATGGGACCCCTTTTAATGTTTGCTCGAATATCTGATCCTACTTTTTGCCATGATGATGAGTCTAGCTCGTCTGGCCTTGCAATCATTCGATAAATTCCAATATCAGTTGCAAGAGGATCAACTTGAGCAACTTCAATTTTGACCTTGCCCTCCGCCTGCTCAATAATTTTTAGATGCGGAGCAGAATTAGGCGTCAAGATTGTCTTAAGCTGCCTTCTAAAGTCAACAGAGACTATTTTAGAGTTATATACAAGGCCCTCACGATCAATTAACTCAATTCTGAAAAACAAGTCCTTTGTAATATTGGGCCGAAGACTTACAAAGTCTAAGTCAAACTGTGCTTGATGCTGTCTGACAGACGACTTGAATGAAAGCTGCTTAATTGGAACCTTTGTAAAAGTTGTCTTTGTTAAGACATCAGAAGAAATATCTGCAGACTTTACGTACAGCGCTTCCAAATATGAGTTAGAGAATTTTGAGGTCTTTTGAGTCGTAGAATTTTGACGATATTTGGGTGAAAGTGTGACAAATGTGTCAGTTGCATCCTTGCCTGACTTTGAGACATCCACTTCATTCTCGATAGTTGAATGCAAGCTGTATCTCACAGGACCTTGAGCTGATCCACCTCCAGCGGTGGGCCCTGAGGCATAGTAACAGTTTAAATGTGAAGTTGGATCGACCTTTGCGTCTAGGAGCGCCTTTGAGGCCAAATACTGAGTGCTCTCTTGAAATGATGTGCCTACAGACTGTGCTATTTTAGAGTCAACTAAGTTTGACTGATTATTGATAGGCTGCTGGCTTATGATGCTGCTGTTTAAGTTGATCTTTGGTGTTACAAGTGCAGTGTACACCTGTGATGTTGCATCAAGTGATTTTGTTATGCCCGCTTGATCAAAAGAGTGTCTTGGAAATGTGAGCGTCGCTCTTTCAGCAGTCCTCAAATCAGAAACAGTCTTGTCAGTGACTCTCAGCGGCACATCAAATGTTTTTATTAAACCGTCTGAGAGTGTCTTGAGGTTAGACACATCGGTCACCTGAGCTGTCTTCTCAACCTGATTATTTTTTGAAGATGAGACTGACTTTCCAAACCCTTTTCCTCCAGACGATGACGACTTTTTACTCATCGCTGTGAGAAATGACTCATTAAAGTGCTGTTTTGTGCCCACCCTAGAGTCTTTTGAAGTTGAGACACGTCGTATGGGATTCTCAGTGTAGACACTAATTCTAATATTTCTTACATTTGCTCTGTTTGCATTCTCCATGTCGACATAAAAGTTAGCCTCAAAAGAGCACTTACCATCGCCATCAAGCACAGTTGATATTTCATTGAGAGTGCTTTTGTTGTACATTATGTCATTGAGAGAAATAAAGTTTTGAGTAGAATCTGTATCAGAATCGCTAGGAAGACTAATGATCTGATCAAATGACTTTTGCTCAGACACTTTAATAGGATTAGTTGTGTCTTTCTTCTTTTTTAGACTAAAGCTCATACATCAAGCTCCAGGGTAAAGATATTAAAAAACTTTAGAGACCCATCTCTTGATCGAAAGATCTTTCCGACAAAGAAGACATGCACGCCTGCAGAAGTTCCCATATCATTGGGAAAAACACCAAAGTCAATGATCGAAAGCTTTTTGACTGTGCCATCTAGACTGTTAAACTCAAATGGCTGTATCATTATACTATTTTCTCTGCTTGTAGGATCAAATCTTATTTCGTGGTGCTGTAGGCCTTTAAGCTCAGTCTTAAGCTTATCACGTGTCAAAATTTCAGGCTGATTTAGGTTGGCGTACCTACCCAAAGGCCTTCCGGACGCACTGCTTCCAGCTGTCTTCTTGTTGATAGGTGGCAAAAATTTGAAGTTTGGAAAGTGTGCAAATCTCCTGTCAAACGTTATTGAGTCAAAAGATGACAAGGTAGGAGGTCTAAAAACGCCTGCAGTAGTTGTGTAAAGCCAGGTGTCAATTGGTAACTCATATGTAGGTCTAAACTCTATTTCCTCATCAGAGACCTCAAATCCCTGCTTATAACTAAAAACATCTCTTTTTGCAATAAGCTGGTTGTCTATAAAATTTTGTGTGATGCTTTGCAGTAGAGCATCAGCGTCTTCGATCACCTGTGATCCTGTCAGGTATAGCTGCTCATTTGCTGAGGTGGGTGACTCTGGCTGAGTTGCAATCTGCTCGCTGGAGAGGTCATAAGACCCAGACGGACCTGCTGTTGAGAAGTCGCTGATAATTCCTAGCTTGGATTCCACGACAATTCTGTCCTGGTATCGACTTGATGCCTCGAAATAAATTCTTCTTGAAGCATCCTCGGCAGCACCAGACTCATCAGGTGTGTAGAAAGTGCCTAAGTCCGAGAAGGAAGCGAAAGAAATCCGAAGATCTCCGCTTCTAACTTGACGTCTCCCTTCGTCTGTCAGGATGAAGTCGACAATTCTCGTCTTTGAGTCTAAAATGCCTGCCACTTCTCACACCTGAAAGTAAGTATTCATACAGTAAAGCTCACTTTGATCATATCGCAATAAGCGTCTCTGGAAGGGGAGTGTCTCTATCCCAGATAAGTCCGTAGTCAGATCTTGCGTCGTCATACGGATGCTCAGAGGTCGCAAATTTTGATGTATTGGAAGAATTTGTGGCGCTACCAGATACTATGTTGTTGTCACCAATTCCTGCATTTCTATTAATAAAGTCAACGGACACTGCAGCGTCTGTCAGAGTGCTGTCTCCCAGAGAGAACCTACTGTAAAGCCTTTGCTCCATCATATCACGGTTTTGACCGTATCTCGTACCGTTAAAAATTGCGCTCGAGAATAGTGGCGTAGGATTAATCAGCCCGTGCTTGCACCCTCTAGTCAAGAGTACGAAGAGATAAACGTTAAAAAATAGGACACCTAAGTCAGGAATTGCTGTCAGGAATCTTGGAAGACGATAATAACCATCACCAAAGCATCCCATAAATCTAGAAATATTATAGTTTATGTCATCAATTGGATCATTTGACCCAGGAGAACCAAAAAGAGGAAAGGCTTTGACGGGATTAACATCAACATCCGTTGAGACAGGAACAAACCATGAATTACCGGTACCATAAGGTATTCCGCCCACAACTAGACTGCCAGATGCCATTAAATCGCAGTGTCCTCCACCTTGTCCGCTTCCTTCACTGCCTGAGGAGAAAAATATAGAGTCTAACAAGTGTCCGCTTGGTGACACTGTAACAACATCCGACAGACTGTACGTCCACGTTGGAACAATTGTTTTATTGAAGACTCTCGAGTTAATTTTCTTTACTCTAGGAATTCCAGCATAGTACTTTTCAAAAGGAAATTTTCCAATAAAGTCTCTGTTGGCGTACTGATTAAAAGCTGTATTAGCATTGGGAAGTGTTGCTGGTCCATAGAATCTCTCAGACTCCAACATTATAGGAAGCGAACCTGAACCGACACTAAGAAAATTTAGTGCTTTTGTACTGCCGCTCTTAAAAAGAATCTTGATAGGATTTGGCTGCATTGAGTCATAAAACTGCTCGTCTTGATCAAATATTCTGTTGTTTCTATTGAATGAGTATCTGATAGACAAATTTCCTGCGCTTGTTCTAGCTCTTACACACCTTACACCGCCGATAGAAAAATCATTCTGATTTGTGACAGTCAAGGTTCCATCAGACTTTTTTGTCAGCATCGTTCCTGTGACGTGCTCTTCCCTCATGCTGCCTGAGTACATCATTTGAGGATCTGACTCAAATCTGTCCAAAACCCAGGGACTCGATGGCAAAAATTCATGTATAGCGTCTGAGTTTATCTGATCTTTGTAAATGTTGTGAACAGGTTTATCATCTCGAAGATAAGATCCATAAAGAATAAGCTTGCCTTTGCCTGGAAGGATCTTTAACATCTTTTGTATGGAGTTAGAAGTTGCACCACTTATCGAATAATATGTTGGAGATTGCCATCCAAACACTAATTTGTCACCCGGCATCAATAGGTACGGTGATGGACTGCTATCTGTCTTTGAAGAAAACAAAAGCTTCGCTGTATTAAACCCTGGAAAACGAAATAAAGTATCTGCTGCTAAAAATTCTCCTCTATAAGCCCTTCCAGTTGAAATATCTATTGAATTTCTGGTTGACGAATCTTTTGATGCCCAGACAGACAAAATATTGTTAGGTGTAAGCGCAGATCCGAGTGCTATATTTGAAACAGCAGAATTTTTAAAAGCAGCTTTTACAGGTGATGCAACTGTGTACGCTCCGCTAAATGATCCTGACGCTGGGACATTTATCGCAAGATCCATAAAATTTGCAGGATGAGGAAACCCAGGTTCTATAATTTGACTAATTTCTTTTCCGTATTCGTCCCAAACTGTTCCCACGCGTGCATATGTGACGAGATCACGAACAGTGTCGACATACACAGTGGGTCCTGATGTCGATAATTGCATTGATCTTGGTATTCCACCATTTTCATATCGGAAACTATAAAAGTCTCCATTGGGACCATTAATTCCACCATCCTGCGGAGTTCCAAATTCTTTACCTGTTATTTCAGAAACATATGTGTTTGTATATGAATTTTCTTGACCTGGATCTGGATTTGCTTTTCTTTGATTTAGTATGAAAAATACGCCTCCTCCTCCCAAGTATTCAAAGTCAGTGCCTCCTAACGGACTAATTGCACTTGTTAAGTGCGGCATTGACGCAGAAAACTCATAAACTATTTTTTCTACTAAAAATGGCTTGTCAACGAGATAAGAAACATCTAGCTGCTGTGATCCTGTTGCATGATATTTTGGATGAAGAGGAAAGCCAAATGTATCAATAGGTGTAAACCAGCCCGTCTCTTGAAATACGTTTTTTGTTCCTGTATAAGTGCTCAATAGTTGTGGATCTAATATTTGAATTGTAGGAACGCTTGAAGTAACTGCATAATTTCCCCAAGCCTGGCTAAAACCAACATATTGTCTTTCTAAATTTTCTTGAAGTGTAGTTGCTCCAGCAGGTGTTGTTCGTCCACGACCAAAACCAATAGGCTCCCATCTCTTTGTAGAAAAGTTAAAATATGCCATAGGAAAGTTGGAAGCAGGCCCAGGAGCAGCAGATCCTGTTGTTGATAATAAAGCAGTTTCAACGCTAGGAGACAAATCAATAACAATTTTATCTTTTACGCTTAGCGGCTCATCCAAGCTTCCTGAAACTGATCCTCTTGTGAAGAATTCACTTTCAAGACCCACTTTCGTGCCGTAACTAGAACCACCTGTAGGTAGTCCAAATGACTGATGTGAGTTTGACTCATCGTAGGGCTGAAAAACTCCATAGGAATGCCCCTCAGCGTACGCATCAAGCAGTGATGCCTTACCAGCAGCAGGTACATCAAGTGTTCCAGACTCAAAAGTGGATAGGACTCTCTGGAGGATTTCTGACGATCCATCCGCAGCAATGCCAAACGGATACCTTACTATTCCAGAATTTCCTCCAGTAAAGCTCTCGATAACGACATCAGCTGATGTCGTTGAGTTCGCAGTATTTCCAGCTGTTCCTGGAATTTTCTGAGTCAATATCGCGCTATTGTGTTGTGATGTTGTTGACGCCTCTATGAGTGATCCTGTTGCAGCATTGACTGCTTGCACAAACTTCTCAAGTGCACGCTTTGTGATTATTTGACTTCTTGTGAGGCCTTCATCTCCTGATCTAGGTGAAGTGCTAATTCCATCGAAAGCTATGTCATAAGATCCTGGACCTGTCATAAACGTGTTGCTTATGAACTTAAAAGTAAATACCTGAGTCTGACCTTTGGCATTTGTTAGTGTTACTGTCTCTCCCTCATTAGGAACAGCAGTAAAGATGACCTGGGCTTGACCATAGGGCAAGCGAGTATCAGGAAAAATATTATCTCTATAGGGTCTTATCGTGTGACTTGACTTCGCTGCGTCGACTGGAGATATTTCTACAGGATACGAGCCGGGTCGATTGTCATTTGATATAAGGATGGTCCTGGGCGGGTTATTGAGATAACCTGAACCTGTTGTGGCTGTGATTGTCATTACTTAAGAAGACCTCCAAATGCCAGTGAGTCTATTCCAGTCGTGCTATAATCATAGACATAACCGTGCGGCAGTGAAACATGATCGCGACTTAGAAAGTCATGTGTAGGAAACAACGCCCTCATGTCATAAGAGGCACTCAGGATGTCAGGTGACTCTTCAAGAAGTCGTCCTATCAGCTCAAAATCTGTTGCATCAGAGAAAGGCTCTACGGCCTCCTTGGGAGTATTCACATATCCCATTGTATTTGCCGGTCCTACTTTATAGGATCCAGAAGACTCTGCAAGACCATACTGATCAGATGCATCAAGATATGGGTCGACACCTCTGAGATTTCTTGTGTCATTTTTTCTCCTAAATGAAATTGTCTGAACCTCATCTGTGATGAGGATGGACCTTCTATTCTCATCGACATTCACCAGATCTCCTCGCGTCCCCTTAAACCGAAATGGGACTTCGATGAATGAACGGTCTGTCTCAGCTCTTACAGAGAACACATCAATCGCTGCATCGCTAGATATCATTTCAGATGAGTTGACAATCTCTTTTGGAATGATTAGGCTCGCTGGATCAGTGACAATTATTCTTACTGGATCAATCGCATTGTCAATGTCCTCGTAAGCGACACCGTCCTGATAAGTGTCAGGAATTCCAAAATCATTGTCAAGAAGAAAATGAGAGGGAGCGACATTGAATCCTGTGCTTTTTCTTCCTGTCTGTGTTGTCGTATTTGAGGGCTTAGACTGAAACAGGGAAAGGGGTATGTAAGACTTTATCCCTAGGCCTGTTCCTGAATCAACAGCAAGTACTGTCGGAGAGTCAGTGTCATCATATGATCCTGAGTCTACTCTTACAGCTATACCACCCTTTATCTTTAGAAAATCATTGTTGGGTCGTATCATCATAGTCGATGGTGAAACATATTGATTCACGTCATTGACGTAGACACCCTGGTTGTATTTCTCAAGTGTATTTGATCCAGAAAACTCTTGAGGAAACACAAGACCCACTGTGCTTCCCTTGGTCTTGAATCCATCTGTGGCACGCTGTGAAGACATTAGTACCTCTTTATCACACCGACAAGCTGTTGAACCAGAATCTGGCCTAGTCCGCTGTTTCTATTATTTGGGCCCAAATAGAGATCAAATGTGTTATATCTGATCTTTGGCCTCTCAAGCATGTGAGGCTCGACGACAAAGTTGACGCCCATGAACTTCGTTCGTCTTGGAATTAAATTCTCAATAAGCTGCGACACAGTTGTGTCAAACCACTTAAAAAACTCAAAAAATGTCTTGAAATTAACTTGATCAGTAAGCCTATTGAAATACACATCCCTTAGTGCCTGGAGGTCGGGATAGTCTTCAGAGAACTGTAGCTCTGGCCTTCCGATGTAGTTGTCAAATGAGTCTAGGGATGAGAAAATTTTTGTAATGTCCTCATTCAGCGCCTGAACTGCGCTCACCTCGACGCCGAACCTAATATCATCAACGGGCTCCTCGTCCTCGGGAATAGAGTTGAGAGGTGCCTTTACACCGCCGTACTTTGACACGTTGTCGTCGCTCAGCCACGATCTCACACGAATCTTGTTGCTGTCGGTGGACTGATCGAAGAAAGGACTCACAGTTGAAAATGTGATATTCTCCGATCTAAAAATCTGTGCACTGGGTTCGAATCCACTCCCAGTGCATGTGAGACCGTTCTGGCTCATGTCAGTAAAATATGCTGCGCCTACAGTGTCCGTCTGAGTCTTTTCTTGCATAAAATCCACATCAAGACGTAGCTTTTCCCAGGATCCGGACACCGTGGACACAAAATTAAACTTTGTCTTTGCATTATCAGAGCCAAGTGATGTTGGATTTAGTATGTGATCAAAAGTCTCTTTCTTTGATAATCCCTTTGACCAGAACCTCATGTTGAGTACTCTGCCACCAAAGAATGATGTCCTGTCCTCTTCAATGGTTGGAGACCCATTGTATGAGAGCCCAAACTGATTTATAGACTTTGGAACAGACTGTGATCCTATGTGAATCATTGTTCCTGACATGTTTAATTTTGCGCTCCAGGTGGATAGAACGCTGCCTGTCAGTGATGATACGGGCACAGAATCATCAAAATACACTTCATTCTCGTAGTAATTCTCAATTCTTCCACCGGACTGTTTTCCTGCTCGAAGGAACCACGAGGAGGACGCATAGGACTGAGTTAAGTCATTCCGGATTCTTCCAAAAGATATGTGCCATGGATCTCCGTCATACACATTGACTCCCGTAAGAGGAATTTCGAGCTTGGCGGGCTGAGTCGTGCTCCACGTGTCCCTAAACACAAGCTTTAGAGATCCTGTAGCCGTCAAAGAAGAGCTTGCGTAAGCTATGAGATTCAAGTACAGGCTGTCTTTGAGGCCTGTCTGCCAGTCAGTTCCTGAGGTGAAAAATCTCACGAGAGACGATGCCTTTGGGTGATTAACACCCAAGACAGCAGGAGGAGTAAACTTATAAGTCCCCTCGTACGACCAGGAACCAGATGTCAGGATCCTATCGAACATGGGCGTTGATCCTGTGTATGGAAGGCCCGGCTCGCGCCGAACGACTGTAGAAAGATCAGCAACACGCATTGAACCACTTTGAATCAGACCTGATGATTTGAAGTAAGGCCTTCCCGTGGGTATTCCCTGCACGTCAGTTGCTGCAGCGCCTAGTGTGAAAGAACCGGAAAAGTCAAGTGATCTCAGGACTCGTGTCTTTTTTATTCTCTGATCTGCTAGTGTTCCTGCCCTTGATCCTCCAAACTCTTTAAATCTAAAATTTGAGTCAGGATTTAGACCCATATTTCTTATGAGTGACTTTATGCTGTGAACAGTGCCCTTTGTTCTTGTGATCTCAACCATGTCACTCAGAATTCGTCGCCAGATTTGATTCTGAACATACTGGAGGCTGTTTTCTGATATCAGACCCTGATTTGTTATCGCCTTTCCATCGTAGAACTGCTCAAAAGATGCATTTGGAAACATTTCTGGTAGGCTTATTCCGTACGACTCTGCAAGCTGTGGCAGGAAAGTGCTCGCGATAGTACCGGGCTCGACTGGCGAAATATTTCTCTGCTTTCCAAACTGATCAAGGTGCATCTTGATCTCATCAAAATGCTTTGCCCACACAAATAGAAGTGTTGCAATAATTTGTGCAGATCCTAACTTTCCACCACCAGGAAAGTTCTGATTTGACCCATATGTGTCTGTTATTGTTCCAAGCTCGCTGTTCTGACCAAATCCTTCAAATATACTAGCTTCCTGCAAGTAGTGTCGAGGTATCAGCTTTGTTATCATATTTGGATTGTTGGCATCATAGTCAGAAGCTGATGTCAATAAGTCCTCATTTAGAGTGATGACGTCTTGATAAGATGGGAAGAGCACAGGTGACTCTGTGTTCGACTCATACAACATTGGCAGGCTTATGCCGCGTCTTTCACGAAGGCTCTCAGTAAAATTGGTGACAACAGAGTGAAGAGAGTTTCCACTGCTATCAATGATCGTGGTATTGGCAGAGAATGATCCCGTTGGCTCATTAAACTTGTAGTAGAGCTTTAAGTTAGAGTCAGAGTAAACTGACCTATCAATGAATTTTTTTTGCTCTGAGGCAGACCTAGCAGAGTGATACACCCTGAGCTCATCGATTGTGCCTGATAGAGTTTGCCCAAAATTAATGCCAGGCGTCACACTTCCAAAAAATCCTGCTGCGTGATTTACACCGCTTCCAATTAAAAGAGGTGCGGATGTGTATCCAAATCCGCCGAGCTCTCTCGATGAAGAGGAGCTCTCAAGAACGGCATTTCTAAACATCTTTATCTTGTTGACTCCTGGTGTCGCGTCATACGTCGCACACACGTGCTGAAAGTCGCCTTTTGCGACAGGCATGGACGCGCTCATATACGCAGTGCCAGATGACACAAGCATCAGAAGTGTGCCAGATACATCAGAAGACAATGTTGAGCTTAGGGCCAGTGTAATACCGTATTGGTTTCCTGAGAGTCTCTGAATGACAACCTGGTTACCCTGCGTAACATTGCTGGGTACTCTGAGGTGGACATCGTACGTTATAGGACCCGATCCCTGATCGAGGACAGACTTTGCACTTGAATTTCTTGAGAGTGATGGTGCCTGAGCGCCTGCAATGTCGTTTACCTTGACATATGACCCATTCTCAAAGTGAAGAAAACCAAGGCTCTTAGGAAACCTATCGAAGACATATTTCTCATATCCAGTGAGGGCGTCAAAAAACTCTAGCAGCTCGGTCTTTGATCCATCAAATGGGTAAGAGTTAATAATTAACTCAAAAGCGGTGTTGACCTTTGCTTCTGCAGAGTTAAAAAATGTGTGATTTTCAAACTTTGACCAATCGATGGGAAGCTGCTGTGTTGACTTAATCGGGCTCCCAGGAGAGTCATACCTGAATGACTGTGTGATGTTCTGGACAGAGGAGCTAAGTGAAGCAGCAGTTACATTTGAGATAGATGCCAACTCACCTGTCAGACCTCTGACAATGCTGGGGCTAAAGAGGCTTGATCCCGGAGCAAAAGTGTTTCCTGATCTTCTCATGATGCATCAACTCTAAACATCGGGCTTTTCTCTTCAATCTGAAACTCTACGCCCCTATCAGCTAGAAGAAACTCAAAATAGTAAACTCTTCCTGAGTAAAGAGAAGACATTCTAAAATTAAAATACATCCCATCACTGTCAATTGAGCATCTTGTTGCATTGTTGCTCCTCGTGTAGGGAATAACAACTGTTCCAAGGTCTGCATCAACGACCCTGTAAAATAAGTTCTCAAATACCTCACTCTTTGCATTTATGAGTGACTTAGCAGGACGATTTTGATAATTCAGAGAGTCGACTCCAAAAAGACGAACTTTTACTATATCGCTTGTCTTATAGCTTCCAAGAAGATTAGTGACTGCTATCGTAGGCTTTCTAGGAACAGATGAGAATGCTGATCTATAGGGTGACTGTATCTCTAGGGTTCCTGTGTAGAATCCAATCTTTCCATCATTAGAATGCCATGTCTCAAGAAATTTTAGAGACCCACTTTTTGCAGCAAAATCAGAGACTGATGAGCTGCCAATTACAATTGAGCTGTCAGAATACGGGATAGCAAAAGAAGTCTGATACACTCCATCGAGACCTTGACCTGTTGTACTTCCTGTATACGATGAGGCAAAAACTGTCTTTGTGAAAGACCCGGTTTTTAGTGTCACAGAGAGACAATTTTGTCCCGAAATTGGTGTCAGAGAAGATCCAGAAAGTATATTAGAGGGTAAGCTCCTGTGATAATTGATGAGAAATATCGATCCTGTTGTGTCGAACACAAAAGACGCGTGATTGTCCTGAATCACATCATCAAACATCACGTGAACAGTCGGTCTGAGGTACACATTTTTTGAGTGTCTTGATCCAAATCTCTTGACAAATCTCGTCTTTGTGTCCTGCTCCTCGGATGGAATAAAAGAAACTCTAAATCCGCAGTCTGGAATTTGTCCAGAAATTGTTGCTGATACTATCTTTGTGACATCTACCTCAAAATTTTCTGTGCCCTCATCGAAATGCTGGATCGCCCCTAACTGCTCTATTCCTGAGCCTAAGTTTCCAGAGCCTATGACATCTATGTCAGCTGATCCTAAAAGTCCTAGCTTATTAGCACCGCTGACAAACCATGGGTAAACTGTGCCGCCGCTGTAAGATGCTGTCACAAAGTTTGCAACATCAATATCGCCAAATGAGCTCACATCCCTTCCGTCTCCTTCATCGAACGACTTCGAAAGAGGATAAGCAACTAAATGAAAGTTTCTTGGAACTGTCTGTGTGCCCAGTGCATCCTGCATTTTTAGAATGCACTTAAAATTAGGGCTGTTAATGTTTAGAACAGAGCCAGTTAAACTCCTAATCTGTCCATAATCAAATTTTAACAGTGCCCTTGACACCTCATAGGGAGCAGACTCACCGGAGATCACGGACTCATCATACAGCTTAAAGAGATCAATAGTGCCAGCCCTTCCAAGATTTGAGTCTGTCGCTCTAAAAGAGCTATTGATAATCTTATCAGTAATGTAAGTGTCTTTGCTGGCTGTGAGTATTAAGTACACTTGTTACTCCTTAGATTGCAGTGCCAATGATGTCGTACTCTGGATACTTGAGCTCAAAAATTGTTCCTCTAGGAGCTGTGATTATCTTATTTCTAGTGGAAAGCTCATAGTCAAAATAGAAGTCAGAGTAACTTCTACCTTCATCAGTACCTGTCTTTGGAAGCATGTCAAGACTTATTAGAGAAACAACACCCTGAGTATTTATGATCACATTTATCACGTCGTCTATGACAAGAGGCTGATCTATCTGAAAGTTTTCTATCCTGAGCACGTTCTTAATTCTTGATATGACACTTTGAACAACACCGTTCTTGTTGGCATTTGGAGCAGTCATTATTCCAAACCTAACAGTGTAATTTGACACCCTTGCATCGAGTATATCAACTGCATCAGATATTAGTCTAAACTCATTTAAATAAGTGCTCAAGTTCTTCTTTAGAGAATCAGGTGAAATTGTAAGATTTCCAAACCTGTCCCTGCTTATGATATACAGCTGTGCTGAGAGAGGATTTATTGGGTTGTCAGAAATTCCCGCTCTAAATACTCTGCCAAAGACATTTGGCATCGTGTAGATTCTAGAAAGAAGATCTTGTCTACTAACAATTCTAGACTGCATCTGTCTGGCGCTGGGTATTCTGGCTCGCAGGTCTTCAAGTGTCGGCGCTGAGTCGCCTCCTCGAGCAGGGTCAAGATTTTTAACCTCAACGCTGGATCTCACTGATGCTGCATCCGATGCAGATGGCTGACGCTGAAAGTCCATGTTTAGTGTGTTTAAGAGCCTTATTGATCCTGCAGCGACATTGTGAGATAGACCGCCGCCGTGTCTATATCGTATTGAAAGAGTCGTTCCCTTGGGACTTATGCCTAGCGTCTGTGTCTGGAGCATTGAGTTTGGATCAATTGAAAATCTCGTGAACTGTTTTTTCCCGTATAGAGGAAGAGACAACTCACTTGGGTCTGGAACAATATCATCATCAAGCGTGTCAGCATTTCCAGAGCCAAATCTTACAGTTGTCAGTCTTGTAGTGGGATCAAAATTCGCTGTATATCTTCTTGGAGCTGCAATAATCTCAAGATTCATTGGAACCATTTTTCCATCAGCATCAAGATTATTGACTGCTTGAAATACAGTGTCTTGAGAGAGAGACTCGACCTGATAGTAAGAATTACCCTGTGTGTCTATTACTGACAGAATATCACTAATATCTGCGCTTAAAAGAGTTATCTCTCTAAAGGGGACGTGCTGCGTGCCTAGGGTAAATTGATCAATTGTCTCATTACCTGAGACGCATAATCCTGTCATTGTCATCACAAACTGTGTGGGTATTCCTGCATCACTTGAAGAGAACACATTTACAGTTGCAATATACTCACCTTCCGAAGTTGTGCTCGCAAAGTCTAGGTCCTCTGTTAGATTAAACGTTATTCCACTTGTTGACTTGCAAACTGTGCCACTCCGTATGACAGGAAGTGTCGAGGTCTTAGGCCCGTAAGACCCATCGGACTTTTGCTCAGCAGGAACTCTTATATAAAACTTTACTTGAACAGATGCAGGACTTGATCCAACAGGCTTAACACCAACTGTTCTTAAATGAAGCAGTATATTTTTCCTCTCAACTGCTGTGAGGGGATTTAGCTCAGTGAACTGGTGATCTAGATAATAAGATAAGCTGTCACCAACAAACGCAGCCATATCAAGAAAGAGGCCACCAAGAGACGCCTCAGAAAAGTCCTTAATCTTGTCAGGAAAGTAAGTCCTGGCGTAGCCTAGAAGCTCTGATCTGAATGAGTCAAAGTCTTTGGCAAGGAAGGTCCTGCTTCTCTCTTTTCTAAGATTCTTTTTTACGTCTAATGCCATATCACCCTGCCACGTAAATTATTGCTTCTATCACGCGTTCTTTTTGAGAAACAGCGCTTACCTTGTAAGTAATTCGAACACCAACTTTTGCAACTTCCTTGTTGTCTATTCGATCAACAAGTGGCTCGAACGTAAGAAGCTGTATGAAAGGCATATACTTCTGCGTTGTCTTTCTAATTCTTCTTATGGCTTCAGCATCAAACTGATCTGTTCCAAGCTCAAACGCGAGCTCTGTTAAATTTGCTCCGAAGTCGTAGAGACCAAGCCGCTCACCGTAGTTTGTCATTATCATGTTCCTAAAGTTGTCAGCAACAGCGCTGTCAATGTCTGTGTGCATCTTTAGAAGGCCATCATTAGACTGACCAAACTCAACTGGAACTTTTATACCAACTGGCGTCTCAAGTTTTTGACTCAGTGCATTAGACTTTAACTTGTCAAGATCCTCCTTGAGGTCTCCAACAGAAGAGAAGTCATATTTTTTTCTAGTTGACATTCTGATTCTTTAGTCCAGATGTAACTATGCAAAATGCAAAACAGGCTATCAAACTAACTTTCCAAATCCCTCGTGAACTGATACAGCGGGAGCAACTGTGGTTCCTGCTTGAGATGTGGCCGTTCCTGATGTAGCAACCGCAGTGCCAGGAGCTGCTGTGGACTTGACTTCACTGATATCGACTCCTGCAGACTTCACATACTCGTGAATTGCGGATGCAAGAGCCTCTGATAGCGTCTGTATATTTGACTCAGGGCTTGCTCCCTCGGAAGCTCCATCCTGAATGCTCTTTGTGAACGCAGCCTGAATCGCCTTAGAGAGACCTGATTTTGAATTTTCAAGCGACATAAATCACTCTCCAAAAACTCTAGTTGATTTTAAGTTTGTAATCTCTTGCTTTCTCTGCATAATTTCAGTCTGAAGTCCTGTCGCTCCCTGCACTATTTGAACAGAGGGCGCACCGTATCCAGGCGTTGTGTGTGTTAGAAGCTTTTGACAGAACTGGTCTATCGCGTCGTATGTCTTCTCCAAAAGTTTTTCGAGCTCTGAATACTTCACATAGGGCTCTGATCCCTTTTCACCGGCCCCTGATCCCTGGTCAGGCTGGCCCAAGTATATTTTGGCTCCGCTTATCTGAATGATTCCAGAAGGCATCAGATATATCGAGGCTGCGTCGTCATTGACATCGCCCTCCTTGATTATTCTTATGCCCCCGTTTATGTCGCCCCTCTCTGTCTCTTTTCTAGCAATAATTCTTACTTCATCTGACTTCAGGACAATGAAAGGTGACTCTGCAACATCTACAACTTCGCCTTCAAAGGCAGGATATATCACGTCAGTTGTGATGCCAAAATTTGCATCAGCGTCGGTCCTCATGGACACGTAGACCCTGCTTGCATCTGTTAAAAAGTCTGGGTCGCCCTCTTGAGGCCTATCAAGCCTGTTCGCTGGGATAGAAGATCTCTGAGAATCATTAATGTAGACAGCAGCATTTTTGTCAACTTCAAGTTTTTCTCGAGTATTGAGTATCACACGTGGCTGTGTGTCTCCTATCTCTGCGTTGTCAGGATCAGGCGGATTATTGTCATAAAATCTTCCACGACCAGAAACAATATCTATTGTGCCGCAAAAGTCGGGTATGGGATCTGTTGCGATCCCTGATCCATCTACATCTGAGAATGCATTGCTGTTGACAGCGCTGTCTGGCCGTTCAGCGAGGCTCCATCCCCTGTCCTGCCCTAAGCAGATTAGAGTGTTATTTGACCCTTGAATTACAAAATCGCCAGGCCTCTTAGTGAAACGAGGAACAGGCTCAAGAGTGACAGACTGCATTGAAAATGATCCCGTATAGATCTGATCATATGGATTTACACTAGGTTCATCTGGGCTACCTGAGAGAGTGCCTTCGCTGCTGTCCTCTTCCTCTCTCTCTGCGGCACCATTATTAAATGCAGGAGGTCCAGGAATCTTTCCTGGATCTTTAAGACCATCAAAAGGCCTTGTCTCGTCGCCATTTCCATCACCAACAGCGGCTGATGAGCTTTCTGTTGTAACTTTATCAACAAAAAGATCAAATCTTCTCTCGGCATGAACGTAATTAAGATCTTCAAGAAAGTTAGGCTCTGAGACTCTGGTTATCCAAAAACTATAGGGAGATGTTGAACCAGGCGCATCTGAAACTGTCCACACCTGCTCACCTGGCTTAATCGGCATACAAAAATGTGAAGGGAAAAACGGATAGCAGAGGATATTCTGTGCAACTGCGTTAACGCCTGTGCCTGTTATCTCTCGAACTATAAGACTGTTTCTAGGAGCACGTCTAAGAGAATCAAGGCCACCTGCAATTGTCTGTCCTAGTGATTCCAGCTCCTCATCAGTCCTTCTAGAAATGTCGCCAAGAACCTCGTAGACAACTGCTCTTGAAAAGGGTCCTCTACTAGGCGCTTGCGATCTTATGACGCTCAGCTCAGAAGAAATATTTGTTGATCCTACACCTGTCGCTGACCTTATGGGATCAATTCTTCCAAGCCTAGATGGCATTCAGTCCCCACTTATTGAGGAGAACACGTCGTCTGGATCCACTCTTGTGTTCTGCTCTTCAATTTTAGCTATAAGCTCTGCCAGACGAAGTATCTGCTCATTAGACTTGCTCATTCTTTCTAAGTATTTAGTAAGAGTGGTGCCCAGTGAAATGTGCTCAGACGTTCCTGTTGACATCTTGGACCATGCATCTGTAAAAAGCATTCCTGCATTCTCTCTGTCTATGAGGGCATTTTCATAGATCTCCTTCCACAGAAGTTTCTTTTTATCCTCAGTGGAAGTAAGCTCATCTAGTATATCAGCAAATGCCTCGATTTTCTTCTTGAGCTTGCCGTCACTGTCAACAAGCTTTTCAATCTTAATTTCACTCATTTCTTAAAATAAGAAGCTAAACTTCTCATCTCCGTTTGTTAAGCGCTTGTAATGTTTTCTTATTGATGACATTGCAACAGAAAGCTTTTTTGATGAAAGACCTGAAATATCTCGAACATAGATCAAAACAGCTCTCTTGTTTAGAAAGTCTAATTCATCAATATTGTCAAAAACTGTTATTATTGCTTTTATGCACGCAGACTCAGCTTCACCTGCAACACACTTTTCAATCTCCCTAAGAAGATCTCCTATCTCAGATCTCACATTTCTACTTATCAAAATCTCATCAGGCGCTGGCATGACATCATAGGTCTCAATTGCATGCAATTGCTCTTGTGTAAGAGTCTCAGGTGCGTCAATTGAAACATTTCTCTTGTTTTGCTTCTGATTCTTTCTAGACCGAATTATCAGCCAATTTTTGGCCACAACGTTGTAGTACGAAAACGCCTTTGTTCCCTTGTCAGGAGACCATTTATAGAGTGACTCATACAGAAATGACACACAGTCTGACTTTAATTCTTCAAAAGTGTCGTGTGGTGACTTAAAGCCATAAACAAGAATCAAGTTCTCAACCAAGGAATCAAAAGCAGGCTGTATCTTTTCTAAATAGAGACTGCTCTTTTCACTTTCAGAAGTGAGAATCTGAAAACTTGTGATGGCTTCTTGAGTGACTTCTGTGAAGTATTGACACCCACCTGTGCCTTGTTTTCTCTTTATCTTTTTTCTAATCTTCTTGGGCATTCGAGTCATCATCCTCATCAGAGGATTCTCTTTCGTCAATTGATGCAAATCTATTCGCAATTAAGAGAAGTGTTTCTCGAGTTGCCTTTATATCACTTATAACTTGCTTTATTTGCGGACTATCATAAAAGAGAGGTATTTCAAGTATCTTGCTTATTGATCGATATCTCTCATCTAAGACATCAAGTGACTCTTCAATTGCATCTTCAATTTTTAAAATGATTAGCGCAAACTTAACAGCAAAGAAGACACTTATGGTAAGCAGTGATGACAGTATTACGATCAAAACACTGCAAAGACTCATGTCAGACTATCCCTTCAAGCTTTTTGTCGTATATCTTGCAAATTGACTCAAAATTGTACTCTCGCTTAATTCTCTTTGACATTTCTGCTGCACGATGACGCGGCATTGAAGGCTTCTCGTAAAACTTTCTAAGCTTCTTCTTTGCATCAGCTTCTAGCGGGCTTGCCCACTTTGATCCTGCGATAAATATCTTTCCATCAACTCGGCTTTTGTGAATCTCATTAATTGAGTACTCAACAGGTATATAAGCGTTAGGATCTAGGAAATCTGTGTGTCCAGACCAACCAGTTGCTATAATGGGAAGACCTGATGCAGCAGCTTCCAAGATTGGAAGCCCGTATCCCTCTCCTCTCGTGAGAGTGACAAGAGACTTGACAGTCTGATTCTTCATTAGCGAGAGCATTTCTCTATTGCTCATCTTTCCGTGCATTAAGTGAATCTTTGGGAATGGGCTCCTCCGTGCCTCTGATACTAGCTGTTTCACCAGCTTTTCTGTCATTAGACTATCTATCTTTGTGTGCTTTCCTGAGTTGGTTTTTAGAATCACACCAACGTTTGGATCATTTTTAAACTCTTCAAACAGCCACTTTAGCGTGTAGAAAAGATTCTTTCTGTCGTTCTCTGGATTAGTTCCTGTGATTTGACCGAAGACAAGAAAATTAAAGTCTGTTGAAAACTTATGAGAAAACTCGTCTACATTGTCCAGAAGAAGTTCGTCATAAAATGACTCAGGTATTACGTGAATTGGCACTCTCATCATACCTGAATTCAGTATCGTGTTCTTTGTGTGATTTGATGGCACGACAACAGCGGTCATTCTATTGCAGGCATCAATCCACAGAGGATTGCACCTATCGGTCTCGACACCCGCTGTGATGCCAATGTTCTTTTTTGCAAGTCTAGGATCCCACTCATTTGGAAGTTGAACCTGTATTGAAAGATCAAATTGAGGCTCTCCTTCAATTGAGACTGTTCTATTCATTATCTCGCCAATAAGGCCGTTCTCATCATTCTTATCAATAATCCAGGGTGTTATACCCCAGTTTAAAGTCTGAACTCTCACATCCCAGTCAGGCTTTGATAGTGCCCAACGAGCGACTTGTCTTGAGTGAACTCCGTACCCAGAGTTAGTTAAAAATGGTCCTCTAAGTAAAACTCTAGTCATCAGATCTCCTTGACAGTCCAGCTCTTGTACTTTTCTCTCCAATTATTGACAAGATCAGTGAGTGTGTTATCCCACTCATTAACTGTCTTTTGGAGGCTAAACTCAGAAAGGACGTAGTCTCTGGACTTTTGTCCTAGACGTGTCCTCTCATCAGGACTCATCTCATAGATCTTTAAAATGGCATTTGCTGTGGTCTCGGCTGAGCAATAGTCCTCGAAGATATAAGGAACTTGCTGCGATCCTACCATGCTCTGCATTTCAATAGGCAGAGCAACTCCATTTTCAGATCCATCCCTGTGATCAACAACTTGTCTAGTAAGGCCGCCTGTCTTGAGAGCGATTATAGGCTTACCACACTGCATTGCCTCAAGCGTTGCGAGACCAAATCCCTCCGCATAGCTAATGTTTATGCACGCATCAGAGATGTTGTGGAGCACATTCATCTTTGCAAAGTCAAGCCTTTCGGGAGAAAAGACTACAGAACTTGTAACACCTAGCATCTCTGCAGTTGCATACAGGTTTGGTCCCTCCTGATCATCGGGCTGAGTGTGCATCAGGAGGCACACATCACTCTTTCCATGCTTCTCTTTTACCTTTTGCACAAAAAGCTGCCATGCCCAAAGAACATCATTTGGGCGCTTTCTCTTTGCGTTTCTATTAACCCAAAAAAGAACAAACTGATCTCTTCTAGACTCGCCAAGCAGTTGAACTTTTAGATTGCTGACATCTTCCTTACTGTTGATAGGATGAAATACCTCGTCTGGTAGGGCGTGAGGAATGAAGTTAGTCCTGCCTGGAGCCAGGTCCTTCACGTAGCTATAGGTCATATGAGAGTGACAGTTGATCAGATCAGTCGAGTCATATAGCACCTGATTAAATTTTGGAACAGGAAGATTGTCCCAAACATGCCAATACGCAATAGGACAAATCTGATGTATCTCATCCTCCATTTCCCAAACCCAAATAAAGAATCTTGGATCAGTGAAGAGCAGAAGAACATCAGGTCTTTCAATTGCAAGTGTCTGTCGAAGCATCTCGGGAGACCCAAACCCATCGACAGGCTTAATAATAAAGTCATCACTGACTTTTACTACATCGTAATTGGAGTGCTTAATTGCAGCACCAAACTGCCTGACAGACCACTTTCCCTTCTTCACAAGACCGTCTATCAAATATCTGCTCTGACAACCTACGCCAGACGTTGAAAGGGCGTGATCAGACAACATTAAAATCTTCTTTTTCATTGAGACGCTCCGAGGCATCGAGAAAAGTGCATATTGAAAAATATCAATGTTTGATCTGCAGTAAATAAGATGCTATGTGCAGTGCTTTGTTCCGCTGTACGGACAGAAACCGCAAGAATGCCTATTTTTTAGGTAGACGCCCTTTCTAACAGACTGAATCATACTTCTCACAATTTTATTAGCTTTTTCAATTGACTTGGGACCGACAGAAACAGGAACAAGCTCACAAATCTTTCCTGGTTTAGCAGATCTTTTTAGAAGAATAAATCCACACCTGATGTCCTTTAGCGGCACTCCGTGCTTTTGTGACCAGAAGTACTTGTACAGAATTAGCTGAGCTGTCATGAGTATATCTTGCTTTTTCTCTCTCTTCCAGCCATGAGCTTGTGCAGTCTTCCAGTCAATAATCCAGTACTGGTGTCCATCACCTTTCTTGTTGGGAACCTTAAGAACACCGTCAATGAAGCCCTTAAATTTCACCTGGAGTTCATCAATATCCTCGTACAAGTCCTCCTCAGCCTCAAAGATCTCCCAGCCAGGAAATTTTGAATCTAAAAATCCGAGGACATCGTCCCACATTTCATTTGCCCACTTGGCCCATGTGTCAAAATGAGCGTGCTTATACCAGCCTGGCTGCTTTGCAATCCAGTCAGGGTCATCAAAATTAGACTTTTCCCACTCTGACTTAAATTTTTCAATTAGCGATGATCTATCAATTTGCTTAGTCTCAATAAGCGCTTCACATCCTGCGTGAACTGCAGTACCAAAAGGCAAGAAGGGTGATGGTTCTCCAACATTAATCTTATCAATATGCATTAGCTTATGTCGAAAAGAACACTCCTTCCAGCATTTTACTTCAGAAAAAGATACATGTGCTTTTCCTGTTGCAAGAAGTGGTAACTTTACTTTGCTTGTTGTATCAGCCTCAGATGTCATACGAAAATTATAGCACCATCGGCTTAAATCTTCAAAATCAATATAGCCCTAGTCTCTCACCGTGCACAAGAAACTCTTCGACATATGACTCAAGAGAAAATTTTGGCGCCCATCCACACTTATTTACTGTTTCACTTATATCTGCAAGTGTTGTTCTTGCCTCACCAGGACGGGGTGAAATATACGAAATTGAAGAAGGATTGAACAGTTTAGCAAGCTCATTTATGGAGTAATTCTTGCCTGTTCCAAGATTAAAAACTTCACCCGACCACTTTCCTGTTGACAGGGAAATTAGACCGCTAGCAATGTCTAAAACGTGTGTGAAATCGCGTCTCTGCTCTCCATCTCCTGTTACAGTCAGAGGAACACACTTTTTTCGCTGCTCCTCAAAAATACCAACTACAGTCGCATATGCGCCCACTGTGGGCTGTCTTGGACCATAGACATTAAAAAACCTAGCAGTTACAGTGCTCATTCCGTAGACCTTTGAGTACATCTCGCAAATCTGCTCACCTGTGTACTTTGCGTACGCATAAGGATTGAGCATTGGTCCAGCATAAGCTGAGCTGCTTCCTGCGTACACAACATTAGCACCGCAGTTTCGAGCAAACTCTAGAACATGAGCAGTCCCCATCATATCAATCGAAAGGTAGGTGAGAGGATCCTCAAAGCTAGGCTGTATTCTTGCAAGAGCTGCAAGGTGATAAACTGTGTCAAACTTTTCAGTTGTGTATTTTGACAAATTTATGTTTCTAATATCATCTACCCAATATCTTACGCCAGGTCTCATATTAGATCTTGATGAGCTGTCAGAGACAAGACTGTCCATCACAGTTATTTGATTTTTAGGATTAGCAAGAAGGGTCTCAACTAGGTGTGATCCTACAAATCCTAAACCGCCTGTCACCAATACTCTACTCATGTCTTTCTCCTTTTACTGACCGCTCTTCCCTCTTGGCGCTCCCAATCTCTGTCAGACCTCACCTCGAGGTTCTTATCCCAGGCAGCCTGAAGCACTGTGGGATCTACACCCACACCCTTGGCTACATTTATCATCGCGTTAATGTCTTTTGGAAAACAATGTCCACCGTAGCCACGATTGCCATCAGGGCCTGGTACGGACCAGTGGCTGTCTCCCAGGCGCTTGTCATACTTGGCGTATTCAACAACTTTGTCGTAGTCGACGTCGAGTCCGGACTTATCCAGGGCCTCGCAGACCTGAGCGATTTCATTTGCGAAAGCGACCTTGACAGTGAGGAAGTTATTGGTGAGGTACTTTACCATCTCCGCGGTGGTCGAAGAAGTCTTTACGATTGGAACCTGTGGGAATGCAGTCTGAAAGATCTGTTTCACCTGATTAATCCAGGGACGAGGGCCTCCGAGAACGATTCTATTCTGACTTCTCATGTCATTGAGAGCATTTGCCTCAGTCAGGAACTCAGGATTGAAAACCACATGGAGACTTCCATCGAACATTTCATTCCAGCGCTGTGTCGATCCTGGTGGTACCGTTGACTTGACAACTGCAATTCTCTCACCAGGAACTTCAGCTAGCTCTCTTAGGGCGCCCTCAACAATCGAAGTGTCAGCAGATCCATCTTCATACATGGGAGTAGGAAGACAGACGAAATAGACTTTCGAAAAGTCTGTCTTACTTTCGCATGCCTGCACAAGCTCTCTAATACTCTGCACCGGACGTCCGAAGTAATACCCAAGATTTCCACCGGGTGCAACCTTCCCAACCTTATCAAACACGAAGACTTCTAGTCCTCGCTCAGAAAAGACCGTGGTGAGAGAGCCGCCTACGAATCCTTGCCCAATGACTGCTATTGATGTCATGCGAATACCCTCAAAGCTTGCGTGCGGTGTCAAAGTCTGCTTTGTACATCATCTCGACAAGCTTCTCAAAATTCACTCTAGGCTTCCAGCCCAGCTTCTCTCGAGCCTTGCTGGCGTCACCGAGCAGATGCGGAACCTCATGGGGTCGATAGAGACGTGGATTAATCCTCAAGTGATCCTCAACACTGAGCCCGGCAATCTCAAAAGTCTTGTGCAAGAACTCCTTGACTGTGTGTGACTCACCAGTAGCGACCACGTAGTCATCAGGCTGATCCTGCTGGAGCATGAGCCACATCGCCTCGACATAGTCTCCTGCAAAGCCCCAGTCCCGCTTAGCATCCAAATTACCGAGCTCAAGCACCTTTTGTCGACCTAGCTTAATGTTCGCGGCAGCCATCGTGATCTTGCGCGTGACGAATGTCTCACCACGCAGTGGTGACTCATGGTTGAAGAGGATACCCGAGGAGGCGTGCATGTCGTAACCCACGCGATAGTTTCGTACGAGATTGTGTGAAAATAGCTTCGCGCAGGCGTACGGAGATGCTGGTGTCATGCGTGTGTCCTCACGTTGAGGAGTCTCAGGGTTGTCTCCGTACATCTCCGAGGAAGAGGCCTGGTAGAACTTGATATCAGGCTTTAGGAGACGACACGCCTCGAGGAGGCGCAGGGTGCCTAACGACACAGTGTCAACGGTCTCCTCTGGGACCTCAAATGAGACTCGAACGTGAGACTGAGCGCCTAGGTTGTAGACCTCATCTGGACTTATATCATGAATGAGACGAAAGAGTGATGTTCCATCATGGAGATTGCCATAATGCAGCTCAAACTGCGGATGCTCAAAATGAGCATCCACTCTGTCAGTATTGATTAGTGATGTACGACGCTTGACACCTACAACTCGATAGCCTCTTTCAAGAAGGAGCTTAGTTAAATAAGATCCATCTTGACCGGTCACACCAGTCACTAGTGCAATCTTTCTCACTATACACCTCTAATGTTGGGATAGTGTAGCTTAAACCACTCACATGTTTCACTGATTGCTTGACTGAATGGCGTGTAGTCAGACTCTTTCCACGAAGTGAGTCGAAGAAGTCGGCTATTAGAAGACGGTTTCCGATGTTGTCCTGCTGGCCTTGATGTGTCATAGGCAATGTCTCCTGTGTATCCCAGAGTGTCACAGAGTGTCTCCGTGACCTCTTTGATTGACCTCTCCTCAGTGCACCCAATATTGATTGGAAGATCATCGTCGTACTCATCTGCAATAATTTTTAGAATTTTTGCAGCGTCCGGAGCGTAAGTAAACTCTCTTAGAGGAGATCCGTCTCCCCAGACAGTGATGAAAGGCGCGCCAGTGATTTTTGCCTCCCACACCTTTCTAATTAAAGCGGGTATAACATGTCCATCGTTTAAATGAAAGTTATCATTTTTGCCAAAAAGATTGTTGGGAATCGCAGTCACATACTCAAGAGAAAATTGTCTTCTCAGCGCTCGTGTGTGAACATCCAACATTCTTTTTGCATATGCGTATCCAAAATTACTGCTGTGAGGAGGGCCTAGATGAAGCTGGTCCTCTGTTAGTGGAAGGGTAATAAAATTTGTGTCTGGATAGACGCAAGTTGAGAGAACTGAGATGACTTTTCGAACATTTTGTCTGGCACACGCGTCAAGAAGATTTGCGCCTATCTGAATATTGTTCGAGTAAAATGTTGCAATTCTCTCAGAGTTTGCCTTTACTCCTCCGACATAAGCAGCAAGGTGATACACAGTGTCCAGCGAAGTTCTCTCACCTTCGCTGTCTGTAAAACAATACCTTCCAATGAACTTCTCAACATCAGACATATGAGACAGGTTTAGCTTATCTCTTGTGGGAAAAATGACATCAATGCCTGACCCAGATAGGTGACTCACAAGTGCTGAGCCAAGCATTCCTGAACCTCCTGTGACTAGTGACTTTTGTGTCATGAGCTTATCAATAAATTGTAGAGGCTTGAGTAGTGATTCTCCACTTTAGGGTCAAAAAATTCTACTGTGATGCCATGAAAGTCACTAATATTCAAGTAGTCTCTGCCCGAGGGGCCGCTCACATACGTTGTTCCGCCGACCTCTCTCACAATATTAGCGAGAAGATCGGACTTTGATCCCTGAGCTTTTAGGTCGCTTGCAAATGTAACGCTCTTTTCTAACCCTAGCCGACTCATTACCCATCTAATTGAGCTCATGTTTATGTCTACTAAGCGATCGCTCGAGTATATTTCTGTCGCATCAAATCCTAGGTTTTCCTGGATCTTTTTTATTACTTTTCTACGCCAAGTAGGATCCTTTGCAGCATATACGTCTTTTATTAGCTTTGAATCCGCTCCGCCTTCAACTGGAACCGTTATCCACTCATCTTGTCCCGATCTATTTTTGATCTTGTTTCTATTTTGAAAGTAATTCTTCCTAAACTTTACATTATCTAGAACAACAAAATGATCAGATGCAGAAATTTTCTGAAAGAAACCCATGTATGGGAAGTGTTCGGGCTGGTGAATTGTCACTCTCATATAAGCCACTTCACGGGCTGGAATGACTCAGCATATCGAACTCCCACCTCTTGGCCGTTTATCAAGCAGTGACTCTTAAAAAACTCAACCCAGCCAGACCCACGACGTGAGACCTCAGACACGTGGGCCTCCACAGACTTTATCTTTCTATCCATGTGGTCTGTGATGTCAACATAAATACTGTTCTCAAAGTGCTTGTATGACTTATACCAGTTGCTTCTATACATGAGAATTCTAGGAGAATTTCTACCTGCAACAATTGTTGCTTGTGATATTGCACTGTGGTCCTGATTTATGTCACCATCCCAGTGTGTGTAAATGACATCAGGCTTAATTCTACTAATTTGTCTGTTTATGTCCTCAATTAGGTCAACTGTGTAGGTGACCTTTTTTGTCTCATAGTCCAAGCACTCTATCTCTGTGACTCCTAAAATTTTTGCAGCATCTAGTGCTTCTTGCATTGCAGTCTCTCGACTCCTAAGCAGTCTTCCGTTAAAATCACTGTACTCGCTGTGTGTAACAAGGAGAGAGAAAACAGAGTGTCCCTCGGAAGTGTAGCGAGAAATTGTACCGCCTAGACCCAGCTCTATATCGTCAGCATGAGCTCCTATGGCAAGAACTCTCACTTTACATTCCTCTTCTTGTAGTGTTGCTCAAGTAGGTGAAGAATAAAATCAACAGAGGGATGCTCGACCTCAATGTTTCCAAGAGGAAGATCTTCATCATTCTTCTCAACATTTAGAGGTTTGTAGCTATTGACATTCCAATAGTTGTGATACTTTGAAAATGCATTTTGAAGATCTTGAATGCTCACTAAATAACACTTATCTACAGTAAACTTGCCTCTTGCGTCTAAGGAGTCAACAATCTTATTCGAGACGTCATCCACAGTGCAGAAATATCTTCTTGCACTTGCATTTACAAGTATTTCCTTGTTTTCCTTTCTCAGCTTGTCCCATATGTCAAGAACGCTTCCTGTGGAAAACAGGAAATTGACTCCCTGAAAGACTGAGTAGTTATTCTCAAGAAGCATGTCCTCCATCAATTTTTTTGTCATTCCATAGACGCATGACGGATTTATTGACTTGTCTGTGCTTATCCCTATTACATTCTTCACACCTGAATCCAGGCATGCGGAAATAATCTGTCTAGATCCAGTCACATTTACATCAACGGCACGAGTTGGATTTTTTTCACAAATTCCTACGTGCTTTAAAGCAGCAGAATGTACGACATAGTCAACGCTGTGAGACCTTAAAATTCTCTTTATTGCAAATTGACAGTCTGCTACATCAAGAGAATAGAGTGGAATATTTTCAGATCCACCTACACCTATCTCAAAGTCTCTCACACTTAGCTCTGAATGAGCTGTCCCAACAACACTAAATCCTCTTGAAATTAGAGTCTCAGCGAGGCTCTTTCCTAAAAATCCAGCAATTCCTGTTACTAATACAGTGGACATGTCAATCCTTTCAGAGGCTCTTTAAGAATTCTAATAGCTTTTGGTTTTGACTGTAAAAGTTAAAGTTGCTTTCAACAAGCGACTGTAGACCATCTCCCATCTCTTGTCTAAGCGATGATGATACAATCAGAAGCTCTAGGCAACGCTCCCATCCGGAGGGGTTGCATGCAACAAATCCAGTTTTTGTGTCTTCTCTAAGATACTGAAGTGCTGAGGGATAAAAATCGGCGACAACAGGAATTCCTAATTTTCCAAAGACAACAAATCTACCCGGATTTGAAGGCATCTTAAACCTTAAAGAAAAATCATCAAGGCTGTAATTGTAACTTCTTTCAAGAGAAGTCTCTCTCTTGTGTTCGGTGCTGTGAATGATATTGTTAGGAACAATTCCTATATCACATTTAGAGAGATGATCGGTGTAGTTTTCCATGCTCCACGGAATGTGTGTAATTTTGACTCCTGAAGGGACCCACTTTGATGTCTGGTCTAGAGAAGAGCCTCCTGTCATGACAAGTAGCTCTATGCTGTATTTTTTAGAAAGTGATATTAAAGCAGGCGTTACAGAATCCTGCATACAGTCAAGATGTATCATGTTTCCATGATACCCTACAATAATTGTATCTTTGTCTGCGTGTGTCTTTTTTAACATAGGAATATCAGGATATTCTACGTACCTAAAGATAGGCTTTCTGCACAAAGACCAATAGTCCTGCATCTCCACAGAGTCCACTATCAGAAAGTCACACAATAAAGCATTTTGAGCCACTTTATGACTTCTTGGATCAATAAGTCCAATTTTGACATCAGGTCTAATTCTCTTTATTTCAGGAATGATCTCATGGTCATAAGTCATGACTAAAATGACATCGTATCCTGCAATATTTCTATCATAAAGAGAGACACAGCTCAATTTTTTAAGAGCATCAGCGTAGAACATTGATGCAGCAGCCTTAGGCTGTGTTGTAAAAAAATTGACCCTCATCAAAGCGTCTCAATTATCTCGTCTATTGACTTAGTGTAGCTTTCAACATATGACTCCTGTGAAAAGAGTCTTGACTTTTCTAGTGTAGCAAGAAGGTGATGATTGTATTGATCGTCAGACATCGATGATGCTGCAATCACTGCACTTTTAATAGTTTCAACAATATCACCCGACTCTGACATTGAAATTCCGCAGTTTTCTACATTAATACCTGTCCACGGATTTATAATTGGAACAAGACCTGCTTTCATTGCTGTGGCAACTGAAGTGCAACAGCCTTCAGCTGAGGAGTGAAATATGACATAGGCACACTCGCCGGATAGCCTATTAAATTCCTCTCCACCTGGCTCAATAAATCCATGGTATTTGACACTATTAGAACAAGATATTTTTGAGCCGTAGTGCTCAAAAAATGATGACTCAGACGGCCCACATATGTGAAGCTCCTTGTCGTCAAGAGACAAAAATGCCTCTGTTACAAGATCAACGCCCTTGCATATTAGCCCATTGCCTGCAAAGCATAGAAACTTTGAGCGATTTCTTGATTCTCTCCACATTTCAGAGAAGCTTACTCTTGGGCTTATTGCAGGATAGAAGCTTAAAACTTTCTTACCGTACTTTTCATAGCTCTTAAAGCTCTGATTGTTTGGTTCACCAATGTTTAAAATGAAATCGGTCTGTGACATTATTTCAATGAACTTGTCGCCTATAACATCGGTCACAGTTCTCATGGGCGGCGCGTATTTTCCTGTTCTCTGATGAAACATCTTGTATCTCTCGATGACAAGATCGTTAGAGATATCTGGTTGCGGACCCATTGATAGAAGAACCTTAATTTTTGCCCCTGAAGCTTTTGCATATCTGGCAAAATTTTTACCGCTATTTCCCACTCCAAGCCCTAAAAAAAGATCGTACTTTTTTTTAGGAGTCCAGCTGCTATTGTCCCTATCAATAAGATCGACAGAAAATCCACGTGAGGTGAGAATCTCAATTGACTTAATAATTTCCCAGTTATTTGTGTGTGAATATCTGCTGATATCTGTAAAGAAAGGCTCTGTCTTGTAATACATTGCAGCCGATCTTGTAGCAGGGATTTCACGAGACACAATATTTTCAATGATCTTCAAGGCTACACCTTCTGAGACCTGCTACATACTCGTATAAGTGTTCCTCCTGGGGTCTTCTTGTCAGGTGAGAGAACTCGACTTCGAATCCAAGGCTTCTAAACTTTTTTCTATAGAATTGGTCTATGAATTCGATTTGAATGGAGGATGAGTCAATTTGATAAAATTGATCTCTTCTCTTTTTCCAGTCAGGAAATGCTTCAAAATTATACGGCTGTGTCTTTACATTGAGGACAATTACGCCAAAATCTTTTAATATAGTAGTGGCACAATCAATTGCATCAAAGTGCTCGCAATATTTTTCACCATAGCATCCGAGTGGGTTGTCTAGCACTATTAGATCAAATCTCTCATTTGTCTCCATGGACATCTTGTGAGAGTCACCTATGACAATCTTGGCACTTTGTGGTAGGTTCTTTCTTAAGTTTTCCTCAAACAGTGGATTTATTTCCCATGCGTGGATCTGCTTTACAAGCGGTGCGTAGTAAGCGGTCTGCCAGTCACCCTCTCTGGCAAAAAAGTCTAGCGCGGTCATGTCGCTTAGAGACACTCCTCTAGAAGACAAAAAAGAAACTACATTTTTTATTGCGATATCTCTCATTGCTTAACGAGCTCTATCACGTATCGACCCTTGTCAGCGGCACCAATGTTTTGCGTGTACTTAAATCCTGTGAAAATAGACTCTAGAAAATTCACAAGCTGTCCTAAATTCTCAAATGACCACCTCGTGGTGTCAATCCAATTACCATTTATAGGCTGCTTTCCGCTCTCTGTGAGACGTGTCTCAATGATAATTCTTCTACAAGAATTTGCAATCTTCTTTGCATTCTGGTCGGGGTTTCTTGTGTGATGAAAGACAGAGAAGAGCATCACAGTGTCGAACTGATCTATACTTTCTGCGAAGTCCAAATCGACGCTCTTGTACCCAATTTTTCTCCCTGCAATATTTGCTAGCATCTTCGCGGCGACAACAATGTAAGGATCATTATCAATACCAAAAGACTGACAGCCTCTGTCATTTAGATACTCACACAGCAGACCCGCATTGCAGCCCACATCGAGTACTCTCTCACCTCTTGCAAAATTAATCTTATCAAGGATTACAGCTCTTTCCTTCATTCCTCTAGAACCATGTATGAAAACGTCAGAAGTTTCCACAGTGTGATAGAAACCGCTTGAGGTGTTTGTAGTCTTCTGGATTTTAAAGATCGAAGTTCTTGATAGGTCTAAAGAGTCACCTTCAAATAGCGACACAGTTGTGTCCTTACTGTAATTCGGAAAGTGTCGAAGCCAGTCACCAAATCCGTACCTCACCCTATCATTTTCGTCACAGAAACTTAAAAAGTCTCTATTTGACATGTGCATCTGTTCTTGTGTGAGATCAATAGACTGATCATAATCGATAAGGACGCAGACACCCTTGGACGAGCTAAATCTCACATTGTCAGGCTTGATATCACCCTGGTAGACACCTAATTTTTTCTGCTCAATCATTGAGAAAATGATATCGGAAAGTGTGTATCTATCCTCTGAGTCGATGTACTCTTGTATAGTGTACCTAAACTCTTGATCTTCAACAGGTACATCAACGCCTCTTGAAGTCAAATATTCTCTGGTGAGACTTCCTAGTGCGTAAACAGTAGGACATGTGACGCACTCTAGATCATTTAGACGACGCATCACATTAAATTCGCCGTCAATATCTCTGAGCTTTCTAGGATTTTTTTTAATCTGAACTTTTAGTAGATAACTCTCTGACTTATCAATTGAAGTGAGAGTCTCCCTCCTTGCATTGTATGTGAAAGAATCAAACTGGAGGTCACTGATATCAAGAGTCATCATTCAAATCCTCTCGCAAGAACAATTCTATTGGGGTTTCCGCTGGCAGTAAGTCCTAGCTCCACAACAATATGTTCTCTAAAATGTTGGACCAGCGTGTTTATGTCGTAGAAACACCCAAACCGCTTATCGTAGTCATCAAATGCCCAGACAGTCTCGGAGTGTGTTCTTAGAACCAGAGCAGCAAAGTCGTTCACAACTGAATAGTGATCATGTGCACCATCAATCCAACAAAAATCAATTTTGTCTTTTCCTGAGAGGACTTTGCTCATCTGCTTTGAGTCACCGTTTACGAACCAGAGATTTTTCTGAGTCTTAAAGGACTCATCCCTGTCGTCTTTTACATCACAAGTAAAAACTGAAGCATCTGGAAATGCCTTGGCGAAGAGAATTGATTGTAGCCCCTGAGCTGTTCCAACCTCAGCAAAACTAGAAATTCTCCCTAGATCTCGCATGAGGCAGTCAGCGACATGAACCAGCAGTGCAGGACGAATTTTTAATTGATCTATGATTCTATCACGCTCAGTCGGATCACTTATGCCGTTCTGGGTCAGCTTTTTTCTCTGAACGCCATCGGAGACACTGTTCCAAACTTCTGCACAGAGAAGTCTTTTTTCTTTATCCATCCTGTCAAAGGATGATAGTGCGTCATTCAAGAAGCTCATAGAACACTCTCCAAAATGTGTGAATACTTTAAAGCAGTATCAACTATAGACACACTTTCTACACTGAATAAGTTTTTTGAGAGTTCATAAGACTCAATGCGAGGAGGATTATACAATTGTGTGGGAGAAAAGTCCCATTCATCTTCATTCACAATTAAAGAATCGACCCCTGCAACTTCTCTTGTTCCTCCTGCAGAAGAGCATATTACTTGACACCCACAGGCATTAGCATCAACTACGACATTAGGGCAGTGATCAAGCCAAGCAAGGTGAAGGAACTTTGATGAAGACTTCATGCAAGATATTAATTGATTCCATGATAAGTCACCAACAAATTTTACCCTGTCGTCCTTGATAGTTGAGCTTGCGCCTGATCCTGCAACAAGAAGAATATCATCGTGTCTTGCGTGTTCTAGAAATAAAGATATATTGTCGCTCAGACGCTTGTGCGGCCTCCAGGCAGAAGCACACATCCAGACCCTGTCTCTAGTGACACCGTCGCCTAGAAATGCGGGAGGCACACTTTTAATAAGCTCAGTGTCAGTTCCGTTGTGAATGACATGCATTTTCTCTTTAGGACCAAAGTACTTTTGTGTAAGAATTCTATTGAACTCACTCTGAACAATGATAGCATTGCAGTGATCATAACTTTTCTTTATGGGTTCATTCATTGCAGCCCAGTCTTGTGCTGAATTAAAATAAATTCCATCCAGCCTAAGCACATTGGGTCTGAAGCTATTTGATCCCTGAATAAATGTGAGTCTCACATCTTGATCAGACTGAACTATCTGATTTCCCATACGATCTAATTGTCTAGCAAGCTTAAGGCCAAATCCATTCGGACCAGACCTTGAGCTAAAGTCAACGTTCTCAAAGTGTATTTTCAACGAATGTATCCTCGCTCTCTGATCCACTCAGCAGATGCCTTTTGTTTGATCGATCTTTGATTTGTAAAGAGATTAGGATTTTGTAAGTCTATATCATAATGATACATCACAAGAGGCACAAATACAAGAGACCTACCTTCTTCAATAGACTTCTGAAGCATAGGAAGAAAAATAGCCTGATCACAGGCAATCATAATGTAGTTTCCATCCTCATCAAAGTAGTTTCGCATATCAATGCCCCGCATCGAAGACCTGCGAAATGTCTTTAAGTGACTGCTAACCCATGGGTGACTGTAGACATTTTTACAGTCAGGTGAAATAGGCCCTGAGATATTCTTTCCTGTGTATGCCCACCTGTGTGCAGTCCAAAGAACTGAAGCATCTGTCTGATTGTATATCTCGTTTAAGATGTGAAGACTGTCATTGTCCGTGAGCCAGTCTCCTGCATCTAGCCTGCAGACAATCTCTGTGTCATCTATGGACTTAACAGCATCGAGTGTATTTCTCACTTCACCGTGTTTTTCAGACCGCTTAATGACGCTTAATCGATCTCCAAGACGAAGATGCTTTGACATGTCCTCGACCACCTGGCTCGTCTGATCTGTGGACATGTCGTCATAAACTACCATTCTCCATTCTCCATATGACTGAGAGTATACAGACTTAATAGTTTGCACAATTTTGTCCTGACACTGATATGCCGGTGTGACAAAGACAAACTTATTTTTCATGAGACGTTCCCAGTAAAATTGGGATGATCAAAATCTAAGCTTATGTGGGGTGAGGGCCTTGAAAAGTCAACTTTGCTGTGGAACACATGTCCTCCAAGCTCAGATGCAAGACGCCTTCCAAGCTCCTCGATCTCCTCCTCAGTGACCTCAGACCAGGGCTTGTCAAAGAACATATTGTTCTCAGAAGTGTCCTCCTGCTTGATGTCGTAAAGGCTCTGCCAGTGCTTTGACCAGTAGTCCCGATAAGTTCTGATCTTTCGAGGGATGTCGTACCAGGAGTAGTGAAGGACACCAGGAAGTGACTCGGTCACACGTTTGAACCAATCAGAGTATGCTGACAGTGCCTGATTGTTTCCTGAAAGTGCTGCCAATCGTGCTCTATGAACCTCCTCTGTGTAGAAGGAGGCGTGTGGCACCACCATGCCTGTCTCAGCGTGAACATAGTCACACCCATCAGTTCCAACAGAGGCATACAGATGACCCTCAGCGTCACTCTTTCTGAGTGGGCCTGGTATGCCATGTGTTATGTGTGGGAGGTTTCTAGATAGTCTCCACTTCCACGGATTCACATCCACACGGACCTTATTGTGACTTCCCCAAAATTCTGTGACAGGAAGTGACACAAGATCAACTTCTTTTGGGAAGCTCTTGCAAAGATGAACGATCTTCTCTCCGTCACCTGGCGGCACCACCTCATCAGCGTCCATCTGCCAGAGAAACTGGCTTGTGCAGCGTCGTCGTGCTTCTGCCTTCTGCGCGCCGTCAAAAACAGCAAAACGAGGATGTTTCCAGTCACGATCTACAAGGTGCACTTTGAGCCTTGAGTCAGACTCGGACCACTTCTTAAGCTCCTCTAGAGTTCCATCGGTGGAGCCTCCGTCCACCACGACCACCTCGTCACAGAAAGCGAGCATGGAGCTGATTGACTCTTTCCACGGATACTTTGCTTTATTGCAGTCTTTTGTCGTAGTGTAACCGCTGATGGTTGGCTTGAAGTCCATGGCTGCCTTGATGCCGCTCCAGAAGAGATCGCGCGCTGCGTAGAGGTACTCCTCGATGTGCAGCGTGTTGTCGGTGTTGAACCACTCCTCGTCTCTGTGTTGGACATTTTCATTGAGGACCAGCTTGCAGCCTAGCAGCTTCGCCTCGATCACCAGTCGGGGACAGGTGTCCCAACCCGCTGGGAGGTAAACAAGTCCTTCTGATTGTGCAAGCTTCTCCAAAAGTTGATCATACGGGAGGTTCCACACCACATCGTATTCGATCATATGTGCCTTGCAGTGCTCTATGGCTGCGTTATATCCCTTTACCCAAGAATCAGATCCAAGAACTATCCACTTCTTCCTGTTCTTGATATTTTCCTCGCCGCCCCATCTGCTTCTGAGAAGCTTTAATGCAATAAAGAAACGATCATCGAAGACTGAACTGAGGACTGTGTTGGGCCGATCACACAAAAATGGAAACAGCTTGTGGTAGTGCTCCATCTGCTGCTCTGACATCCACCAAAGGTGTTTAGCTCCGTAGTAGAAAGCAGAGATAAGCTTGCCGTGCATCTGAGTGTGGCAGTCACATGGAGAATTCTCAGCGTGCTCATGCTTTTGGGGAGAGCGATACTTGCAATACTTGTAGTCGTACTCAAGTACACTATAGTTTAAGTTCGTGATAATTGTCGGAATGAGATCAAGGTTAATTTGACTAAAATTTCCAAAAATCCAGAACTTTTTATGTAATTGCTCGAGAATTTCTACAGTCACGTCTCTCGATCTAATCTTTTGAATCTTTAGAGGGCAGGAATCTATAAGCGACTGAGATGTCAGCTCTGCTCCGCCTGTATAATCTTCAACAAAGAGGTCTGACACAAAAATAATTTCAGCACTTGAGTCTAATGACAGTGTCTTTTTGAAGTCTGAGAATGGGCTTTTGAACATGAGTCTCCTAGAATTATATAGAATTCTATATGCATCCAGAAGTGAGTGTACATTTTTTCTAGAGCCTCTATCATCTTATTAAGACTGACTCGAACACAGATCTCTTAGATCCTAGAATATTTAGTTTCTAGGAGACTAGTAATGTGCTTTAAGTTTATTGAAAAGGACTTGAGTCGTTATCAAATTGAGTACCCGCTTACTAGATACAAGTACAATAATAGTTTGACAGGCGACAAACCGCTAGAAATAAGTTATCTCACTGTAGATCTTGTAAATTCTGACACTGCATCGTTTGTTTTCTTAGAACCCTTTTCAGGCGTTCCTAATGTAATACTTGGACTTGTAACAGTAACAGACGACATCGGAAATGTCAATGTTTACACAGAATCGGTGTCTAAAACAGGTGGTGTATTGAGATCAAGCGCTCCTATCACGGCAAAAGTGGCAGTACAAGCAATGTATACCGAATAGCCTCTATTTCTTTCAATACTTAATAACTTAGGGAGACATAGACGTTGGGCTGCAATAGAACAAGACTTCTAAATTTAAGCAAGTACAGAAAAAAGTACTCTCTAGTTCGTCAGATCCCAAAGTTCACATATGTCTCAAATACCACGCCTGAAATAGAAAATATTATTGTAGATGTTCCAGTGCTCACAGACACTGTGACTGTCTTATTTGACTCACCTTTCACAGGTGAGCCCAACGTTGTTGCAAACTTTATTTCATTTGGCAATTATGGAAATGTCAATGTCTATATTTTGAGTGTATCAACAACAAGCGTTGTCATAAAAACATCAGTTCCTGTCACAGGAAAAATAGCAGTACAAGCAATGTATATAGACGGATGTGGCCCTATGACAGTTTCTCCTGCCGCATCAGCGCCCTTTGTGATATATGTCGATACTTCTATTCAGACTCCAATTTACGGAATTCCCTTAAATCCAACAAGCGCTATAAATGAATATAGATTTATGGGAATAGGGACATTTGACATAGACTGGGGAGATGGAAATTTTCAGACGGGAGTTACGGGCTCTCCAGGCACCGGAATACTTCACACTTACGCATCTCCCGGACAGTATGAAATAACTGTGTCAAATTGGACAGACGCAGGAAATGGCATTGCAGTTCAGACATATGACTTGGGTGCGCTTTCAATAGACGGTGATTGTATCAAATTATTGGAGATAAGAAGCTGGGGATCAGCCGTGTGGACTTCGATGGAAGGTGCATTTTCTGTATGTGAAAACATGATCGGAACATTTTCTGATGTACCAAATCTATCAGCGTGCAGCTCATTAAGTCATTTATTCTTTGCGTGCACATCATTTAACACTGATATCAGTGGGTGGAATACAAGTAACATCACAGACATGTCAAATCTTTTTCAAGATGCGTCCACATTTAATCAGCCACTAAATGCTTGGAATGTGAGCAGTGTTACAAGCATGAATGAAATGTTTTCTGCAACTCAAACATTTATGACATTTAATCAGCCCCTAAACTCATGGAATGTTAGCAGTGTCACAGACATGGACGGTCTATTTTATTTCAACGGTTCATTCGATCAAGAGTTAAGTTCTTGGATCCTTAATAATACTGTAAGCATGGATTTCATGCTAAGCAACTCCGGAATATCAGCAAACAACTATTCACAAACACTTGTAGGATGGGCAAATGAAGCCTACACGTCGGGCAATCCTATAAATAGAAGTCTTGGAGCTGCAGGTATGGTATACAACAATCAAGTTTTTGCAGGATCACCTTACACAAGCGCAGCAGGCATTGATGCTGGAGGTCCTGCAGGTGCAAGAGACTTCCTTGTGACAACAAAAGGTTGGACAATTATTGGAGACAGTCCGTGAATGTAAGAGGAGACAATAATTAAATGCCGACAAGCCCCATAGACTTCGTATTTGAGACAGGAACTACAACCACTGATATCAATGGGGAGGCAATTGTCCAATTCACTTGCTTTAAGCAAAATGAGACTCCATGTGTCACTCTCTCAACATTTGACACAACAGGAAACGCAAACACAAATCTTACAGATCTCTCAGTGATAGGCACGACATGGACTGGAAAGATAGTTACAAGTGCTCCAAATATAAAAGTTCACTATCGAGCAATCTCATCGACGATGGGTGACATGAATACTCCAAATATTGTCGGGCAGGATTTGATAGAAATCCTGACGCAGAACAACAATCAGATACAGATACAAATCTCTTAGTAGACGGAGAAAGACATGGCAGGCGTAAAAATATCAGACCTCTCCACGCTCACACCCCTTGGCACTGATCTTGTGGTTTTAGATAGGCCCACCACGGGCGCCGGCGCACCTGTCACTGGAAAAGCTACTCTCACATCAATAGGTGCAGTCATAGGGGGAGGTGGAGGTGCCACAAGTGGAACTTTTAATGAGCCTAGTCCATCGCAGCTTGTCACAACAGCCACAGTATCATTTGCTGGTTCCAAGGGTTTTTCCTACTCAGCAAGCACAGTTGGCTCGGACACATATTTCTTTGTCTCTGGAGTCATAGGTGGCAAAGACAGCGCAACACCCTCAGTCGGAGTCTTTGGGGGTGACTTGCACGTCTCAGGAAACATCTCATCAGACGGAAATGCGACAGTTACAGACTTGCTTACAATAGGACAAGACATACAGGTTGCAGGTGTCATGGGTGTAACAGGCTCATCACAATTATCAGGAGGAATATCAGGTTCTCTCACACAGCTTGTCAGCGGAATATCATACCTCGTTGCCGGCACTAATGTGACGATCACTTCGGCTTCCAATGGCCAGGTCACCATCAGTTCGACGGGTGGTGAACAGTACTGGACCTCAACAACAAATCAGGCAATCTACACCTCAGGATCAGCCCTTTTCAGGGGCCCAGGAGGCGTCAACGGCGCAGACTCACCGGCTGACCTGGGCACCGACGTCTTCTTCTACGTCTCCGGCTCCATCGGCAGCAAGAACACTGCGGTCACTGGCACGGCCGTCTTCGGCGGCGATCTACACACATCCGGAAACCTGTCTGCTGATGGAAATGCCACGGTCTCGCAGTTCGTCTCAGTTGGAAACAGCCTGCAGGTCGTCGGAGTTCTGGGAGTGACTGGTTCGGCAGGATTTTTGGCAGGAGTCACAGGATCTCTCTACTACTCAGCTTCTAACGCAGCACACTGGAATGGCACGGCACCAACCTCGGTCGCGGCAGCACTGAATCGAATCGCGTCGTTCATCAACACCAATATTGGACCAATTACCTGACACACGACCACCAATAAGCCAAACTGCCTCCGGTCCTTTTGAGAATCCGGAGGCAGTTTAGTTTTTGTTAGCTTATAGTGCTATAGTCAGGCTCAGACCGTGCCCCAACCGTTGCTTGATCCAAAGTAGATGAATTGAGCTGAACCGAAATTGGTATTGATCGTGTAGGTGGAAGAGCCATTGATGAGCGCGCCGCCTGCTGCCGTCACAGAGATATTGTCTGTCGCAGCGGATCCGCTCACGTCCTTTACGATGAAGGACTTGCCGAACTGTGATGCAACAAGCTCGACGCCGTCACCAAGAGATGCGCTGACACCAATGATGTAGTCAGTTAGAGATGCAGTATAGCCAGGAACTATGGATGTGACTATAGTTGGGTAGTAGCTCAGGCCGCCATACTGGCTAAAGACACTCTGCGTTCCGCTCACCGAGAGAGAGCCTGTAATTTCTACAATTCCTGTGCCGATAGACAAACCTAAATTTACACGCATGATGTCGCCACGATCGACATCTAGGTCGCCAGTTCCGTCTCCAATTACGAAGAGAGAGAAGTCGTTGTTGCGCTGGTTGTACTTGCCAAAGACGGTCTGTCCGGATCCAGAGGCGATGGTGTAGATGCCTCCTGCGTGTGAGTACTCACCTTCGGCAGTTGTGTATCTACCCTCTGCGTGTGAGGCATCACCTGAGGCAGTTGTGCCCTCACCCTCTGCGTGAGCGCATTCACCTGAGGCAGTCGTGCCTCCACCCTCAGCATGTGAGGAAATTCCTGATGCTGTAGACCATGGTGGAGCACCTCCGACACCCGGTCTGCTACCACCTTCCGCGTGTGAGTAGTCACCTGAGGCAGTTGTTCGCCAACCCTCTGCGTGTGAGCCGGAGCCTGCGGCTAGCGTTCGAATTCCTTCTGCATGTGAGTACTCACCAAATGAACGAGATCCAACACCATCAAACTCACCACCCTCAGCGTGTGAGTAATCACCTATTGCAATTGTAAGATAGCCTTCTGCATGTGAAGATGAACCAGATGTGATTGTATAAGCACCTTCTGCATGTGAAGATGAACCAGATGTGATTGTGCTCAATCCCTCTGCATGAGAGTAATCACCTGGAGTAGTTGTGGATGCGCCCTCTGCGTGTGAGGACTGACCTGATGCAGTTGTGCCTTCTCCCTCTGCGTGTGAGAAGTCACCTGAGGCAGTTGTGCTGCCGCCCTCTGCGTGTGAGCCATCACCTGAGGCAGTTGTGCCTTCGACACCCTCTGCGTGTGAGCCGACGCCTGAGGCAGTTGTGTTACTGCCCTCTGCGTGTGAATAATTTCCCATCGCATGGCAACTTAATCCTTGAGACAGTGATCCAGTTATTCTGCTATTAAATGTTCCATTTCCACCGACAATAAGACCATAATTTGCTTCATTGGATGAATTAACATGGAGACCCTGTTTTATCTCTGCACTCTGTGAAACAACAAAGTTTCCAGAGACAAGAAGTGTTCCTGTTGCAAGTTGATCAACCTCAATGACTTGACGCTCTGCATAAAGAGTTCCTGAGACTACAACGTCTCCCGTAAAAATACCTGAAGCACCATAAATCGATCCAGAGACAAAAGTATCTCCTCCAAAAACAGAAGATCCATATGAACCAGGAACACCTGATTTGCCTGTTGCGCCTGAGACAAATAAAAAAACATCTGATCCTATCAAAGCAGTATCGAACTTTGTAGGATCAATAACGCCTTGATTTGGCGTTCCTGTGTCCTGTGCATCATAGCTATAAATTAGAAGCTGATTTGCAGATCCTCCTGCAAAACTTCCTGTCACTATGACCTTGTGTGTCTGTACTTGGGATGCCTTAAAATCACTGGTCATGAATTGTAGTCCTCACATAGACTTCGCGGTGCCTTGTTGGCACGCGTCATATGCTAAATATGCGAGGATCTCATTCTAGATCAGAGACACTTTGATGCAAGCGTCGCAAGTGCTGATCTCTCTCCCTTTGGTAGGTGAACGTGTGTGACTAGGCCGCTGTCTCTCATTTTATTGATAACAATTGAGAGGCCATTGGATCTCTTGTCAATATAGGGCGTATCAACCTGATCTGTGTCTCCCATGAGCACAATCTTTGTATTTTCACCCACACGAGTGATAATCGTCTTTAGCTCGTGGATAGTGGCATTCTGCGCCTCATCCACAATCACAAATGCGTTGCTGAATGTTCTACCTCGTATGTAAGAGAGGGGTGAAATCTCAATCAGACCCTTGTTTACCATCATCTCGAAGTAAGACATGTCCTTAAAAGCGTACCTGAAGTTATCCACAAGGGGAGACATCCATGGAGCCATCTTCTCCTTGATGTCACCTGGGAGGTATCCGAGGTCTCTTCCCACAGGCTGGATCGATCTTGTCACAATAATCCTCTCATACTTTCCTCCCTGCATCGCCTCAAGTGCAGTCATCAGTGTGAGGAAAGTCTTTCCAGAACCTGCGATTCCAGTGAGGCACACAAGGCTCACAGAGTCATCCCACAGGGAGTCGAGTGCAAAGTGCTGTTCCTTGTTTTTGGGGCTTATTGCGCCTATCTTCTTAAATTCTGCCGACCTTAGCTTGTGGAGGTGACCTTCTTTGTGCCTGCACAAAACGCTGCTTCCTGAGTCTGACTTGCACACAATGTACTCGTTCTCATATAGGCTCATCTCTGAGGCTTGGGCACTGCCCTGTGAGTACACCTCACCGACCACTGCGGGTGTCACCAGGATGGTCCTGGTGACATGGTCCTCATCCTCCTGAAGGTTTATGTAGTCCTTGTAGTAGTCCTCTGATTCAATCCCCAGGGCATCACACTTGACACGAAGGTTTATGTCCTTCGTGACCACAATTACAGGTCTTCGCTTGTTCTTTCCCTTGAGGCTAAGAGCTACTGCGATGATCCTATTGTCACCCTTCTTTATATCAAGATCAATGTGAAGCAGTCCGTCCGGCTCCTGTGTAAAGACCTGTATCGTCTGGTCTGAGTCAAGAAGCTTGACACCCTTGTCGAGGCGGCCGTGCTCACGTAGGCCATCGAGATACCGATTCACGTGCCTCGCGTTCTCTCCGACAATTCCAGGCTTTTCCTTGTTTCTGTCAAGCTCATCGAGGACAATGAGGGGAATCACCACATCATTTCCTGGGAATGACCTCACTGAGTCTTTATCGTACAGAAGAACTGATGTGTCGATTACGAATATTTTTCTCACTCTGAGCTCTTTTCCTAGGGTGTGAATACCACGCTCTTAACGTGTACAACTATTCACACTTTAGTAAATATGAGTCTGGAGGATGCAGAATTGAAGAATCAAAAAGTAAGTCTAACGTGCTTCAAGGCACACGAGGATCTCGGAGTCTATTGCAAGAAGACAAATTGTAGGCAATGGATTAAGAGAAAAGAGTGTCTCAACTGCACTCTAATTGCCGCAAAGGAGAATCCTATGACCCTTCAGGAAATAGGTGAGATATTTGGAGTGACAAGAATGAGAATATGCCAGATAGAGAAGTCAATACTTCAAAAAATCTCTAATGCTGTCAATTCAAGTGCTGACTGAATTCGATCACTTGCATCCGCCAAGCATCGTTATAGCAATGAGACCTGGAAGATTTTCCTTCACATAGACTCCGGAGAAGAGTGTCTTCGTTCTTCCTCCGACATAAGAAAAAGTCGCCTCGAGCCTTCTGCTCACCTCTGGATCACCCGCCATCTGATCGGTTGCCACAAGGAGAAGCACACCTGTGTCTGACTGACCTGAAGTGGTCGGGCAAGGGCTTGCCTTCAGGCATCCCTGAAATATAGACGATCCAAGATCCTGCCGAGTAAAGTCTTTTACGACAGTTGTTCCAATAACATGACGTCCCGGTGTTGAGAGACACTTCTCAAGATCCTTTGAGTCAAATGTCTGAATCGCGCTGTGCTCAGAGGCAAGCTTGAGGACCTGAGCAAATAGCTTCGCAAAATTCCTATTTGCAGTTGGGAACATATCTAACATTCCCACCTTGCCTCTGAGAATCTGAAGCTGCCTCTCATTGTCCAGCACCATGTGCGGCTCTCCTGCGACATCCCTCAGGCAAGACTCAAAATTCTGAGCAATTGTGGGATTTAGCATTTCTTGTGCTGTAGGTCTTGAAACAATATAGAAGACCCTACCTGATGCCTCATTTGACCTAAGGTGACGCTTGAATGCGTCATCTAGGCTGTAACCCGCGCTTCCTGTTCCACCACCACCGCCGAGGAGCACAAATAGCCAATCGACCTTTCCAATTCTTGTCCTAATCGCATCCTCAACAAGTGCAGAGTTCTCTCCCAAAACCTTTCTTCCAAGGGTGACGTCCTTTCCAACACCATCAGCTCCAGGTACTAGAACAAAGTGTGAGGGATCAACATTATCCGGCTGGTCCTTCGTGGTCGTGTTAACGAGTATTGTCTTTGAGAAGCCTGAGTCCATGAAGGCCTTGGCAAGCTTTCCGCCGCCGCCGCCGACGCCTACGAAACCACAGCTAATTGCAGACTTTGCAGCATTCTCTGGAAGAAGTCGACTGTCAGCCTTTGTGGGACTGTCATCGTATGCCTCGACGAATCCAAAATCATCTGCGTCAAAATCACCGTTACTCATGTCTTGCTTCTCCGATCTTTTTTTTTGGGTGGACTCTTTGCCTTGAGCTTCTTTGAAGGAACAGTCTCTTCCTGAAGAACTGCGCTAGGAGCCGCTTCTGGCTCTAAATTAATTGATTCGATTTCTTGCGGTACAACCTGTGCTCCTATGTCTGTCTCATTTATCTCATTCAAAGATGAAGTCTGCTCATCTGTTGCCTGAGCTACGTCCGGCGCCGCAGGAACAGCAACAGTCTCTTCCTTTGCAGACACTGGAGGCGCTGGAGGAGGTGGGGGATCGCTCTTTTTCTTTGCTAAATTAGCTAGTGATGATGCCATTGTGAACCTCATTTAAGTGGAGGCGATGGGAGTCGAACCCATGTCCGAGATACATCCAATTATGAGTCATTTACAAGCTTTGACAGTTTTCTAACTGACAACTAGTTCGCAGGATCCAACCACCCTCTATGCGACCTCGAGGGCCCACCCGCTACAAACGGGGTAACCATTTAGCCCCAGTACTTTTGACCGCCGGCGCCAGACGGCAATCCACCATTATTTGATACGGCCGGTGGAGGCCGCATGATCAGGCCGCGAGGGCTAGATCAGCGTAAGAATTATCGTTCGCTCTTTTTTGTTTTAACCAGTTTTAGGCCATCGTCAGGGCCGCTTGCACTCAGAAAATTCAGAACCCCGTCGAAACCGGAGCGCCCCCGATTTCAATCCTTGTTGGTCTTCTCCTCCTCGATGGTGAGCTTGACAAGATCAGCCGCAACCGACTTCAAGCTCCTCAGGCCCTTTCTTGCGCGAACACCTGCAGATGCATTTCCACCTGCGTTCTTGTTCACATCAAGATCAATACTCTCAACAATAAGCTTAAGCTCATTCCACTTCTCTAGCACTGAACTCATAACTATCTCCTTTTCTTATTCATCAATAATAGGCGAGCCGCTGGTTTGAATTTCTCCTTTGACCGCTCTAATAACTTCAAGCATTCTCGTTCTATTTTCCATCTCTAACGCAAGAAGCTCAATAATCTTTGAAATTGTAATTTGACTCACACCAAACTTTGTTATCTCTTGAACAATTTCTCGTGCGATATAAAAATGAGATGCATCATCCTCAGAAATCTTTTTGTCTGAGAACTCATCTCTAATGTTTAGAATCTTCATATCGCTCATTGTAGTGTGTCCCTACTTAAAAATGTCTCCAGAGTAAACTTGTCTCTTGAAGTAATTGTTAAAACCTTGCCTGTGATCTCCTCTTCGATTGCTTCACGTGTGAGAATTATTTGCTCACCAAATCTTGACTCATCGAGGCAGAACTTAATGTGCTCCCATATTGGAAGCTCACATTTATAAGTGTCTAGAAGATTTCGAAGATCCTCGGGAATAAATCTTCTTATCTCATCTATGGTTGTAACCGATCTTAGCTCATCCTTTCCTGGAACCATCTCTGACTTGCAGATATCATATATTCTGTGAACTGCATTGCAGTTATTACACTGAACATATTTTGGAGTCACGACATCATTTTCAAGAACTGAGAACACGATAAACTTGTGAAAAACAGGATTTGCAAGCTTTCTATACTGAGGAAGAATACAGTGACAGCTCACAAGGTGTTTTTGACAAGTTCTACTCATCGCAAGAGTCTGAGAACAGCATCGACGCCCTGTCTTGATGACATATCGACTGTCTGATCAATAATATTTGCAATAGTGTTTAGGTCGACATCAGAGCAAGAAAACTTTCCCTCTGATCTCGCTTTTGAGAGAGCTACAATGACATTAGTCTTTGTAATGTCACCCACGTCTAAAAACGCTCTTCCCACTTTTGACTCTAAGCTCATGTAACCTCTTTAATCCTAGCAGTGTGTATCTGATAAGTATTTTTATCCACAGAGATCAACTGTGTAAAATACAAATCTATTTTGCATGCTTATCAGCGACTCCAGAGGAAGCCCAAGCATCAGGCTTGCACCTGAGGTCGAATCCCACAGAAGACACCCAGGCCTGCACCTGCTTGACAAGGCTAAATGTCTTGTGCCTAGCATCTGTGTTGATATCGGCGTGCACCACGATTCTATTTCTTGGAATATGCTGAAGCAGATCGAGGCTCACGGTCACAGACTGTGACACCTCCTCCATTATTCTCTGTTTTAGATTGTGAAAGTGAGTCACGTGGTTAACTCTTCTAAAATAGTAGTCTGCGCCCTTGCCTGTCTCATAGAGACAAATTGCAGTGGCAAAGGTGTGCTGTGTGTGCTTTCCTTTTATCTTCCTGTCCCTGTGCGAGTCAGTTCCCACATGCACAGTGTAATTCGGATTCTTTTTTGCTTTCTCTATGATGGAAGCAAGAGTGATCGGTGTACCCGTTCTAGGATCGTGCCAGAGGCAGTTTTCAATTTCTGTCTGAGCAGACAATTGCACCTACATTTCTCATTAGCTTTGCACAGGAAAAAGCAGTTCTTATACCTGTGATGACCGAGCTCACTCCAATAGTATCAAAAAACTGAGACAGTGTTAGGAGTCCACTTTTTATTCTTTGATCCTCAACAGCAATAGAGATCTGTGAAACATTCACCATGCCATACCTCGCACATGATTTAAACGTCCTGATGCTTGTTGAAATTCTGTCTCTGTAAATGCCCGATAGATCTCCGCAGTCAGTGCCTATCGTGACAATAGATCCCTGTCCCAGAAGACACATGAGTCGCCTGTCTAAAATTTCAGACACAATTGCTGTGTCTTGTCTAATTCTCTCTTCTCTCAGAATTTTCCTTGTGGAGCGAACTAGAGCAGAAGTTTTTTCATTTTCTATTGTGACAGCTCCCTGTGAGAATGAGACTGAAATCTGATCGACTTCATTTAGGTCTGACCACTTTCTCGAAGTGATCGTCTCTCCCTTCTCTGAAGAGACAAGACTCGCATCGCACACAGAGCATATATCACTCATAAGGTGCACACCCATCTCATCATAAGTGACAGACACAGGAATCACTTGAAGGTGTCTCCTGCAGTAATTGACACCCAGTGTATTCTGAACGTCAGCTGAAAATCCTCTTGCGAAAATAACGAGAGGAGATTTTCTGGAATAAGACTCAGACACGACACCGTCGATCTCGGACATCTCCTCGATAATGCCGTCCACACACATGATTTTTGCACGAGTCATTCTCTTGCTTCCAGATGCGGAGGCCGATGACACAAAAATTTCTGGGAATGTGACAGGAAACTTGTATCCCTTTGATCTCACAATAGACGATGATCCTGGTCCTGCAACCACTTGAATCGTGCCATTAGACCCACACGACTCAAGTATTCGACCAAGTGTGTCTCTTGTTTGTGGGTCCCTGTTCATTCGTGAAATGCTCGACAAAATTTGTGCAGTGCTATTTCTTCTTGAAGTTTTAGAGATTGCTATAATATCATCCAGGACTAGTCGGTCATCGATCTCTCCTGAATCCTTTAACAGCTCCAGGAGGACAGCGATGCAGACCACTGCAGAAGATCCCTGGGTGGTCTCAGAATCATTTAGGGAGCTCAGGATGATGTTTCTAATGTGCTCGGATTCAAATGACTCTGGGATCATTTCAGAGGCCCACCTCACAGCGTCGATCGCCTGTGCCTGAGTCACTCTATTACCGAAACAGAACAGGTGATCCCCCCTCAGAAGATCAAGAAACTTTTTGTCAAGCGCACTTCTAGTCCGGGAGACGACTTTCTGCACTCTATCACTTGAGACAACTGTGGTTTTAGGCATCCTAAAACTCTATTAGTTGTATGTCTCTCGTGAATTTTCTGATTGATCTTCTGATCTAATTCGAACCACCTCAAGAAGACCAGACACCATCTTTAGACCCGTCTCAAGTGTGTCCTGCTGTTTCTTTGCGGCAACCTGCTGAAAGTGTGCGTCAATAGAAACTCTTAGCGCAGCTCCAAAGACACCTAACGCAAAAAATACCCATCCTGCAATTATCTGATCAAAAATGAGCAGTGAGCAGGATCCTGCAATAAGGATTTCAGGTGATGATATTCTGATCGTCAACTGTCTCTCCACAGGTGATTGGCAGCATAGGTAAGGACCTCCTCAGCCGAGTCGGCGTTGTATCCATAACTGTCGATCATCGTCTGAACCATCTCATTGTACTTCTTCTTCTGATCATCATCACGGGTCTTGGACTTAGTGACGATGCGTGCCATGCTCTTGACGGTTGAGATCAGGTAGCTCTCGATCGCCTCCTTGAGTGGCTCATAGGAGGTGTAGTTCACCTTCTCACCCCGACGCATGCGGGCAAACATATAAGCGGTAACGTCAGAGCGGAAGCCCTCCTTGGCGGATCCTGTGATCCCGATCATTTCCTCGATGGACTTCATGAAGTTCTCATCAGGCTGCATCTCCTCCTTAGTGACACGGTTCTTGAGCTTCTGACGTGTGGTGTATGCCTCGGCATTGTCGAGGTAGGTGTCGAACAGTGACTGCGCCTGCTCCTCGTAGGCGGTGATGAAGGCCTTGGCGATCTCAGTCTCCAGAATCTTCAAGTACTCCTCGCGGACGACCTTCTGCAGGATCTCGAGGCACTTGTCCTTAAACTCCTGGTCGACAAGCTGGTCCTTCACCTGCTTTACGAGGGCGTCCATCACAGAGATAGGCGTGATGATATTCTTTTCAGCATCAGAGAGGGCGTTGTCGATCGCCTTCATGATGAACCGGGTGGAGATGCCGTTCATGCCCTCGTTGGGCGCCTCCTCGCGGAGGTCCTTGATGTCCACCTTCTTGACCCGGCCCTTCTCGATCACGTCCTCGCCGTTGTAGATCTTCATCTTGGTGAGGAGGTCACACTTCTGGGTGGGCTTCAGGCGGCTCATCACCGAGAACATGGAGGCCACCTTGAGGGTGTGAGGGGCAATGTGTGCCGAGAAGTTCGCCTTGCCCAGGATCTTCTCGTAGATCTTGACCTCCTGGTCGAGCTCGAGGACGTAGGGCACGTTGATCTTTACCAGGCGGTCGAGAATCGCCTCGTTCGTGTGCTCGGACTGGAAGCGGTTCCACTCGGACTCGTTGCAGTGCGCGAGGATCACGCCGTCGAAGTAGATCATATCGTGCTTGCCAGGTGAGGGGACCCGCTTCTCCTGGGTGGCGGTAATGATCGTGTGGAGGAACTCGATCTCGTTCTTGAACACCTCGACGAGCTCCACGATGCCTCGGTTGCCCACGTTGAAGGCGCCGTTGAGTGAGAGCACCCGGGGATCGTCCTCCGGGTACACA
>Ga0172372_10000102_pt1 | contig 120939 bp, 113 predicted proteins | sample LakKiv5m_2_FD_114544 | JGI IMG/M metagenome (GOLD analysis project Ga0172372, IMG submission 114544) | Freshwater microbial communities from Kabuno Bay, South-Kivu, Congo - kab_092012_9.5m | ecosystem: Environmental > Aquatic > Freshwater > Lake | place: Democratic Republic of the Congo...
CACCTATGCGGGTTGTTTTTAAACAATTACCTTTTAAAGATTTCCTTTAAAAGACCTGCAGTCTTTGGTTTCATCAATCTAGCTAATCTCTTAACCTGACTGAATAAGCCAAGGGTAGGCCTTTAGGCCCACCCAAGTCAAAATAAGTTCCTACTGGATCTGTGGTCCACCATCACGAGAGATAGAGGTATCAATTTTGATTCCTGGGCTCATCGTTGAAGAAATCGTGGCAGATTTAATAAATCGACCCTTTGAAGATGCTGGCTTAGCACGCATTACTTCTTCAATTGCAGCGGCATAGTTTTCAGCTAATTGCTCAGCAGTAAATGAAACCTTTCCAATTACAAAGTGAAGGTTTGCATTCTTATCGATTCTAAACTCAATCTTTCCACCTTTAATATCTGTAACTGCTTTTGCAACATCAGTGGTTACAGTTCCAGTCTTTGGGTTTGGCATCAAACCACGAGGTCCAAGAACCTTTCCTAGTCGACCAACCTTTCCCATTAACTCTGGAGTTGAAACAACTGCGTCATAATCCAAACGACCTTTTGAAACTTCATCAATTAATTCATCGGCGCCAACAATATCTGCACCAGCAGCACGTGCTTCTTCGGCTCGCTCGCCACCTGCGAAAACTAATACTCGAGCAGTTTTTCCAGTTCCATGTGGCAGGTTAACTGTTGAGCGGATTGCTTGATCAGCTTTCTTTGGATCCACACCTAGGAAAAGTGCAACATCAACTGTTGAGTCATATTTAACAGTTGAGGTCTCTTTAACTAACTTCATCGCCTCACCTGGTAGATAAAGATTGTCTAACTTAATCTTTTCCGCCGCGGCCTTATATTTCTTGCTTCGCTTCATTTCTTCTCCTCTTAGTTAAATCTTGAAAGGACTTTCAAGATTGGGGTTGTGGTAATTACGAACCAGCGAGGTTCTCCCACGTTTGTTATTTAGTTAGAGACAGTAATACCCATTGATCTGGCAGTACCGGCAATAATTCTTGAAGCCATCTCTAAGTCATTGGCATTTAGATCCACCATCTTTTGCTTGGCGATATCTTCAACCTGTGCCTTAGTTAGATTTGCAACCTTATCTTTGTGAGGGATAGCAGATCCCTTTTCAATTCCAGCAGCTTTTAGAATCAATCGAGAAGCTGGTGGAGTCTTAGTAATAAATGTAAATGAACGATCTTCAAAAACTGTGATTTCAACTGGGATGATGTTTCCCTTTTGGCTTTCAGTAGCTGCGTTATAAGCCTTAACGAAATCCATGATGTTCACACCGTGTTGACCAAGAGCAGGACCAACTGGTGGTGCAGGTGTGGCAGCTCCAGCCTGGATCTGCAACTTTATCAGTGCGGTTACCTTCTTCTTCGGTGCCATATTTTTTCCTTTTCTCTACTTGTTAAATCTTTTGGACTTGGTGGAATGAAAGTTCGACTGGAGTCTCGCGACCAAAAATCGATACTAAAACTTTTAGCTTTGCTTGCTCAGGCATAATTTCAGAGATAGTTGCAGGCAATGTCGCAAATGGACCATCCATAACAGTTATGGATTCTCCAATTGAGTAATCGACATCCTTCATCTCTATCTTGCCACCCTTCTTTAATGGGCGCGGAGCTAAAATATTTTCAACCTCAGGAAGTGTTAAAGGTGATGGGTGATGGGCGTTGCCAACAAATCCAGTTACACCAGGAGTGTTTCTAACACATGACCAAGACTCATCAGTTAATTCCATTCTGACCAAAACATAACCTGGAAATACATTGCGCTTAACAACTTTGATAGAACCATTCTTAAGCTCTCGAACCTCTTCTTCAGGTACTTCAATTTGGAAAATGAAATCTTCCATGTTTAAAGATTGAATTCGGTTCACTAAATTTCCTTTTACCTTTTTTTCATATCCGGCGTATGAATGAACAACGAACCACTCACCTGGTGCGCTTCGAAGTGCGGCACGAAACTCAGCATTCTCATCATTTTCTTCAGTTGTTGTTTCTTCAACTAAATCCTCTATTACAGTAACTACGCTCTCTTCAATTACCGGAGCAGACTCGTTTACTGCAAGTGCAGCCTCAAATGCATCCACTGGTGGATTAGCAGGCGTTTCAATTGACATAGGTTTTCCTTTTCGCCTTATCCAAATATCCAGAAAGTAATTCTTGTTAAAACTAAATCAAATATAGAAACTACCAAAATAACAAAGGTAACGAAAACTAAAACTACAGCGGTATAAGTTGTTAACTGATTACGAGTTGGCCAAACAACTTTAGATAACTCAGAAATTACTTGACGGTAGAACATAGCAATGCGACCAAAGAACCCTTTGGCCTCTTCAGTTGAGACGGTCTCTTCGCTCATCTACCTTTTCCTTCCTTCGCTGTACTTTAAAACTTTTAATAAAACATCTTGCAGGGCAGGAGGGACTCGAACCCCCAACCGGCCGCTTTGGAGACGGCAACTCTAGCCAATTGAGCTACTGCCCTTTGTCCCGAATTAGGCATGAAAAATCATGACCTAATACAAGCGCCGGGTGCGAAAGTGTAGAGGAGGCGAGGTGAGAAGGTAAAACTGGGATAAAAATGAAGCCACTTTTAGGCGTAGATGGCAGACTGTCCCCCCATGGGCGCATCAGAGAAATCCAGAGTATCAAAGCGAATAGCTGCGATTGCAGAATCTGCGACATTAGCTGTCGATAGTAAAGCTAAGGCATTGAAGGCTGCTGGAAAACCTGTAATTGGTTTTGGTGCCGGTGAACCAGATTTTCCAACACCTGAATACATTGTTAATGCCGCAATTGAAGCTGCAAAAAATCCTGCTAATCATCGCTATACACCAACACCAGGATTGCCAGATTTAAGAGAAGCAATTGTTAATAAAACTAAACGTGATTCTAATTATGAAATTACAGTAGACCAAGTTTTGGTTACAAATGGTGGTAAACAATCTGTTTATCAATCTTTTGCATCAATTTTAGATCCAGGTGATGAAGTAATTCTGCCATCTCCATTTTGGACGACATATCCTGAGTGCATCAAATTAGCTGGCGGAGTTTCCGTAGAAGTATTTGCAGATGAATCTCAAAACTATCTTGTATCTGTTGCGCAATTAGAAAAAGCTTTGACTCCTAAAACCAAGGTCTTGCTTTTCTGTTCACCATCTAATCCAACTGGCTCAGTTTATTCTCCTGAACAGGTAAAAGAGATAGGGCAATGGGCTTTAAAGAATAATCTGTGGGTTGTAACAGATGAGATATATGAACATCTACTTTATGACGGTGCTACAGCACCAAGTATTTGTGTTGCAGTATCAGAGCTTGCAGATCGAACAATCATCATTAATGGAGTTGCGAAAACTTATGCAATGACTGGCTGGCGGGTAGGTTGGATGATTGGTCCAAAAGATGTAATTAAGGCAGCAACTAATTTACAATCACACCTATCTTCAAATGTTTCAAATGTTTCACAGCGCGCTGCAATTGCAGCTCTAAATGGTGATCTGTCTGCTGTTCATAAAATGGGAGAAGCTTTTGATAGAAGGCGCAAATTAATTGTGAAATTGTTAAATGAAATTCCTGGTGTTACCTGCCCAACTCCAACTGGTGCATTTTATGTCTATCCATCAGTAAAGGCAGTACTTGGTAAGGAGATTAGAGGTAAAAGACCTAAGACCTCAGCTGAGTTAGCAACATTGATTTTAGAAGAAGCTGAAGTAGCAGCAGTACCCGGTGAAGCATTTGGGCCATCTGGTTATTTGCGATTTTCATATGCATTAGGTGATGAAGACATTATTGAAGGAATTGCAAGGGTTAAAAAACTACTAAGTGAAGCAATTTAATCTAGGTCTACACCAACTAATTGCACTTCGGCCTGCAGTTTAATACCAAACTTTTCAAACACTTTTTTCCTAGCTTTCTTAGCAAGTTCTACTATATCTTCAGCCGTAGCATCACCGGAGTTTGTTAATGCTAAAACATGTTTATTTGAAATTTGAGCTCCTGCTAATTTTTCGCCCTTAGTAATACCTGCATGTTCCATTAGCCAAGCAGCAGAGGTTTTTACCTTGCCATCAGGTTGTTGCCAGCGTGGAGCTTCTGATGGAAGTGAATCTGCTATTTCTTTACTTAAAATAGGGTTTATAAAAAATGATCCAGCAGAATTAATTTCATTTTTTGAATCTATCAACATGCCTTTACTTGCGCGTAATTGCAGTACTGCTTTTCTCACATCAGTGACTTTAACTCGATCTCCTATGTTTACAGACAAATGCTTTGCTAGCTCTGCATATGCTATTGGTAAGGATTGCTCACCTTTTCGAAGTTGAAATGTCACATTTAAAATCACATAGCGCCCTAATTCTTCTTTGAAAATAGAGTGCCGATAAGAGAATCTACATTCCGAGTTAGAAAAGGTGACAATCTCACTTTTTTGTCTATCAAAGGTTTTAACCCTCGCAATTGTTTCACTTACCTCATGGCCATAAGCACCGATATTTTGAATCGGAGCACCACCAACTGTGCCAGGTATTCCACTTAGTGATTCTAGATTCGCAAACCCTTTATCTATAGTTAAGGCAACAAACTTATCCCAGTCTTCTCCTGCTGAGACCTCAATCATTCCACCACTACATGCGTCGTAATCTAAAGCATTTCCCTTACTTTCAACTCTTATAACTGTTCCTTCAAAACCAGCATCGCTAATAAGTAAATTAGATCCACCGCCTAAAATTAGGACTTGCTCATTATTTTTATCAGCAGCTTTAACAAATTCAATTAATTCATTCTCGGTATGGGCATGACAAATTTTGCGCGCAGGTCCCCCAACTCGCAATGTTGTGAAATTAGATAATTGCTCCATTAGTTAAGCCTACCTACGAGGTGAGAGGATTTCATTTTTTCCTCTAAATCTTTCTAGAATCCTTTGATAATTCTTCTTTGAGTTCTTTTCACGATAATCCGGATCGGTGTCGTAGTAACCATGATGCCGGCCTTGCTCAAGCGGCAGATCAATTTGAATTAACCTTCCGCCGGCAGCCCTGATTGCTAGTGATAGTTCAAGATCTGCGTTGCGGTAATACTTTGCACTCGGGTTAGCTCCGCCAGCTTTTTGTATAAAGTTACGATCAAAGGCAAAATAATAGCTAAATAAAACATCAACCTCGCCTGCTCCTTTATCTTCTGTACTACGCCATTCATCTTGTAAATTTACTAATCCACCTTTCCAGCCAGCACCTTGGAAGCCTGCATCAAGTGCCTCTAAAGTTTTAGGAATCGGATCATCAAGAAAAATTGTTGACGGATCCATAATTATCAAATAATCCTCAGAGTTATTGCTGATAAAGAAATTAACAATATTTCCCCAACCTAGTGGATTCTTTTCTTGAGTAAGACTTACCTGATCTGAATTAAACAAGTCATCAGATAGCCAATTGCTTTTGCCGTTAGCATAAATACTTATGGGTGCTTTAGTGTTTGTCTGTATAGCAGAGACACATTTAAGTAAATCGTCAGTAAAGCCCTCTGCAATTAGGCAGACTCTAATTGACCCAGCCATTGGCGGGTTTTAATTAACGAGTTTCGCGATGAAGTTGTGAAGATTTACAGCGCGGGCAAAACTTTTTAAGCTCTAGTCGATCTGGATCGTTTCTTCGATTCTTACGTGTGATGTAGTTTCGCTCTTTACACTCAACACATGCCATTGTAATTTTTGGACGAACATCTGCACTTTTACTTGCCATGATTGAGCTCCTAGCCTTGTAGTTAAATTAACAATTGTTAACTCTTATGAGGTGAGGTTACCTGACCCTCACCATATATTGAAATTCGTACCTACTTTGATCGTGATTTACATCTTTATAACTTGTAGCGGAGGCGGGATTTGAACCCACGACACAGCGATTATGAGCCGCTTGCTCTACCAAGCTGAGCTACCCCGCCAAACTTTTTACTATTCAATATTTAATTTTGTTCGAGCCCCCTAACGGAATCGAACCGTTGACCTTTTCCTTACCATGGAAACACTCTACCGACTGAGCTAAGGGGGCGAAGTGCTGACTAAGGATACAACCCGTCTTTGGTATTTACGAATTGAGCCCTTACTTAAGGTAAGCCTTGCTTGCAATCTCAATACGCCTACTTTTGTAAGAGTCTGACGCATCAATAATTAGATGTTCAAATGGATTACCATTTTTAATTAGCTTACGTAACTCATCTGGCTCATCTATTTGAACTAGATTTATGTTTGAAGCAGGATTAATATCAACTTCCTTATGTGGTTTAAACCATCTGTAAACTAGAGCAATTCCTTGCAATAATGAGTAGACGCTAGCCCGCCAACCTCTTCCAAATAAATCTTGTAATTTTAGTTTAAATAAAGTTAAAGAAATTTGCTCTTCGTTCTTAGCAGGCTTGTTTACTAGATCTTTAAATAAATTAGCAACATCTTTCGCTCCAGTAACTCCTTCAAGATTTTCACAGTTATTTGCTAACTCAATTCGAGTACTTTCTGACGCTAATCTTGCAGCACTTTCTTGAATCTGAATTAGATTACTTTGATCAACCGTTAGTGCCATTTTATTATCTGCTGCCCATAAAGCCCTAGCAAATTGGTTATCAGTACCCCTGATATTCGGTATGAATAATGTTGGTACTTTAGCTGCTAACTCCTCGTGCACACTGTTATAACCGGCCGCACAAATTGCAGCATCAAATGCATTTAAAACATTTGCTAGTGGAAAGTACCGAATTATTTTTATATTTAAACCTGTTGGAGCCAAATTATTGCCATTTGAGTCAACTGGCTCTTTAGTTAAAACTACTTGTAAATTTGGCCAAGATCTTAAACCAGTTAGAGCAGCAGTCATTTTTGCATTTGAATCAGCTTCACCGATACCTAATTGAACTAATACAGCTGGCCTATCAGTATCTAATCCAAGTGCTTTACGGGCATCATTCTTGTTAAGGGTTGTCAAAGGATTAAATATTGAAATAGGTTTAACAAGAACTGAATCTTTTCTCGTAGCAGTTGGTCCATGGTCATAGCTTTGACCAAAATCTCCTGGAGTAATAATCAAATCCATCATTTTTGATTGAAGATTAAGTAAGTATCTAGTTGGTGTTTTTTGCCAAAATCCTCTTCGAACCCAAACCAAATTTACTTCTGGTCTTATACTTTTTATTCCAATAATTCCTGGGTAAAGAACTACACCATCAAAGCTAACAATCTCTGCATTAGTTTCATCAATTAAAGCTACTAGTCGATCTCTTAGGTAGGCATCCCATTCATGTCTGCCCATCCACTTACGGTCGCGACCTGGGATGTACTCAAACCTAACTCCAGCTATTTTTGGTACTTCAACTACTCCAGAGGCCATTGAAATGATTATCGGATTAGCAAAACTCTTTAATTCAGAAGCAATCGCACTTGCCCGAGTCAGGTGTCCCATTCCAATACCATTACTAGTGGCTAGAATTATGGTTGGCTTATCCATGAAATTAGTATAACTACATCACAGTTAGGCAGACCTAATGAATACCTCGCTATTGCTAATAATTTTAGTTATACAAGTATTTACTGTTTACTACTTAATTCGAACTGCCCGTAACTTGGGTAGTAAAGCTACTAAGAACAATAGAGTTTTGATGGAACATATAAACCCTATTAAGTCAGTAACTGGCGGAATCTTGTTAAATCAATTATTAGTTCCAAATAGTAAAGAGTTTAAAGCTATTAACTGGGAGCATGTAGTTTCTCTAACTAGCCACCCAGCAAGGTTTAATTCTTTAAGCCAGGCCCTTAATTCCTTACTTATGCAGCGCCTGCAAGCAAAAAGAATATATCTAAATATTGCGCAGGAAGATATATCCAAACTTCCTGATTCTGTAACTAAATTGGCATCAAATGGAATAGTGATTATTAACGCCTGTGAAAACTTGGGCCCTGGTAAAAAACTAATCCCAACTTTAAAATTAGAGCCAAACCTACCTATAATTGTTGTTGATGATGATTTAATATTTGAAACAGATTTAACCCTAAAACTTATGATTGCCCATCATCTATCACCAGAATCGATAGTGGCAGCTCGTGTACACAAAATCATATATACACAGGATGGCAAAATCTCTGAATACATTAACTGGCGAAAAAACTATTCATTAAGTGATGGGCCTTCAATCGATCTTTTTCCAACTTCAGGTGCTGGAACGCTATATATGGCAGAGTTTTTTCATAAAGATGTAACTGATGAGAAAACTTACAAAGAATTAGCATTTCATACAGATGACCTATGGTGGTTTATTCAAAGTAAGCGAATTGGTACAAAGGTCAAAAGATTGCCTGGATACAATACTTTAAACTTTATTGAAGGAACTCAAGATAATGGATTATGGAGTAACGGTAATAAAGAAAGAAACGAGCTAAACCTTAACTCTTTATTAGAAAGATACTCGTTTTAAGTTATTTGGTGGCGGGTGAAGGATTTGAACCTTCGAAGGCAGAGCCGGGGGATTTACAGTCCCCTCCCATTGGCCGCTCGGGCAACCCGCCAGGATTGTATGCCAAGTCTAAACCCTAATACTTACTAGATCAAAACTGCAATAATCTAAAATCACCAGCGTGACCTATAGTTTTGAAATGAACTCACCAAAATCAAGGTGGAGAACTGATTTCTCATTGTGGATTTAAGTACTTACTCCAAATCTTTACTGATGAGCAGCATTTTTGCTTACTGAATTGATAAAAACAAATTTTTACTAGTAAAGTGAGATTATGGCTGACAGTAGCTTTGATATTATTTCAAAGATAGATCAAATGGAACTAGACAATGCATTTAACCAATGTGATCGTGAGTTAGCTACGCGATTTGATTTTAAGAACACCGGGACTAAGGTTGAAAAAACTGGGATAAAGGTAGTTATTGAATCAGATACTGAAGAGAGAGCTAAAGCTGCACTAGATGTCTTTAAAGATAAGTTAGTTAAGCGCACGGTTTCACTTAAACACCTAGAGGCGAGTGAACCTAAGTTAAGTGGCAAGACTTACATTATCTCTTGTGAGTTTAAAGAAGGTATATCTACTGAGAATGCGAAGAAGATCGCTAAATTCTTAAAAGAATCTGGACCAAAATCCTTAAAAACTCAAATACAAGGAGATGAATTAAGAGTTTCAAGTAAAAGTCGTGATGACTTACAAGTAGCAATTTCCTTAGTTAAACAAGAGTCATGGGAATTTGCTGTCCAGTTTACAAATTTCCGCTAACGGGTCGAGAGTTAATTGAAATTAAATAGTTCAGGAGTTTTGTTTGGCATAAGCGCTTATGTAATATGGGGACTTCTGCCAATTTATTGGCGATGGCTAGAGCGAGCATCCTCATATGAAATTCTGGGGCATCGAGCAGTATGGTCACTTGTTTTTTGCTTACTATTTTTAGCATTTCAAAAACAATTAATAAGCACCTTTAAACTCTTTAAAGATATTAGGAGCTTATCTCTATTAGCGTTGACATCATTATTGCTATCGGTAAATTGGGGAATATACATCTGGGCCGTATCTGCAGATAGGGTGGTAGAAGCAGCACTTGGGTATTACATAACGCCTTTAGTTGCAGTTAGCTTCGGAGTTTTTGTACTAAAAGAGAAGCTTAGAAATTTACAGATCATTTCAGTATTTTTAGCTGGACTAGGCGTATTCATACTTACATTTGCTTATGGGCATTTACCATTAGTTGCAATTAGTTTAGCGATTAGTTGGGGATCATATAGTTTGATAAAGAAGAAATTAAATGCAGGAGCCCTTGAAACATTATCGATTGAGACGATTATTGCATTCATCCCAAGTGCATTTTACTTAAGCTATTTATTGGAGAATAACAAAGCAGAGTTTGGGCAAGATGTTGGATTTTCATTAGCTCTGGTTACAACTGGTTTAATGACAGTAATTCCACTGCTTTTGTTTAATGCAGCCACAAATAGACTGCCTTTAACAATTACTGGCTTACTTCAGTATATAACTCCAAGCATCATGTTTATCATTGGAATATTGGTATTTCACGAACCACTACAGCTGGTAAAACTAATTGGATTTATTTTTATTTGGATTGCCCTAGCAATACTTGGTAGAGATCTATATAAATTAGGTGGATCTGTTAACTAAGACATAAGCAACATTTTTAAGTGCATCTTTCGCTGCGCCATTAGGTAATCCTTCGAGTAAAGAATTAGCTTCACTTGCAATCTTTTCTAGATACTCGCGTACTTGTGCTAATGCTTTATGGGTACGTAATTTTTCAATTACATCTTTAAGTTCATCCTCTGCAATAGGCTTACTTAACTTAGCTATTAAATCCTTATCTTCGGAAGCATTAGCAGCAATGACATATAGAGTGACTAGAGTTGGCACTCCTTCTTTTAGGTCAGTGCCTGGAGTTTTACCAGAAGCAGTCGAATCACTGGTGATATCTAGTAAATCATCAGCTATTTGGAATGCAATTCCTATTTTTTCTCCAAACCTAGTAAGTATCTCCACAACCTCTGGTTTTGCGCCAGATAAAAGAGCTCCAAATCTGGCACTAGTTGCAATCAATGAACCAGTCTTATCGGATACAACCTTTAAATAATGCTCTATTGGTGTTAAGCCCTCTGTAGCACCTTGGGTTTCTTTAATCTGTCCAATTACTAAACGTTCAAAAGTTTTAGCTTGCAATTTAACAGCCTCTGGACCTATATCTGCCAACATATCTGAAACCTTTGAAAATAAATAGTCGCCAGTTAGAATTGCAACAGCATTGCCCCACTTTGTATTCGCACTTGTAACACCTCTTCTTAACAACGCATCATCCATAACATCATCGTGATACAAAGTTGCTAGATGGGTTAGTTCACAAGAGACGGCAGCTTTTATGATGCCAAAATTTGTCGAATCTCCAAATTGAGCAGCAAGTAATGTAAGTAAGGGTCTAAGTCTTTTACCGCCCGCCTCTACAAGGTGTCTTGAAGTCTCTATGACTAACGGGTAATCACCTTGAATATGTGATCTTAGGAGCGATTCAACTTTGGCCATATCGGCGATAAGTGATGCTTCTAAAGTTTTATCTAGATTTGGGATTCCTATTGAGTTCATTATTTAATTAAATTTGCAAAAGTATTAGCAGCATTTAAGAGAAGTGAAGGTAAAACTCCTAGAACTAATGAGATTAAAGTTGCACAAGATATGGCTATCCAGCTTCGAATTGATGGAATCACAACAGAAACTGAATCATTTACTGGGTCGGTAAAGAAAATCATAATTATCACTCTTATATAGAAGAATGCTGCAATAGCGCTAGCTAAAACACCTACTATTACTAGAGATACATTTCCTGATTGATAAGCTGCTGAGAATATTGCAAACTTTCCGACAAACCCAGATGTTAGTGGGATACCAGCAAAGCTAAGAAGTAAAAATGAAAATACTGCAGCAACTAGTGGTGATTTCTTGCCAAGCCCAACCCATCGGTTTAAATCACTTACTTCGCCAGTGGAATCGCGTACTAGTGAAATAATTCCAAATGCGGCAATAGTCGTAAATCCATATGCAAATAAATAAAATAATGAAGCGGCTAATCCCTCTTTACTTAACGAAACAACTCCAAGAAGTAAGAATCCAGCATGGGCAATTGAGGAGTAAGCCAGCATTCTCTTCACATCACGTTGAGCAATTGCAACTACTGACCCAAATATCATCGTAATTACTGCTATCACTGCAATTAATGGCTGCCACAGAGTTTGAGAGTCGGCAAAGCCTACATAGAAGATTCGTAGTATCGCCCCAAAGGCAGCAACCTTTGTACACGCTGCCATAAAACCAGTAATTGGAGTTGGAGCACCTTGATAAACATCTGGCGTCCATGAATGAAATGGAACAGCACTTATTTTAAATAGCAGACCAACTGCGATGAAAATAATTCCAATGAATAAGAAAATATCATTTGCACTTCCCGCTGCAGCACTAATTCCAGAGATTGAGACCGTGCCTGAGTAACCATAAACAAATGCAGCACCAAATAGGAAAAATGCTGATGCGTAAGCACCTAGAAGAAAATACTTAAGTGCAGCCTCCTGGGATAGCAATCTTCTGCGTCTTGAAAGTCCAGCTAATAGATAGAGTGGTAATGAAAAAACTTCTAAGGCAACAAATAAAGTTATCAAATCGGAAGCTACTGTGAAAAGCATCATTCCACCTACTGCGAATAAAACTAGTGGAAATATCTCTGTTTGTTGGACCTTTTGCTGGATTGCAATTTTTTCCTCATTCGATCCGGGTAGTGCTGAGGCTTGGGCAACAAAGTTATCTTGATCTGCAATTAACAAAACCGCCACTAAGGCTAGAGATACGATTATAAACTGAAAAAAGATTCCTGCTTTATCTATGGTTACAGAGTTCACCGCTGCAGTTGTTGAAGACATATCTTTAATTTGCCACAGCTGCAATAGTGCTAATAAAAGTGCACCAATACTCACCGTCAGTTGAACAGCAGCTTGGTGAGCTTTTCCCATGAAAGCTTCAATTAGAACACCCAGTACTGCTGCACCAAAAACTATTAGTATAGGAGATAACAGCATGTAACTTAATGATGGTGCACTTAACATTACTTACCCACCTTTGCAATTGGATCTGAAAAACCAGCATTAACAACAACCTTTTCAGAAGTTGGATTTATCAAATCAAGTACTGGTTTTGGGTAAAAGCCCATAAAAACTATTATTAATACAACTGGTGATATTGCTATTTTTTCTCTTAGATTTAAATCTTTTAGGTTCTCATTGCCACTTGTAATTGGACCGTGGAGTGCTTTTTGAACTGGGATTAAAATATAAAGTGCTGCAAGCACAATTCCTAAAGTGCCAATTATCGCAGCGACTGGATAACGCGTATAAGTACCAACTAGAACTAAGAACTCACTTATAAAGCTAGATAAGCCTGGCAAAGCTAAGCTAGACATTCCGGCAATAAAAAACGACCCTGCCATTACTGGCGTAACTCTTTGTAAACCACCGAAATCTAAAATAGTTGAAGACCCTCTGCGTGAAATCATCCAGCCAGCAATTAAGAAAAGTGCAGCGGTAGAGAATCCGTGGTTTACCATATAAAGATTCGCACCTGACATTCCTTGGGTAGTCATCGCAAAAATACCCATAGTTATAAATCCAAAGTGTGAAATAGATGTAAATGCAATCAAGCCCTTTATATCTTTCTGCCCAATTGCCATAAATGCACCATAAATAATTGATATTACCGCCAATGTAATTATTGCTGGAGTAAAAGTCTTGCTGGCATCAGGAAATAATTGAATACAAAAACGAATCATTCCATATGTTCCAACTTTATCTAGAACTCCTAATAAAAGTACTGATGTGCCAGGAGTAGCGGCTTTAGCTGCATCTGGTAGCCAGGTATGAAATGGCCATAGCGGAGCCTTAATTGCAAAGGCAATAAAGAAACCTAAGAATAGGAAGTTTTCGGTTTGGTTATCAATTTCTAAAGTTGCAAGTTGGGTAAGGTCAAAAGTTGCGCCAATTTGATTACTTGAAATTATATAAACTCCAATAATTGAGGCCAGCATTAGTAACCCACCAAACAAGCTATAAAGCAAGAACTTTATTGCTGCGGCTGACTTTTCTCCTGTTCCATAACCACCAATTAAGAAATAGACAGGAATAAGCATTGCTTCGAAAAATACATAAAATAGGAATAAGTCATTTGCTGCAAAAACGCCAATAATTAGTGACTCTAAAACTAGTAACAAAATATAAAATACTTTAGAACTCCACCGTCCGTTATCAGACTCATGCCAAGTTGCTAATATAACTATCGGTACCAATATTGTTGAAAGTAATATCAATACCAAAGAAATACCATCGATACCTAATGAGAAGTTGATATTGAAAGCAGATATCCAAGAATTTTTCTGGATGAACTGTAATTGGTCTGAATTTTTATCAAAACCAATTGCCATAAATACCGAAGCGGCTGCAACAATTAATGTTGCTATGAAAGCAGCTCTTTTTATCAATTCACTATTCTTAGTTGGAATTAGTGCTATCAAGCCAGCACTAATTAACGGAAGAATCCCAATTATTGTTAATAGGCTCATGCAGTCACTATCCAAACAGCGGTAATTAGAGCCAAGGCGCCGATGACCATCATTAGAGCGTAACTTCTTACATATCCGCTTTGCAGTGTTCGCAATTTATTTCCTGCACTAATTGAAACGGTTCCTACAGATTTAACTAGCCCATCAATTACAACTAGATCTATTTGAAGTAGTTTTTTGACTAATGATTGACCAGGACGCATAAACGCTCGTTCATTAAGCGAATCTTGAAATAGGTCTTTGCGGGCTGCAGCGGTCAAGATTGAAACCTTCTCAGGCGCTACGTCTAATTGATCGCCACGATACTTTCGGATAGCCAATGAAACTCCAATTGCAACGACAGTTAGTGTCATTATTGAAACAACAGTGTGAGAGAAAAGTTCCTCTGCGTGATGCACCTTTAATGGGTTTACTACAGGTTCAAGCCATTTAACTAGACTTTTTCCCTGATATAGCAAGTAACCAGATGTAATTGAACCTAGTGATAATAATGCTATTGGGATAAGCATTAGTGCAGGACTTTCATGCGGCTCATCTTTATGGCCCCATCTTTCGTTTCCAAAAAAAGTAAGGATTACAACACGTGTCATATAAAAAGCTGTAATTGCAGCACCAAGTAATGTTGCAACACCGAGTGCAATACCCTTCATTCCACCGGCATTAAATGCAGTTTCAATGATTTTATCCTTGGAATAAAATCCAGCAAAAGGTGGAACTCCAATAATTGCTAAATAGCCTAAGCCAAAAGTTAAGACTGTAATTGGCATGAATTTACCAATCCCACCATACCTTCTCATATTTACTTCATCTTTCATGCCATGCATTACTGATCCAGCGCCAAGAAACATACTTGCCTTAAAGAATCCATGAGTTAGTAAATGCATAATTGCAAATGCATATCCAATTGGTCCTAGCCCTGTAGCTAAAATCATGTAGCCAATTTGTGACATTGTTGATGCAGCCAATGCTTTTTTAATATCATCTTTAGCAGTTCCAATTATTGCCCCAAACAATAAGGTTACAGCTCCAACAATTAACACCATTAGCTGCGCTATTGGAGCAGCATCGAAAATAAAACTTGATCTAGTAATTAAATAAACACCAGCAGTAACCATTGTCGCGGCATGAATTAATGCAGAGACTGGAGTTGGGCCTGCCATTGCATCTCCCAGCCATGACTGCAGCGGGAATTGTGCTGACTTTCCGCATGCTGCTAATAACAGCATCAACCCAATAGCTGTAAGTTGAGTTGTTGAAGCACCTTCAGTCTGTTCCTTAATTCCGGAAAATGAAACATCGCCAAATGTTGCAAATGCGATCATGATTGCAAGTGATAAGCCAACATCGCCAACTCTATTTGCAATGAACGCTTTCTTGGCAGCGGTTGCATATGCTGGCTTCTGATTCCAGAAACCTATGAGTAAGTAGGATGCAAGTCCTACCCCTTCCCAACCAACATATAGATTTAGATAAGAATCACCAAGCACTAGCAGTAACATTGCAGCAATAAATAGATTTAAATATGCAAAGAATCTCCGGCGATCTAAGTCATGTGACATATATGAAATTGAATAAACGTGAATTAATGTTCCAACTCCAGTAATCAAAAGCACAAAGCAGATAGATAACTGATCCAGCAATAATGAAGCATCCACATTAAAAGAGCCAACTGAGATCCAAGTAAAGAGTTTTTGGCCTACAGCTCTATTCTCTTCTGGCCTAGATTGCATTGCGAAAAATTCAATAATCCCGATTGTAAATGTTGATGCAGAAACTGTTGTAGCTAATACATGGCCCCAAGAATTTGCTCTCTTACCAGCTAATAAAAGCAATGCAGAACTAAAAAGTGGGAGCGCAATAAACCATAATAAATTAGCTGATGTCTGCAACATTATCTCTTCAACAAACTTGCATCATCAACTGACGCAGATCTACGAGATCGATAAATAGTTACGATAATTGCTAACCCAACTACAACTTCACATGCTGCAACAACCATAGTAAAGAATGCGACTACTTGCCCTTCAAGGTTGCCATTTATGCGAGCGAAAGTAACAAATGCAAGATTTGCAGCATTTAACATTAATTCAATACACATAAATACAACAATTGCATTTCGTCGCACTACAACACCAATTGCACCTATTGTGAATAATATGGCTGATAGATAAAGATAATTAGCGATAGACATTATTTATCTTCCTCTATCTCTTTTTTTAATTCAAACTTAGAGCTATCGATCATGTCTCCGCGCGCTTCAAGAACGGCAGAGATTGAGGTAGGTGCTGGATTTCCAGTTGGTAGTAAAGCTGGGACATCAACAGCATTATGTAATGCATAAACTCCAGAGCTAGGTAACCCAGCTGCATCCTTAAGTTCGCCTTTTCTAAATCGTGCAACTGATAAATCTCGTTGAACAAATTGTGACTTGGTTCTTTGACTATGAGCTAAAACCATTGCACCAACAGCTGCAGTGATAAGAAGTGAAGAAATTACCTCAAATGCGAAAACGTATCTGGTAAATAGTTGCTCGGCAATGCCACGGGCATTACCAGCGGCATTAACTTGGCTAAGACCGACTACAGGTCTACCAAATGTTGCTCTTGATATTAATGTAACAAGAAGTCCGCCAAATCCAACTGCTGCAATAATTGCAACTATTCTTAATCCTTTTATGTTCTCTACTAGTGAATCTGATGTATCAACTCCAACGAGCATTAAAATAAACAAGAACAGCATCATTACTGCTCCGGTATAAACAACTATTTGAACAATTCCTAAAAATAAAGCTTCCTGCGCAATATAGAAAATTGCCAGAGTTACCATGACCCACGCAAGGAGCAATGCAGAGTGAACTGCTTTTTTTACTAACAACATTCCAACCGCTGCAACAATAGATAATGGAGCTAAAACATAAAATAAATATGACTCCTGAGCGGCAGTAGTACCAACATCTAATGCAAAATTAATCATTCTTTGCAACCCCTTGAGATGGGTGCGAGCCTGTAACTTCTCCACGATAATAATTACTATCATCAGTATTTGGATACATTGGATGTGGTGGTGGCACCATTCCTGCTCGAAGAGGACCTAAAAGATCATCTTTTTCAAAAATTAATTTTTCTCTAGTGCTATCGGCTAACTCATACTCATTTGTCATCGTTAATGCTCTAGTTGGGCAAGCCTCAATACATAGACCACAAAAAATGCATCTTAAGTAGTTAATTTGGTAAACCTTGCCGTACCTCTCGCCTGGAGAAAATCTTTCGCCTTCTTTATTATCAGCGCCCTCAACATAGATAGCATCAGCTGGGCAAGCCCATGCGCATAGTTCGCAACCAATACATTTTTCTAACCCATCAGGATGTCTATTTAATTGGTGGCGACCATGAAACCTTGGCGCAGTTGGTTCTCTTACCTCTGGATACTGAACCGTATTAACTTTCTTAAACATTGTTTTGAAAGTTACCCAGAAACCTAGAAGTTGTTTACCAAAACTTGCACTCTCATGATTAGTAATAGGTGCTTTAGATTGATCAGCATGTGCTAATCCAAATTCATCAGAACGTGGTACTAAATCTTCAGCCATTTATCTGCTCCGTTCTTGAGTTTGGAATTACAGGTACAGGAAAATCAGGATCTGATGATTTATTTTCCCTAAGTGCTTTTGCTACATCAACTTTCTTACGATCAAGTAAAGTAATAATTCCGATAAAAATAATTGCTATCGAGAACACAAACACTCCCACTACTAGCTGTGGAGCGCCTTGTTGAAACATAACTCTTAGTGTTGCAACAAAAAGTATCCAAGCTAATGAGATTGGAATTAATACTTTCCAGCCAAATTTCATAAACTGGTCATAACGTAATCTAGGCAAGGTTCCTCTTAGCCATACAAATACGAAAAAGAAACCTAGAACCTTTACAAAGAACCAAACTAAAGTGAACCATCCGCCAAGCCATTGTTCAGTAAATCCTAAACCTGGCAATGCTTTATATCCTCCTAAAAACAGAGTAGTTGCAAGCGCAGATACTGCAAGGATATTTACATACTCTGATAAGAAAAATAGAGCGAACTTTAGTGATGAGTATTCGGTATGAAACCCGCCAACTAACTCGCCTTCGGCCTCAGCCAAATCAAATGGTGCGCGATTAGTTTCACCAACCATAGAAATTGCATAAATAATAAATGAAGGGAAAAGTAGAACTGCAAACCACAATCTATCTTGGGCGGCAACAATTTCAGAGGTAGACATCGAACCTGCATATATAAAAACTGCTACAAGGGAAAGCCCCATTGCCACTTCATATGAAATTACCTGTGCAGAAGATCTAAGTCCGCCAAGTAAAGGATAGGTAGACCCGGATGACCAACCAGCTAGAACAATTCCGTAAACACCAACTGATGCAATTGCAAGAACATAAAGTACCCCAACAGATAAATCAGTCATTTGCATAACAGTTGTATGGCCGAAGAAATTTACTTGTCCAGTAAGTGGAATGACTGCGAATGCCATAAAACATGCAGTTGTACTAATGATAGGAGCAATCACAAAAACCACTCGATCTGCAGCTTTTGGAATCAAATCCTCTTTTAGTGCCAACTTAACACCATCAACTAGTGCTTGTAGTAATCCAAACTTACCCACTCTATTTGGGCCACTTCTTTGTTGCATCCTTGCAACAATTCTTCGTTCACCCCAAACCGACATAATTGTTAAGAAAACACAAACAGCAAAAATTAAGACACCTTTAAGAGCGATTACCCACCCTGGATCCTGACCAATTAGTTCAGCATTACTCATGCTTTAGCCACCTTTACTACTGAATTACTTACCACTCCTAGATTTCTAATTAATTGGCTATTTAAAGAATTTCTAGGAAGCCAAACTGATGCTTCATCAATATCTCCTATTTGGCAGGGCAGAGTAATCGCACCATAACTATTTGAAACTCGTACGTGATCTCCGGTTTCAACATTTAAAGCTTTTGCTCGTGATTTACTAATGATAATCATAGATTTTCTAGCAGTGCCGGCAAGATTTTCTTCACCATCTTGCAAAGATCCTTTATCTAATAAATTTCGCCATGAGGTTAGTACTGCTTCATCTGCACTAACTGACTTAACGGCTACAGCACTTCTTACTTTCATAGAATTAACTGAGCTATCCCAGTTACCTATTGAATCAAATTCAGCTCTAGCAGATTTTACTGAAGGTAAATTAATTGGTCTACCAATTTCATCTGCGAGCATAGAAAGTATTCTCACATCACTGCGATTTAAGGTTTGGTCTACTGCTGACTCAAATTTTCTTACTTTGCCTTGCCAATCCATAAATGAACCAGACTTTTCAACTACTGCTGCGACAGGAAGAACTACAGCTGCAATATCTGTAATATCACTTTGTCGAATTTCCAAAGAGACGATAAATTTCTTTGATAATTTAATCTTTGCATCCGCAGAAATATCCATTGGATCAACGCCACCAATTACTAATGCTTGTAAATCTGAGTTAATCATTTCATCTGTATTCATGCCAGGTTCGTTTGAAATTGAATCCGCCGACCATGCTGTTGCGATATCTACCCTGGCAGCAGAATCTGTAATTGGTCTATTTCCTGGTAATAAGTTAGGAATCGCACCTGCAGAAATTGCTCCGCGTTCACCTGCTCTTCTTGGAATCCACCCTAGTTTTGCTCCAGAGTTTTCAACTAATTTTAATACTGCAGACAATCCACCTTCAGTTTCAGAAATTCGTTCACCAACTAAAATTACAGATTTACTAGTCAGTCCTAAAATATTAGATATAGCCTGAACTTCATCTCCTGCGGTAGTTTTAATTAAGTTTGCTTTCAGTTTTTCACTTCCGCGACTTGCTAATGGTGCAACGTTAGTGACCTTCATTGAGCGCTTATATACCTGCTTATAAATTCTCAGAAAAACTATTGGTGATTCATCTTCTGGTTCAAAACTAATTAAGACAACATGATCAGCTGTATCTATGTCCTTATAGGTAGCAGTTAATTTAGCGGATGCAAGAAAATCTGATTCCTCCTGGCTGTGTCTGCGAGCGCGAAAATCAATATTGTTTGTTCCAAGTGCCACGCGTGCGAACTTGCTATAACCATAAGAATCTTCGATGGTGGCTCTACCACCAACTAATACACCACTTCTGGAATTTTTTAATCCTTGTGCTGCAGCTGCTAGCGCCTCCGGCCAAGACACTTCCTGAAGCTGTCCATTGGCATCTCTAACCATTGGTGACTTAATCCTATTTTTTGCAACTTCATACTTAAATGCCCAACGGCCTTTATCGCAATTCCATTCTTCATTAACATCTGCATCCTCACCAGCAAGACGTCTTAAGGTTTTACCACGACGAACATCGGTGCGCATTGAGCAACCAGATGCGCAGTGCTCGCATGTAGAATCTGTAGAGACTAAATCAAATGGACGTGCTCTAAATCTGTATGAAGTACCAGTTAACGCACCCACTGGACATATCTGGACAGTATTTCCAGAGTAATAAGAATCAAATGGTTCTTCCTCATAAATACCTACTTGTTGCAACGCACCACGTTCATTCAAAGTAATGAATGGATCGCCAGCAATTTGCTCAGAAAAACGTGTACACCTTGCACAAAGTACGCACCGTTCCCTATCTAGCAGAACTTGAGATGAGATTGGAACTGGTTTTTCAAATGTACGTTTAACGCCTTCAAATCTTGATTCTGATCGACCATTAGACATGGCCTGGTTTTGCAGTGGACATTCACCACCTTTATCGCAAACTGGACAATCTAATGGGTGATTTATCAACAATAACTCCATAATTCCTTTTTGCGCTTTATCTGCAGCTGGTGAAGTTAATTGAGTTTTAACGATCATTCCATTTTCAACTGGAATTGTGCAGGAAGCTTGAGGTTTTGGAAATGCTCGACCATTTATTTCAATATCAACTAGGCATTGGCGGCAAGCACCAGCGGGAGCTAGTAGTGGATGGTCACAAAAGCGAGGAATTTGAATTCCTAGTTTTTCTGCAGCTCTAATAACTAGCGTTCCCTTTGGAACTGTGATTTCAAATCCGTCTATAACACAGGTGATCATCTCTACTTCCACCTGAGATTGTGTTCCTAACTCTTGGATACTCATTTAACACCTGTGGTAGTAAATAACGTTGAAACTATTGGATCAAATGGACATTTACTAGCTGCTAGATGATCTAAATACTCCTGTCGGAAATACTTTAATGAAGAAATAATTGGGCTAGCAGCTCCATCTGCTAAAGCACAAAATGATCTTCCCATAATGTTGTCACAAAGATCTAGCAACTTATCAAGATCTGCTTCAGTACCACGACCGGCCTCTAAATCTTTAAGAACTTGTACTAACCACCAAGTGCCTTCGCGACATGGCGTGCACTTTCCACAAGATTCATGTTTATAAAACTCAGTCCACCTTAAAACCGCTCTTACTATACATGTTGTTTCATCAAATATTTGTAGAGCTTTAGTTCCTAGCATTGACCCGGCGGCAGATACGCCCTCGTAATCAAGTGGAACATCTAAGTGGGCATCGGTAAAAATTGGAGTTGATGAACCACCAGGTGTCCAAAACTTTAATTCATGTCCACTTCTTACGCCACCTGAGATTTCAAGAAGCTCTCTTAATGTAATTCCAAGTGGTGCTTCAAATTGCCCCGGATTATTTACATGCCCTGATAGTGAATAAAGTGTGAACCCCTTACTTTTCTCAGTTCCCATTGCCGTAAACCACTCCACACCATTACTAATAATTGAAGGAACTGATGCCACTGACTCAACATTGTTAACCACAGTTGGCTTTGCATAAAGGCCTGCAATAGCTGGAAACGGTGGTCGAAGTCTTGGCTGGCCACGGAAGCCCTCTAGTGAATCCAAAAGCGCAGTTTCTTCACCACAAATATATGCACCAGCTCCAACATGCAGGACTAGTTCTAAATCAAAACCCTTGCCTAAAATGTTTTTTCCAAGCAAACCTGCTTTATACGCATCTTCGATAGCTTGTTGCACTCTTCTAACCACATGTGTTACTTCACCTCTAATATAAATAAATGCATGATTAGCTCTAATTGCAAATGAACCAATAATTATTCCTTCAATTAATACATGTGGGTTTGCCATCATTAATGGCGTATCTTTACAAGTTCCTGGTTCTGACTCATCTGCATTGACTACAAAGTAATGCTCTTTATTATCACCTTGTGGAATAAATCCCCATTTATTTCCAGTAGGAAAACCAGCGCCACCTCTACCGCGTAATCCAGAATCTTTTATTAATTGAATTACTTCATCCGGCTGCATGGCAAGGGCTTTTGAAATCGCGGTGTAGCCACCATTGCGCTTATAGCCATCAATTGTAAATGAATCTGCTTGATCCCAACTTGCAGAAAGTACTGGAGTTAATTTACTCATGCTCCACCTTTCGCCTTCTTAAGTCCCAAAAGAGATGGCTCACCTGCTTGTACGCCTTCATTTGCTAATCCATCTGAGATGCCAGCAAGTACAGCAGAGTTTTGTTTCCATGTACGTAAACTCTTTGGACCACGAGTTGGTGCTGGTGGATTACCAGCACGAGCTCCATCAACTAAATCTTTTACAGACTGAACTGTTTGATTATCGTAGAACTCCCAGTTAACCATAACTACAGGTGCATAATCACATGCGGCATTACATTCAATATGTTCTACCGATACTTTACCGTCGCCAGTTACGCCATCATTTTCAATATCAAGATGTTCTTTAATTGATTCAAATATTGCATCTCCACCCATCACCGCGCATAAAGTATTTGTACATATACCAACATGATATTCACCTACTGGTTTTGATTTGTACTGAGTGTAAAAAGTTGATACGGCAGTTACTTCAGCGGTAGCCAACTCTAATTTTTGTCCAATTAATTCAATTCCTTCATTTGTAACATAGCCTTCAATAGATTGCACATAATGCAGAAGCGGCATTATTGCCGAGCGCTTACGTGGGTAGCGAGAAATAATTGAATCCATGACTGAAAGTTGCTCTGGGGTATATGCCATTAGCGATCAACTCCACCCATAACTGGATCAATCGATGCAACTGCAGCAACAACATCAGAAATTTGTCCGCCTTCACACATCGCTGAAGTTGATTGCAAATTATTAAAGGATGGATCTCTAAAGTGAGCTCGATATGGTCTAGTACCGCCATCTGAAACTAAATTAACTCCAAGCTCACCACGTGGTGATTCAATTGCGGTATAAACCTGACCTGCTGGAACTCTAAATCCTTCAGTTACTAACTTGAAGTGGTGGATCAATGCTTCCATTGATTCGCCCATAATTTCGCGTATGTGGTTAAGTGAGTTACCCATTCCATCTGCGCCCACAGAAAGTTGTGATGGCCAAGCAATTTTCTTATCTGCAACCATTACTGGCTGACCCTCTAATTTTTCTAGTTTTACTACACACTGTTCAATAATTCTTAAGGATTGCTCTAGCTCTTGCATTCTGATCAAGAAGCGGCCATAAACATCACAGGTATCTGTAGTTGGAATATCAAATTTATAATCCTCATATCCACAATATGGTTGTGCTTTTCTTAAATCCCAAGCTAATCCAGTTGATCTAAGTACCGGGCCAGTTATTCCAAGTGTGGTACACCCGGCTAAATCCAAATACCCAATTCCTTGGGTTCTTTTAATCCAAATTGAGTTACCTACTAAAAGTTTCTCATTATCTTTAAAGTTATGGCGTAGGTCTTTAACGGTTTGTTTAATTTTACTTAGCGCTCCCTCTGGTAAATCTTGGGCAACACCACCTGGCCTGACATAAGCCATATTCATTCTTAATCCAGAAACCAATTCAAAAATATCTAATACTTTCTCGCGCTCCCTAAAGGCAAAAATCATTGGTGAAAGTGCACCTAGCTCAAGTGCGCCAGTTCCAAGCGCCACCATATGGGAAGAGATTCGATTGAACTCCATCATCATTACTCTAAGTACGGTTGCTCGTTCAGTTATATCGTTTGTAATTCCTAATAATTTTTCAACACCTAGACAATATGCAGTCTCATTAAATATCGGTGATAAGTAATCCATTCTTGTTACAAAAGTTACGCCTTGAGTCCAATTTCTGTACTCAGTATTTTTCTCAATCCCGGTGTGTAAATAACCAATGCCACATCTAGCTTCAGTAATTGTTTCACCCTCTAGTTCTAAAATTAATCTAAGAACGCCATGAGTTGAAGGATGTTGTGGTCCCATGTTTACTACTACGCGCTCTTCCTTAGTTGCACCAATCTCTGTTACTAACGAATCCCAATCTCCACCGGTAACTGAATAAACTCTTCCTTCAGTAGTTTCTTGTGAAGATGCATATGGATCAATAAATGTTGTCATCGATAACTCCGGCGCTCTGAAGGAGCAGGAACGGTTGCACCTTTATATTCGATTTCAATTCCACCAAGTGGGTAATCTTTTCGCTGCGGGTGGCCTGGCCAATCATCGGGCATCATTATTCGAGTTAAACCAGGGTGGTTATCAAAAATTATTCCGAACATGTCATAAGTTTCACGTTCATGCCAATTAGTTCCTGCCCAAACTTCAACAAGTGATGGGATGTATGGATCATTATCTGAAACGCAAACTTCTAATCTAATTCTCTGATTTCTTGTAATAGAAAGTAGTGAATAAATCGCATGCAATTCTCGGCCTGATTCATTTGGGTAGTGAATACCATTCACACCAACACACATTTCGAATCTAAGTTCATTTCTTAAAATTTTTGCAACATCAAATAACCGATCCCGTTTTACAAACAAAGTTAACTCACCACGATCCACAATTACTTTTTCTATCGCGTCACTAAACAACGGGTATGCGCGTTCCAAATCATCAGCTACCTGATCAAAATAGGCACCAAATGGACGTTGGGTTGACCCTGTTACAACTGCGGAATTAACTAAACCGCTAAAACCGGATGTGTCGCCAGATCCGGATACACCGAACATTCCTTTTTCGCTCATGCGAATAAGCCTTTTAATTGGTGGGTTGGTTTAGCAGCTAGTGCTGCAGCCTCTACTTCTCTAATAATTTTTTCTCTATTAGCTCCAAGTTTTTCATTTCCAATTTGCTCATGTAATTTTAAAATTGCATCCATTAACATTTCTGGGCGAGGAGGACAGCCTGGTAAGTAAATATCGACAGGAATAACGTGATCAACGCCTTGAACAATTGCATAATTATTAAACATTCCACCAGATGAAGCACATGCGCCCATAGCAATTGACCATTTAGGTGCGGCCATTTGATCGTATATCTGCCTTAGTACTGGAGCCATCTTGTTACTAACACGACCAGCTACAATCATTAAATCTGCTTGTCTTGGAGATGCACGGAAAACTTCCATACCGAATCTTGCTAAATCGTAACGACCAGCACCTGCTGCCATCATTTCAATCGCACAGCAAGCTAAACCAAAAGTTGCAGGCCAAAGAGAATTTTTCCTCATATACCCAGCTAGTTTTTCAACTGTTGTAAGTAAAAATCCGCTTGGTAATTTTTCTTCTAAGCCCATGTTTAATCCCATTCCAATCCGCCGCGGCGCCATACATATGCGTAAGCAACAAAGACGGTTCCAATAAACAATGCCATTTCAACTAATCCAAAAATACCTAGATCATCAAATGCCACTGCCCATGGATATAAAAATACAATTTCAATATCAAAAATAATAAACAGCATTGCTGTTAAGAAATATTTAACTGGAAATCTTCCGCCGCCCACAGCTTGAGGTGACGGTTCGATTCCGCACTCATATGCATCAGACTTTGCTCTGTTATATCTTTTTGGGCCGGTTAAGGCAGCAGCAGCGACTGAAAAAATCGCAAATCCAAAGCCAATTGCACCAATAGCTAGGATTGGGACATATAGATTAAATGAAGAATTCATACGGTCAAATCCTATTCTTTACCTAAGGCCACTTTTGCCACCTACGCCTTGTACCCAATGTGAACTGCGACAATTCCAAAGGTTAGGTCTTGCCAAGCGACAGATTTCCACCCAGCATCCCGCATTTTGGACGCCAGACCTTCTTGATTCGGCCAAGCCCTAATGGACTCCGCTAGATACACATAAGCTTCCGGATTTTTACTAATTTTTCTTGAAATTATAGGAAGTGCTTTCATTAAGTAGTTAAGGTAAATTTTTCTAAACAGGAAATTAGATGGATGAGAAAACTCTGCGATTACAATTCTTCCACCTACTTTAGTTACACGTAATGCATCTTTTAAAGCCAGATTTATGTTTGATGTATTTCTTAAGCCAAATGAAATAGTTGTTACATCAAATAAGTTATCTTCAAAAGGAAGATTTAAAGCATCACCTTGCACAAACTTAATATCTTTATTTCGCTTCTTTCCAACATTTATCATTCCAGCAGAAAAATCAACTGCAATTACATCAGCGCCAGCATCAACTAGTGGTCTAGTTGATGCACCGGTTCCTGCAGCAATATCTAATATTTTTATACCTGGCTTTGGACCTATAATCGATGTTACAACTCTGCGCCAAGCTTTAGTTCTACCTAAACTCAATAAATCGTTTAAAAAGTCATATCTATTTGCCACGCCATCAAACATCCTGGAGACATCATCCGGATCTTTATTTAGATTAGCTCGTGCCACACCCCTATTCTTATAGGAGTAGGCTTAAGGCACAAATCCAACAATTAGGTGGGCGTAACTAAATCATGTCGGTTTCAATCACTACTGAGATATTAGGTGAGCATCCCCTATTGACCTCAATTAGTACTGATTTAAAAATCTCAACTACTTGGGTTCGTGGTGCAGATGGATTAGTTGGCTTTGGTGAGTATAAAAGATTTGAAGTAAAAGGTAAGAATAGATTTAAAGATGCAAGTGCTTGGTGGCAAAAACAATTATCTGATTTTACGATAAATAATAATGTGCACGGGATTGGAACAGGTCCAATTCTTTTTACTTCTTTCGCATTTGATCCAGAAGAAACATCTATCTTGGTTATTCCAGAGGTTGTAATCGGCCAAAAAAATGGAAAGTCTTGGGTTACTTGGATCGGTGAAACTAATCAACCAAATATCAATAAGATAATTAACTCATCAAATAGTGGCCAAATTACCTGGGAAAGCAACTCAATTGATGAAGAAAAATGGCAGCGGCAGGTTTCTCAAGCCATAACTGCAATCAAGAGCGGGAGATTAGAAAAGGTAGTTCTTGCCAGGGATCTAACAGCTAATTCAACCTCTGAAATAAATGTAAATGACTTGCTGCAAAGACTTGAAATTAATTACCCTTCTACATGGGTTTTTCTAGTCGATGGATTAATTGGCGCAACTCCTGAATTACTTGTTAGGTTGAGTAAGTCGATGATTACCTCAAGAGTGCTAGCTGGAACAATTCAAAAAACTGTAAATGAAGAACGTGACTTAGCTCTTGCTGCATCTCTTGCTAAATCTTCAAAAGATTTGGAAGAGCATGAGTATGCAGTTAAATCTGTCGCTGATTCACTTGCACCATTTTGCTCATCTACAAATGTACCAGAATCACCTTTTGTATTACACCTATCAAATGTGATGCATCTTGCTACCGATGTTACTGGAGTACTAAATGACAGTGCCAAGCAGGCAGATATTTTTACTTTGATTGAAAATCTACATCCGTCAGCTGCAGTTTGTGGTACTCCGACTGAGGATGCGAAAAAATTAATATCTGAATTAGAGCAGATGAATAGATCCAGATACGCAGGTCCAGTTGGTTGGATAGATGCAAATAATGATGGAGAAATTGCGATTGCGTTAAGGTGTGGATTACTAAGTAATCAGAATAAATCAATCAGAATATTTGCTGGTTGTGGAATTGTTGCAGGATCCGACCCAGTTACTGAGTACGCAGAAAGTCAGGCTAAATTAATGCCAATGCGAACTGCTCTAGAAACTCTCTGAATAAGTTCTTTTAAATTACTTGCATTTTCTTCTCTACTTGGAACTGAAATAACCACGACGTTAAACCCTTTAATAGGCTCAAGAATTAATTTATTTAATTGATCTAAATTAGCAGCTTTAGCTGCAGGGATTCCAAAACCGTTTATAACCTTAATGAGATCTAAATTATGTGGTGTTCCAAATACTTGCTCAAAGTTATCAGCATTTGATTGAGGTAGTGTTGAAAAAATTCCCCCGCCATTGTTATCGATTACAAATATTCTGATATTCGATTTTGATGAATTAGTAAGGGCTGAAATATCGTGCAAGAATGTAAGGTCTCCCAATATTGCAGTAGTTGAATCAAACTTTTCTGCAATACCAAAAACAGTAGAAATATTGCCGTCGATTCCCGCTAAGCCTCTATTGGCAAATACTTCAACCCCACCTCTTGGATGAACGAATGCTTCAATATCTCTTACTGGCCTAGAGGATCCAATGAAAACTGCGCTCTTGTCTACAATTTGACCGCAAATACTTGTAATTGCTTGCTGCTCTGACCACGTTAAATTGCCTAACTCTTTAGCGGCACTATCTGCAACTATAAGCCAACTTTCTGAGCTTGTTTCAATACTTTTAACTTCATCTGGCAGTGAGCTAAGTACTAAATCAGCTTCGCGACTAGTGTCTACTTTTTTTGTTCTTGAGTCAATAACAATAGATTTTTTAATAGAACCAATAAATGAATTAACACTTCTAGATAAAGTTGTTCGTCCAATTGAGATAACCTGATCTGGCCTTAAATACTCTGCAATCTTTTGATCAGATAAAAAAATTGATGCATGTGGAATTGAGTTGGGGAAAGATATTGGATCCTCGGCAATGATCGGCCACTTCAATTTAGCTGCAAATACATCTATATCGTCTTTAGTAAATCCTCCTCGGTCATGTCCAATTACTAACACCCCTGTAGAGACTTCTAACTTACCTTTAATATTATTACTAAAATTTATTGGAGTTATTTTTATACCAGCTAACCAGTCGCTCTTATCACTAGAAATTAAGGGCTCATCAAATTGAATATTTAAATGAACAGGATCACCTGTTAGATAAACTTTAATATCTGTATCTGTTGAAATATCATGAGTTTTTATCTGCTTGAATATCCCAACCTGATCGGTTGTTTGATTTGCTCCTGTTTTTCGAAGACGTGCAGGGCGATCTGCGGTAATAACTAATAGCTTATTACCGCCATGAACTGCTTCAAGAGCGGCTGGTAAAAAATTTGCAGCGGCTGTTCCACTGGTGCAGATAACTGCAACATAGTTATTGCTTGCTTTTGAAATTCCTAGGGCAAAGAAAGCAGCGCCTCGTTCATCTATTTTCACATGTAAATCTATTAGATTCTTAGCAGCTGCCTCACTTAGCGCAATAGCTAGTGGTGCGTTACGAGATCCAGGAGAGATTACAAAATCACTTACCCCTGATTCAATTAACTGTCTAATTAATGAATGGGCTAATTTAGTTGAATCACTCAAATCAAGCCCTCCTGATAAATCTGATTAATCCTATTCTGCCACCAAATCTGCCTATCAGGTTTTGCTTTTAATTTATCAATAAGGTCTGGCACTACTTTCTTGTTTTTAATTTCGCCATTAATGATGGTTAGTGGATTTCTTGTTACATCAGAGTTGAATAATGAGGCTGTTCCTAACCCACACGCTCCATATAAATTTGGAGCTGATTGCGCAAGTGATAAGCCGTGTGAGATACCAATACTACTTTCTAAGGCACTTGAAATAACTACAGGTAAATCTATCTTTTCAATTAACGCTAATGCAGCAGAAATACCACCCGATGGTGCCCATTTAATTACAGCAATATCTGCAACCTCTTTTATCTTCGAAAGGTCCTGGTTGAGATGCTTCCTAATGGATTCATCAACTGCAATTTTAAGTCCAGTTTTTTTTCGTAATTGCGCGAGATCATCTACATTTAGGCAAGGCTGCTCAACGTAATCTATTTTGCTACCAAACTCATTTTCATAGCCATTAAGATTGATAATTGCTTCTTCTAAATTCCATTGTCCATTTACATCTAATCTAAACTTTGCATCCGGAATATGATTTAGGACTTCCACCAAAAGTTCCTTGTCACTACTAAAACTATTAATTTTAATTTTAACTGTTTTACACCCTGGAAATTTAGAGAGCAGGTTTTTAACTTCTTTTACTTTTATATTAGGCAATGTAGCATTTACCTCAATACCGTCGCGAATCTTTTTTGGTGCAGGATTTATTGCACTTTCTAGCGCTGCTTTTAGCCAGATAGAAGATTCTTTACTGTTGTACTCTATAAATGGTGAAAATTCACTCCAGCCAGCTGGACCTTCAAATAAGGCAATTTCGCGAACACTCAACCCACGAAAATTAGTACTTAAAGGTAATTCAACAACATTTAATTCATAGGGAAACATAACTAAGGACGTTTAGGAAATTTATCAAAGTTTGGCTCGCGTTTTTCTTGATACGCGTTACGTCCTTCTTGACCTTCCTGTGTTAAATAAAAGAGTAGGGTTGCATCTCCGGCTAACTGTTGAACACCAGTTAAGCCGTCATCGGCAGCATTTAAGCTTGCCTTTAATAATCTAAGTGCCATAGGAGAATGGCGGAGCATTTCTCTTGCCCAAGAAACTGTTTCAGCTTCTAACTCTTTAATTGGCACTACTGTATTTACTAATCCCATTTCTAAAGCTTCTGCGGCATCATACTGTCGGCATAAAAACCAAATCTCTCTTGCTTTCTTTTGGCCAACATGAGCAGCTAATAAACCGGCGCCATATCCACCATCAAATGAACCCACCATTGGACCTGTTTGGCCAAATTTTGCATTATCTGCGGCAATTGTTAAATCGCAAACTACATGTAATACATGACCGCCACCAATTGCCCAACCTGCAACCATTGCTATTACTGGTTTAGGAGTTCGTCGGATTTGTACCTGTAAATCTAAAACATTTAATCTGCCTATACCTTTTTTACTAAGAGCATCATCGCCCAAATAACCATCATCTCCACGAACATTTATATCTCCACCAGAACAAAAGGCTTCAGTACCTTCGCCGGTAAAAATAATTACACCAACTTGATCATTATCGCGTGCAAGATCAAATGCTTCAGCTAGTTCAAAAAGTGTTTGAGGACGAAAAGCATTTCTTACCTCGGGTCTATTAATTGTTATCTTTGCAATACCTTCAGCAACTTGATATTTAACATCAGTAAATTTCTCACTACCAACGCCTATTTGCCAGTTAGGAATTGAACGCTCTCCTGGCTGACGCTTAATCGGCTTACTCAAGATACTCTCCAAGGTTTTAGTAGTATTTAGATAGAGATAGCCTACGGTGATTATGGAGGAAAAAAAACTGCGCCCAGTAATGCCTATTCAGGCTGAGTGGTCAACCCCACAATTACAAGAAAATGTAGCAGTAGCCCTGGAGGGTTCTGGGGCAGCGTTATCAACTGTAAAGCTTGCTATTGATGAAATTGATGAAGAAGTCGCACTGGTAGTTAACTCCTCTGGCTCAACCGGTGATGCAAAGTTAGTTGCAATCTCAAGAAGTGCGCTAATTGCATCAACTAATGCATGTCATAAATTTCTAGGTGCTGTTCCTGGCGATACTTGGTCACTATTACTTCCAACAACACATATTGCAGGGCTTAATGTAGTAATAAGAGCTACAGCACTAGGAACTAAAGTTATAGATAACCGCGGTGCTAATAATTATGAAGATGCTGATTTTATTTCGATAGTGCCAACACAACTACATAAGGCTATATATGCCGACCCTAAGTTACTTGAACATCTAAGAGCTGCCGAAACAGTACTAGTGGGTGGTGGACCCCTGGATATTAATCTAAGAAAATTAGCAGAGAGTAAACATGTGAAAGTAGTTACGACATATGGCATGACTGAAATGAGTGGCGGATGTGTGTTTAATAGTAAACCACTTGAAGGGGTTAAATTCGAATTAGATAAAAATGGTTTAATTAAAGTAAATGGCCCAATGATGGCTATGGGGTATATACAAGCAGACGGAACAATTAATTCTTTTGCAAAGAATGGTTGGTTTAATAGTACTGATCTTGGTGAAATGAATTCTGGATTACTTAAGGTAATTGGAAGATCTGATGAAGTAATAATATCTGGCGGCGAAAAGATATCTTTGCCATTTGTTGAATCTGAAATAAAGAGAATTTATCCAGATACTCCACTAATTATTTTTTCAATTCCAGACCAACTCTGGGGAGAAAGACTTTGTATTGGGTCGATAGTCGAATTATCGTTAGAGGATATAGGCAGTAAATTAGGACCTATCTTCAAACCTAAGTCATTATTTTTGTTTAATGAAATACCTACCACTACTATCGGAAAACCAGATCGCCAATCTGCAAAAAATATGGCTTTAAAGTTAGGAATAGTAATTGAATAAGTGGCTAATCGGCGCCAGAATAAAAACACTTCCGGCTGCAATTTCACCAGTATTAATTGGAACAAGTTATGCAGAACAGATAACTTGGATAAATGCAGCTCTAGCACTAATCGTTGCACTGTTTTTACAAATTGCAGTTAATTACGCTAATGATTACTCCGATGGAATTAATGGAACAGACCAAAATAGAGTTGGACCAATCAGGTTAGTCGCATCAGGATTAGCATCTGCTGTAGCAGTAAGAAATGCTGCTTATATTTCTTTTCTTATAGCTGCAATAGCTGGCTCAGTATTATCTTTCAATACAAGCATGTGGTTGTTTATCATCGGGGGAATATCAATTTTGGCTGCCTGGGGGTACACCGGAGGTAAGAAGCCATATGGGTATATAGGTTTCGGAGAATTATCTGTATTTGTATTTTTTGGATTAGTTGCAACTATTGGTAGCTACTACATTCAAAGTGAAGAATTAAACTGGCAAATTTTCCTACTTTCAATACCAGTTGGATGCTTGTCATGTGCTGTCCTAGTAATAAATAATCTAAGAGACCTTTCAAACGATAAATTAGTGGGTAAACGGACTCTTGCGGTTTTATTGGGAGATAAGAAAACTAGAAATTTTTATATCGTTTTATTGGCAATTTCTCAGTTAGTATCTATATCTGCTGCAGTAATTGATATTAAAATGCTGTTTACTTTAATTTGTATTCCAATGGCTGTAGATGTGATTAAAAAGATAGCTACTGGGGTTGGAGGCATCGAATTGATCCCAATTCTAGGTAAAACAGCTAGATTGCAATTACTGCTGGCCGTTATTACTGCAGCCGCCTTATTCAACTGAAATGGTATAAAATAAGATCATGCTTAAGTATTTAATAGTATTTATAATAATTGTTGATATCTATACATTAGTCGATTGTGCTATCACCCCGCAGGAGAAAGTACGAAGATTTCCAAAATGGGCTTGGTTGTTGATTATTGTTTTCACAAGTATTTTTGGTGATATTGCTTGGTTTATTGCTGGCAGACCACGAAAGCCTGGTCAGAACAGAGGCGGAAAAGGAAGAATTACTCCACCGGATGATAATCCAGATTTTTTACGAAAGTTATAATCCAGAATAAGTGTGCTTTCCTGTTCCCCAAACATTTATGTAAACGTAGTTAAATAAAAATGTAGAGCCTGCAAGTAAACATAACCAAGCAGCTTTTCTACCGCGCCATCCAATAGTTACCCGAGCATGTAAATATGCTGCATATGCAACCCAGGTGATAAATGCCCAAGTCTCTTTTGGATCCCATCCCCAATATCTTCCCCAAGCAGCCTCGGCCCAAATGGCGCCAGCAATAACAGAAAATGTCCATAGTGGAAAAACTAAAGCAATCAATCGATAAGAAAAATTATCTAAGCTCTCAAGTGAAGGTAGCTTTTGCATCCAAATTGGGCGTGCACCCTTTTGCTCATAGCGATCTAAAATTAGGTAAGTACCAGCAATAAAGTTTGCAAGTAGAAAAACACCACCTGAAATAATTGCAGCTGACACATGAATAACTAGCCAGGTTGATTTTAAAGCTGGTACAAGTGGCGCACTTGGCCGGTAAAGCAATGTTACTGCTGTTCCTAGTGTTATTAGCATTGCAATTGAAGCCGGTAAAGCCAGCCATCGCATCTTATATTTAACTAGGGCAAATAAATAAGCAAGTGAAAAAGATAGTGCCCCAGTGATAGAAAATTCATACATATTTCCCCATGGAACACGATTTGCAGATATACCCCGAAATATTACGCCGGCTAATAAAAGTAGTGTTGCGATTAGCATAAATGCAGAACCAAGTCGGCCTATACGCTCTGTTTTTGAAAAATCTAATTTAGTCTTCTTAACTGTTAATTCAGGAGTTTTAACTGACCATGCAACCTCAATTGCATGAGCAAGGAATGCAAGTGCAAAAATAGCCATAGCTGAATAAATAAAATTATTAGAAAGTAGTGCTGCAGATCTATCGCTCACCACTTACCTCCTTAATTAACAATTTAATTTCTTCTTCTAGGCCTGGTATTTCATTTTTTGAAAGACCCGCTATTTGAGTTTTCTTACCTTGCTTAACCCAAATTCTTCGCTGCCTTGTAAAAAGTGAAATTAATAAACCTGTAATGGCAAGTATTGCACCAACTAGCGCATAATACTTTCCTGGATCACTAACAATTTGTAAGTTAACCCATGAATTCCATCCTGTAAATGTGATACTCCCCTCACCAAAATCAAAGGTTTCATTCAGGGTTAAGGCTTTAAGCCCAATTCGTTCCATGTTAGAAGTGTCGATTCGATAAACAGATTGTGGAATTCCTGAATCTAAACCTAAATCACCTTTCCAAATAGCAAATAACAATCTTGGATCCAAAACTTCTGGATAAGAAGAAAATCCACCGCGAATTGGATCTCTGTCAGCTGTTGGTAGAAAAGAACTTACAAACCCAATTTGCGGCTGCATATCTGGAATCTTTATAGCTCCAATTGAAGACAGATTACTGTCTTGTGGTAAAAATGTTGTTGGGCCTTCAAAAACAACTTTTCCTTGTTTGTTTTTAACAACCACAATTGGTGAGTAGCCATTTGCCTGTAGATAAATCTTAGTATTTCCATATGCAAGTGGTTTATTTACTTTAATTATCTTTATTTCTTCTTTAGAGCCTGCTGGGTTTGCAGTGGATACTGTAAGTGTGTAATCAATTGGTGCGTTAGTTACTGAATCATATTGAGCGTTGAAATCTTTTACCTTAATTGAAAATGGGATAAGAGAATCTTCTTTCTGATACTTTCCAAAACTCAGTAGGTCATATGAGGTAGGGGTATTTATAAACCTATCGCCGATATTAAGGATTACATCCCCTCTGCTACCAAGCAAGGAATTAACACCTACGCCAATAAGGACTAGAACTAGCGATAAATGAAACAGTAAGTTTCCGCTCTCGCGTGCATATCCTTTTTCGGCTGAAATTGAATTCTCTTCTCGTCTTATCCTAAAACCTTTTTTCTTTAAGTATTTTTCAGCGTCATCTAAATTTATCTTCTTAATTTCAGTAAAGTTTTCTAAACGATCTAGGTACTTTGGTGTCAGTGGAGGTTTGGCCCCAATAGCTTTAGCATGTTCTATGCTTCGAGGTAGCACACACCCAATTAGTGAGATAAAAAGTAAAAGGTATATAGCGCTAAACCAAGGTGAGCTATAAACTTCAAAAAAGCTAAGGTGATCTAGCCAAGGTGCAACTGATGGATTGTCTATAAAATATTGTTTAACTTGAAGCGGATTTTGTGTTCGTTGTGGAAATAACGAGCCTGGTATTGCCGCAATTCCAAGTAATAACAATAAAAATAGTGCAGTTCTCATGCTTGTAAGTTGACGCCAGCACCATCTAATGAAAGATCTATTGTCTAATACTGGAGTCATTAAATTACCGGTATAAACCCTGATATTAAATCTCTTAAGGAATTCATTATTTGATCCCAGAGATTACTTACCTGCAATAAGCCAATTAAAATCAAAAGACTTCCACCAATCTTTGTTACCAAATTACCATTGCGCGCTATTAGTTTTCTAAATGGTTCAGCTTTATCTAAAAGTAGACCCATTAAAATAAAAGGAAAGCCCAGCCCTACACAATAAACTGCTGAAAGTATTGCTCCACGCTGTGCAGTTGCACTTTCAAAAGCTAAAACTTGCACTGCACCCAGTGTTGGACCGATACAGGGAGTCCAGCCGATACCAAAAGCAAATCCAATAAAAGGCGCAAAAATTAATCCGGTTCTAGTCTTAATATTTGGCTTGTAACTTCTATAAAATTTCTCACTAAATAAGAATATAACTCCTAAAAACATTGTAATTAAGCCTAAAATAATTGAAAGCAATCTAGAATTTTGCGATATAAGTGAGCCAAGTTTTCCAAATAGTAATCCGTAGGAAACAAATAAAACTGTAAAGCCGGAAACAAAAAGTATGGAGCCAAGTAAAACTCTTCCTCTACTTTTTACCTCAGCCATTCCAGTTGCATATGAAAGATACCCTGGTACAAGTGGTATTACGCATGGTGAAAAGAAAGAAACAATGCCGGCTAATGCTGCTATTGCCATAGCAACTAAAAGGTTGCCATCAAAAATCTGATTAATAAATAGCTCACGCATCTGCTAACACCCTGTCTAACATTTTTCTTAAACCAGCAACAGTTACCTCACCACTTATTCGGACTGCTACTTTGCCGTTTTTATCAATAATTAAAGTAGTTGGGATTGCGTTTGGAATTAATGATCCACTAAAACCGAGTAAAACTGAATTATCTATAAAAGTTGGATAAGTTAGTTTAAAGTTTTCATAAAATGCTCTAGCTGAAGAGAGGTTGTCTCTAGTTAGTATTCCAGCAAATTGCACTTCAGGATATTGAATTGAAAAATCCTGTAAAACAGGAGCTTCAGCTCTGCAAGGAGCACACCATGATGCCCAAACATTTATTACTGTAACTCTATTCGAATCCAGTGTAATTTCATCGGAGTATAAAGTTGGTCCAGAAATTGTTGGAGCCATTTTTCTATCCTTTTTTTCAAGGTAAAGTGCTACTCCATTGCCAGAAACAAACGCATTCTCACTTTGAATTACTGAACCAGTACTTGCGCATCCAGTTAATAACGTAAGCGCTAAAAAAATAGATATGTATTTCATTATTTTTTCGGTAGTAAATGTTTTGCAGGTTCAGAATATGACACCGATGTAATCATTCCCTCATTATCTAATTCAAAAGAGGTTACAGATGCCAAAGTACACTCACGCTTTCTTGGATCATGTAGAAGCCGGCGACCTTCAATTGCTGACCTTAAAATCCAAATCGGAAGCTGATGTGATACGCAGATTGCATCCTTACCTCCTGCTGCATCTCTTGCGGTAAAAAGTGCTTTGAGCATTCTGCTAATTAATTCTTCGTATGGCTCACCCCATGATGGACGCCACGGATTCCATAAATGCCGCCAGGCTTTTGGATGGCGGAGGACACCACTTCCTAATTCAAATTTTTCTCCTTCAAAAACATTTCGGGCTTCGATTAAATTTGAATCACTAGTTAGATTTATTTTATGCTTTGAAATTATGGGTGCAACAGTTTCTTGTGCTCGCTGTAATGGTGATGAGTGAATCGCTCCTAAATTTAATGATGTAGACCATTCAGCAACTGTTTTTGCCATTTGTTGTCCACGATCACTTAACCGCCAGCCAGGTTGTAGCCCATAGAGAATTTTCTCCGGATTATGAACTTCTCCATGTCTGACGAAGTGAATGGTTTGAGCCATGACATAAGCATAAAGCAGAAGATTTAAGGCTGGTTCGCTATGGTAGTGATATGGCGCTCACAGAAAAGAGAGTTGCGTTTTTTGATGTAGATAACACCCTATTAAAAGGGTCGACCCTGTTTTTTCTTGGACGGGGTATGTATCAGCGAGGATTTTTTACGAAAAAAGATATCTCAGCATTTGTACTGGCAAACTTAAGATATCGATTAACTGGCAAAGAAAATAAAGATGAAATAGTTAGATTTCAAAACGCTGCCTGTGAATTTATTAAAGGGCATGATGTAGTTGAAATAGAAAAAATTGGACAAGAAATATATGAAGAGTATGTATCTCCGGCAATTTGGCAAGGAACTGTTGAAATTGCTAACGAACATCTTTCAAAAAATGAGGAGGTTTGGCTAGTTACAGCAACACCGCTTGATATGGCTAATTTAATGGCAAAGCGTCTTGGCTTTACTGGTGCATTAGGAACAAAAGCAGAAATTAAAGATGGTATCTACACCGGTAAAATGATAGGAAATTTAGTTCATGGCAGAGAGAAAGCTTCAGCTATTCAGGAATTAGCAAAACAAGGTGGGTTTAACTTAAAAAATTGTTATGCGTACTCGGATTCTCATCACGATATTCCTCTTTTAGAGTCAGTTGGTAACCCTAGAGCAATTAACCCTGATGCTCTCTTGGAGATACGTGCTTACCGTGATAACTGGCCTGTTTATGATTTTAGACGAGCACGTAAATTTAAGAAGTTAATTGGGCCCACCGCTGGCAGAATTGCGGCCTTTATGTCTCTAATTTCGCCAAGAAGGCTGAGAGGTAAATAGAGCAAAGAAAAACCGAGTAAAGTAGGCCAGTTATGTCAAAGATTGCTATTACATTCGCTGATGAGCTTCGGGCGCGTTCGGATGAAGATTTAGCTGCACTATTTAAATTTCGGCCAGATTTAGTTACGCCTGTTCCAAATGATTTCACTTCCCTTGCTGCTCGAGCTACATCTACACCATCTCTTGTAAGAGCTTTAGATTCTCTTAACCTATGGCACTACCAAATTATTGAAGCTGCTTGTGTATTAGCTGAACCATTTAAAAAATCTGAAATTGTAAGTATCACTAGCCAGGAAAGTAACTTTGCTTTAGATTATTTATGGCAAATGGGGCTGGTATATAAAGAGGGTAACAATTTCCGTACGCCATTGAATCTAAAGTTGTTAATTGGAGAAGAGCCAGTAGGTCTGGGTCCTGAATTAGGCAGCAAAGTAGACTTTAATAAACTAAAAGACATTCCAAAAACTTCTGCCGACGTGCTTTCTAGATTAACTTGGGGCCCACCGCGAGGACAAATTACTAATATTAAAAAACCTGGAGCAGCAATTGGCTGGTTATTAGATAACAACATATTAGTTGCAATTGATTCAAACACTGTTGCGCTACCGCGCGAGTATGCAATCAAATTACGAGGAGACAAAGTTCATAGAGAGTTAACTACAAAACCTAGTAATTTAGTTGGTAGAAAAGTAAGTCAAAATCAAGCTGATCTAGCCGCAATTGCAAATATTTCAACGATCTTGAGATGGTGCGAAGAATTTTTACATAACTTATCGGATGAGTCACCTACAGCATTAAGAACTGGTGGGATCGGAGTTAGGGACTTAAAAAGAATTGCAGAACATTTAGGGGTTGAAGAAAGCTGTGTGGGGTTTGTTGCAGAACTTTGCTACCTAGGTGGTTTGGTTGTAATTGATCCAGATGATCAAATTCTTCCCACATCTTCCTTTGATATATGGTTATCAAAACCTTCAGAAGAGCGTTGGTACTCGCTCGTAGTTTTATGGCTAGATACATCGCGAGTTAGTGGATTAATTGGCAGATCAATTGATAAAAATATTGCACCTCTTGGCCCAGAATTAGATCGAGCAGGCGCTTCTTTGATTAAACGAACAACCTTAAAAGTTTTATTAGAAAACTTAGAAATATCCCCCGAGGTTTCATCAATAAAAGAAGTTGTTAAATGGTGGAATCCACAAAGATTTAATGGTGATTTTGTTGAATGGAGCTTACGTGAAGCAGAATGGCTTGGGTTAACTGGTCAGGGAGCTTTATCTGTATTTGGTAAAAATTTATTGTCATCACAAGATGATCTAGGTATTGAATCTGCTCTGCCTAAGCCTGTTGATCATATTTTAATTCAAGCTGATAACTCTGCAGTTGCTCCTGGACCATTAACAGCAGAGCTTTCGGCTGAAATGGGAACAATTGCTGATATTGAAAGTCGCGGCGGGGCTACGGTGTATAGATTTAGTGAGGCCTCAATTAGACGCGGGTTAGATCATGGCAAAACAGGTGATCAGATAAAAACTTTTTTAACAAAAATATCAAAAACGCCAATGCCACAGCCGCTAGAGTATTTAATTACAGATGTTGCAAAAAGGTACGGAAGACTAAGAGTTGGATCTGCTCATTCCTACATCAGATGTGAAGATGAAGGGTTAATTCAACAAATTTTACATGATAAGAAATGTGAACATCTACGACTTAGAAGAATTGCACCACAGGTTCTAGCAACAGACTTTGAACTACCAGAGGTTATTGGAGAGCTACGGGAGTATGGATATTTACCTGCGGCTGAAAATGCAGGAGGCGTATTACTTTCGCAACCAAATTTAAGGCGTGCTAAATCAAGACCAAAACCGCCAAGAATAATTTCAGAATTTTCTGCACCAAAAGAAAGTGTGATTACATCTGCAGTTAAAACCATAAGAGCTGGCGAGCGCAGTCGAAAAGTAGAACCAATTGTTCCTGGAACCTCATCTAATGAAACCTTGGCGTTAATCAATCAATATATTAATAACCAGCAAACCATTGCGATTAGCTACGCTGATAACAATGGTGGGGTTATTAACCGAATTATTGAGCCGATCTCAATTTCATTAGGCACGCTAACTGCCAAGGATGAGGCTTCGGGAGAAATCACGCAGTTTCGTATACCTAGGATTAATGGTGTAGCGCCAGCCTTCACCATTTCGCAAAATAAGGCAGACTTAGACCTGTGAGTGCAATTTCAGCGATCCAGCGATTAGTTGAGTGCGAATCCCCTACTGAAGATTTGGCTGCATGCCACTCAGTTGTAGATCTTGCAGTTGATATTGCCAATGAAGTTTTATCCTTCCCTGCAGAAAAGATAATTGAAAATGGAAGACCAGTTTTTTGGTGGGGATCAAAAGAGCCAAAAATACTTCTGCTTTGTCATTTAGACACGGTATGGCCAAAGGGTTCATTTAAAACTACATGGCAAATCTCTGGCGATATTGCAACTGGACCTGGCGTATTTGATATGAAGGCTGGATTCGTTCAAGCACTTTACTCACTTATAAATTTAAGTAACGCGCAAAATAAAGTTGCCTTGGTTGCCACAACTGATGAAGAAACCGGTAGCTCAACATCAAAAGTTTTAATCACTAGGTTAGCTAAAGCATCGGATGCAGTTTTAGTATTTGAGGCTTCACTCGATGGAAAAGTTAAAACGGGCCGTAAAGGTACTGCTATGTATCAAATAACAGTTACAGGTAAGGCATCTCATGCTGGCCTTGAACCAGAAAAAGGTATTAATGCCACTACAGAATTAGCAAAACTTGTTATGCAGATTTCTGCCCTTGAAGATCCAAAGTTTGGTACAACTGCTGTACCAACAGTAATGCAATCTGGAACTACTACTAATACTGTTCCTGCCTTAGCAAAGTTAGATATAGATGTTAGGTCATTCACATTAGCTGAGCTAAATAGAATTGATAAATCAATTAGAGGGTTAAAAAGTGAAATTGCAGTAGTTGAAGTAAGTGGTGGGATCAGCCGGCAACCTCTTGAAGAATCAAGTTGTAAAGAACTTTATGAAAAACTTGAAAAGGTAGCAAAAGAACTAGGTTTGAATCCAATTGGTAGTGCAAGTGTGGGCGGTGCAAGTGATGGAAATATCGCAGCATCTACTGGTGCAAAAGTGCTCGATGGCTTGGGAGCCGAAGGTGTTGGTGCACATGCCCCAAATGAATCAATCAAAATTTCTACAATCGAGCCAAAAATTAAGCTAACTACAGCATTTATTAATGAGCTATTGAAATGAGTGATGGACCATTAATTGTTCAGAGTGATAAAACACTTTTATTAGATATAGATCATGTTTTATCAGATGAATGTCGCAGAGCTATTGCATCATTTGCTGAGTTAGAAAAATCTCCAGAACATATACATACTTATAGGTTAACTCCGCTTGGATTGTGGAATGCAAGAGCTGCCGGCCACGATGCAGAACAAGTAATAGATGTACTACTTAAATATTCTAGATATGCCGTTCCGCATTCACTCTTGGTTGATATTGCAGAGACTATGTCTCGATATGGTCGCCTTCGACTTGAGGCACATCCAGTTCATGGCTTGATACTGGCCTCAAATGATCCTGCTGTTTTAAAAGAGGTAACAAGAGGAAAGAAGGTTGCACCAATGCTTGGTTTGCAACTAGATGATGAAACTATTGTTGTTCATCCAGGACAGCGCGGTTTTCTAAAACAGGCTTTACTTAAATTAGGTTGGCCGGCTGAGGATTTTGCCGGATATGTAGATGGTGAGCATCATGAGATCGCATTAAAGCAAGATGATTGGAAAATTAGAAAATATCAGGAGTTAGCTGCTGAGGGATTTTGGCATGGTGGATCTGGAGTTGTTGTGCTGCCTTGTGGTGCTGGAAAAACCATTGTTGGAGTTGCAGCAATGGCACACGCAAAAGCTACGACGCTAATTTTAGTTACAAATACAGTCGCTGCAAGACAATGGCGCGAAGAATTACTTAAACGAACTGATTTAAATGCTGATGATATTGGTGAATATAGTGGCGCAAAAAAAGAAATTCGCCCAGTAACAATCGCTACCTATCAAGTAATGACTACACGAAAAAAGGGAGTATATGCTCACTTAGATTTATTTGATGCGATTGATTGGGGATTAATTATTTATGATGAGGTTCATTTATTGCCTGCGCCAATATTTAGGTTCACTGCTGATATCCAATCCCGCCGTAGATTAGGTTTAACTGCAACCTTAGTTCGCGAAGATGGAATGGAGGGTGAAGTCTTTTCCCTTATTGGGCCAAAAAGATTTGATGTGCCATGGAAAGAGATAGAGGCACAGGGTTATATTGCGCCAGCAGATTGTGTTGAAGTAAGAATTACGCTTACCGATGCCGAAAGACTTAATTATGCAACCGCTGAGCAAGAAGATAGATACAGATTTTGTGCAACATCCCAAACAAAAAAAGATGTTGCTGTGGCCCTTGCTAAAGAGCATGCCAATGATCAAGTTTTAGTTATTGGCCAATATCTAGATCAATTAGATCAGCTATCGGCAGAGTTAGGTGTACCAGTTATTAAAGGAGAAACTCCGATAAAAGAACGTGAGCGTTTATTTGCGCTGTTTAGAAGCGGTGAAATTAAATGCCTAGTAGTTTCAAAAGTTGCTAACTTTTCTATTGATTTACCAGAGGCCACAATTGCAATCCAAGTTTCTGGAACATTTGGCTCAAGACAAGAAGAGGCGCAAAGATTGGGAAGAATTCTTAGACCAAAAGCTGATGGCCGCGGAGCACGCTTTTATTCTTTAGTGGCGCGAGATACTGTCGACCAGGATTTTGCTCAAAACCGGCAAAGGTTCTTAGCTGAACAAGGTTATGCGTATCGAATTATTGATGCAGATGAGATATTAAACAAAAACTAAGATTTAATCGCTGTAATAAATCTTTCTAAATCCACCCGCCAGTAGTCATGAACCTTGTCATCAATCATGATAACTGGAACTTGTTCGCCGTATTCTTTTTCAAGATTTAAGGAATTATCAATTAATTTTATTTGTAGATCGAAGTTAAATTCATTTTTTACAGATTTAACCTTGTCTATTGCAATCTCGCACAAATGACATCCAGTTCTTGAGTAGATAGTAACTTTTTTCATCTAACTCCCAGACTAAATACTTTTAATATGGCAAAAAGTATCACTGATTAGAAGAATAGACTGTTAATCTATCGCAATGCGCATTAAGTCCTTTTTTACAGCAATACTAATAGCGCTGTCATTTAACCTTTATCCGATCTCAAATGCCGAATCACTTGAGATAAAAGTTGCACCTGCAGGTTGGGTTTCACTTTACGCTTCTGGTTTAGAGAGTTTTACCCCATCTATCCCGAGAGTCTTTTCAGCTAATCTAGAGAAAAAAAGTAATTTCCGTCCAATTTATAATAATGTTCCAACTGCAGCTAGGCAGGCGGTTCAAGCAGCAATAGATATTTGGTCTGAGAATTTTGTTTCGACCGTTCCGATAAATGTAAATATCACTTGGAGCAAACAAGTGAATTATTCTGTTTTGGCTTCTGCAAGTGCTAAGAATGTGTTTGCAAACTTTAATGGTGCACCTGATAGAACTCTTTACTACACGTCAGCTCTAGCAAATGCATTAGCCGGTAGGGATTTAGACCTTAATGATGTTGAGTTAGAAATCGATATTGCATCAACTGCCAATTGGTATTTCGGAATTGATGGAAATTGTCCACCGAGAAGTTATGACCTTGTCTCAGTGATTCTGCATGAGATGGCACATGGTTTGGGATTTATGTCTGGAAGTTATTACGACCAGGCAACTGGTGAAGGAAGAATTCTTCAGCCAACACCGTTTGATGCTTATGCTCAACTTCCAGATGGTAGGCGATTAGTCGATATGCCTTCACCTTCACTTGAAACTGGAAAAGCAATGACTTCAATTTTATATTGGTCTGGCGCGAATGGAGTTAGGGCTAATAATGGAATAAAGCCACTTCTTTTTACGCCAGCGATTTATGAACGGGGATCCTCAGTAAGTCATTTAGATGAAAAGACTTTTTCTAACACTGGAGAAAATGCTGCCATGACTCCGAATTTAGATGCTGGTGAAGTATTTCATTTACCCGGATCCATTGTGTTGGCTATGTTTGAAGATTTAAGGCAAAAACCTCCTGCCGGAAAAGTAACTGGTGCTCCAGATTCACCACAGAATGTAAAGGCGTATGTGAGTGATAAAAGTGCAATTATTAAATTTGATCCACCACCAAATTTTAGGTTTTCTCAAATTGATAATTACACGATAGAGAATTTGCAAACTGGAGTAATTACTACTGCAACCGAAAGTCCAGTAATCATGACTGGTCTAAAAAATGGCAGTAAGTATGTCTTCTCAGTTTCAGCAGTAAATAGTGGTGGTTCATCGGTGGCAATCAAAAGTAATGAGGTGATTCCTGAAGCTGCCTGGAAGAGCAGTGTTATCGATAAGGATGCGGATGCCAAGTATTTAGATCACGCCATATTCGCAGGTAAACCAGTCGTTGCATACACCGATAGTAAATCTGGTGATTTAAAGCTAGCTACTTTCAATAACAAGTGGATAATTTCTACGGTTGATGGCAACAGCGTAAATTTGGGTAAAACACAAAACAATGTTGCTGGCTATATTTCAATATGTACATCTAAAGAAAATAAGAAAGATTTATTGCATATTTTTTATACAGATTTAACCAATAAAGATCTCAAATACGCTTTATATGATGGAAAAAAATGGAAGTATGAAATAGTTGATGGAAATGGAGAGCGTGCTCAGGATTATAAAGAGATAGTTAGGGTACGGGGTGCTTCAGATGTGTCAGTTTCTAATGCTTGCGCAGTTACTAGTGACGGTGTTCAAGTTTTTTACCGAGATGAATCACAAGGAATTTTACTGGGGGCAGTTAAACAAGGTAATGAATGGATATATGAAATTGTAGATGGCGAGAAGGATACTGAAAATAGAACTACAGGTGATGTTGGTTTTCATCTAAAAGCTACTGTTAAGCAAGATCAGATACACCTTATTTATGACTCTGTAAAAGGTTTTGATGCAGAAAGAAATATCACTAGAGGTGAAATTAGATACGCTACTCGAAATAGTGCATCTTCACTTGACTGGAAATATAGAAACTTAGATCTTCCAAGTGATCGAATTTATGCAGCGGGTTATGATGTTGGAATTTATAACTCTTCAAAAGGAGTTGAGGTTGGTTGGTTTACAGCTAGTGGATCATTATTCCCAAATCCAGATTCACTTAAATATCAAGATTTAAATTCTTTAACGCCCAAATCAGTTCAACCCAATTCGCATGGAACGCCTAATTCTCCAATTTCGATAGATTCAAAATCTATTTTATTTAGTTGTGAGCTAAGACTTTGTGCATTAAACAAATCAAATAATACGAATACTTTAATTTCAAAAGGGAGCATACAAAAAGGTGGAAAGAGTGAGTGGATAACTGTAAACAAAATCAGATACGCCATTGCTGGCGTATCTGGAAAACTTACTTTGTTTAAATCTTAAATACTATTTTGCGTTACGTCGCTGAATTCTAGTTTTCTTAAGTAATTTTTTATGTTTCTTTTTTGCCATGCGCTTGCGGCGTTTCTTGATTACTGAACCCATTTTGCTCCTTAGAGTTTTAACTGATGTTTGAATTTTACTAGTTTATTAGGACTAAACCAAAACTTTTACCCGAGTCGGTAACTAATACTGTGCCAATATCAGTGCTTGTATCTATAACTACCGCAGGTGAGGCAATTGTGTAGGCATTGATTAGCTCACCTTTTTTGCCCAACTCTAAAACGACTGGGGTTGGATTTTTTGGCTTCCAAGTGGGAATTCCCTTTATTGCACCTGATGAGACAAATGTTGCCCATGAATTTTTTCCAGCCGCAACCAAGGTTGTAGATCTACTTAAGTAGCGAACATTCCACACTGGCTTATTCAAAGCAGAAAATTTAGTTACTGCTGATTCAGTTTTATTTGAGTAAGTTACTTTCCCGCCCTGAAGTAATCCTAGATCAATTGAATCCCATGATCGACTAGTGCTCTTAAGTGTTGCTCTAGCTACCTGTTGAATAAGTCCAGCGTTCGATATCCTCAAAGTAATTGCATCAACTTTTGCTATTGGTTTTGCTTTTAATATCTGTTCACTACTACTTCCAACTGCAGTGATGCTTGAATCATTATTGATGATTGCAGAATTGATTTGTGTTGATTTATTGCCAATAACTGAAATATTTGAGAAAACTCCTGATTTACTTGCGGATAAGAAAAAACCTCTTGTTAATACACCTGAGTAAGAGGTGCCTAAAATTATTAAATTACTTCCTGATACTAGTAACTTTTTTGGATAAATTACGTTTTCGGTTACATACTCAAATGAGTTAATTAGAGCTCCAGAATTACTTACCTGCCAAAGCTTTATTCTATTCATTGGCGAGCTCGGAGCTTGTATTGGATTTATTGGCACATTATCTGGATTTAATACTCCCGTAGGGTTGGTTGGTGGAGTAGGTTGAATTAAATTGTTACCCGCACCTACTACCCAAATACTGCCATCCTGGTCGAGTGCAATTGAAGTAGCAATCTCATTATTAAAATCACCTAATCTAAGACCCCAATTTTGTATCCCTGTCGCGGTGTAGCTAATTAAAAATCCATCACTTAATCCGCTTAGTGATCCGGTGACCCAATTAGAGCTAGGAGATTCAGTAGTTCCTGTAAGCAATATATTCTTACCACTGATTGCAATATCACTTACTTGATCATTGTTTGAATAAGGTAAATCAACTAATGATTTTATAGTTTTAATGGATGCAGCATTAGTGCTATTTGGGACTGTAATTAAAATAAGTAAAGCAAATAGAAAAACTTTTTTCAAGCCAACTCCTGCGACCTCTTTTTAGCAGCAGACATTGCCTTATGAATTATCTCTTCTAATTTATTTGAATTAAAAATCTCAAGTGCAGCAGCTGTCGTTCCGTTAGGACTAGTTACATTTTTCCTTAAAGTTGCTGCATCAATACCGCTTTCTTCTAACATTGCTGCAGAGCCAGTAATTGTGCCAATTGCAAGCTTGGTTGCAATTTCTTCACTCAAGCCAAGTTTTATTCCAGACTTGATCATTGACTCAACAAAACTAAAAAAATATGCAGGGCCAGAACCGCTTAATGCTGTAACAGCATCTTGTTGTGACTCATCTACCTCAACCACTAATCCAGTATTTTCTAGTAGTGCTTTAGTTAACTCTAAATCATTTTTACTTGAGTTTATACCAGCCGAAATTACAGATACTCCTCTACCAATTTGGGCTGGTGTATTTGGCATTACTCTAACAACAGAATTTTTTGAATTTAACTTACTCTCAATAAACTTAGTAGTCTTTCCAGCAGCAATTGAAATAAGCAAAGTACCTTGTTTTAAGTTACCACTTAAATCTAATAGCGTATTTTCAAGATCTTGTGGTTTAACGGCTAGAAAAATCACATCGCACATCTGGCCTATTTCGCTAATACTTTTGCGTTCAACCTGATACTTACTTACTACCTCTTTGGCCCTATCTTCACTTTTCTCACTTATAAATATCTGGTTAGATTTTACTGAAGAATTTAACAGGCTTTTAATCAAAGATGCGCCCATTACACCTGCACCAATAAAGCCAATACTTTTACCAGCTATAGCCTGACTCATACTTAAAGCCTACCCAATTAGTCTTTAACCTTGCTTAAGCCTTAAACTGCGACTCTATGAAATCTCAGAAAAAGTCTGACTCAAAATTAAGTAAAAATGAGTTTGCGCCGAATTTTGCACGGGATTGGGTTGAATTTAGAAACCCAGATAACTCTGAGGAGATATTCAAGTGCGACATAACATGGCTGACTTCCTATTGGCAATGTATATATGGAAATGGTTGCTGTGGAATTGACGCAGATAAGCCGGATGCTGGGTGTTGCTCTGACGGTGCTTATTACACCAATAAAATGGATGAAGAGCGTGTGTTGAAAAGTGCCAGAAAATTAACTAAATCTGAGTGGCAGTTTTATGATCAAGCACGTGATAGATCTAAGAAAAATTTAAATATAAGTGAAATCGGTTTAGATAAAGATCGAAAAACAAGAAAAATAGATGACTCTTGTATATTTCTAAATAGAGTTGGATACGAAGCACCTGGTTACATTGGTAAATTCGGATGCGCATTACATCATCTTGCAAGTAAAGAAGGTTTACACCCTATGTACACAAAACCAGATATTTGTTGGCAACTTCCGTTACGTAGATCTTGGGAAGTAAGAGACGAAGGTGAGAAAGAAATAACTGTGGTAGTAATTGGTGAATATGAAAGATCTGCTTGGGGTGAAGGTGGTGCTGATCTAGATTGGTATTGCACAAGTAACTCAGAGGCACATGTTGGAAAAATTCCGGTATATCAATCTAATAAAACTGAATTGATAAAGATGATGGGCAAGACAGGTTATTTAGAACTTGAAAAATTATGTGATAGCCGTATGGCTGCTATTGCTGCAACCAAAAAAGCACAAAAGCGCCGTGAGTTACCGTTATTTGTGATTCACCCAGCGACAAGGGCTGTGCAAGAACAAAGATAGTCAGTGCTAACCATTAGATTATTGCCATGACTAAAGCTCCTGTAAAAGATCCATTTAGGTGTGTGGAGTGTGGCTGGAGTGCGACAAAGTGGGTTGGTAGATGTGGTGAGTGCCAAGCTTGGGGAACTGTTGAAGAAATATCCGCCCCTAAAAAACTTTCACTAGTTGCAGGTAATATAACTTCAGCTGCCCGGCCAATTGGTGATGTTGATTTAGCAAGTGCAAAAGCTAGATCAAGTGGTGTTAGTGAATTAGATAGAGTTTTAGGTGGCGGTTTAGTACCAGGAGCTGCAATTTTATTGGCAGGTGAGCCAGGTGTTGGTAAGTCAACATTATTGCTGACAGTTGCTGCTGAGACTGCTAAACAAGGCATTCTTTCGCTCTATATAAGTGGTGAAGAGTCTGCCTCGCAGGTTCGCCTACGAGCAGAGCGACTTAATGCTATTGATAAAAATTTGTGGTTGGCTGCAGAATCTGATTTAGGCGCTGTTATCGCCCATATTGATTCAGTAAAACCAGAATTACTGGTAATTGATTCAATTCAAACTATTTCAAGCTCAACTGTTGATGGTGCACCTGGTGGTGTTACTCAAGTACGAGAGATTGCAGCAGCATTAATTCGAATAGCAAAAGAGCGATCTATCACCTTAGTTTTGGTTGGACATGTAACTAAAGATGGATCAATAGCTGGCCCTCGCCTACTTGAACATTTAGTGGATGTAGTTCTTAATTTTGAAGGTGAAAGACATTCTAGGCTTAGATTAATTAGAGCAATTAAAAATAGGTTTGGAGCATCCGATGAGGTTGGTTGCTTTGATTTAAATGATTCTGGAATTGTCGGACTTGCCGATCCAACTGGCTTATTCACTTCACGCCATACTGATCCAGTACCTGGAACTTGCGTGACCGTAACACTTGAAGGCAGGCGAGCTCTGTTAGCTGAAATTCAATCTTTAGTCAGTATTGCAAATCCAGATGGAAGAGATTGGGGAAATTCAAGGCGAGTAACAAGTGGTCTTGATAATTCAAGAACTGCTATGACACTTGCAGTTTTAGAATTAAGAGCTGGCATAAAGATTTCTAGCCGAGATGTATATGTTGCAACTGTTGGTGGTATGAAAATCAATGAGCCTTCGGCAGATCTTGCAGTTGCTCTTTCAGTTGCATCTGCGGCTAAAGGTTTGGCACTACCCGCAGATTTAGTTGCAATTGGTGAGGTTGGATTAGCTGGTGAAATTAGAAAGGTAACTGGAATTACTCAGCGAGTGCAGGAGGCTGCTCGACTTGGATTTAAGCGGGCAATAGTTCCAATGGGAAGTGATTTAAAAATTGCTGGAATTGAAATACTAGAAGCGGCTAGGGTAGAACAAGCAATAAGTAAGGTGAAGATTAATTAGTTGCTTCTGCTAAATCACCAGGTGTGTCTGGCATAGCAGTTTTTACAGTTCCCTTAAAGGTAAAGGTAGCCGCATTGGTGTCATCTGAAACATCAACCAAAATAATTTCACCAGCTTTTAAATCACCAAATAGCATCTTCTCTGATAAAACATCCTCTAGCTCACGTTGGATTGCTCTGCGAAGCGGGCGGGCGCCAAGCACTGGGTCATAACCACGCTTAGCCATCAATACCTTTGCAGCAGGAGTTAACTCAATACCCATATCTTTGTTGCGTAGACGCTCATCTAATTGCGCAACCATTAGATCAACAATTTGAACAATCTCTTTCTCAGTTAATTGATGGAAGACAACAATGTCATCAATGCGGTTAAGAAATTCTGGACGGAAGTGAATTTTTAATTCATCTCCGACTTTAGCTTTCATACGCTCATAGCTGCCTTGTGCATCGGCCACATTAGCAAATCCAAGTGATAATGATTTAGAGATATCTCTAGTTCCAAGGTTTGTTGTCATAATGATTATTGTGTTCTTGAAATCAACTACGCGACCTTGTGAGTCAGTTAATCGACCATCTTCTAGTACTTGTAGTAATGAGTTGAAGATATCTGGGTGCGCTTTTTCAATCTCATCAAATAACACAACTGAAAATGGGCGGCGGCGAACTTTCTCAGTTAGTTGTCCACCATCGTCATAACCAACATAGCCAGGAGGAGCACCAAATAATCTAGATGCGGTGTGTTTTTCTGAGTACTCAGACATATCAAGTTGAATCAATGCATCAGCATCACCAAACAAGAATTGGGCAAGAGTTCTAGATAGTTCTGTCTTACCAACACCGGAAGGCCCAGCAAAAATAAATGAGCCACCAGGACGTTTTGGATCTTTAAGACCAGCACGTGTTCTACGGATTGCTTGTGATAAAGCCTTGATAGCTTGATCTTGACCAATCACGCGGCGGTGTAATTCCTCTTCCATACGTAGTAGTCGAGCAGTTTCAGCTTCGGTTAACTTAAATACTGGAATTCCAGTAGCAGTAGAAAGTACTTCAGCGATTAACTCTTCATCTACCTCAGCAACCACATCAAGATCGCCAGCTTTCCAATTCTTTTCTCGCTCAGCTTTTTCGGTAATTAAGCTCTTTTCTTTATCCCGTAGTGATGCTGCTTTTTCAAAATCTTGACTATCAATTGCAGATTCTTTCTCTTTACGGGCATCAGCAATTTTATCGTCATACTCACGAATTTCAGGTGGAACAGTCATTCTTCTAATACGAAGACGTGAACCAGCCTCATCAATTAAATCAATAGCTTTATCTGGCAAGTGGCGATCTGAAACATAACGATCTGCCAAAGTTGCAGCTGAAACTAATGCACCATCTGAGATTGAAACTTTATGGTGGCTTTCGTAGCGATCACGTAAGCCTTTAAGAATTTCAATTGTGTGTGCAACAGTTGGCTCTGAAACCTGAATTGGCTGAAAACGGCGTTCAAGCGCTGCATCTTTTTCTAAATGTTTGCGATACTCATCAAGAGTAGTGGCACCAATTGTCTGTAACTCACCGCGAGCCAACATTGGTTTTAAAATAGAGGCAGCATCAATGGCACCTTCAGCTGCGCCAGCACCTACTAATGTATGAATTTCATCAATAAACAAAATAATATCGCCACGGGTTCTTATCTCTTTTAATACTTTCTTTAATCTCTCTTCAAAATCACCGCGGTAACGAGAGCCTGCAACTAACGCACCAAGATCTAATGAATAAAGTTGCTTATCTTTTAAAGTCTCTGGAATATCGCCCTTAACAATTGCTTGTGCTAAGCCTTCAACAACTGCAGTCTTTCCAACACCTGGCTCGCCAATTAATACCGGGTTGTTCTTAGTTCTCCGAGATAAAATCTGCATCACGCGTTCGATCTCTTTTTCGCGACCAATTACTGGATCTAATTTTCCTTCGCGAGCTGCTTGTGTAAGGTTTCTACCAAATTGATCTAAAACTAAAGATGTTGATGGCTGACCTTCCACTGGACCACCAGCAGAAACTGCTTCCTTACCTTGGTAACCAGAAAGCAATTGAATTACTTGTTGACGTACGCGGGATAAATCTGCACCAAGTTTTACCAAAACCTGTGCGGCAACGCCTTCACCTTCACGAATTAAACCTAAAAGAATATGTTCAGTACCAATGTAGTTATGACCTAATTGCAAAGCTTCGCGTAGTGATAACTCTAAAACTTTTTTAGCTCTTGGTGTAAATGGGATATGACCAGATGGTGCTTGTTGACCTTGGCCAATAATCTCTTCAACTTGTGAACGAACTGCCTCTAATGAAATACCAAGTGACTCTAGTCCTTTGGCGGCAACGCCTTCACCCTCATGAATTAAACCTAAAAGAATATGTTCAGTGCCAATGTAATTGTGATTGAGCATGCGTGCTTCTTCTTGCGCTAAGACCACAACGCGTCTTGCACGATCGGTAAACCGCTCAAACATTGATAACACCTTTCTTCCTATGAAATAGCCTAATGGCTAGGTGGGACCTTACGCACATTGATTTGGCTGTGAATAACTGACCTAGTGTCTTGGGCTACTTACGGCAATATAACCATACAACCTGGGGGTTTATGCCCAAAATTTAGAGAATTTTAAGCATTCTAGTATTTCCCAGGGTGTTGGGTTTAACACTTTCGAGCTCCAAAAACTCAGCAATACCATCGTCATATGAGCGAAGCAGTTGCGTATAGACATCTGGCTCAACCGGTGTTCCCTGTATTTCATTAAAGCCGTGAGAGCCAAAAAACTTTGTTTCAAAAGTTAAACAGAAAATACGCTTAACTCCAACTACTTTTGCTCGATCAATTATGTTTTCTAAAATTAAATGCCCAATACCTTTACCGTGATAATCTTTTTTCACAGCAACAGTTCTAACCTCTGCTAAATCCTCCCATAGAACATGAAGTGCACCGCAACCAACGACTTCACCGTCAACTTCTGCAACTGAAAACTCTTGAACAGTTTCATAAAGAGTTACCGTCTCTTTTGCTAGCAACCTTCGTTCTTCAATAAAATTAGAAACTATTTCTCTGATTTTTTTAATGTCAGAGGTTTTTGCTGGCCTAATTACTATGGACACTATTCATCTCCAGATGTTGGCTTAACTAATGGAAATAAAATGGTTTCCCTAATCCCAAGTCCAGTTAAAGCCATTAATAATCTATCTACACCCATACCCATACCACCCATCGGTGGCATTCCATACTCCATAGCTTTTAAGAAATCCTCATCTAGTCCCATTGCCTCTAAATCACCACCAGCACCAAGTTTAGATTGTTCAACTAATCGCTCGCGCTGAATTACTGGATCTACTAACTCTGAGTAGCCAGTAGCTAGTTCAAAGCCTTCGATATATAGATCCCATTTTTCTGCAACGCCGGCAATTTCGCGATGAGCTCGAACTAAAGGTGATGTGTCGATTGGAAAGTCCCGAACAAATGTTGGTTTTGTTAACTTATCTTTTGCAACATGCTCAAAAATCTCTTCAGCGAGCTTGCCAGTAATCCACTTCGGATCAATCTTTATGCCTAACTTGCTAGCTATTTTCTTAAGCTCATCGTAGGTTGTTAAAGCTGTTACTTTCTCACCAACTCCTTCAGAGATCGCATCATAAAGTGAAATCTCACTCCATTTTCCGCCTAAATCTATCTCTCTACCATCGTAATGTTTTACAACATGTGAGCCAAAAACTTCTTTAGCCGCATCTTGAATTAAAGTTTTTGTAAGTTCAGCCATAGTATTCCAATCACCAAATGCTTCATATGTTTCAATCATGGCAAACTCTGGTGAATGTGAAGAGTCAGCTCCCTCATTACGAAAATTCCTATTAATTTCATATACTTTCTCAAGTCCACCAACTACACATCTTTTTAAATAAAGCTCTGGGGCAATTCGTAAAAATAGATCCATTTCATAAGCATTACTAAAGGTCTTAAATGGTCTTGCTGCTGCTCCACCATGCATGACTTGTAGCATCGGAGTTTCAACCTCTAAAAAGTTTCTGCTGCTAAAAGTGTTTCTAAGTGAGGCCATTACTGTTGGTCGTAATCGAGCATTACTACGAGCTTCTGGACGAACAATTAAATCAACATAGCGCATACGCACTCTGCTCTCTTCAGAAAGTGGCTTGTGCTCTACCGGTAGTGGCCTTAATGACTTTGCTGCTAACAGAAATGAATTAGCTAAAATTGATAATTCACCACGTTTTGAAGTTATAACTTCACCAGTAACTGAAACAATATCGCCAAGATCAATTTCAGATTTCCAAATTTCAAGCTGCTCTTCACCAATCTTATCTAGTGAAAACATGGCTTGTAGTTCAGTTCCATCACCTTCACGTAAGTTAGCAAAACATAACTTTCCTGTATCTCGTTTAAAAATAACTCTGCCGGTAACAGATTCGATAATTCCGGTTGAAACATCTATCGCTAAATCTTTATGTTTAGCTCTAATTTCTGAAAGTGATGTAGTTCTTGGGACAGAAACTGGATACGGCTGTGCTCCACGATTTAAAATAGCAGCGCGCTTTTCGCGCCTGATTCGCAGTTGCTCTGGTAGATCATCCTCATCAGCCATAATGAGTTAAATCCTATCGCTGCCAGGTGTAGTTATGAATTAATTACGCTCATGTACTAAGCGCAATCCGATTAATGTTAGATCAGGTTCATGAAACTCAATGGTTTCGCTAATACCTAGCACTAATGGTGCAAGCCCTCCGGTAGCAATTACGCAAACCTCTCCGGAATCGGGATATAAATCTTCTAGCTCATCAATTATTCGATTTACTAAACCATCTACTTGGCCAGCAAAACCATAAATTGTCCCGGACTGCAAAGCCTCGACAGTATTCTTACCGATTACGGATTTAGGCTTTACTAACTCAACTTTACGCAATTGAGCAGCCCTTGCAGCAAGTGCTTCAACTGAAATTTCAATGCCTGGTGCAAGTGCGCCACCTAAAAATTCTCCCGTCGGTGAAACAACATCTAAGTTAGTTGATGTTCCAAAGTCGACCACAATTGCTGCTCCACTTTTACCGTACAAAGTTGAAGCCGCTAAGGTATTTACTATTCGATCTGCGCCTATCTCTTTTGGATTATCCACTAGTAATGGCACGCCAGTTTTTACGCCTGGCTCGATTATTACACTTTTAATATCAGCATAATGATCGTTTACTAATTTACGTACCTCTCTTAATACAGCTGGCACAGTAGAACAAATAGCAATTCCAGTTATTGTAAAACCAGAAACAAGTGCACTGTATTGCAACCATAACTCATCTGCAGTATCTCTCGGGTCAGTTTTAACTCGCCAAGAGTGTTCTAAAACATCTCCATTAAAAACTCCAAGAACAGTGTTTGTATTTCCTACATCTATTGCGAGTAGCATTATTTTTCCCTTCTGAAATCAAGTCCAATATCAAGTATTGGAGCTGAATGTGTGAGTGCACCAACCGCCATATAATCAATTCCAGTACTGGCATATGCTTTCGCATTTTCTAGAGTCAATCCACCTGATGCTTCTAACTTAACTGTGCCATTAGCAATACTTACTGCCTTAATGCATTGATCAACGCTCATGTTATCCAGCAAAATTAACTCTGGTTTTAACAAAATAGCTTCAGATAGTTGTTCTAATGTATCTACCTCGATTTCAACTTTTTTATTCGGAAATTTTTGCTTAACTAATTTATATGCATTTGTGATACTGCCGGCTGCGACAATGTGATTATCTTTTATTAATGCAGACTCTGAGAGAGATATTCGATGATTTAAGCCTGCACCCATTCTGACTGCAAATTTTTCTAACTGCCTAAGTCCAGGAGTTGTCTTTCTAGTATCTCTTACTTTGCATTTAGTTCCAGAAAGTTCACTTACCCATTTGCTGGTACTAGTAGAAATACCACTTAAATGAGATAGAAAATTAATTGCTGTTCGCTCAGCTAGTAATAGCTTTCTTGTGTTTGCTTGAACTGTAATAAGAATCTTGCCGGCTGATACTTTTGCCCCTTCATCAACTAGGACTTCATAGTGATTGATTCCGCAATACTCTAATACGGCCGCCGCAACATGTAATCCACTTACTATTCCATCAGCCCTACAAATAAAATCTGCAGTAGATACTTGTGAATCTGTAATTGTGGCAACAGAAGTTATGTCTTCCCCGCCAGCTAAGTCCTCACTAATAGCCTCTTTTACTTGCTGGAAAATATGATTTGGGGATAGGCCAATTGTTTTCAAATTATCTCTTAACTGGTTCATCGAACGGGCTCCAAATCAGATTTCCAATTGCCGGAATCATCTATCCTGCTAGTAATCCTACTTAACCAAGTGTCAGAAGTTTGGGGATAGTCACTGCGCCAATGAGAGCCTCGTGATTCTTTCCTAGTTAGTGCTGACTTAACAATTGCAGTAGCAAGTAAATGTAGATTTGAAGCTTCCCAAGACTCTATTCTTGGTTCTGTACTTGTTAATTTTGAAAGTTCATTTAATGTTTGTAAAGTTTTTTGCAGAGATGATTCAGATCTCATAACTCCAGCACCTTCACTCATTGAAATTTGGAGAGGTAATACAATTTTTGGATCAAGTAAGGTTGTATTTGTGTCATAAATTGGCTCTTCTTGCGCGGGTAGTTGCTTTGCTAAAGCCGCAGCAATTCTTGCGCCAAAAACCAAACCTTCTAACAACGAATTAGAAGCTAGTCGATTTGCCCCATGTGCACCAGTACAGGCTGATTCACCACAGATATAAAGTCCAGCAATAGAAGATTGTCCATTTAGATCTACCTTCACGCCGCCAGATGCGTAGTGTGATGCAGGAGCTACCGGAATTTTTTCTTTTGTTGGATCTATCTCATTTGCTATGCATGAGGAGTAAATCGTGGGAAATCTATTCTTAAAATCCTTAACCATCATTGCATCTAGCCAAACATATGGTTGACCACTTTCCTGCATTTGGTTAAATATTTCTTTAGCAACTACATCTCTTGGTGCTAAATCAGCTTGTGGATGTTTTCCTAACATAAATTGTTCGTTCTTATGATTTAGTAAAATTGCTCCTTCGCCGCGCACTGCTTCACTAATTAGTGGTTGCTGGCCACGGTTTGCTAAATCACGCCATAAAACTGTTGGATGAAATTGTATAAACTCAACATCTGCAACCTCTGCACCAGCTCTAAGTGCTAATGCCACACCGTCTCCAGTTGAAACAGCTGGGTTTGTTGTTTGTGAATAAACTTGGCCTAAACCGCCAGTTGCCACAACAACAGCTCGGGCAAGTGCACTACCAACGCCATCTCTACTACCGGCTCCAATAACATGCAGTAAAACACCACAGACTCGACCAGATTTACTTTTTAGTGCATCAATTGCAAGTGCATGTTCAATTATTTCAATTCCTTCGTCATCTCTTACGGCAGCAAGCAAGGCTCTAGAGACTTCAGCGCCAGTTGCATCACCTCCGGCGTGAAGTATTCGATCATGCAAATGTCCACCCTCGCGAGTTAAAGCAATTTCACCCGTATCAGATTTATCAAATACTGCTCCTTGAGCAATTAATCTTCTAACTGCTTCAGGCCCCTCAGAAACTAATACATCAACTGCTTTGGTGTTGCACAAACCAGCACCTGCAATCAAGGTGTCTTTTTTATGTTGATCTGGGGTATCTCCTGGACCAAGCGCAGCTGCAATTCCACCTTGTGCCCATTTAGTTGAACCTTCATCAATGCGGGCTTTGGTAACGAGCAGTACTGACAATCCATGTGACCTAAGATTTAATGCAGTTGTTAGCCCTGCAACTCCGGAACCAATCACTACAACATCGGCGGAAGTACTCCACCCTGGTTTACCAGTTAACAGCCTCATGATTTTGTACTCACTGGCATATTATCGATTAATCTGATCTGGTTAATCCAACCAGCAATAATTGCACGCTTATTTTGAGTATTTTTATCAGCTTTTAGAAAAGTATTCTCATCAATGATTTCTAGGTAATCCAATTTAAAATTTGGTTCATCTAATAGCACCTTATGCATATCATCAAGATTTGATTTCTGTAAGGTTTTATAAATTATCTGTGCAGATCTCTTTTGACTATCATCTAGATAAACATTCCTAGATGATAGAGCAAGTCCATTTTTATCACGGACTGTTGGGGCTGAGATAACATTTAAAGGAAGATTTAAATCTTTTGCCATTTTTTTAATCAAGAACAACTGCTGAAAGTCTTTTTCTCCAAAAAGAGCAATCTTCGGGGAGGTGATTTCAAATAATCTTTTTACAACTGTTAAGACACCATTAAAATGTTTGGGTCTGGATTTGCCTTCATATTTTTCTCCTAACTCCCCAGCTGATATTTCAACAATTGTTCCAGGATAAATGACATCTTCGGTTGGGGTAAAAACACCATCGGCTCCTGCTTTTTCGGCAAGATTCATATCACTATCCAGCGATTTAGGATAATTCTTCAAGTCGTTCTTATCTTCAAATTGTAGTGGGTTAACAAAAATACTTACTAAAACTTTTTTACCTTTTGTTTTAGCAATTTCAATCAATGATTGATGTCCTGCATGAAGTGCTCCCATAGTTGGGACTAACACATCATATTTCTGGCGCGCAAGATCATCACTTGATTTATGAATTTCTATCATGGCTCCAGTCCTTTCCGGGTACCGGGCTAGAGTTAAAGTTTAACTCTTTCTACTTAAAGATGCCAAGATTTTTTATTGCTCCCACCCCTGGAATTGCTCCGTCTGGATCGATTGATAGCCATGGTTTTATAACAAAATCTCTTGAACTTGCTAGTGGGTGAGGAAGTTTTAGATTTTTAGAGTCAACTATGTGGTCTCCAAAAATAATTAAATCTAAGTCAATAATTCTTGGGCCCCATTTAATCTCTCTAACTCTGCCCATTTGATCTTCAATATTAAGTAAATCGATTAATAGAGTTTCTGGTTCTAAGTTCGATTCACCAATTACAACCGCATTTAAATAGTCTGGCTGAACAGGGCCACCAACTGCTTTACTTTCAATATATTTTGAAACAATCAAATTGGTCAATAACTCTTCAAGTTTTGTTACCGCAATATCTAGATTTAGTTTTCTATTTTCAAGATTTGATCCTAGTGCAATAACAGCCTTCATTTTTTAATTTCTATTTGAACAACAATATCTTTAAAGCGAAAAGCGATTGGAGCTTTTGGCTTATGCACTCTTACTAGGACATTTGAAGTTTTTTTATACTTTCGTAATATATCTTTACCTATATTCTCTGCCAAAGTTTCAATCAAAAGTACTGGTTTTCCGGTTATATGATTGTTTATTAATTCAACTACATCTGCATAGTTCACTGTTTTATTCAAATCGTCATTTAACTTCTTCAAATTCAGGGTTAGTTCTACGTCAACTATGAATTTTTGTCCTTTGCGTTGTTCACTTCCCAGAACACCATGGAATCCTTTTGCTGATACTCCATAGATAATTATCTTGTCGCTCATTTGCGCAACCTTTCAATCACTGCAATTGCATCCTTATGAGCTTTTACTGTATGTGTTCTAACTCCCCAAACTTTCTGCCGTGCTAACTCAGTAGTCATGGCAACTGTTGCATACTCTCTGTCACTTGGGTTTTGGCTATTAACTAATTCACCTAAAAATCTTTTTCTAGAGACACCAACTAATAATGGGTAGCCTAGCAATTGTAATCTTTCAATATTTTGTAGAAGCTTCCAATTATGTCCACTATCTTTAGCAAAACCGATTCCAGGATCTAGAATAATTTGTTCAGCATTTACGCCACTTGTGATTAAACTTGAAACTCTATTATCTAATTCATCTTTAACATCTTTTACAACATCATTGTAAATCGCACTTTCCTGCATCTGTTTAGAGTGGCCACGCCAATGCATGACTACATATTGAACAGTTGGATTAGCAGAAATCACGGTTGCCATATTCTCATCAGCTAAGCCACCACTTACATCATTTATGTACATAGCTCCAGCTGCAATTGCTTCTTTTGCAACTTGTGAGCGCATTGTGTCCACACTAATTTTTGCACCATCTTTAACTAATTCAGTTACAACTGGAATAACTCTACTAATCTCTTCATCTTCGCTAACTCGTTCAGCACCAGGCCTAGTTGATTCACCACCGACATCGATAATGTCAGCACCTTCATTAAACAACCTTCGACCCTGGTTAATTGCATCTTGTTTTGAAAAATACTTTCCACCATCTGCAAAAGAATCCGGGGTAACATTTAGAATTCCCATAACTAACGTTTGATTCATTTCTACCTAGTTTGGTTGATTAACGATATCGCTTCGGCCCTGGTTGCTGGATTTAAAAGCTGACCTCGGACCGCACTTGTTGTAGTTCTTGCTTGTGACTTTTTAACACCTCGCATTGACATACATAGGTGTTCACAATCAATAATGACAATAACTCCGCCTGGTTGCAAGATTTCAACTAACGCATCTGCAATTTGTGACGTAAGTCTTTCTTGAACTTGAGGACGACGCGCATATAGATCAACTAAGCGAGCGAGCTTAGAGATTCCAGTTATGCGACCACTTTCGCCAGGAATATAACCAATATGGGCTACGCCATGAAATGGAGTTAGGTGGTGCTCGCAGTGTGAAAAAACTTCTATCTCGCGCACAATTACTAGCTCTTTATGACCGATATCGAAAGTGGTAGTTAAAACATCCTCAGGTTTCTGCCATAACCCTGCAAAATTTTCTGCCAGCGCTTTAGCAAATCTCTTAGGAGTATCTTTTAATCCATCTCTATTTGGATCTTCACCTATTGAAATCAATAACTCTGTTACTGCTTTTTCTGCACGTTTTTGGTCAAACTCACCCTTGGCACCACCATCATTTGGCCCCATTGAAACTGAGTTAACCTCACTCATTTACATCCTTTTCACTCTTTTTTTGAGTAACTTTTTTCGTTGACTTATCATCATCAATAGCTTTAACTTTTGCTGGTCTTAGCGCAACTGGAGGCTGGTTAGATGGAACTCTTTTCTGTGACCCTGTCCAAGCAGCTCTAGGTTTTACTTTCTTAGCCTTCTTGAAAACTACTTCAATTTCCTCTTTATTTAATGTTTCTTTTTCTAAAAGTTCTTCAACCAATAAATCTAGTATTTCTCTATTAGTAACTAAAATATCAAATGCTTCTTGATGTGCATTTTCAATCATCTCTCTTATTTCACTATCAACAATAGATGCTACATTTTCAGAGTAGTCTCGTTGATGCCCATAATCTCTACCTAAAAATGGTTGTGATTCTGAAATTCCTAATTTAATTGCACCAAGTCTTTGCGTCATTCCATATTGAGTAACCATAGCGCGCGCTAGATTTGTAGCCTTTTCAATATCATTAGAAGCACCAGTTGTTGGATCATGGAAAATTAATTCTTCAGCAGCACGTCCACCCATAGTGTATGCAAGTTGATCTAGCATTTGATTACGCGTGACTGCGTATCTATCTTCATCAGGCAACACCATTGTGTAGCCAAGCGCTCTTCCTCTTGGCATTATCGTTACTTTATGCACTGGATCAGTATGAGGAAGTGCATGTGCAACTAATGCATGACCGCCTTCATGGTAGGCAGTAATTCTTCGTTCTTCTTCTGTCATTAATCTAGATACTTTTTGAGGTCCAGCCATTACACGATCAATTGCCTCATCAATATCAGTATTTTTAATTGTTTTTCTATCTTCCCGTGCAGCTAATAGCGCTGCCTCATTTAATACATTTGCTAAATCTGCGCCGGTAAATCCTGGTGTGCGCTTTGCATAATTATTTAGATCAACATCTTTAGTAACCATTTTACCTTTTGCGTGCACTGCAAGGATTGCTGCTCTTCCCTTTAGATCTGGTCGATCAACAGTGATTTGACGATCAAATCTTCCAGGTCTTAATAGTGCAGGATCTAATACATCTGGCCGGTTTGTAGCAGCAATCAAAATAACTTGACCGTTTGCATCAAACCCATCCATCTCAACTAAAAGTTGATTCAAAGTCTGCTCGCGCTCATCATTACCGCCACCAAGCCCGGCACCACGTTGGCGGCCAACAGCATCTATTTCATCAATAAAAATAATTGCGGGTGCATTTTGTTTTGCTTGTGCAAAAAGATCTCGCACTCTAGAAGCACCAACTCCAACAAACATCTCGACGAACTCAGATCCAGAAATTGAATAAAACGGCACCTTTGCTTCACCAGCTACGGCACGTGCTAATAAAGTTTTTCCTGTTCCGGGCGGTCCATAAAGCAAAACACCTTTAGGAATTTTGGCGCCAATTGCTTTGTACTTATCGGGGCTAGCAAGAAAGTCTTTAATTTCTCTCAATTCCGCTACAGCTTCATCTGCTCCGGCAACATCTGCAAATGTGTTAGTTGGAATCTCTTTATTATGTAATTTTGCGCGCGACTTACCAAATGAAAATACTCTACCGCCTTGTCCACCACCCATGAATAAAAGTAATAAAAATATAATTAACAAAATTGGCAGAATACTAAGAATTAAAGAGACAAAGAATGATTGCTTTGGAACTTCCACGTCCCAATTTGTAGTAGGTGGATTACTTGTTAATAATTCAACAATTAGGGATTCTTGACCAACCACATATGAAGCTTCAAGACTTGAAGCACCATCAACAAACTCGCCATCTTTAAGAATTATTCTTACCTTTTGGTCACGATCAATAACAGTTGCAGATTTAACATTATTTTGGGATATCTGATTAAGAATTACGGATGTTTCAACCTTTGTAAATTCTTTACCGGTTGTTGAAATCTGGCCAAAAATACTCACGGCAATTAGAGCAGCAATTATCCAAAACAGTGGGCCACGGAATATTCGTCTTGCCATTTGTGGCGACGGCTTTACTGGTTTTTTACCAGATCTAAATCCTTTAAAACCATTTGGTTTAAACTTCTTTTTTTGCGCCACCGATTACATCTCTTTCTTAATGCTGTTAGGGGCTTAAGAATAAAGGTGTTTCGCAAGAACGCCAATAAACGGCAAATTTCGATACTTCTGATTGAAATCTAAGCCATAACCCACGACGAACTCACTCGGAATATCAAAGCCCACATACTTTGCCTCTACCTTCACCTTAGCCGCATCTGGCTTTCTTAATACTGTTAGTACCGAAACTGATTTAGCTCCTCGTGACAATAAGTTCTCAGTTAGCCAGGAAAGTGTTAAGCCAGTATCTAAGATATCTTCGATTATCAATACTTCTCTTCCTAAAACATCTCCGTCTAAGTCTTTGAGTATTTTTACAACACCACTTGATTTAGTGCCTGCTCCGTAGGATGAAACTGCCATCCAGTCCATATCGACATGTCTTTGTAGATAACGAGAAAAATCTGCCATCGCCATAACGGCGCCTTTTAAAACTCCTACTAAAACTAAATCTCTACCGTCGTAATCTTTCTTTACTTGTTCAGCCATTTCCTTTAACCGATTTTGAATTTGTTCCTCGCTTGCAACTACTCTTTCAATATCGTTGCCAAGGGCTGATAGATCCACGGTTCTCCTTTATTGGTTTGAGAGGATAATTCTGCCTGAATTTCTGAAAACCTTCACATTTCCAGGTAGCGCTACCTCTTTTTGGCCGTGCCAGTCAGAAACTAGGCTTTCAACACTCCCAATGTGATCTGCAGTAAGTGATCCAATTGGTGAGCCAGCATTGTAGATGGCTAGGCGAAGAACTCTGGTTCGTATCGCTTTTGGTAGCCGCTCTAAATCAACAACCTCTAGATTTAATTTATCTACATGATTAAAAAATTCATTTGCAAAACTATCTAGCGCATCTGCATCATCTCGTAATAAATCAGAACTTCTAGCAAGTGCCTCTGTAATTTTAGGACCTAAGTTTTCTTCAATAACTGGCAAGATATTTTGTCTAACCCGAACTCTTGTAAATCTTTGATCATTATTATGAGGATCTTCCCAAATCTCTACTCCACCCTCAATACATGCAGCTTGTGTTATTGCTCTGGAAATTTTTAATAATGGTCTAATAAACTTATTATTTTCTACCGCCATGCCAGATAAAGATTTAGTACCTGAGCCTCTGGCTAATCCGAGCAACACATTCTCGGCTTGATCATTTAAAGTATGCGCAAGTAAAAAATATTTAGCATCGTAGGCATCAATAAACTGATTGAAAATTTGATACCTAGCTCTTCTGGCAGAGGCCTCTAATCCATCGGTAATAATTACCTGGGCTTTGGCAGTTTCAATTTGTTTGTAGCCGATTTTTTTTAATTTTTCTATTGTATCTAAAGTTACTTGGGCTGATTCTGATTGTAGACCATGATCTACAACAATGGGAATTACGTTTTTATTTTCAGACTCAATAAATAAAGCGAGTGCTAGTGCCATTGAATCAGCACCACCAGAACAGCCAAATAAAATTGATTGAGAATTATTTTCTAACCAAGGCTTAACTGCTTTACGGATTTGCCAGAGAGCTGCAGTATCTGGGGTATTCATGCCCCCTAGATTAGACCCGACCGGCGTATGGCATTAAACCCTTAACGTTGTAGATACTCGAATAGAGTAAGCCGCTCTTTTTTGAATGCGCTTCCCACATCATGCCATCTCCTGCATAAATACTGATGTGGTGAATTGTGCTCACAGTTCCCTTATAAGAGTAGAAAAGTAAATCTCCGGGAACCATCTGGCTTAACGGTACACGCTTAGTTGCTACCCAATAAAGTGAGGAGTTGAGCCGATCCCAGTTTGGCCAACCAAGCCCAGCTGATCTATAAGCCGCATAAACTAAACCTGAACAATCAAATGCATTTGGGCCCTCATCTCCCCAAACATATGGCTTCTTAGCTAAAACTTGTTTTTTTGCGAACTCAATAGCTTGTGCTCGCATAACTTCGTTTGATCTAGTACTACTTCTTCCAGTAAAACCAATGTCAGGCCAAATTTTTGATTGATCTGGAGTAATTGCCGCGATACCTGCGTTAGCTTCCTCCAAAAGAGCAATCTGTCGTTGTTGCTCAAGAGTTAATCTCTTTTTCTGAGCTACTGCCAACTCTTTTGCTAACTTATCTTGAACAGCTTGTAACTTATCAACCTCTTCTTTTTGCATAGCCGCTGCTTCATCGGCCTCTTTTTTGGCAGCTGCTACTTTAACTGTTGCCGCTTCTTGTGCTTGCTTAGCAAGATCAGCTTCTTTTTGGGCAACAGTGGCTACAACCTCTGCGGATTTAAAGCGATCTAAAGCTTTAGAGTTGTTATCGCCTAAAGCATCTAGGGCGTTTAACCTGTCAGCTAAATCTTGTGGCCCATCTGCATGTAATAATGAATCAAGATCTGTAAATCCACCACCCATTACATAAGCATTAACAGCTAGCTTTCCAATAGTCCTTTTACCACTACTAACTGATGCCTGCGCTGATTGTAAATGCTTCATTGCAATTTCAGCCTTTTTAGTTTTCTCTTTTAACTCATTCTGTGCGGCAATATAAAGTCTGCGTTTTGCTGTAGCGATATCAGTTAATTGCCTTAAAGTCTTTTTTGCACTATTTAACTTCTTGGCTGCTGCGTCCGCTGCAGCTTTTTTCTCTGCCTCAACTTTCTTAGCTGCATCAATCTGGGCCTGAGTTGGTTTAGGAGTGGCAGCAATAGCAGTGCTTGGCATTAAAGTCATAACTAATACGAGTGAGATCATTTTTTTAGTCATTAGTTAGCCACATCTCTCTTCTTAAATAAAACCGCGACAAGTAATAACCCGATTGTTAGAAACCCGTATGAAGTAAAGAGTGCATACTGATAAGAAATCTCGTCAGTTCCGCCATCTGCCACCACAGTTAAAAGTTGGCCTGGAAAGTATCTTCCTAGGTCTGTCACAAAAACTGAAAGCAAACCTTCAATGATCAAATTCCAAATTACACCAATTGAAATTGCAGATATTGGAGATCTAAACAATAATCCCAAGATCATGCCAAAAATTCCAAACCCAATTGTGGCTATTAAAACATTAACAAATCCACGTAAAACAGCGGCTCTAGCCTCATTTGTTGACCAAGCTGTTGTTGAAATATCCATAACGCCTGCAAAAACATAAGAAAGTAGTAGAGCTAATATTGCTGAAATTGTCACCATAACAACTGCGAACATCTTCATTGAAATAAGTTTTCCAATTAAAATTTTCATTCTTGAGGGTTGGCGAACTAGTAAATTCCTCAAAGTACCGTAGGTGTACTCCTGTGCTGTTTGAGCGGCAAAAATACATAGTGCGACTATTCCTAAAAGGCCTGCAGAGTTACTAAAACTTATTGAAATACCAGTAGATAACTCAAGAACTTCGCGAGAAATTCTTGTTCCGCGCTCACCATTGCCGTCTGGTGAATCAACCAGCAGAAATAGAAGTGAAGTCACTAATCCAGTTACAAATGTAACTGCTACTACAGTTGAAAGTGAAAGAGATGGTCTGCGCAGTTTTGCCAACTCTGCTCTGATTACATTAATCATTGCTCACCAGTCATTTCAAAGAATGTATCTTCTAATGTTGGACGTACTGGTGTTAAAGAGCTAAGAATAATACCGGCATCAAATGCGGCCTTATTTAACTTACTTGAAAAATTAATATCTCCGCTGACCTCGACTACATCAGTTTTGATTACAGCCCGCTCTCCTAATTTACTTGCTATCTCACAAAGCATTGCTAGATCTTTAGCATTTTCTGGTTTGGCAATAATGACTGGCTTTTGTGCAGCTAATAAATCAATTGTTTTACCAGAAAAAATAACCTTGCCTTGTCTTAACATAACTAGGTAATCACTAATCATTTCAATTTCAGAAAGTAAATGTGAGGAGACAAATACTGTAGTGCCGCTATCTGCTAACTTCCGGAGCAAGGTTCTAATTTCATGAATTCCTGCAGGATCTAATCCGTTAGTCGGTTCATCTAAAACTAATAGCTTAGGGTTTGGTAGTAAAGCCGCAGCAATTCCTAATCTTTGCTTCATTCCAAGTGAGTATGTTTTAAACTTAGAATCACCGCGGTCACCTAAATCCACTAAATCTAAGAGTTCTTGAATTGGTTCGATTGCAAATCCACCCAGCTTTGCTAATACCGCTAAATTTTGTTTTCCAGTAAGTGCTGGATAAAAAGCTGGACCTTCAATCATTGCGCCAACATTTGGTAGGTATTTTTCCGGTTGTGTAATTGATTCTCCTAAAACATGTCCACTTCCAGTTGTTGGCTTAATTAGTCCTAACAACATCCTGATTGTTGTAGTTTTTCCCGAACCGTTTGGCCCTACAAATCCACAAATACTTCCTAGTGGAACTTCAAAATTGGCATGAGACAGCGCCATCCGGTCGCCATACTTTTTGGATAAATCGGCAACATCAAGTGCAAGAGGGGAGGACATGAGAAAAATTATCTCATTAAAGAGCCGAAAAACTACTTAAGCAATACTCCAATTACCAATAAAAATGAGTAAATACTGAGAAAAATAATTGATGCTTGGAATAATTTCCCAGCATTCACTTCAGTTGGTTCTTTTGTAAGTTTTATAAGCTGTATTTTCCAGCCAATAATTAACAATACTGAAAGTACGAGTGTCCATATCGGCAACTTAGCTGCAGTGATTACAAGCACAGAAATAACCGCCATTAATGTCGAGTGCAACCACATTTGATTTATGACTGATTTCATTGGGGCAACTACTGGCAGCATTGGAATTGAAGCAGCTGTGTAGTCATCTTTATATCTAACCGCTAGAGCCCAAAAATGTGGTGGCGTCCAGAAGAATATAAGTAAGAAAAATAACCATGAGGTGAGAGTTAAAGTATTTGTAACTGCAGATTGCCCAATAAGAACTGGCATACAGCCGGCAATGCCGCCCCAAACAATATTTTGAGAGGTACGATTTTTTAACATCATTGTGTATCCAATTACATAAAAGATAATTGCTGTGGCAGTAAGAAAGGTTGCTAAAACCGTTGTAAAGATATAAAAAATTACTAAAGATAAAATTGAAATTAGAAAAGCAAATAATAAGCCGTTAAGTTTTGAAATCTCACCAGTAGCTATTGGCCTATCTGCTGTTCTTTTCATTAATTGATCAGATTTTGACTCAATAACCATGTTAAATGCATTTGCGCCACCAGCAGCTAATGTTCCACCAATTAAGGACCAAAAGGTTATTGAAACACTAGGTATCCCGTTTGAAGCTAAAAATAAAGCTGGGACTGTTGTTACAAGTAGCAGCTCAACAACTCTTAACTTCATCAATAAAATGTATTTATTCATTAGCATTAACTCTACCCTTGCAAACTAAGTAAGTAATTATTGTGCAGTTGAAAAAGGCGTACTTTCAGGTGTTGGTGGTGTTATACCGATCACAGGCGGCTTAGTAATTGTTCCCAGCATTCGATCAATTGCTTTTCGGGCAGAATTTTGAGAGCTTCTAGTTCTACCAACTTCATCAGCCAGAACAACAAATACATATTCCTTCTCGCCTGATGTTGCAAAGCCGGCTAATGAAACCACGCCTTTGATTGATCCAGTTTTTGCCCGTATTAATCCAACTGCTTGTGGTGCTGTTTCACGATACCTACTTATTAAAGTTCCAGACTCACCACTTATCGGCAAGTGATCATAAATAGATTGAAGTCTTGGATCTGTTTTAACTTTTAACAACAACTGTGAAACAGTAACTGCGGAAACCTTGTTTTTACTGTCTAAGCCAGAGCCATCAATAAAACTCAAACCGGTTGTATCAACTCCGAGTGCAGAGATTTTTTCTAAAATCATACTGTTTAAACCAGATTTAGTTAGTGGATAGCCATTTCTGCCGGTGGCTAACATGGCAAGTCTTTGCGATAAAACATTATCACTATATAACAAGGAGAATCTAATCATTTTATGTAGTGGAGGGGAAGTAACAACTGCAATTCTTTCTGTAATTAAGGATTCCACTTCTACGTTTTTACTTAATGGCTTATAGGCAACAGATGATTTTCGTTTTAAAGCTTTTTTGGCGTAGTAAATATCTGAATTATTAACCCCTTTATATATCAAATTAATCTTTTTTAGTTTTTTATCTGATGCAAAAGCTGCCTTAACTAACGTCGGCATATACGCTCGATTATTTGCTGTGCGATATTTCGAATTTGAAGTGATCCAAGGATCATTATCACCCCAAATTACAAATACACCTTTTTTCTCAGTCTTATAAATTGCTGTTTGAAAAGTGGTTTCTGGATCTATTGTTAAGGCAATAGCTGCTGTAGTAAAGACTTTTAATACCGATGCCGGGGTCCTAGGTTTTTCTGCTCCACTTTGATAGACAATTTCATTAGTGCTTTGGTCAATTAAGATTACGCCAGGATCTCCTAAATACTTTGAACCTAAATAATTAAAAAATGGTTGTGGTAATACTTCAACCGCAGAAGCTGGTTGAATGCTTAAAAATATAAATGCAACTACAAAGGTAGAAAGTTTTTTCACTTATTTCCTATCATCCTATTTAACCGGCCTTGTGAAATAAGTGCGCCCAAGATCACAATAAGAGCTCCAGCAATTTCATTCCAGAACACATCTTCTCCTAAATAGAGCCAGCCAATTACAACTGCCACAACCGGGGTTAGATAGGTGACGGTACTGGCTATTGCACTACCAGCTGCAGCTGTAATATAAAAATTCCAAATATATGCAAAACCACTTCCAAATACTCCCAAGCAAAGCATTGCAATTATGGATTCCAATCTGGCATTCTGGCTTGAAACTCCGTTAATTAAAAATAGTGGCAGAAGAGTTGTAGTTGCCATAATTAATTGTCCGGTTGCTAATGATTCTGGTTTTAATCCAAGTGGCACAACATTCCGCGTTGAATACGGGTATGAAGCTCCATAGCAAGAAACGGCAAGCAATAATGCAATAACGCCAATTAACTGGTTATCTCCCAATTCTTTCCAGACTCCAATAACAGTCATTACCCCTAAGGCACCTATCAATAAACTAAAAACCTGCTCTGACTTTAATTTTTCTTCTCTAAATATAACTAAAATAAATATTAGTGTCATTAGCGGTGTAGTTGCATTAATAATCCCAGCTAAAACAGATGTTATATATTGTTGAGCAAATGCAAACAAAACTCCTGGTACAACATTTAACAACATCGCAACTATCCATAACTTCCGCCAAACACTTTTACCCTTTGGAAGTTTTACGTTTCTAATTCTTAATATAATAAGTAAAGTTATTGCGCCCAACGCACATCTTATGAAAGTAACTCCAAATGGGGTAAGGAATTTAAGTCCTAATTCAATGAAAATAAATGAGCAGCCCCATACGGTCCCAAGAGCAAGGTAAGCCGGTAGCCAAGATTTTCTCATTAACACTCCTTAGCCCTTAAGGTTTACTTATGACGCAATCAACCATTGGACCTGGTGAGTTCTACCAGGTAGTTGGCGTAGGCCCACACTCTAAACCATGGCCAACTGATAATCACTTTGATCCAGAATTACTTGAGCATGGTGATCGAAGAAATGTCTTAGATAAGTACAGATACTGGAAAGTTGAAGCAATTGTTGCAGACCTCGATACTAAACGACATGAGCTACAAATTGCTATAGAGAATTGGCAACATGATTTAAATATTGGATCAATTGTTAGAACTGCAAATGCATTTAATGTTTCTGCTGTTCATATTGTAGGTAAGCGAGATTGGAATCGAAGAGGTGCAATGGTTACCGATCGCTACCTAACTATCCATCATCATCCTACAGTTGAAGAATTTAAGAGCTGGTGTGATGATAATAATCTTCCAATTATTGGAATTGATAACCTAGATGTTTCTAAGCAACTTGAAATTGCTGATTTACCAAAAAGATGCGTAATGTTATTTGGCCAAGAGGGCGCGGGAATGAGTGATGAGGCAGTTAATATCTGCTCAGTAGTTCTAGCTATTTCACAATATGGATCAACTAGATCAATGAATGCCTCTGCCGCTGGAGCTATTGCTATGTATGCATGGGCGATGCAGCACTTAAATCCAATAAATCACCCAAAAACTTAAGCTTCGTCAATTACCTCAGTTACCGCATCTAACCGGCGGGTAATCTCATTAGCTTCATCGGTGCGGTCTAACTTATTTAATGTTTGCGCTATTTTACGTTCTATATCGATAATAAACTCAAAGTCTTTAAATTCAGATTCGGTAACGCTCTCTAGGACATTTTCTAATGTCATTAGCGCCTCTTCAAAATAACCTCCGGCTAATTGAGCTTTACCTAATTCAAATGATGAGTAGGTTTCACGCCGATGATCATGAGCTGTTACAAAAACATCTAGAGATTTTTGTGCAGCGATCAAAGCTCCCTCAGCATCGCCTAACTCAATTAAGCAATGGGCAATTTTTTGATCGCACCTTGCCACATTAATTACCTCTTTTAACTTCTTAAACAATGCCCTTGATTCTTTAAACGCCTCCAGTGCTTTCTCATAATTCTTACTCTCTCGATAAGCACATCCGATTAAATGCAGATCATTAGCTGCGCCGGAATCATTTCCATCAACTAAATGCTCTTGCACACATTGATTCATGCACTCAATAGTTTTTTCATATTCTTTTGATCCATACCACCACTCACCAAGTGTGCAGGCAAGTTCAATTGCAATAGGTGATTTAGTTTCGCGTAATAATTCCACAGCCTTGCTCATTGCAGTTGCTGCTTCATTCATTCGTTTTAATTGATTCAAGTTATAACCGATTGCGGAATAAGCCTGAGCTAAACCTTCTGCTGGTGCAATAGCACCTAAATCTGCATAAATATCGCGCGCAGTCTCTGCTAGCGCTAATGCTTCATCATATTGACCTCGTGCATAAATTCGCGCACTTAATTCATAATAAGTGTTTGCTCTATCTAAACCTTGCACCTCAGGTATTTTTTCCCAAAGCATCTCTTCAGTAATAATGTCTTCTGAGTTATCGTCACTCTCTGAGTGGTCTGACAAGTTTCACCTTTCGATTTAACTGGGAAGCTGTCGAGTAACCATAGCAGTTCAACCTGTAAGTAGGGTGGGAATACTTAAGATTTCACCCACGTTACAAAGCCAGTTGCTGCCGCCTCGATTACTTTAAGCACAGATTCAAACTCGGTAAGTGGCCCGCCATATGGGTCAGCTACTGACAGCTTGTTTGCTTCATGCCCATCTGGATCGATCTTGCTTTTATTGGGATCAAAAGAAGTGAACATAAATACCTTATCTTTATCGCTATCATTTTTGGCTAACTTTAAGATTGCATCCCGGTTACTTAAGTCCATGGCTAAAATCAAATCATGTTTTATAAAATTTTCTAAGTTAAATTGCTTTGCAATATGTTGATACTTATAACCAGCTGATTGCCAAGCTAGCTCTGAGTTATTTGCCGCTAGCTGACCAACATGCCAGCTGCCTGTGCCCGAGCTATCTACTAATACCTTTGGTGAAGTCAGATCTTTTGTTAAGCCAAGCAGCACTGCATTAGCTATTGGCGAGCGGCAAATGTTGCCTAAGCAAACAATATGCACGCTTATTACTGGCTGCCTACGCAGGGCGGCTAGGTAATTAACTGTCTTTAAAGAGTACATTTAGCGAGTATAATTTCCCCACGTGCGTTTCATAAATACCCCAAATCACGATCTGACCTATGACGATGTCTTCATGGTCCCTTCATATTCGCAATTATCAAGTCGAATGGATGTTGATTTAGGCGCTACCGATAACTCCGGCACCACAATTCCATTAGTAGTTGCCAATATGACTGCAATAAGTGGTCGCAGAATGGCAGAGACTGTTGCTCGCAGAGGTGGCATGGCGGTAATTCCGCAAGATATCCCATTTGAGATTGTTTCAGATGTAATTAGTTGGGTTAAATCTAGACACATTATTTTTGATACTCCAGTAACCCTTAATCCTAATGAAACCGTAGCTGATGCAATTGATTTGATTACAAAAAGAGCACATGGTGCATTAATTGTGGTTGAGAACAATTCACCGGTTGGAATTATTACTGAAGCTGATTGCGAGAATGTTGATCGGTTTACTCAACTCAATAAGATTATGTCTAAGGATTTGGTAACTTTAAGTGATGATGTATCGCCAAAAGAAGCTTTTGAGTTTTTAACTCAACAACGCCGTAAACTGGCGCCGGTAATAAATAAATCTGGAAAATTAGTAGGAATAATTACCCGCACAGGTGCACTACGGGCGACAATGTATCAGCCTGCGCTAGATGCTAATGGCAAGCTTAAAGTTGCTGCAGCCGTTGGTATTAATGGTGATGTTGCTGGAAAAGCTAAACAATTATTGGCAGCTGGTGCAGATGTTTTAGTTGTAGACACAGCGCATGGGCATCAAAAGAAAATGATTGAAGCGCTTAAGACTATTAAGGCTCTAAATCCAAAGGTTCCAATTGTTGCCGGAAATGTTGTTACTGCATCTGGCACAAAGGAATTAATTGATGCTGGTGCAGATATTATTAAAGTTGGAGTTGGACCTGGTGCAATGTGTACGACACGTATGCAAACAGGCGTTGGTCGTCCACAATTTTCTGCCGTTTTAGAGTGCGCAACAGAAGCTAAAAAGTATGGCAAAACAATTTGGGCAGATGGCGGTGTTCGCCATCCAAGAGATGTGGCACTAGCACTGGCAGCAGGTGCATCTCAGGTAATGATTGGTTCATGGTTTGCCGGCACATATGAATCTCCAAGTGATTTGCGAAAAGATTCTGACGGCAGGCTATATAAAGAATCATTTGGTATGGCATCAGCTAGAGCTGTCGCAGCTAGAACTGCAAGTGAAGATGCTTTTGATCGCGCTCGTAAATCTCTATTCGAAGAAGGAATTTCATCTTCTCGAATGTATATAAATCCAACAAGACCTGGCGTTGAGGATTTAATTGATGAAATTATTGCTGGATTAAGATCTTCATGTACTTACAGCGGAGCGGCAAATTTAATTGAGTTTAATGAGAAAGCTGTGATTGGTATTCAATCTGCAGCAGGTTACGCTGAAGGTAGACCCCTATTTACATCTTGGAAAAACTAAATACTCTGTTTTTTGATTTTATTCTTTGATAAAAGAATATGCCCGATAAAACCAATTACTAAAGCAAATAAAACACCAAGATTTGCATAAGCCCAACTTCCATCACGGCCACCTAGTGGGCTCAATAGATAACCTTGCCAAGATAGCCAGCCTGCTGAAGAGTTTGTTACAAATCCCCAACCGATAATTGCGCCAAAGAATACCAATCCAATTGATCTTAAATTCCAACTTCCATATCTGCCTTTTGGATCAAACAACTCATCTTCTGCATAACCTTTGCGCATTAATACATCAGCAACAAATATTGCTGACCAAACAGCAACTGGTACTCCTAATGTAATTAAAAAGCCTTGGAATGGAACAAAAAAGTCACTTGCAAACCAAACTAAGTAAATTGTTCCAATTGTCATTATCAGGCCATCAATTGCTGCTGCAGTATGTCGTTTCACCGGTACCCCAATTGAAACTAAAGTCAGACCTGAAGAGTACAAATCAAGAATCGCACCACCGATCAAACCTAAAATGGCAACTAGTGCAAACGGAATTAAATACCAAGTTGGTAATAAAGTAGTTAGTGCACCAATCGGATCAGAGGCAACAAGTTCGCTTAACTCTGGACTACTTGCTGCTAATAATGAACCGTAAATTACTAGCGTGATTGGAACAATTGCAGCTCCAAACACAGTCCAACCAACTACAGATTTTCCTGACGTACTTCTAGAAAGATATCTAGAGTAATCAGCTGCGCACCCCACCCAGCCCAAACCAATTCCGGTCACACCAAATATTAATGCGCCAATAAAACCTTGGGTTGAGCCATTTGGTATTGAAGACACCTTAGACCAGTCAACCGAATCAATTGTTAAGACAATATAACCAAAAGTTAAAATCAAAGTTGAAATAGTCAAATACACTTGTAACTTCATAATTACTTTAAAACCTAAAACACCACCAACTATTGTCAGTCCGCCTGCAAGTAGAAAACCTAGAATTCTTGATAAATCTGGATCGATATTCCCAACACGCGTAAATACTGTTTCTGATGCAAGTGTTGCCAATGAAACTAAAACTGTCTCCCAACCAACAAAAATTAAATAGGAAAGAAATCCTGGGATTTTATTTCCATTGACTCCAAATGCTGCTCGAGAGAGCGTCATAGTTGGTGCATTGGCTCTTTTCCCGGCAAGGGATGAAATTCCTACTAGTAAAAAACTACCCACTGTTCCGATAATTGCCGCAGCAGTTGCCTGCCAGAATGAAATTCCAAACCCTAGAAAAAAGGACCCATAAGAAATTGCAAGAAAAGAAACATTTGCAGCTGCCCAAGGCCAAAATAATGACCGTGCTTTTCCTTTGCGTTCTGACTCAGAAATAAAATTAATTCCGTTTAGTTCTAAGTTTGAAGAGATTTTTGCCATAATCTTATTTAACTATAAAAATAATTATCTTGGGCGTTTGCGGCGCTCATTTGGGCGAGGACGTGATTTTTTCCTCCTACCGCCACCTTTGGATCTTGATCCTCTTTCACTACGAGATCTTCCTGGCCTATCACTTTTTGCATGAGCGACATCCTCTATTGGAACTCCAGATGGCTCAACGGCGCCAGTAATTCTTACTAAAGTTGAATCTAACGGGCGAACTGTGGATTCAGTTAACTTAACACCAGCTCTGGAAGTTAAACCACGAACACCTTTGCGTTGTTTATGAGTAGCAAGTGTTACCACTGTGCCAACAGCCCCAGCTCTAGCAGTTCTGCCGGCGCGGTGTAGATAATCTTTGTGATTCTCTGGTGCATCTACATGCACAACTAATGAAACATCATCTACGTGGATTCCTCTGGCTGCAACATCAGTTGCAACTAATGCTGAAGTTTTACCAGATTTAAATGCCTCTAAGACTCTTGATCTCTGGCTTTGTGTTTTACCACCATGAAGTGCGCCTACTGCAACGCCTACTTGGTTCATTTTTTTAGCCAATTTATCTGCGCCGTGTTTGGTTCTAACAAAAAATATACTTTTGCCTTTTCTGGCTGCAATTTGGGCAGTGATTAAATCTTTATGAGCTTGTTCCATAATCAATACATGGTGAGTCATATTTCCAGCTGTAGATTTTTCATTTGCTAGGGAATGGGTTACTGGGTTTCTTAGATACTTCTTAACTAATGAATCTACATCTTTATCTAAGGTGGCACTAAAAAGCATACGTTGGCCGCCAGGTTTTGTTAAATCTAAAATTCTTTTAACGTCGGGTAAAAATCCCATATCTGCCATCTGGTCTGCTTCATCTAAAACTGTTATCAAAATATCATCTAGTTTGATATGTTTTTTCTGAATTAGATCAATTAATCGGCCAGGAGTTGCCACAACAATAGGTACACCTCTTTTTAGGGCTTGAATCTGCTTTGAATATGAAAGCCCGCCAGCAACAACTTGAGAGTTTAAATTTACCGATCTTGAAAGTGGTGCGATTACATCACTTATCTGCATAGCTAGTTCACGTGTTGGCGAAAGAATTAAAGCTAAGGGTCGCATTGGGGCTGCAGTTTTTCCAGCAAGTCTTGATATTAGAGCTAAGCCAAAAGCTAGAGTTTTTCCAGACCCTGTTTGCCCTCTACCTAAAATGTCTTTTCCAGCAATAGCATCTGGCAAAGTAGCCTTTTGAATTGGAAAAGGTTTATTAATACCAGCCAAAGTTAACGCTTTAATAAGCGCAGAGTTAACACCTAAATCTCTAAATGACATGTGCAACCAATCAAGACATGATGCGTGTCTCGATGGTGATTAGAGATTAAGACTCGCAAGGTGCTTACAAGTTGTAAGCACATGGGGGAATTACTGACTTAAGTTTACCTTACTTTTTGTTGCCAAATTACCAAAAAAGATTAATCCAGCCTAATTTTATTTCCATTAACCGTTAACTCAACAGCCACAATTCCTGTTTGATTATTATTTTTACTCACATCAACCCAAGTAATTTCAGCATCAACTAATGATTTTGAAATATCAGAATCTAGCCAATCTTGAATCTTAGATTCATCACCAGCAATTTCTATATTAGAAATTTTTGCTGTTGCCTTGCCATCAGTTGATGGGTGTTCTTTAGTTAGCCATTGAATAAAAAATGGTAATTGAGAATCTTCAAGTGTTGCCAGAACGCCAATTTGCTTCCAACCTAATTCGCTTCCATCTGGTCTGCGACGATTACCATCTACTGAAGTTCTTCCCAATCTTGATTCGACTTTCTTAATGTCTTCAGTTGCTAATACCCAAGTAAGCCAGCCGCCACCTTCTTCAGCTTTTTTCTTAACTGCTCTACCAAACGGAGTTGAATCTGTTGCTGGGTGATCTAATGGGCATACAACTTCAATGTATTGATTATTCAATAATGGTGCAGTGAAATTTCTTGTACCAAATTTAGGATGTATTCCGCCATCTATAAATGCTGTTCCTATTTGTGAACCAATTCGATTTACTACATCAGAAATCTGATCATGGGATGCAACATAGGAGATATGGTCTAAACGCATGGGAGTATTTTGCCTTACAAAACTAGGTGCTAATTACCACTTTTCTAACGTAATTCACACATTAATGCTTCAATAAGTAGCAAGGGGGCTGCATTTTGTGCCAAATTAGTGCGAGTTTTTAGAATTGCCTCAATTTTTTTAAGAGTCCGCTCTGGGCCAAAAGACACCGCTAATTTATTGATTTGCTCTTTTAAGTCTTGATTTATCAAAGAATCAGATGAGCCAGATTGAACTAGTAAAACATCCCGATATAAAGTTGAAAGATCTAAAAGTGCTCGATCTAGATAATCTCTTACCATTCTTGTACTTCTTGACTTCTGTTCCTTCTCTAATTCTTTTATTGCCTTAGATCCACCGGCTGCTAATCTAGATCCAGTTGCACCCCATGCTTCTTTTAGTTTAGTAATTTCAACTTCATCTTTTTTCTCAGAATCAGACAATGCCTCGTTTTTTGCAGCGTCAACCAAAATTTGAGCTGCTTTAAATGCAGATGCAACATCTTTTAACATAAATGGTAATTTCAATATGCTTTCTCTGTTTTGTTTTGCGTTTAAATCAGTAGCAAGATATCTAGCTCTTCCAATATGTCCACCGGAAGCTCTAGCCACAAAATCTGCGATCTTGGGGTCAATTGCATCTCGTTCGATTAATAAATTTGCTATTGCTTTTGTTGATGGAGTTCTAAGTGCTAAATGGCGGCAGCGAGATCTAATTGTTGGTAGAACATCAGTTAAGGTTGGTGCGCAAAGTAACCAGACTGTTCTAAGTCCAGGCTCTTCAATAGCTTTTAATAGTGCGTTAGCTGCTGAATCTGTTAATCGATCTGCATCCTCAATTACAACAACTCGCCAATTTGCAACCGATGGTGCCCATGAAGCTCTACTAATTAATTCTCTAACCTCATCTATTTTTATAGATAGTCCTTCGGTTTTAATCAATTCAACATCTGCATGTGAACCAGTGATAGTTGACATACAATCATTACATTTACTGCAGCCACTATCTTTGCAAACTAAAGCAGCCGCAAATGCGATTGCAGCATTAGATCGACCTGATCCTGGTGGACCAGTAAATAACCAGGCATGTGTCATTCCTTGAGTTTTATCAGCATCGTTTCTAGATGCTAAAACTGCATCTTTTAAGGCTTTAATAACCTCGGCTTGGTCAATTAATGAACTAAACACACTCATGTTGTTTTTTGATTCTTCTTTAAACCTTTAATTGCGCTCACTCTTTCAACAATTAGTTCATGGATTTGCTCTATTGAAAGTGAGGCATCAATCACGGCAAATCGTTCTGGATCAGTGTTTGCCATACTTAAATACTCTTGCCTTACCCGCTCATGGAAAGCTACAGGTTCACTCTCAAGTCGATCACTTGATTGCAATCTTGAAAGCCCTATTTCTGCTGGTAGATCCATAATAATTGTTAAAGTTGGAGTTAAAGACTCAGTTGCCCATCTAGAGATTCTGGCAACTTCGCTAGGTAATAAAACTCTACCTGCACCTTGGTAAGCAATTGATGAATCAAAATATCTGTCGGAAATTACAATCTCGCCTAGATCAAGTGCTGGTTTAATCTTTGCAAACACATGATTTGCTCTATCGGCAGCATACATAAGTGCTTCAGCCCTTGGAGAAATTGCTCCAGTTTTATTATCTAGCAATATTTCACGAAGTTGATCACCTAGTGGTGTGCCACCAGGCTCTCTAGTAAGTAGAACTTTCTCACCATTTTTTTCAAGCCATTCTTTAAGTAATTTAGTTTGAGTAGATTTTCCTGATCCTTCGCCGCCTTCAAATGAAATAAATACTCCGTTACTTATTTGCCCAGTCATGGCACCCAATTCACCTCTAAGGGCAGATTTAATATCACTCCAAAGTGAAACTGTTGGGCGATCTCGCATATGCAAGTAGGTTAGAACACCGAAAGTGGTGGCAATTAATCCGGCAAAGAACATTGTAAAAGCTGCGCCATTGTAAGTAACTGTCGTTGTTCTAAATGTATAAGTATGCTCACCAATTGCAGCTGCAACTAGTGGTGATATTGCAAGTACTAAAACAAGTGAAACCCTGATAAGTGATTGCACAAATGCAAAAGTTCTACCTCTAATCTCGTCATCAACTTCCATACCAAGCATTGTGAAGCCTGAAACCCAAGCGACTCCTGAAAAAATACCTAAGATAATGGTTATAAAGATAGCTAAAACTAAGTTCAATACTAAAGAGAGAATTACTAGTAAAATTCCAGAAATTGCTAAAGATGCGCCAAATAATCTTCTTCTTGTAAATTGTGAAAAAACCTTTGGCCCAAAGGAGATTCCGGTTGCAAGACCTAAAAATACTGATCCGAACAAAACACCATAAGCAGCTTCACCAGCTTGTAGTTCATCTACAAAAGTTCTAGCTAATCCAATTACCGCTCCTGCTGCAAAGAAAGCTCCTAGCATTCCAAAAACTAAGCCTCTAATAACCTTTGAACCTTTAATGAATACAAAACCATCAAGCAAAGATCTTGTAAAAGATAATTGCTTAACATTTGCAGCTGGGCCTGCTGGTATTTCTTTTAAACGCCAAACTGTATAAGCGCAAAATGCAAAACTTATTGAATTTATATAAAGAGCAAGATCTGCTGCACTAGCCGGTGTGGTGTTTCCTAAAATTGAATTTACAACTCCAGAGAAGACTGCCAGAATAGAAAAAACTAAGGCAGCAATTGGTGCTGTTCCATAAGTTGCTAGTAGAGAAACTTGGTTTGCACTTTCTAATTTATTTTTTGGGACAAGATTGGGAACTGAGGCTTCTTTTGCTGGTGACCAGAATAAAGTAACTATCTCAACCAATATTGTCGCGGTATAAAGCCAGAAGTAATTACCAACAATTGGAATTGATAGATAAAGAGAAAATCTCAAGATGTCGCATGTAATCATTAATTTACGACGATCAAAACGATCAGCGATTACTCCAGCAAATGGTCCCAAAATAACTGCTGGTAACAACCTAACTATAAATACGCCGGCGATTGCAAAGTTTGCTTTTGCATAATCACCACCGGCTAGTTGTTGCGCAAGAGCGGTGGATGCTAATAAACCTAACCAGTCTCCAAATGAGGAAAAAGCCATCGCTTGCCAGAGTTTTCTAAATGCAGGAATTGCTAAAACGCTACGGGATTGTGCTTGCGCTGGGGCTGATGGGTATGGCAATGACATGTTATAAGTCTACTTCTGTTGACAAAACTCTACTCAGGCAAGTTTCCAACGCCGGTTGCGCCCTTTTTTGCCTTTTTCTTAGCAGCTGCTCCTTTAACTGTTTTTTCAGTAAGTGTTGGAGCACTCTTCTTAGATCTTTTGCCTTTCTTCTTTGAACCCTCTGGATTTTCAATTTCCCATGCTCTTCTGCCAGCTAGTAATTCAAGTGCTCTTTCTAATGTTAGAAGCTCAACCGCATCTCCCCTGCGAAGAGTGGCATTGGTTTCGCCATCGGTTACATAAACACCAAATCTGCCATCCTTAACGATTACATCTCTACTTGTTTGAGGATCTTTACCCAACTCCTTTAGTGGTGGTTTTGCAACGCCACGTCTTCTTACTTTTGGTTGTCTATAAATCTCAAGTGCTTCTTCAAAATTAATTGAAAATAGCTGATCTTCACTTGTTAATGTTCTTGAATCTGTTCCATGTTTTAAATAAGGACCATATCTACCGTTTTGTACAGTTATAACTTCGCCTTCATACTCACCTAAATTTCTTGGTAAAGATAAAAGCTGCAGAGCATCTGCAAGTTTGATCGTGTCAAGTGACATTGTAGAAAGCAGAGAAGCAGTTTTAGGCTTTGGTGCATCTTTTTTCTTTCGCCTCTTTTTTGCGCCCTCTTCTACAATCTCTTCTGGAAAAACTTCACTTATATATGCACCAAATCGACCAGATTTTACAATTAACTCTAAACCAGTTACAGGATCAATTCCCAACTTTCGCTCACCTGATGGCTTTGCTAATAATTCAATTGCCTTGGCAAGTGTTAATTCATCTGGCGCCATCTCCTCTGGAATATTTGCATATTTTCGCTCTTCGCCAACACCTTGTTGAATGTAAGCACCAAATCTTCCAACTCTGATCTCTATATCCTCGCCCATTTTCATGGTGTTAATAGCTTGCGCATCAATTGCACCAAGATCTGCTGATAGATCTGCTAAGCCTGCATTATTCTCACTTCCGTAAAAGAACTTAGTTAACCATGCAACTCGCTCTTCTTCACCATTAGCGATTTTGTCTAAGTCTTCTTCCATTGAAGCAGTGAATTCGTAATCAATTAATTTTGTAAAGTGTTGCTCTAGTAATCCAGTAACTGAGAAAGCTAAAAATGTTGGGACTAAGGCTCTACCACGTTTTGCAACATAGCCTCGATCTTGAATTGTCTGCATAATTGAAGCAAATGTTGAAGGTCGGCCAATTCCTAATTCCTCTAACTTTTTAACTAAGGTTGGTTCGGTATATCTTGCTGGCGGTTTAGTTTCATGTCCTTCACAGTTGTATTCAGTAACTGAAATCTTTTCACCAACACTCATGGCTGGCAATCTACGATCCACCTCTTCGACATCCACTTTTTCTTCAATAATATCCTCATAAGCAGATAAAAAACCAGGAAATACAATTACAGAACCATTGGCTCTAAATATTGCATCATCACCTGATTTTGTCTTCACATCAAAATCAACACGCATCTGTTGCTTCTTTGCATCTGCCATTTGTGATGCAATGGTGCGTTTCCAAATTAAATCATAAAGTGCAAATTCATCTCTAGATAACTCTGGCGCTAATTCGCCCGGGGTTCTAAATGAATCACCTGCAGGTCTTATTGCTTCATGCGCCTCTTGTGCATTTTTTGTTTTACCTTCATAAACCCTTGGCGCAGATGGCACTGATTCTTTTCCATATAAAGATTGAGCTGAAGATCTAGCTGCTGATATCGCTGCTGAAGATAGCGTTACTGAATCGGTTCGCATATAAGTTATGTATCCGTTTTCATATAACCGCTGCGCAATTCTCATTGTTAATTGAGCACCCCACCCAAGTCGAGAACCGGCATCTTGTTGCATGGTTGATGTTGTAAAAGGTGGTTTTGGTCTTTCAGTTCTTGGTGACTCTTCTAGTGACTTTACAACTAAAACCTGATTAGAAAGTGATTGGACTAATTCGCGAGCGGCAGCCTCATCTAATAACAAAATATTTTCAACTGACTTTTCTTTAATTCCACCATTTGAATCAAAATCATTTGTAGCTGCAACTCGTTTACCGTTTAATGATAAAAGTCTGGCGTTAAAACCTGGTTCACACTTTGCGCTTAAATCCCACCAACCCGATGAAATAAATGCCATGCGCTCACGTTCGCGTTCAACAATTAATCTGGTTGCTACAGATTGCACCCGTCCTGCTGAAATTCTTGGCATTACTTTCTTCCAGAGCACGGGTGAAAGTCGATAACCATAAAGCCGATCCAGCACTCTACGAGTTTCTTGCGCATCTACTAATCGATAATCTAAATCCCGTGTTTCTTTAGCAGCTTTTTGAATTGCTTCTTTTGTAATCTCGTGAAATACCATTCGTCTAACTGGAATTTTGGGGCGTAATACCTCTATTAAATGCCATGCGATCGCTTCACCTTCACGGTCTTCATCTGTTGCAAGGATTAACTCGTCAGCATCTTTCATTAACTCTTTTAACTCAGCGACTTTGGCTTTCTTATCTGGGTTAATAACATAAAGTGGAGCAAAATCCTCTTCAATATTTACACCCTCTTTTGCCCAAGCAATTTTCTTATACTCTTTTGGGATATCCGCAGCTCGTTGTGGCAAATCACGAATATGGCCAACTGAAGCCTCTACTACATACTCATCCCCTAGAAATGAGCCAATTTTGCGTGCTTTAGCTGGCGATTCAACTATAACTAATTTGGTGCCCAAAGTAATCCTTCTTTATCTAATTAGGGAAGAGGAAATAGTTAAGCGATTGCCGTTGCACGCTTTCTGTTACGGATGAGTGCAAAAACAATTATCGCGGTTGCAATAAGTGCAATCACTAAATTCATTTGCTCATTATTATCTAATGTAAAGCCGACAATTGCTGGCGTAATTAGTAAGCCGACTAAATTCATTACTTTAATTAGCGGATTTATCGCAGGACCTGCAGTGTCTTTAAATGGATCACCAACAGTATCTCCAACAATAGTTGCTTTATGGGCTTCACTTCCCTTACCGCCAAATTTTCCATCTTCAACCATCTTCTTTGCGTTATCCCATGCACCACCTGAGTTTGATAGGAATACTGCCATTAAAGTTCCAGTACCAATTGCCCCTGCAAGATATGCACCAAGGGCGCCAACACCTAAACCAAAACCGACTGCAATTGGTGCCATAACTGCAAGCAATCCTGGTGTTGCAAGTTCACGTAATGAATCTCGGGTGCAAATATCTACTACCCGGCCGTAATCTGGTTTTGCTTTTCCAGTCATAATTCCTGGATACTTCTTAAACTGTGCGCGTACTTCAACAACTACTGCTGCAGCAGCTCTTGATACAGCATTAATTGCCAGACCTGAGAACATAAATACAACTGCAGCGCCAATAATTAGTCCGACTAAGTTTCTTGGATCTGCAACATCTAATACACCTTGATATTCAAGAACCTGATCCTTAACTAATAATCCCTTTTCAAGTACTGAGTTCTTAATTGCATCGGTAAATGCACCAAACAGAGCTGTTGCTGCTAACACTGCAGTTGCAATCGCAATTCCTTTTGTGATTGCTTTAGTTGTGTTACCTACAGCATCAAGTGAGGTAAGAATCTTTGCACCTTCACCCTTTACATCTCCACTCATTTCAGCAATACCTTGTGCATTATCTGAGATAGGTCCAAAGGTATCCATTGCAACAATCACACCAACTGTTGTTAGTAGACCAGTACCAGCAAGTGAAACTGCAAACAGTGATAGGACAACTGATCCACCACCTAATAAAAATGCGCCAAATACTGCGGATGCAATTAGTAGGGCAGAGTAAACAGCCGATTCAAAACCAACTGAAACACCAGCCAAAATAACGGTTGCAGATCCTGTTTTAGATGAAGCAGCAACATCATTTACTGGTCGCTTTCCAACCTCAGTAAAAAATCCAGTCAAAATCTGAATTGCTGCAGCTAATACGATTCCAATTAGTACTGCGCCAAAAGCTAGAACTCTAGGATTAACATCTACGGCCTGTGCTTCAACTGATAAGCCAGTCATATTCTTTAATGAATTAGGTAGGTATGTAAATGTTGCAAATCCAACTAACACAGCACTAATAATTGCGCTAGTAAAAAATGACCGATTAATAGCATCCATTGCTGTTTTATCAGTTGTGCGTAATTTAGTAAGGAAAATTCCCAAGATTGCAGTGATAATTCCGATTGCTGGAACTATCAGTGGATAAACCAAACCTGCATCACCAAATCCTGCTTTCCCTAGGATAAGTGCCGCTACTAAGGTAACTGCATATGATTCGAATAAATCTGCTGCCATTCCCGCACAATCACCAACATTGTCACCAACGTTATCTGCAATTGTTGCAGCATTTCTTGGATCATCCTCTGGAATTCCTTTTTCAACCTTACCAACTAAATCTGCGCCAACATCAGCAGCTTTAGTAAATATGCCGCCACCTACTCGCATAAACATCGCCAGCATCGCAGCGCCAAAACCAAAACCTTCTAAAACAGTTGGTGCATTCTCTTTATAGATAATTACTACTAGTGATGCACCTAATAACCCAAGACCAACGGTGGTCATACCAACTACGCCACCAGTTCTAAATGCAATTTGTACAGCGCGTTGTGCGGATTTCTTTCGAGCAGCCTCAGCTACACGAACATTTGCCCTGACCGCTAACCACATTCCGTTATAACCAACTAATGCTGAAAATCCGGCACCAACTAAGAAAAATATAGATCTACCGATTCTGATTTCCAGATCTCCTGGTAGAGCAAATAAGAGAACAAAAACAATTGCCACAAAAACTGAAAGTGTTCTGAATTGTCTTGATAAATAAGCAGCAGCTCCAATTTGTACCGCGGCTGCAATCTCTTTCATCTTTGCTGTGCCCTCATCTTGGGCTAAGACCTGTGCTCTTAGGGCAAGTGCTATGGCTAGAGCTAATAAAGAGATTCCTAGAATTACATAAACATATGTGAGGTTATTCCCAGTTACTTGGACAAGATTCAATTAACACTCCTTGGGTAGGGCTCAACTGTGAGCTCTTAACTATCGACGGGCGAGTTTACGCACACCTATGACCTTTTTTACAAATAAAGAGGTATGCCGTGGATAAATTACGCTCAATTTGGCAGGTCAAGCCATATACCCTGACTCCCAAGATGAACTTTATTGATGCAAATTCAGTGGTCTCCACCTTTGGTTTAATCGGTGTGCTTGGAATAATTTTTGTAGAGACCGGTCTGCTAATTGGATTATTTTTCCCAGGCGGTGAGGTTGTATTCCTTGCTGGAATTGCAGCATCTGGTTCTGGTGCGCAACTTTTGGGTGAGGCTAAGTTATCTGCGCCGCTTCTTTTTACTTTAGCGCCAGTAGCTGCAATAACTGGTGGTGAGGTTGGGTATTGGTTTGGCAAAAAATATGGCAGAAAATTTTTTGAGCGACCAAACAACAGATTCTTTAATATGAAAATGGTAGAGACTACTGAAAAATGGTTAGTTAAATATGGCCCACGTAAGGCGCTAATTTTTGGACGTTTTATTCCGTTTGCGAGAACTTTAATTAATCCAGTTTGTGGAGTGGTTAAGTTAGAACGTAAATTGTTTTCAACCTGGAATGCAATCGGTGCAATTATTTGGACTCAAGTTGCAATTGGAATTGGGTACTTGTTGGGAGATTTAATTGAAGGCTCAATTAATAGATATCTCTATCCGATTATAGGAGTAATAGTTTTGATAACACTTTTACCATTACTTAAAAATATTTATAAAGAAAGAAAACAAAAAAGTTAGTTATAAACCTAAATCTACTAATTGGTAAACGGCGCGATACTCTAGATTTGCTTCTTTTACTTTTGCAGCAGCACCTCGCTCGACAATTACTGCAACTGCAACAACTATCGCTCCAGCCTCTTTTAATGCCTCAACTGCGGTTAATACCGATCCACCAGTGGTAGAGGTATCTTCAACAGCTAAAACCTTTTTGCCCTTAACATCAGGACCTTCGATTCTTCGTTGTAAGCCATGAGCTTTTTCTGCTTTTCGAACTACAAAACAATCTAATTTGCGGCCCTTACTGGCTGCAACATGCATCATTGCAGTTGCAACTGGATCTGCACCAAGAGTTAAGCCACCAACTGCTTCATAATCTAAATCTCTAGTTAACTCCAACATAACCTCGCCAACTAGTGGGGCGGCTGTGGAATCTAAAGTTACTCTGCGTAAATCAACATAGTAATCAGCCTCTTTACCTGAGGATAAAATAACTTTTCCGTGCACAACTGCTTTTTTTAAAATCTCTTCCTTTAATTTTTCTTTAATTGACATGTGCTTAGCCTATCTATTTATGCTTAATTATTTGGATAAACAACAATTGTTTGATTATCTCTTCTTACTAGAGCTTTTGGTGGATTGGCCTCAAGTAAAGCATCTACCTCAGTTCTTAACTTAGCAACCTCGAGTGCCATATTTGCTACCGCTTCTTCCAACTCAATAATGCGAGCAATGCCAGCAAGGTTAATTCCTTCTCCAACTAATCGTTGAACATTACGCAATTTAACTATATCGATTAATGAGTAACGTCGATTTTTTCCGATTGTTCTACCTGGTGAAACTAAACCTAACCTGTCGTATTGTCTTAGGGTTTGTGGGTGTAATCCAGATAATTTAGAAGCAACAGAGATTACATAAACTGCTTCATCTTCAGGAATTTGATTTTCATTACTCATAATTTTGCCTTACTAATTAACTCAGCTCGTGGATTAAAATCTGAAGTAGCTTTTGCAAAATCTTCAATAGCTTTCTTGGCTTGCCCATCTACGCGTTGTGGAATTCTTACATCTAAGGAGACTAATAAATCACCTGAGGTAGAACCTTTCTTAATACCTCTACCTTTAATTCTTAGCGTCCTACCTGATGGTGTTCCAGGTGCAATTCGAACTGTTACTTCATCACCATCTAAAGTTGGAACTGAAATATCAGCTCCTAGTGTTGCCTCTGCAAACGTAATTGGCAAAGTTATATGAATATTCTCATCTTTTCTAGAAAATACTGGATGAGGTGTTACATGCACAATCACATATAAATCTCCAGGACCAGCTGCACCTGGTGCACCGCGGCCTTTAATTTTTATTTTTGCACCGTCTTTAATTCCAGCAGGCACTCTTGTAGTTATATTTGTTGGTGTAGAGCCTTGTGGTGAAAGTCTTAAATTTAACTCTGTGCCATAAATTGAATCTTTGAATGTAATTGATGCTTCAGTTTGTAAATCAGATCCATGTTTGCTTCTGCCGCCGCCAAATAAAGTTGAAAAAATATCTCCGCCTGGTCCAAATAGATCACCAAAGTCGCCAGAGTTAAAGCCTTGGCTGCCAGGTGAAAATCCAGGTGGAACTCGCCCTGATTTAAAAGCTTGCCTTGCTTCATCATATTCACGGCGTTTTTTATCATCACTTAATATGTCATAGGCTTCAGAAACTGCCTTAAAACGATCCTCTAATTTTTTATCGCCTTTAGTTTTGTCTGGGTGGAGCTCTCTAGCTAATTTTCGATACTGCTTCTTAATCGCTGTGGCATCAGCGTTTTTGGCAACACCAAGGATTTGGTAATAATCCTTTTCGTATAAATCTTTAGCAGCCATAAATAATTAAAGTTAGTTGCTTACTTCAGGTTCAGTTACTGCAACTCGGGCTGCTCTAATTATTCGCTCTTTAAATTTACAACCTGGTTGCAAAATCTTTGTTGCAGTCGGTTGAGTTACCTCAGATGATGTTTCATGGGTAAGTGCTTCGTGGATCTCTGGATTAAATGGAACTGGTGCATCGGCAAACTTGCTTAAACCTAATTTTTCTACGATTGTATTTATGCGATCTGAAACCGCCTTAAACCCACCAGTTAATTCACCGTGTTCACTCGCTCTTTCTAAATCATCTAGTACTGGAAGTAGTTCAGATAAAACTGCAGCAAAAGCAAGCTCAGATGTTAATTGTCGATCGCGATCTACACGCTTTCGATAATTTGCATACTCAGCTTGTAGGCGCTGTAGATCTGAAGTCAGAGTTGCAACCAAATCAACTTCAGTAGTGGTTTCATTTAATACTTCATCAACTGCGTCAGAGAGTTGTTTCTCTGACGCAGTTAAATTATCTTCGCTCATTACTTTTGTTCATCCACAACTTCAGCATCTTGCACAACATCATCTGTTGGTGTATCACCCGCTGGAGCTTGTGCAGCATTTGCTGCATATAAAGCTGCACCTAGTTGCTGACTGATCTCAGATACTTTTTCAGTTGCGCTCTTAATTGCAGATAAATCTGCTCCCTCAAGAGATTTCTTTAGATCTGTAATTGCTGCTTCTAGTTCAACTTTTTTCGTAGCGTTATCGCCATCATTGAACTTATCTGCATTATCTTTTAGGAATTTCTCTGTTTGATAAACAAGAGAGTCGCCAGAATTTCTAACATCTGCCTCTTCTCTGCGTTGCTTATCCTCTTCAGCATGCGCCTCGGCATCCTTCATCATTTTCTCAATCTCTTCTTTAGAAAGAGCAGAGCCACCGGTGATTGTCATGCTTTGTAATTTTCCGGTACCAAGATCTTTTGCCGATACGTGAACAATTCCATTGGCATCGATATCAAATGTGACCTCAATTTGTGGAACTCCCCTTGGTGCAGGTGGTAGTCCAGTTAACTCAAACATGCCAAGTTTCTTGTTGTAAGCAGCCATTTCGCGCTCACCTTGGAACACCTGAATTTGTACAGCTGGTTGATTATCATCTGCAGTTGAGAAAATCTCACTACGTTTAGTTGGGATAGTTGTATTACGCTCAATTAATTTAGTCATAACTCCACCCTTGGTTTCAATACCAAGAGATAGTGGTGTGACATCAAGTAGTAACACATCTTTAACTTCACCCTTTAATACACCAGCTTGTAGAGCAGCTCCAACAGCAACCACCTCATCTGGATTAACACCTTTATTTGGCTCTTGTCCACCAGTTAATGATTTAACTAAATCAACAACTGCTGGCATACGAGTTGATCCACCCACTAAAACAACATGATCGATATCAGCTATTGGAATACCGGTATCTCGAAGTACTGATTGGAATGGCTTCTTGCACCTTTCCAAAAGATCAGCGGTTAATCCTTGAAATTGCGCTCTAGTAATTGTTTCATCTAAGAAGAGTGGATTCTTCTCAGTATCAACTGTTATATATGGCAGATTGATAGAGGTTTGCGCAGAGGATGAAAGTTCAATCTTTGCCTTCTCTGCAGCCTCTCTAACTCGTTGCATTGCCATCTTATCTTTTGTTAAATCAATCCCGTTTTTAGCAGCAAAGGTTTTAACTAGGTGATCAACTAATGCTTGATCCCAATCATCGCCACCAAGGTTGTTATCACCATTAGTAGCTTTTACCTCAACAACACCTTCACCAATTTCAAGTAAGGATACGTCAAATGTTCCGCCACCTAGGTCGAAAACTAAAATTGTTTGTTCTTTATCGCCCTTGTCTAATCCATAAGCGAGCGCAGCCGCTGTTGGCTCATTAACAATACGTAATACGTTAAGCCCTGCGATCTCACCAGCTTCTTTAGTTGCTTGGCGTTGTGCATCGTTAAAGTATGCCGGCACAGTAATAACTGCATCTGCTACCGTCTCACCTAAATAACTTTCAGCATCTCGCTTTAATTTCATTAATATGCGGGCGCTAATTTCCTGGGCTGTGTACTTCTTACCATCAATATCTTGAGTCCAATTAGTTCCCATATGTCTTTTAACTGAGCGAATTGTGCGCTCAACGTTTGTTACAGATTGACGCTTTGCAACCTCACCAACTAATACCTCACCATTTTTTGCAAAGGCAACAATTGATGGGGTAGTTCTAGCACCCTCTGCATTTGCAATAACAGTTGGTTCACCGCCCTCTAATACTGATACGCAACTATTAGTAGTTCCTAAATCAATTCCAACAGCTCTAGCCATTTATCCCTCACTCCTTCTTTTAGATTTTCATACCTAAAAGGTGGGCCAGTTTTGGCCTACCCATATGGGTATATTTTCAGCCTTGAGTGCCTATTTGGTCAAAAGGTTGAGCCGAATAGGCTCAAGGTTGCTATCTACAGAACTGAAACAGAGGCTGCTTTATTCCCAGAGCGATCTTTTAGGCTTAAGTAGGGCAGCGATCATAGCTCCCCCGATCAGTCCGCCTAAGTGAGCCTTCCAATCAATGCCTGGGATTAAAAAGGGGATTGCAATATTTATTGCGATTAATGAGCCCACCTCTTTCGGGTTTGCCCCTAACGCTCTGCCGGCAATTGCTAGTGCGCCAAATAATCCAAAGATCATTCCAGATGAGCCAACCGCTAAGGTTTGTGGTGGGTTAAAAATATATGAGGCTAGTGAGCCTGAAATTAAACTTACAAACAAAATAATTGCATACTTATTTTGGCCATAAAAACTTTCAATTAATGTGCCAATTGATAACAGGGCAAGCATGTTAAAGATTAAATGTAGCCAGCCGCCATGCACCAAAGCCACTGTGATTAACCGATACCACTGCCCTTGATCTATTGCCGCCGGATATAGGGCAAACTCAGATTGCAGATTAGTTTGAAATTGAGAAAGTAAAAAACAGCCAGAGATTAATAAAATTAAGTTTTTAGTTAATCCCTGTGGCATTAAATTTACTTTATAGTTACAGAATTAATCTTAACTGCCTGAACTGGCTTGTCATTTGCGCCAGTTTTAACAGTTGAAATTGCTTCTACTACCTTTTGGCTAGCAGCATCCTTGACCTCACCAAATATTGTGTGTTTTTGGTTTAACCAAGCAGTTGGAGCTACTGTAATGAAAAATTGAGAACCATTGGTGTTTGGTCCAGCATTTGCCATAGCTAGTAAATATGGTCGATCAAAACTTAATTCGCCATGAAACTCATCAGCAAAGTTATAGCCAGGGCCGCCCATACCACTACCAAGTGGGTCTCCACCTTGAATCATAAATCCTGGAATAACGCGGTGGAAAATTGTGCCATCATAAAGATTGGTTTTTACTTTCTCGCCAATATTTGGATCTATCCACTCTTTTGCACCTGTTGCAAGATCAACAAAGTTCTTAACTGTTTTTGGTGCCTGGTTTGGAAATAACTCAATGGTAATTTCCCCCATGCTTGTTTTTAAGATTGCTGTATTCATACTCACTTGATCACTTTGCCCTTCGTTTTTTATTTCTGTATTTGCCTGACTCTGCATTTCATTTTCTGTTGATGAACATCCGGTAAGTAGTAAAGCGGTAATTAAAAATAAAGATAATTTCTTCATTTAATTTCACCAACCTGTTCTTGGATAAGTTTTTTTATTTACTTTTAATAAATAAATTTGTGGAGACCAGGGGAATCGAACCCCTAACCCCCGCCTTGCAAAGGCGGTGCTCTACCAATTGAGCTAGGTCCCCGCGTTAGTTGCAGGGTGGGCCTATGTGGACTTGAACCACAGACCTCTTCCTTATCAGGGAAGCGCTCTAACCAGGCTGAGCTATAGGCCCATATTGCTGGTGAAGGCTACCTGAGGAAGTACTTCATAACCAAAAGTCCTTAATTAATACCTCAACAATCTTCTTTTTAACGCTTAATCAAGATCTTCAACTAAGCGAGTAATAGATACTACAGAGATTCCAGAGTCTAGGTTAACCAGCCTTACCCCTAAGGTATCTCGGCCGGTCTCCCTGATTTGTGTAAGTGGAGTGCGCATTACTGTGCCAGCTGATGATATTGCCAAAATTTCATCGCTTTCTTGCACAATCATCGCACCAACTAATACACCTCTTGAGTCCTCATCTATCTTTGCCGCCTTTACACCAATACCACCACGACCTTGGGTTCGATACTCCTCAAGTTTGGTTCGTTTAGCAAAGCCACCATCAGTAGCAGTAAATACATAATTTTTATTGTCACTACTAATTGCTGCCATAGCTAAGAGGTTGTCGCCTTTTCTAAACTTCATTCCAATTACACCCGTTGCTCCTCTTCCCATTGAACGAAGAGATTCATTATTGGCACTAAATCTAAGTGACATTCCCATCTTTGAAACTAACAACAACTCCTCTTTATCACTTACAAGTGCAGCAGATACAACCTCATCATTTTCTTTTAATGAAATTGCAATCAGTCCACCGGTTCTAGTTGAGTCATACTCTGAGAGTTCTGTCTTTTTAACTATGCCACCCTTGGTTGCAATTACTAAATATGGTTGAGTTTTGTAATCGGTGATTGCAATAACTGATGCAATAGTTTCATCTGGTTTAAATGCTAAAAGATTAGCAACATGCTGACCTCTGGCATCTCGACCTGCATCTGGTAATTCATGAACTTTAGCTCGGTAAACCCGGCCCTTATTGGTGAAAAATAATAACCAGTTGTGGGTAGATGCGGTAAAGAAGTGTTCTACAACATCATCAGATTTTAATGCTGCACCTTTAACACCTTTTCCGCCACGCTTTTGCGCGCGATAAGCCTCGGCTTTTGTTCGCTTTGAGTATCCGCCTTTTGTTATCGTTACTACAACATCTTGATCTGGGATTAAGTCCTCAACTGATAAATCAGTATCGCCAGCAATAATTTGTGTGCGCCTATCATTTCCATACTTGGCCCCAACCTCTTGTAATTCATTTTTTATTATCGCTCGCTGTTTTTCTGAGCTAGCTAAAATAATATTTAACTCTTTAATCTCAGCCATTAATTCGGTGTGCTCATCGGTGATTTTTTGTCGCTCAAGGGCAGCAATTCTTCTAAGTTGCATATCTAAAATAGCATTTGCTTGAATCTCATCTACTTCAAGTAATTTCATTAACCCAGTTCTGGCTTCCTCTGGAGTCTTACTAGCTCTAATCAAAGCAATCACAGCATCTAGGGCATCTAGCGCCTTTAAATACCCTTGCAATATGTGAGCTCTTTTTTCTCGCTCCACCAATCGGTACTTGCTACGGCGAACAATTACCTCTACTTGATGGTCAATGTAGTAACGAATGAACTCATCTAACCTAAGAGTTCTTGGCACACCATCAACTAAAGCCAACATATTTGCGCCAAAAGAATCTTGTAATTGAGTGTGCTTATAATGATTATTAAGAACAACCTTTGCTACAGCATCATTTCGTAAAACAATTACTAAACGTTGACCAAGGCGCTCATTACCTTCATCTCTAACATCTGCAATTCCTTTAATACGACCATCTTTAACAAGTTCGGCAATTTTTAATGCTAAGTTATCTGGGTTAACTTGATATGGCAGCTCTGTTACAACCAGACAGGTTCTTTTATTTATTTCTTCAACCTCAACAACAGCGCGCATAATTATTGAGCCGCGGCCCGTTTTGTAAGCATCCTCGATTCCGCCTCGGCCAACAATTAAAGCTTTGGTAGGAAAATCAGGTGCTTTAACAATTGTCATAAGTTTTGCTAATAGTTGATCTGATGGCATATCTGGATTTTCAAGTGCAAAACAGGTGGCTTCAACTACTTCGTTTAAATTGTGAGGTGGGATATTAGTTGCCATTCCAACGGCAATACCGGCTGAACCGTTAACTAATAAATTTGGAAATCTACTTGGTAGAACTGTTGGCTCTTGTGATCTACCATCATAATTTGCAATGAAATCAACAGTATCTTCATCAATATCTCGCATCATTTCCATCGCAAGTGGTGCAAGGCGAGCTTCGGTGTAACGCATTGCTGCTGCTGGATCATTACCAGGGGAGCCAAAATTTCCATTACCGTCGATTAGTGGGTAACGAAGAGACCAAAACTGAGCAAGACGAACTACTGCATCATAAATTGCCGTGTCACCGTGTGGGTGATAATTACCCATGACATCACCAACGATGCGAGATGATTTGTAATAACCCTTATCTGGTCGATACCCGGCGTCATACATTGCATACAAAACTCTTCGGTGTACTGGTTTTAATCCATCTCTAATATCAGGCAAAGCTCTACCAACAATTACACTCATTGCGTAATCAAGGTATGACCTAGCCATCTCTACTTGAAGATCAATTGATTCCTGTCGATCATGGCCGTGTTCGCCCTGATTATCTGTAAATGTCTTATCCATAATAATTAAATGTCCAAGAATCTAACATCTTTAGCATTTCGTTGAATAAAGGATCTGCGCAACTCAACATCTTCACCCATTAAAACTGAGAATAAATCATCAGCTGCAGCTGCATCTTCTAATGTAACTTTTATTAAAACTCTAGTTGCAGGGTCCATTGTGGTATCCCATAACTCTTTAGCTGGCATTTCTCCCAACCCTTTAAATCTTTGAATACCATCTTCTTTTGGTAATCTTTTTCCATTATCTAATCCCATTTGAATAAAACCATCGCGCTCTTTATCACTAAATGCATATTGGACTGGTTCTTTGCCGCCCCATTTTAATTTATACAGTGGTGGTTGTGCTAAATAAACAAAACCATTCTCAATTAATGGTTTCATAAATCTAAATAGTAAAGTTAATAACAAGGTTCTAATATGTTGACCATCAACATCAGCATCTGCCATTAAAATAATTTTGTGGTATCTAAGTTTTGCTAAATCAAAGTCATCGTGAATTCCAGTACCAAGTGCGGTAATTAATGCTTGGACTTCATTGTTTTGTAAAACTCGATCGATTCTGGCTTTTTCAACATTTAAAATTTTTCCTCTAATAGGAAGTACTGCTTGATAACGAGAATCTCGCCCACCTTTAGTAGATCCACCAGCAGAATCGCCCTCAACAATATATAGCTCGCACTTTTCTGGTTCAGTCCATTGGCAATCAGCTAACTTTCCAGGCATTCCACGTCCTTCAAGTAATCCTTTTCGGTTACGTGATAAATCTCGTGCTTTTCTTGCAGCTACTCGTGCTGCAGCAGCATCAATTGATTTTCTAACAATATCTTTTCCTTCACTTGGATTTTTTTCAAACCATGAAGTTAGATGATCGTTCATCGCTTTTTGAGTAAAAGATTTTGCTTCTGTATTTCCTAATTTGGTTTTAGTTTGGCCTTCAAATTGTGGTTCACCAATTTTTATTGAAACTATTGCGGTTAAACCCTCACGCACATCATCACCGGTTAATCGATCCTCTTTTTTCCTAATAAATCCCCACTCTTCGCCAAACTTATTTACTATTGAGGTTAATGCAGTTCTAAACCCTTCCTCGTGGGTGCCGCCCTCTTGGGTATTTATAGTGTTTGCAAATGTGTAAACCGACTCTGAAAAACCGGTATTCCACTGCATTGCAATCTCTAAACTCATTTTGTGTTTACTATCCTCTGTATTAAAGGAAATTATGGATTTGTGGGTTTCACCCTTAGTTTGGTTTAAATGTCTAACAAAATCAATAATGCCGCCGGCATACTCATATTTTACGTAAAGAGGATTTCCTTTATCATCTACATGGCCTGATCGCTCATCAGTTAAAGTTAACACTAAACCTTTATTTAAAAATGCCATCTCTCTAAAGCGGGTAGATAATGTTTCAAATGAAAAATCTGTAGTTTCGAAAACTTCTTTGGATGGCCAGAAAATAACTGTGGTGCCAGAATCTTCTGTGGCACTACCTTTTTTAACTGGAGCTGTTGGAACTCCTAATTTATAACTTTGATTCCAATTAAATCCATCTCGCTTTACCTCAACTGTTAAATCTGTGCTTAATGCATTTACAACTGAGATACCAACGCCATGTAGTCCACCTGAAACACTGTAGCCACCATCACCAAATTTTCCGCCGGCGTGCAAAACTGTTAACACAACCTCTAGTGCAGGTTTTTTTTCAACTGGGTGTATATCTACCGGAATTCCACGGCCGTTATCAATTACTTTAACTGATCCATCTTTTTGTAAAATTACATTTATATCCGTGCAGTAACCTGCGAGCGCTTCATCAACTGAGTTATCTACAACTTCATAAACTAAATGGTGTAATCCACGCTCTCCAGTTGATCCGATATACATTCCGGGGCGTTTGCGAACTGCATCTAATCCTTCAAGGACGGTGATATTTGATGCGTCGTAGCCTTGATGCTCTTTTTTAGATCCAGCTGCGGTGGTGCTTTTTGTTGGCATCCACAACCTCCAAGATCTCTTATAGACGATTCTGGCCGTTTTTTGACCGGCTCACCCCATTATCCTATCTTGATAACTGTTTAGATATTACCCAAAACAGCATTTAAAGGTGTAAATGCGAGGGTTTTACCGATGTTTTGTGGGTGACTACTAGCCGTAAGTATCTCGAGGCCCTCTAGCACCTCTTATGGTGCGAAGCCCCCGCTTCCAACTTGGTGCATGCGGACCGATAAATATCAGCTCTTCAACTAGAGCACCTGGTGCTGTTGTTGAAATAGTTTTTAACAAATCAGATTGCATTAATCGCATTTGTGTTGCCCATGCAGATGATGAACTTTGAATTGTTAGCTTTCCATCCACTAATGAAATTGGTGTGGTGTGTGTTGCAATCTCTTGCCCAACAATCTGCACCCAATCACTAAATAAACTTCCCTCAGCAACACCCTTACTCCAATTTCGATTAGCAATTACTTCAGATAAAACAGTTTCTAATGATTGTGGATCAGTATTTTTCTCTCTGCTTTCATTTTCTTGATCATTGCTTCTTAACTTTCTAAATCCAGAGCGATAATACTTATAAATATCTTTTGCTAAATCTTTTCTCATAATTTACTTACCGATCCTGATTTTACTAAGTACCGATCACCAGATAAAGATTTTGGTAGATCTGATTCAACTGCAACAGTAATAATGGTTTGTTCTGCTGTTTTTGCTATCTGAGATAGCTTTTCTCTTCTATCCTCATCTAATTCAGAAAACACATCATCTAATATTAAAATGGGTGATAACCCATCGGATTTTAATAAATTATATGTTGCTAATTTTAATGAAAGTGCAATTGACCATGACTCGCCGTGGCTTGCATATCCTTTTACTTGGTGCTCTCCTAATGTTAAAAGCAGATCATCTCGGTGTGGGCCGGTTAAGGTTAGGCCGCGCTCTAACTCTAAAGATCGGTTAGTAATAAGTTTTTCCATTATTTTTTCGCTGTTTTCTGTTGCATTCTCTGAAATGCCCTCTAGTGAGGATTTATAAATTATCTCTGCGGGTTTTACATTAGATATCTCCTTGTAGATTTGATTAAACAATGGGGTCAGTTGTGCTAACCCACTTAATCTTAAGGATATTAATTGCCCGCCAAAATCTGCTACCTGTTTATCCCACGGCTCCAGAGCTTGTATTGATGCTCTGGTTTTTAAAAGTGAGTTGCGTTGTTTAACCGCTCTTTCATAATCAGATATCACAGCAGCCACCCTTGGTGATCTTAAGGTTAGTAGCTGATCAATAAATCTTCGCCGCTCAGATGGGTCACCTCGGACAATATCTAAATCCTCTGGTGAAAAATAAATTGCTTGCACAATTCCGAAGATTTCTTTTTGGCTTCTGGCGGGATTTTGGTTAATTTTTGCACGGTTTGCCTTATCGATATTTATCTCTAACTCAACCAAAATTTCGCGCTCTGGGTATTTAACCTTAGCTCTAATGTATGCCGCATTCGCACCTAACTTAACCAGTGGTGTGTTTCCGCTTGCCCGGTGTGAGTTTAAAAAGGTTAAATACAAAATGCTTTCTGCAATATTTGTTTTACCCTCGCCGTTTTTACCCACAAATATTGTTATGCGGCCACCTAGGTTTAGATCTAGTGTTGAGTAGGAGCGATAATTTGTAAGATTTAGATTAGTGATTAACACTTATATAAAAATTATGCCGAGTATCTCATTGGCATTAGTAGGTATTTGTAATTTGTAATAGGCGCACTTGTCGCCTCATTTTGTCCAGTTAATACAGCTGGTTTATTGGCACCAGTAAATGAAATGTGAACAAATGCTGTTCCGATAGCGGTTAGTCCATCTATTAAAAATGTTGGGTTAAAAGCAATATTTATATCTTCGCCCTTGTAATTAATATCCAGCTTCTCACTAGCCTGGGCTTCATCCCCAGTTCCCGCCTCTAGTTGCAATGTGTTATTTGAAAAATTAAGCCGTAGCGGCACAGTTTTGTCAGTTACTAAAGCAACTCTTCTTACTGAGTCTAAAAATGGTGCTACCTCTATAACTGCTTGCGCTGTTGAATCACTTGGAAGTAGGTGTCTAAATGGTGGAAATGATCCATCTAAAACTCTTGAGGTCATAGTTTTTCCATCTGATACAAAACCAACTAACTTTTCATTACTTGCGTTAGGTGATAATGAAATACTCACATTAGATGTTCCAATTAAAGATTTAGCTGCGTCAGCAATTGTTCTAGCTCGTAGTAATGCTGTTGCTTCAGTATTTGCATCAACTGCACTCCAGGTTAAATCTCTTACCGCTAGCCGGTATCTATCTGTTGCCGCTAAAGTTATTTGGTTTTTGTTTATCTCAACAAATACTCCAGTTAGAGTTGGTAGCGAGTCATCTTTTCCAGCCGCTATTGCAACCTGGTTTACAGCTGTTGCGAATAAATCACTTTTTAGGTTTCCGGTTGCGTTTGGAACTTGCGGTAGATTTGGGTACTCAACTAGCGGCAGGGTTGGTAATGTGAATTTGGCACTACCGGCTGTGACTAATACTCGGTTAGCATCTAAATTAAATGTGATTGGTTTGGTTGGTAGCGATCTACAAATTTCAGCGAGTAATTTTCCTGGAACTAATACTTTTCCGGGTTGTGAGATATCTGCTTTTAAAGTTGATTTTGCAGATGTTTCTAAATCTGATCCAGAAAGTGTTATTTCGTTGTTGGCATCAATTACAATTCCTAATAGCGCGGTGGTGATGGGTCTATTTGAGATTGATTTAGAGACCCAGTTGACCGCATCAACCAAGCTATCTCTTTCAACTACAAACTTCATTTATCCACCATCTCTTCTCTATTTAGAAAATCTTAACTACTTAAAGTTTTATTCAACAGTTCTCTAACACCCACCCCTATCTATCTACAAAGTGGTTAGTAGTAACCAGGTAGATGCGCTGTGGGTTTTGGGTAAAACCGCAGGTCAGCCTATATAAAAACACCCACAAAACCTGTGTATGGGGTGTGGAGGAGGTGTTTACAAGAGAGAATCTAAAACCACCTAAACAACCAGATCCACAGTTATCCACACCTTATCCACAATTGGGGGTTACTAGCTGTGGAATAATTGTTCAATATTTAGTTGGTTTTTTAAAACTACTTAGATTGCTGCTTAATTCTATTTGTTAACTCTGTGACCTGGTTATAGATCGAGCGCCTTTCTGCCATCAACTGTCTAATTTTTCGATCTGCATGCATAACAGTTGTGTGGTCACGGCCACCAAATGCCTGCCCAATTTTTGGCAACGACAACTCAGTTAGCTCACGGCATAGATACATAGCTATCTGGCGGGCATTTACTAAAACTCTAGATCTTGAGGTGCCACAAAGATCATCAACTGAAAGTGAGAAGTAGGAAGCAGTCTGGGCCATAATCGTTGGACCAGTTATTTCAGGACCACCCTCTTCTGGAATTAAATCCTTTAACACAATCTCAGCAAGAGATAGATCAACACCTTGTCTATTTAAAGAAGCAAATGCCGTAACACGAATTAATGCACCCTCTAACTCGCGAATGTTTGTAGAGATTTTGCTAGCGATGTACTCCAAAACATCATCAGGTGCGTTTAATTTATCTTGAGCTGCTTTTTTGCGCAAAATTGCAATTCTAGTTTCAAGCTCTGGTGGTTGAATATCAGTTATTAATCCCCACTCAAATCTAGAACGAAGCCGATCTTCCAAAGTGGTTAATTGTTTAGGTGGCCTATCACTTGAAATAACAATTTGTTTGTTGGCATTATATAAAGTATTAAATGTATGGAAGAACTCCTCTTGGGTTCGCTCCTTGTTTTCTAAAAACTGAATATCATCAACTAATAAAATATCTAAATCACGGTAGCGCTTTTGAAAAACAGAAGCCTTGTCATCTCTAATAGAGTTAATAAAGTCATTTGTAAACTCTTCGCTAGATACATATCTAACTCGAGTTGAGCCATATAACTCTTTAGCATAGGCGCCAATCGCATGTAATAAGTGGGTTTTACCCAAACCTGATTCACCATAAATAAATAGCGGGTTATAAGCCTTTGCTGGCGCTTCGGCAACTGCAACAGCTGCAGCATGAGCAAACCTATTTGAAGCTCCAATTACAAATGTTTCAAAAATATATCTTGGATTAAGTTGAGCACTCTCTGTTGTGTTAAGTGAGGTTGAGTTTCTACCAGTTCCACCCTTGTTATCGACAGCTGGCTCTAAATAATCTACCTCTGGTGAAAAATTACCCTCTTGTGTTTCATCTTTACTATCACTAGTTACAGTTACGGCAATATTTATTTTCTCACCCAGCAGGTTTGTTAACTCATCTGTGAGTAGGCCGCGCAATCTGGTCTCTAAAACATCTTTAGTAAAAAGATCGGGAGCTGACAATAAAAGGTTTGAACCATCCTCACCCTCACCAGGAAGTAGGCCAAGGGGTTTTGTTCTACTTAAAAACGCACCATATTGTGGAGTTGAGATGGATGAGACCACCTGCTCCCACAGTTTTTGCAGATCTACCTGAGCCAATGTTGCCATCTAATCCACCCATAATCCCGGCTAAAAGCCCTTAAAAGTTCTCCACATAGTTATCCACAGGCTGTGGTCTAAACCTGTCCTTTAAACTTCATTTTCTAGCCAAAGAGGGGAATATCTGTGGATAGAGGGCGAAGGTAGGGGTAATCTCCCAGGAAAGCAAGTGGTTATCCACACCAAAACCTAAAGCACGGCTAAGCCCTAACCATGGCCAGTCCTAGCGGGGTGGGTATCGGACGGTTTGACCCATCTTGTCCTAAACCCCTACCCTTACCACCCATACCGTTGTGACCCTTAATCGGGAGAAAAATAATTTCAAGGAGAGATTTATGAAGCGCACCTTCCAGCCCAATGTACGTAAGCGGGCTAAAAAGCATGGATTCCGCGCTCGCATGGCAACCCGTGGTGGTCGAGGTGTTTTATAAGCTCGCCGCGCAAAGGGCCGCGCCAAAATCTCTGCTTAAATTTAAACCTAAACTTTAGTGTTACCTAAAAATAACCGTTTAAGAATCGGCTCTGATTTTAATTTAGTTACTAAAACTGGCGCCAGATTTACTGGGAGCAACATAGTTATCTATGCAACCATAAATAAATCAAATCAAACCCAGGTTGGCTTTATAGTTAATCGCTCAGTAGGTGGCTCTGTTACTAGACACCTTGTTACTAGAAAATTACGTCACAACTTTGCCAAACAATTGCCAAAACTAACCAATGATTTAATGTTGGTAGTTCGAGTATTAAAACCACAAAATGATTACACCAATGAGGTTGAAAATCTAGTAGAAAAAATAAATATTAAGTTTGCTAAAACCAATAAGGCAGATGCATGAAGCAAATACTTTTACTTCCAATTTTAGGGTATCGGAAATTTATCTCCCCAGCCTTCGCCCCAAGATGCAAGTACTACCCATCCTGTTCCACCTACGCCGAACTTTCAGTCAGAGAGTTTGGGCTAAAGGGAGTAGCAATGGCGCTTTGGCGGGTTGCAAGGTGCAACCCATTTTCACATGGTGGTGTGGATTATCCATCCCAAAAATCAATTTCAGTAATTAGAGAAAGGCAAATGAGTCAATGGACGCAATCCTAAACCCCTTATATACCGCTGTTTCTTGGGTATTAGTCACCTTCCACGATTTACTAGCCTTTACCAACAATAAAGATCTACAGTGGTCGGTTGGAATTATCGCCCTTGTTATTTTGATAAGAATTATCCTTATTCCTTTATTTGTTAAACAGATTAAGTCACAACGAGCCTTAACCGCACTTGCCCCACATATGAAAGAGATTCAGAAAAAATATAAGGATGATCGGCAAAAACAATCTGAAGAGATGATGAAGCTATACCGGGAGCATAAAACAAACCCACTAGCCTCCTGTTTTCCTATCCTGGCCCAAGCCCCAATATTTTTCGCTCTCTTTTGGGTACTAAACAGTATTAGTCAAAACCAGGGCCGCGGCTTAATGAAGGGTGAGTATTTAGTCTCAGCTAGAGAGGCAAACTTTTTTGGTGCTCCACTTTCTGGCACATTTTTAGGATCTAGTGATGCCACCACAAAGATTGTCACTGTCGTTTTAATTATTTTTATGTCAGCAACTACCTTCACCACCCAGCGCCAGTTAATGGTTAAAGGTATGCCTAAGATGGATTCATCAAATAATATAATGTTGCAACAGCAAAAAGTTATGTTGTATTTATTCCCAGTTATATTTGCAGTAACTGGTGTTAACTTTCCAATCGGAGTTTTAATTTATTGGTCAACTACAAATCTTTGGACTTGGGGTCAGCAGTACTATGTAATTAAACGCAACCCAACTCCAGGATCTCCGGCATATGAAGAGTTACAAAAAAAGCGAGCAGCTAAAGATGGGGCGGGTGAAAATCCAAACCAAACCGATGGCACCACAATTATTGAAGAGCAACAAAAAGGTCAACGTAAGCAACCAAAAAAGAAGAAAAAGAAGCGTTAGTTAAATCAGTACAAAAACTATCAAACTACACAAAAAGTATAAATAACACTTTGGAGGCAAAATGAGTGAGGCAGTGGATGAGAAGGTAAAGGATAAAAAGAGCTTAATTGCCCAACTTGAAGAAGAGGGCGATGTAGCGGCTGATTACCTAGAGGGATTACTAGATATTGCAGATCTAGATGGCGATATTGATATTGATGTTGAAAATGACCGTGCAGCGCTAGCAATTGCTGGGGGCAAGTTAAACCACCTAGTTGGCGGCCGGGGTGAGGTATTAGATGCCCTGCAGGAGCTAACCCGAATAGCGGTCCAAACCTCCCTGGGTGAGCGAAGCCGATTAATGCTTGATATCGACAACTTTAGAAGTGATAAAAAGGTTGAGTTAGCAGAGTTAGCTAAACAGACCGCCAAAGAGGTTAATAAGAGTGGTGAGGCGATAAAGCTTCGCCCAATGAATGCCTTTGAGCGCAAGGTCGTCCATGACACTATTCAAGAGATTGGGTTAAGTAGCGAATCTGAGGGTGAAGACCCAGATCGCTGTGTTGTAGTCCTACCAGAGTAGTTTCACGTGAAACCAACCCTTCAGATCCTGGCTTACTTTCCAGGCAAAGAGGAGGAGATCACCCAGTATGCCAACCTGCTAGCTTCAGTGGCAATTGAGCGTGGTTTAGTTGGTCCAAAAGAGGCCGATCGGATCTGGGAGCGGCATATCGCAAACTGCATCCCAATCACCACCACCATCCCGCAGGCAGTAAGGGTGGTCGATATTGGCTCAGGCGCAGGACTTCCCGGGATTGTGATTGCCCTAGCCAGGCCAGATTTGAAGGTGACCTTAGTTGAGCCATTGCAGCGTCGGGTGGATTTCCTACTTGAGGTAGTAGATCAATTAAAACTACCGATCCAGGTAGTTCGGGGTAGGGCTGAGGCAGTAAAAATGCAGTTTGAGATCGTTACCTCCCGCGCAGTTGCACCCTTAGAAAAATTAATCCAAATCAGCTGGCACATGATCCCAAAGGGTGGCAGCTTGCTTGCGATTAAAGGCGAGAGCGCCCAAGAGGAGATTGATAAAACCAAGCTCAAAAAGGGGGCAACCGCCCAGCTTCATCAGATAAATCTACCCAATCTGCCAGTGGCTAGAGTGGTTGAGGTTAAGAAAGGTGCTTAACTTCCGCCCATGAGCGGAAATAATGTTTCACATGAAACTGGCCAAAGCATTAAGCCAGTAGTTGGCATCCGTAGGTTAAAGGAGCCAATGGTTGCCCCGCTAAAAACCCGGATCTTTACCGTTGCCAACCAAAAGGGCGGGGTAGGAAAAACCACCACCGCAGTAAATCTAGCTGCCGCACTTTCTATGGGTGGGCTAAAGGTGTTAGTAATTGATTTAGACCCACAAGGCAATGCCTCTACCGCCTTTGGAATTGATCGGGTGGCAAATGAGGGTATTTATGAGGTTTTAATTAATGACCTACCAATGGCAAGTGTGGTGCAAAAAGTTGCCAACTTCCCCCACCTAGAAATAATTGCGGCAAATTCAGATTTAGCTGGTGCTGAGATTCAATTAGTGCCCACAGTTGCTAGAGAGTTTAGATTACAAAGTGCATTACAAACTTTTTTAATAGCTAAACAAAATGCTGGTCAAAGATTTGATTATGTATTTATTGATTGTCCACCAAGTCTTGGTTTATTAACAATTAACGCATTAACTGCTGCTGATGAAGTATTAGTTCCTATTCAATGTGAGTACTACTCACTTGAAGGTTTATCTTTATTAATTCAAACCTTAACTGAGGTGCAAAAACGGTTAAATCCTAAGATTATTTTAAGCACCATTGTTTTAACTATGTTTGATAGTAGAACTAGATTAGCTAGTGATGTTGCAGAAAATGTTAGAAAACATTTTCCAGAACAATTAATTAACACACCAATTCCAAGAGCGGTAAGAGTTTCAGAGGCGCCATCTTATGGTCAAACTGTAATGACATATGATGCATCTTCTCCTGGCGCAGTTGCATACATGAGTGTTGCTAGGGAAATTGCAAACCGTGGTGGTGCACCAATTAATTTAAGAAATGAAACTGCGTAAGTTATGAGCGCTCGCAAAGGTGGTTTAGGTAGAGGATTAGATGCGTTAATTCCAGCATCAAATATTCCACCAGAGATTAAAACTGCAACCGGTATATTAGTTGCAGATCGTAATGAAATTGATTTGAATTTAATTTCAGCAAACCCAAAACAACCACGAACTGTATTTGATGAGGATCAATTAGCTGAGTTAGCACTTTCAATAAAAGAGGTTGGCTTGCTACAACCACCAGTCGTTAGATCAATTGGCGATGGGAAGTATCAATTAATAATGGGAGAGCGCAGATACCGCGCTGCAAAATTAGCTGGCCTTAAAACAATTCCAGTTATTATCCGGCAAACTAATGATGATCAATTACTGCGTGAGGCGCTAATTGAAAACATACACAGAAGCCAACTAAATCCTTTAGAAGAGGGCGCGGCATACCAACAATTACTAAATGATTTTGGCTATACCCATGATGAGTTAGCAAATAAGTTAAGTAAATCTCGCCCAGTAATTACAAACACAATGCGGCTACTTAACCTGCCAGCTGCAGTGCAAAGGCGGGTAGCAGCAGGTGTGATTTCAGCAGGTCACGCTAGAGCACTACTTTCACTAACTGATCAAAAAGAGATTGAAAACTTAGCTAATCGGATTGTGGCAGAGGGTTTAACAGTTAGGGCAGTAGAGGAGATTGTGGCTTCTGGTAGTGCAAAAGTTTCTACCGGTTCAATTAAGCGTGGAAAATTAACTTCACCAAAAATTAAAGATATTGCCGATGATTTATCAGATTACTTAGACACCAGAGTTAGTGTCGAATTAGGTAAGAAAAAGGGGAAGATTGTGATTGAGTTTGCAACTATTGAGGATTTAGAGCGGATAAATAAGGTAATAAAGAAGCGCTAGTTAATCTGGCGGTTTTGCATTTCAGCTTTAATAACCTCAGACAAAGCTTTAATTCCTTCAGTAATTCGCTCTGGTGTTGGGTAACAGTAAGAAATACGTAGTGACCAAGAACCAAGTCCATCGGCATAAAACGCAGTTCCGGGCACATATGCCACCTTGGCTGCAATAGCTTTTGGTACTAATGCATTTGCATCAATTTCAGGTGGCAAGGTTATCCAAATATAAAAACCACCCTCAGGTTTGGTCCATTTAACATTTTTAGGAAAATACTTATCTAAAGCAGCAAGTGCTGCATCCCTGCGCTCTTTATATAACTTAGCAAAACTAGCTATTTGATCACGCCAAGGTTGGTTGGCTAAGTAATTAGAGATTACTAATTGAGTAAAGTTTGAAGGACAAAGAATTGATGACTCTGATGCAATTACCATCTTTTCCTTTAATGATTGTGGCACTAGCGCCCAACCAACACGAAGACCCGGGGCAATAGTTTTAGAGAAGGTGCCAAGGTAGATCACATTTTCAGAATCTCTTGCCCGCATTGCATTTGGTGAGGGTTTATCAAAACCTAACAAACCATATGGATTATCTTCAACAATAAAAATCTTCTCATCTCGGCAGATATCTAAAATTTCTGTTCTGCGATCTGCTGGCAGTAACACACCAGCTGGATTTTGATAATTTGGAATTAAGTATAAAAACTTTATCTTCTTCCCAGTAGCCTTAGTAACTTTAATTGCATTACGAAGTGCATCTGGAATCAAACCATCATTATCCATCTCAACATGAACTACCGATGCCTCATATTGTTTAAAGGTGCCAAGAGCACCAACATATGAGGGAGCCTCAACTAAAACCACATCACCTGGATCAATAAAAATTCTAGAGATTAAATCAAGTGCTTGTTGGGATCCAGTGGTAATAATTACATCATCTGGATGAGCTTTAATCCCCTCTAACGCCATCACATCACAGATTTGTTCACGCAACTTTGGATGACCCTGACCACTTCCATATTGCAAAGCCTCTGCGCCATTTTCTCTAATTAATTTTTCAGTAACTGAAGCCATCATCTCCATTGGCAAGGCTGAAAGATTTGGCATACCGCCAGCTAAGGAGACAATCTCTGGCCTGCTTGCAACTGCAAATAAAGATCTAATCTCACTTGCTTTCATGCCAGTTGCGCGATGAGCAAATCTTTCTGGCAGATTCTCTGGCTCACCAGTGTGCACCCGGTCAGGGGTAATCGATTTTACTACTCTTAAATCTCGCCCTGAGTTCATTAACCAAGTTTGCCACACTAAGTGATGGTTAGAAAATTAATTACGTATACCGGCTCTTCGCAAGTCTGAAATCCGCAAAGTTCCGGTTTTAGCATCATCTTCTGCAGACAGGTAAAGCCGTTGGATAGCAACAATCATTGCCTCTGCAAGCTGGTCTCTAAATTGTGGATCTGCTAATCGCTTAGCATCCTGTGGGTTTGATAGATAACCCAAATCAATTCTTACCGCCGGGGCCACAGTTAATCTAAGTAAATCCCAACTTTTGGCATGGGTTCTACAATTTAACAAATCAGTTCTAGCGCAGATTTCTCGCTGAATTAAGTTGGCAAACCTTTCACCCACAACCGAATGCACACCTTTGTCATCTCGGCCATAGTAATAAGTTGCCACACCATTAGCATTCTCATTTTTATAACTATCAACCTTAAGAGCAATTAGCAAATCAGCATTAATTGAGTTTGCAATTTCAATTCTTTCTTTTTCTAACGGAGAGTTTTTAGCACTTCTGGTTAAAATAACATTTACACCCAGCGCTAATAATCTTCCCTCTAATCTTTGCGCTAAATCAAAAACCACTTCAGATTCATTTACGCCATGAAAACTCTCACCTGCAAACTCTCCACCCCAACTTGGGTCAATCACAATAACTTTATTTGCAAGCGCTGGGGATCTAACTGAATGCCTAACACTCTCTCTTAGCGCGTTAGGTGCACCGCCCTGGACAGTTTTTACCAATCTCATTAACGAAATTAATGTACTAGGACCACACTTACCATCAACTACTATGCCAACTGATTTTTGAAACTCTTTTACGGCTGCTTCAGTTTTAACACCATAAACACCATCAACTCTCCCACAATTAAATCCCATTTGAATAAGTCGTTCTTGCAGAGTTGATACATCATCACCACGCATTAAAGATTGTGTTCCCAATAATAAAATTCGATCACCAAGTCGCCACCTAGCTTCATCTAGTGCGCGCTGGGTAATTTCATTTACCAATCCGGTTGCAGTTAAACCGCGCTCTTGCTGAAAAGCCTTAATCGCCTCTTCTAAACTTTGATCAAATAGATCAGATGTCTTATCTAAAAAGCCCAACCGATTTAAAGTATTTGCAATTATGCCAATTGCATCAGAGCGATCGCCAACTTTTAATTGATCACTCATAATGTTTTATCTTAAATACTTTACTTAATATAACTCTCTAAATCCTTCAATAATGCAGGCTTTGGCTTAGCACCAACAATTGTTTTAACAATTTCACCGTTAACAAAAACATTCATAGTTGGAATTGAAGAGATTCCATACTTCATCGCAATCGAACCCTCTTCATCAGTATTTAATTTAACAATTTTTAGTTTTTCACCGTACTCATCAGAGATCTCTTCCAAGATTGGGCCAACTGCTCTACATGGACCACACCACTCTGCCCAAAAATCAACTAGCACTGGGGTTTTACTGTTTAAAACTACCTCAGCAAAATCAGCTGTTGTTACTTTAGTTGTGGCCATTTTTCTTCTCCTTATTAGTTCTTATATCTAACTTTATCTGGTTAATGACCGGCAAGAAACCGCTCTGCATCCAAGGCTGCCTGACAGCCTGAACCCGCAGCAGTTATTGCTTGTCGGTAGGTAAAATCGACTAAATCACCACAGGCAAAGACACCTGCAAGATTTGTTTTTGTGGTGCGGCCTTCAACCTCTACATAGCCATCGCTATTTAAATTTATCTGCCCAGCTACTAACTCACTTCTTGGTAGATGACCAATTGCAACAAATAAACCAGTGAAATCCTTAACTGATTCCTCACCGCTTACTGTGTTCTTAAGTTTTAAGCCAACAACTTTATCCTCACCTAAAACATCAATAACTTCATGGTTAAATAAAAATTCAATTTTAGGATTGGCAGCAGCTCTTTCAATCATAATTTTTGAGGCTCTAAATTTATCGCGACGATGGATTAAAACTACTTTGCTAGCAAACTTTGTTAAGAAGTTAGCCTCCTCCATCGCAGAATCACCACCACCAACCACTGCAATCTCTTGATTACGAAAGAAAAATCCATCACAGGTAGCACACCAGGAAACACCTCTACCAGATAAACGCTTTTCATTTTTTAAACCAATTTCTTTGTATGCCGAACCCATTGCCAAAATTACAGATTTAGTTTTAACCACATTCCCAGCACCATCAATTAACTCTTTAATATCTCCCGATAATTTCATCGAAACTATGTCATCAGTAATTATGTTGGCATCAAATCTTTCTACCTGCTTACGCATTGAATCCATTAACTCAGGTCCCATTACCCCAGTAGCAAATCCAGGAAAATTCTCTACCTCAGTTGTGTTCATTAGCGCGCCACCTGCAGTAACTGAACCTTCATAAATTATTGGTTTTAATTGCGCACGAGCTGCATAAATTGCTGCGGTGTAGCCAGCAGGGCCAGAGCCCACTATTACTACCTCATTGATATCGCTCACCGGCTAACCTTATTGCCTTCCTGGTCTAATAACTTTTGCTAATGATGTGATCTCAGTAATTTTTAATAGCTTAGATATGCCTAAGTATAAAACTAACGATATTGATGTAACCAAAATCAATTGGATTAAATTCCCACCGGGCAAGCTATCCCGAATAATCCAAATAGGGGCTAGCACTAAGGCAAAGATCATCATTAATTTGGCATAAAACATAAAGAGCCTAAATATTGGCAGATTAACCTTATGCCGCTTTATTAAGTAAAACGAGATAGCTACACCAATAAAATAATGAATAGTAAATATTATAGCCAGGCCAACAGTTACCCATTTTGGCTCTAAGTACTGCGCCGCCAGCACGGAAAGTATTATTGAAATAAGATTCATAATAAAATTGCCAATAACTTGTGACTTTAAATTTTCAAACGCATTTAAACCGCGAAGTAACACTAGATTTATGCTCACTGGAATTAGACCAAAAGCAAAGGCTGATAGCACAAAACCCAAATAATTTGCATCCTCAACTGAGACTCCAAAGTAGAGCACATTAGCTATTAGTGGACCAAATGCAAACATTAATATGGCAGATGGAACAGTAAATACCCCAATCAACTTAATTGTTTTAATTAAGGATTCATTTACTAGTTCGATCTTTTTATCAATTACATAATTAGATATTTGTGGCAATAAAGCAGTAACAACAGAGACTGTAATAATAGAATGTGGCAAAATTAGAATTAAGTAGGCATTTGCATAAGGGGTATAACCAACACCGGTAGTAACACCATCAGCTAATGATTTAACTGCAGCGCTAGTTGCAATATTAATTGTGATTAAGTAAGAAATTTGAGAGATTAATGTATAAGCAAAACTCCACCCAGCTAACTTAAAAGATTTTAGAATTTGTGAGTTTGCCCAATCAAATCTAATAGATAGTTTCACGCCACTTTTAACTAGTACTGGTATGAGAATAAAAGCCTGGACGATATAGCCAAAGGTCGTTCCAACTCCTAATAAAAGTAGATCAAACTCTGAGACTTGCCCAAGTACAAATTTATCCTTAGTAATTAAAAACCATGAAAACAAAGCAATTGCAATTAGGTTATTTAGTGCAGGTGCCCACATCATTGGACCAAATTTGCCCTTAGCATTTGCAATCTGTCCTAGCAATGCAAATAAACCTAAGAAAAATATTTGAGGTAAGCAGTAACGCATTAGAGTTACAGTGGTATCAAACTCAGCACGGCCTGCGTATTCAGGTGCGTATATATTTACAATTTGCGGTGAAAAAATTACACCAAATATAGTAAGTAAAAACAAGAAAGTAATGGTTAATGTAAATAGCCTTGAGACAAAAGCTTTGCCGCCATCTGAATCTCTTAATGATCTAACTATTTGCGGTACAAAAACAGCGGTTAATGCTCCACCTATAAGCAGGTTATATAAAATGTTAGGCATTGTGTTTGCCACGTTGTATGTGTCACCTAATATGGCCGTACCAAGCAAAGCAACAATTAGTAAGTTACGAATTAATCCTGTAATTCTTGATACCACTGTGCCAGCGGCCATCACCGTAGTGGCTCGTAATAACTGTCCGTCAGACATTTTTTCGCCGCCTTACCCTGCGCCAACTCTGTACCATGGCGGCAATAAATAAAAGCACTGCAGCACCTGTGGTAATCCATGTTGCAATCGGACTAATCACCGAAAGATTTAAACTTATATTTACCGGGTAACCTACGGGTTTATTATCAAGATTTGTAAGTTGTAATAACAAACTAGAGTTTCCAGAGGCTAAAACCTCCACCGGTAATAAAACTTGGCGCTTTTCTTCCCCCAAGATTTCAATATCTTCAACAGCGCCCACTTTTACTTTACCGTTTAAAGCTCTCGTACTTAACTTCACATTAACTGGTGATTTGAAATCATTAACAACAGTAACCGGCAGCTCCTGTTTTTGTGAAGTAATTGTAAATTTAGTATCGGTAACTTTAATTTTGCTTCTATATATTGTTATTAGTTCATTAAAATCTTTAATCAAAACATTAAGTTTAGATTTTTCGATATCGCTATTTAATAATTGAGTAAGACGAAGTTGAACTGGGTCTAGCTCTTTCTTGTCAACCAAAGTTGATAACAAATCTATTTGTCGCTGGGCATACCTAAAAACACTTAATTCATACTTACTAAGCTTTTGGCGCTTTTCATTTAATAGGATAGAAATTAAAGAATTGCTACTCAAACTTAGATCTAAGCTGCTTTTCCCAACTAAATTTATATACTCAATTTGGTCAGGTGCTAACTCTTTAAGCCAATAATCGGATGGATTTCCATAAGTCAATACATTCACCTTTTTAAATCTTGTGACCTTACCAAGTTGTGCTAGCCAACTTTTTGCTATCTCTTGCCCTGCTGGAGTGACTCCATTAATAACCCCGTACCCTGCACTCATTGCAATAATTTCTTCGATGGTTGCTGGATCAATAAACCAGTTTCGCACCCCACGATAAGGTTTATAGATTAGTGAACCAATCTCACCATCAGGTAAAAGCTTGCTTGCTAATTGATCATCAATAAATACACCACTACTTAATCTATGTGTGGGCTCTGATATCTTTACATTTTGTGCGGCAAATGCTGGCGAACTTATTAACACCGAGTTAAATAAAAACATGGATAATGCAATTATCAATATTTTCTTCACGGTGATAGCTGCCCCGATTTTGCAATTAATTTACGTTCATCTGGGTAAGCTAATCTAGAAGCAATTTCCTCTAGCGGAAACCATGCAACATCATCAACCTCTGTTACTTGTGGAGCTAATCTTCCGCCAACTTCAGTAAATAAAAAATGGTGCACAGTCTTATGAATTCTTTTTCCACTAGCCATAAACCAAAAATCGATCACACCTAGGGATCTAGTGATCTCACTTTTAATTCCAGTTTCTTCAGCCACCTCCCGAATAGCTGCCTGTTCTGGTGTTTCACCATCTTCAATATGTCCTTTTGGTAGTGACCAAAGCAATCTTTCATGTGAGGCATCCTTTGGATCTAACCTGCCAATCAATAAACCCTTAGTTCCAGTTTTATCAACTACTAAGCCACCAGCACTAACCTCATCAACTCGTTTGGCATATTTTGGGCGCACTGAACTCTTATTTTTACCGCCACTTTTGTTACCTTTACGGTTTTCCGGATTATGTTTTTTAGCGGGCTTACCAGAACCACTATTTTGTGCACCCTTGCGGATGCTGGTTAAATCCTGATTGCCGCCCGCATTAGATGCTGGGGTCATAAGTTAAGGATACTGCCCAAGAAGATTTCTTCCCAATAAACACCGAATTACAAACCACATACTTCTATACCCAGCAGCATTCACCTACTCTGCTCTAACCTAGTGCTACCGTGAAAACTCCGATTAATGCCGCAACCGAACTTGCGATCAGCACACTGACCAAGCAAGCACCAGCTAGTACCGCGCTAGTAAAAGCCTTTAAAGAAGCCGGCTTTAAATTGGCATTAGTTGGCGGCCCAGTTCGAGATGCAATTTTAGGCAGACTTGGTAATGATTTAGATTTCACAACAAATGCGCACCCCAAAGAGTGTGAAAAAATATTAAATAAGTGGGCAGATTCAGTTTGGGATGTGGGCGCAGCATTTGGCACTATCGCTGGCAAAAAAGATGAGATAACAGTTGAGATTACAACATATCGAAGTGAAAGTTATAGCGCAGATTCTAGAAAGCCAAATGTTGAATTTGGTGAGAATATAGAGGGTGATCTTTCCCGTAGAGATTTCACAATCAATGCCATGGCACTTGAGTTAACAACAGATGAGCCAACTTTTATTGATTTATTTGGTGGTGTATCTGATTTACAAAATAAAGTTATTAAAACACCGGGTAAGCCTGAGGACTCATTTAGTGACGATCCACTTCGAATGATGCGAGCCGCAAGATTTATGAGTCAGTTAAATTTTAAAGTTGATTCAGCAGTAGTAGCTGCCATGAAATCTATGGCTAAAAGGTTAGAAATAATCTCATCCGAGCGTATCCGGGATGAATTTATAAAAACAATAATGGGCCAACAACCAAAACTTGGCATCACGCTTTTAGTTGAAACCGGCTTAGCTGATATTTTTTTACCCGAGGTTCCGCAGTTAAAACTTGAAATAGATGAACACCATCACCATAAGGATGTATACGAGCATTCTCTTACCGTGCTGGAACAGGCAATTAGATTAGAAGATAGATTGGGCGGAGCTAATTTAACCCTACGGCTTGCAGCTTTATTACATGACATTGGTAAGCCAAAGACTCGACAATTAATTGCTGGCGGTGGAGTTTCATTCCATCATCATGAAGTAGTTGGCTCCAGGATGTGTAAAGAACGCATGCGCAAACTAAGGTTTGATAACCACATAATTAACGATGTATCACAACTTGTTTTTCTTCACCTTCGATTCCATGGGTATGGTTCAGGAGAATGGACTGACTCAGCAGTTAGAAGATATGTACGAGATGCCGGTGAGCTACTAACACATTTACACTTATTAACTAGGGCAGATTGCACAACAAGAAATCAGAAAAAGGCTGACCTGCTTGCTAAGACATATGATGAATTAGAAGAGCGCATTTCTGTCTTAATGGAGCAAGAAGAGCTAGATAAGATTCGACCAGATTTATCTGGTGAACAAATAATGGAGATTTTAAAAATAAAGCCATCTCCAATGGTTGGAAAAGCTTATGATTTTTTGCTAGAACTTAGATTAGAGCATGGCCCACTTGGTGAAGAAAAGGCTAAAGAATTACTTATTAATTGGTGGCAGCAGCAGAAAATTTAGATTTTTTCATCAAGAATAGAGCTGCAAAAAGATAAATAACGGCAATAGTTATTGGCAAGATGGAAGTAACGCCATTATCTGGTAATAAAAGGGCTGCACCAATTGCCCCAGTAACTATTCCAGCATTTACCGTAATATCATAAAACGCAAAAACTCTTCCGCGGTACTCATCTTTAATTTTAGATTGAACTAGAGCATCATTTGTAACTTTAATTCCCTGACCACATAAGCCAACTAAAAATGCAGAGCCGATCATGGTGAATTCATTAACTTGGTAGGCATAGATAAGTAATGGTGGAATGCAGCCAAACATCAATAATCTCATCCAACGATGCCTACCAAATTTCAATACACCATATGGCGAAATGATTGCTCCAAGTCCAATACCAATTCCAGCAATAGCAAGTGCCATACCAAAACCAGCAAGGCCAGCATCAGGATCTAATGGGTCATTAAATGTATTTCGTTCTAAAATTAGGGCCATCAGAGTTAGCGCAGTTATGCCACTTCGCTGCATTGCAACGGCAGTAATTCCCCGCAAGGTATCAGGGTGTGATTTTAATATTTTTAATCCTTCAAGAATTTCTTTAAAGCCATGGTTTTCATATGGCTGTTCATGTGGCAGTGGACCAATCTCCATTTTTTCTAATCGAAAGCATGATAATGCGGCAACAGTAAATCCAAAAGCTGCTAGTAAAATTATCATCGAATCTGCAAAATCTGCGCCATAATTTTGGCTTACAAAGTTTTTAGCAGCGATACCAATTCCACCACCAATTACAACCCAAATTGTTCCACCAGTTACAGCTAACGCATTTGCTGCAATTAACTCCTGTTTTTTGACAAGTAAAGGCAAGCCTGCAGATAGCCCAGCTAAAATTAATCTATTAACTCCAAATGCTAATAAAACAAAAATTGTAAGAATAATTCCAGTTGCGCCAATATTTACTAGATAGGCAATAATTAATAAATTAATTGCTCTTATATAATTACAATTTCGTATAATCCTTTGTCTAGAAAAACGATCTAGGAATGTGCCAACGTAAGGTCCGATTAAAGAGTATGGCAATAGGACAACTGCAAAAGCTAGTGCAGCACTAACCGCATCAGGTGCTCGCTCTGGTGAGAAAAGTACAAAACTAGCTAAAGCAGATTGAAATAGCCCATCGGTAAGTTGGCCACTCCAGCGAACAGTCAGGATTCGATTTAATCTCGAGCCTTTACTAACTGGCCAAATTCCCATAAGGCAAGCGTAGTAATTAATTTAGGATTAACCTTGGATCTTATGTTAGCCACGATGCGCTCTACTATTGATTACTCACTAAGTAAGCGACGTACCTTGATTGCGCTATTCCAGGGTGCGGCAAGTGCAATGGATGCATGCGATGCTGATCCATATTTAAGGCGGGCAGCAAAATATCATGGTGAGTTAACAAAAAGGTCATGCCCAGTTTGTAAGAAATTAAAGATTGTTGAGCTCAGGTACGCTTTTGGGGATCAACTCGGTCAATACTCAGGTCGAATTAAGAATCAAGAAGAGTTGGTTCAAATGCAAAGCGAATATGGAGAGTTCCGCGTGTATGTCGTGGAAATTTGCACTGATTGCCACTGGAATCATTTAATTGAATCCTTTTTGCTAGGAGATGGAAAATATAGAAAGCCACCACGAAAGGTTCGCACATTAGCCGATGAGGATTAGCGGTAATCTTGGCAAGTGAGCAACTTGGTAGAAAAATTTCCTAGACTTTTAGTTTTAGGAGCTGGCTTTAGCTTTGTTGGCGGTATTTTTTTATTTGGTTTTGCCTATTTTACAGTTTCAATCCCAGACCCAAATGCATATGTAAATAGTCAAGCAACAATTATCCAGTATGCAGATGGAGGTGAGATCGGAAGAATCGGATCAGAAAATAGAACGGTAGTAAGTCTGGCACAGATTCCAATGAATGTAAGAAATGCTGTCATGGCAGCAGAGGATCGTAATTTTTATAGCAACCGTGCAATTAACCCATTAGCGATTGCATCTGCGGTTTGGGATAACGTAGTTAACCTAGGTAGTGGTCGAGGTGGTTCAACTATCACCCAGCAATATGCTAAAACTGCATTTCTAACACCAGAGCGTTCTATTCAACGAAAAGTAAAAGAATTAGTTATTGCAATCAAGCTAGAGAATCAATTTACCAAAGATGAAATTTTAGAGAATTATTTGAATACTATTTATTTTGGTAGAGGATCTTACGGAGTACAAACAGCTTCTCAGGTTTATTTTGGAACTTCAGTAGATAAATTAAATACTGCACAAGCTGCAGTGCTAGCAAGTATTTTGCGCTCGCCAGGACTGTATGACCCTGGATTTAAAAAAGAGAATTTACCAAGATTAGAAGCGAGGTTTAAATATGTTTTAGATGGCATGGTTGAGAAAAAGTGGCTGGATAAGGAGAAGGCTGATGCAGTTAAGTTTCCAATTATTAATCCAAGAGTTACATCAGGTGCGCTAGCAGGGCCAAAAGGGTATGTGATCTCTTGGGTTGAGCGAGAGTTAAACCAACTTGGGTTTACTGATGAACAACTAATGATTGGTGGCTACATTATTAAAACCACATTAGTTAAAGAGGCACAAGAAGCTGCAGTATTTGCAGTTAATAAAGAGGCGCCAACCAAGGCGCCTGAAAACCTACATATTGGTTTAGTTGCGATAAGACCTGGCACAGGTGAGATCCTTGCCATGTATGGCGGGCAAGATTATTTAAAGTATCAATTTAATGCAGCAACACAAGGTATTACATCAGGTGGCTCATCGTTTAAAGCCTTCACATTAATTGCCGCCTTAGAACAAGGCATTCCATTATCTTCAGTTTGGAATGGAGATTCTCCAAAAGTTTATGATGATGGTATTGGTCGACCATATCCAGTTAATAATTATGGTGGCGAAAGCTTGGGAGACCTTTCCTTATTAACTGCAACTGAAAAATCAGTAAATACTATTTATGTGCCACTTGGAATGAAAGCTGGATTAGAAAAAGTTGTAGATGTAGCACGTCGTGCTGGAATTCCAGAATCAGTTGAAATGGTTGCATCCCCATCAGTTTCCCTTGGTTCAGCTAGCCCACATGTAATTGATCTAGCAAATGCATATGCAACCTTTGCTGCTAATGGAGTTTATGCCAAACCATTTATTATTAACGAAGTACAAGGACCAAATAAGGGAATCTTGTACCAGGGAAGAATTCAAGCTCAAGAGGTATTTCAAAAAGATGTAATGGCAGATCTAACCTATGCATTAAGTAAAGCTACATCCTCCGGAACTGCAGCAGTTGTTGGCGCTAGAGTCGCAAGACCAACTGCCGGAAAAACTGGAACCTCAAATGACAACGCCTCTGCTTGGTTTAATGGTTACACACCAGAGGTTGCAGCATCTGTAGCTTTTTATCGTGATGATGCCACTCAAACTTTAAATGGCATTGGTGGCTTAACATCAGTTACTGGTGGATCTTTCCCAGCAAGAATTTGGGCTGAGTTTGTTAAAAAGTACTTAGCAAAAGCTCCAGTCCAACAGTTCCCAGAGCCAGCATTTATTGGCGGTAGTGAGCCAGTTAGTTATATTAATACTGTCCCAGAAATGGATCCAGCTTTAGTTCCACCATCTGCAACCCCAAAGCCAAAGAAGAAAAAGAGTTAACTCTTGCTTACCAATAAGGTAAGTAAATTATTTGTTTTAACGGTTTTACTCTCATCTTTTTTATCCCTACTTAAATTTAACTACTGCCGGGCAACTAACTGGGCCTCTCCTGGAAATTATGTCCACGCCTGTTATACCGATATTCCAGCCTTATTCTCAGAACGAGATCTAGATACTAATATTTTTCCTTACCAATCCGCCTTTAACTCTATGGAGTATCCACCAATAATTGGCCTAGGCAATTGGTTAATTAGTTTTATCACTCCATCTGAAAACTCCCATAGATGGTTTTTTGATATTAATGTGGTAATCATTATTTTCCTATTTTTAATCTCAGCTTTAATAGTTAGAAGAATTAAGCCAGAGTACTCATATCTTTACCCAGTAGCACCTGCAGTTGCTGCCTCACTTTTTATTAATTGGGATCTTTGGGCAACGGTGAGTGCGTTAGCTGCTGTCTATTACTTTGATAAGAAAAAGTTTGAGGCAAGTAGTATTTGGTTAGGTATTTCAATTGCAACAAAGTTTTTCCCAATTGTATTCTTATTACCCATTGCAATAATCTTTTATAAACGAAATAAGATTAAAGAGCTCTACTTGTATTTATTTAGAACATTATTAATAACATTAGCTTTTAACCTACCACTTGCCATTGTTTACTTTGAGGGCTGGTGGCGATTTTTCAAATTAAACTTAAATAGATCAGATGACTTTGGATCAATTTGGTATGCGCTTAATTTACTAGGATTTAAAATACCTGGTATAAATTATTTGTATACAACTTTAACAGCAGCTGTATTTATAGCGTTAGCTATATTTCTATTTAAATTACCCACTACACCAAATCTAGCGCAGGTTGCTTTTTTTGCAGTAGCAATCTTTACAACCACCAGTAAGGTTTATTCACCTCAATATGTTTTATGGCTTACTCCGCTTGCAGTGATTGCACTTACTAAAAGTAATCAACAAATTTCATTTTGGTTTTGGCAAGCAACTGAGATTACTTATCACATAGGAGTTTGGCAGTATTTAGCCGGCTACACCGGGGCCAGCTTTGGCTTGCCATCTGGTGCATATGCAATCGCATCCATACTTAGGGTGGTGGGCTTACTTACCTTCACCTACTTTTTACTGCGGGAAATTAGCGTCAGATCCACAGTGAAATCGGGATAATTTCCAACTTTTACCCTCTGCGGCTACCCTTTACCCCAACACCTGCCACGGAAATCCCGTGGCCGCTTTAGTCCAGAGGTGGATATAAAAATGCGTCGTTATGAACTCATGGTCATTTTAGACCCTGATTTAGAAGAGAAAACTGTAGCTCCAAGTCTTGAAACTTATCTA